>Ga0182008_10001505_pt1 | contig 15549 bp, 12 predicted proteins | sample Sormic07211129_1_FD_120482 | JGI IMG/M metagenome (GOLD analysis project Ga0182008, IMG submission 120482) | Rhizosphere microbial communities from Sorghum bicolor, Mead, Nebraska, USA - 072115-129_1 metaG | ecosystem: Host-associated > Plants > Roots > Rhizosphere | place: USA: Nebraska...
CCGACGCTGGTGCACGCGTCATCCGTCGGGGCCTACTCGCCGGGGCCCAGGGAGCACGCGGTGGACGAGTCGTGGCCCACGCACGGCTGGCCCGATGCCGCGTACTGCCGGGAGAAGGCGTATCTGGAGCGGACGCTGGACATCTTCGAGCGCGAACATCCTGAGGTGCGGGTGGTCCGGATGCGCCCCGCATTCCTGTTCAAGCGGGAGTCCGCGAGCGAGCAGCGCCGGATCTTCGGCGGCCGTTTCCTGCCGGGTCCGCCGGCACGTCCGGAACTGCTGCCCTTCCTCCCGGACATCCCCGGACTGCGGGTCCAGGCCCTGCACACCGACGACGCGGCCGAGGCCTATGTCCTCGCGCTGGGCGCCGAGGTACGCGGCGCCTTCAACCTGGCCGCCGACCCTCCGGTCGACGCGGAGCTCCTCGGCGAGATGCTGGGCACCCGCCCGGTCCGCCTCCCCCGCGCCGCGGCCCGCTCGGCGATCGCCGCCGCATGGGGGCTGCACCTGCTCCCGGCCTCCCCGCACCTCTTCGACGCGGTCCTGCGTCTGCCCCTGATGGACTGCACCCGCGCCCGCACGGAGCTGGGCTGGCGGCCGGAGCGGACCTCCACCGAGGTCCTGGAGGAGTTCCTGCACGGCCTCCAACACGGCGCCGGAGCCCGGACGGAACCGATGAAGGGCCGCAAGGTGGGCTGACCCGGCAAGGTGGGCTGACCCAAAGGTGGGCTGACGCAGAGGGAGCCGGGGTTCAGCCCCGCGGCTCCCTCTCGTCCCTCTCGCCGTCCGGCGTGCCACCCGCGCCGTCCGGCGTCCCACCCTCCAGCCGCTCGCGTTCCTCCAGGCGCTCGCGTTGCGGGGTCACCGTGTACTTCGGGTCCTTGGCCGAGGCCACTCCCGCCGCGAAGACGCCGAAGCGGGTGCAGGCCGAGCCCGCGAGGAGGGCGAGGCCGGAGGCGATCGCGGGGGTCCGGCGGTCGCCGAGGAGCGCGGACGTGAGCGCACCGGCCACGGTCAGACCCCGTGCCGTCCGCAGCAGGGTGCCGGCCCGGCCCTCCTGCCAGGTCTCCGCGACCATGCCCAGGCGCCGCTCCGCCGCCTTGCTCGCGGCCGTGTCGGCCAGCGCGGCGAGCCCGGCGGCGTATCGGGCGGGCGTGTTCTCCCGCGTCGGCGCGGCCACCAGCGCCATCCCGGCCGCCGCGGCCGTGGCCGACGCGCCGAAGAGGTACGGCAGTTCGCGGTGGGCGCCGTGCCAGGCCGGCACCGCGGTGTCGGCGGCCAGGACACCTGTGTAGGTGGCGACCGCCGGTCCCAGCAGTGCCGCCGCGCCGGTCGCCGCGCCCCCCAGCCGCGGCAGCCGGCCGGTGAGGGCGCTCGCGGCGGCCGCACCCGCCGCGGGCCCGTAGACGGAGAGCAGCCAGGACCCCATGCTCATCGGCGAGGTCGGCTTGAACACCCGCAGCATGTTGGCGAACCTGCTGGGCCTGCCCAGGTCATGGACGAGCGCGGCGGCCGACAGGGAGATCGCGGCGAGCGAGGACACCTTGAGCGCCGTGGCGGTGGTCGTACGACCCGTCAGATGCGCCCCCGCCGCGAGCACCGACCCGGCCCCGGCGAGTCCGCCCAGGAAGAAGTATCCGGCGATGTCGGGGGCGGCCCAGGACGGCGCCTTGATGACCGGGCGGCCGTAGTACGACTGGAATTCGGCGCGCGGCACCATCGCCTGCTCGCCCCGTCGGCGCCTGCGCCCCGAGCGCTGCGGGCGCTGCGAAACGCTCATCGCCGGCCCCTTCCCGTTCCCACCATCGCGAAGCAGGCCGCGACCCCGCCCAGCAGGGACAGGGCGGCCACGCCCGCGTGCTTCCACATCTCGGGCAGATCCCGGGTGGTGACGACCGGGTCCGGCGGCAGCCCGTACACCTCGGGCTGGTCCAGCAGCAGGAAGAAGGCGCCGTCGCCGCCCACGCCGTTGTCGGGGTCGTCGCCGTAGAGCCTGGCGTCGGTGACGCCGGCCTCGTGCAGCTGGTCGACCCGCAGGGCGGCCCGCTCGCGCAGTTCGTCCAGCGGGCCGAACTGGATGGACTCGGTGGGGCAGGCCTTGGCGCAGGCCGGTTCCTGTCCCGCACCAAGGCGGTCGTAGCACATCGTGCACTTGAACGCCCGTCCGTCGTGCGGGCGTTGTTCGATGACGCCGTACGGACAGGCGGGCACGCAGTAGCCGCAGCCGTTGCAGATGTCCTCCTGCACGACGACGGTGCCGAACTCGGTGCGGAACAGCGAGCCCGTGGGGCACACGTCGAGGCAGGCGGCGTGGGTGCAGTGCTTGCACACGTCGGAGGACATCAGCCAGCGCAGTTCGCCCGAGCCGTCGACGGCCGTCTCCTGGGCGGTCGCCCCGCCCTCCACGACAGGGAGTTCGGTACGGCCGTCGGGGCGCGGCTGCTCGATGAAGGCGACGTGCCGCCAGGTGGAGGCGCCGAGCGCCTGGGTGTTGTCGTAGGACATGCCGGTCAGGGACAGGCCGTCCTCGGGGATGGCGTTCCACTCCTTGCAGGCCACCTCGCAGGCCTTGCAGCCGATGCAGACGGAGGTGTCGGTGAAGAACCCGACGCGTTCCTCGCTCACTTGCGCACCTCCGTGCCGGTGGTCTCGGTGATGCCGGCCCGCCGCCGGTACTCGGCGAGCAGCTTCGGCAGGTCCGGTCCGCGCGGGCGGCGGCCGGGGATGATGTCGGCGGACAGCGCCTTGTCCTCCTGGATGTGGGCGTTGGGGTCGAGGGAGATGGAGGTCAGCTCGTTGGCCGCGTCGCCCGGGGAGACACCGTTGGGTCCCCAGTGGAAGGGCAGGCCGATCTGGTGGACCGTGCGGCCCTGCACCCGCAGCGGGCGGATCCGCTCCGTCACCAGCACCCGCGCCTCGACGGCGCCCCGGGCGGTGACGACGGTGGCCCAGCCGCCGTTCTCCAGGCCGCGCTCGCGGGCCAGTCGGGGCGAGACCTCGCAGAAGAACTCCGGCTGCAGTTCGGACAGATACCGAGACCAGCGGCTCATGCCGCCCGCCGTGAAGTGCTCGGTCAGCCGGTGCGTGGTGACGACGTACGGGAAGACGTCGGCGCCCTTCTCGTCGCCGCTGGGGTGGTAGCGGTTGCCCTCGCGGGGCATCAGCCGGCGCACGGGGCTGCGCGGGGTCGACGGGTAGAGGGCGTTGGGGAAGGGCGAGTCCTGGGGCTCGTAGTGGGTGGGCATCGGGCCGTCCTCCAGGCCCGCCGGGGTGTAGAGCCAGCCCTTGCCGTCGGCCTGCATGATGAACGGGTCGTCGCCGCGCAGCGCGTCGGGGCCTTCGGCGTCCTCGTCGGGCACGAAGTCGGGGGCGCGGTCGGGCACGAAGTCCGGGACGTCATGGCCGGTCCACTTCCCGGCCTCCGCGTCCCACCAGACGTACTTCTTGCGTTCGCTCCACGGGGTGCCGTCGGGGGCGGCGGAGGCCCGGTTGTAGAGGATGCGCCGGTTGGCGGGCCAGGCCCAGGCCCATTCCGCGGCCACCCAGTCCTGCTCGGATCCGGGCTTCTTGCGGGCGGCCTGGTTGACGCCGTCGGCGTAGACACCGCAGTAGATCCAGCAGCCGCAGCGGGTGGAGCCGTCGTCCTTCAGCTCGGTGTAAGCGCTGAGCGGGCTGTTGTCCGGGCCGTGGCCGCTGATCTCGGCGAGGACGGCGTCGGCGACCGGTTCCTCGAGCTCGCCGGTGACCGGGTAGTCCCAGGCGAGGTCCTGGATCGGCCGGTCCATGGGGTCGGTGGAGTCGGCCAGCCGTTCCTTGATGCGGCGCCCCAGGTGGTACATGAACCACAGGTCGCTGCGCGCGTCGCCCTCCGGTTCCACGGCCGCGTAGTGCCACTGCACCCAGCGGTTGGTGTTGGTGAAGGAGCCGGACTTCTCGGTGTGGGCGGCGGCCGGGAAGAAGAACACCTCGGTGCCGATGTCCTCGGTGCGCAGCTCGCCGCTCTCGATCTCGGGGCCGTCCTTCCACCAGGTCGCCGACTCGATGAGGGAGAAGTCGCGGACGACCAGCCACTCCAGGTTGGCCATGCCCAGGCGCTGCAGCCGGGTGTTGGCGGAGCCGACGGCCGGGTTCTCGCCGAGCAGGAAGTAGCCCTTGCAGTCGCCGTCGAGCTGGGCCATCACCGTGTCGTAGGTGGAGTGGGAGCCGGTCAGGCGCGGCAGGTGGTCGAAGCAGAAGTCGTTGTCGGGGGTGGCGGCGTCGCCGTAGTAGGCCTTGAGCAGGCTGACGAGGTAGGCCCGCATCTGCGACCAGAAGCCCTTGACCGTGCGGGTCGTCTCGATGAAGTTGTCGAGGTTCATGTCCTGGTGCGCGTGCGGCATCGGGATGTAGCCGGGCAGCAGGTTGAACAGGGTCGGGATGTCGCTAGAGCCCTGGATGGAGGCGTGGCCGCGCAGCGCCTGGATGCCGCCGCCGGGGCGGCCGATGTTGCCGAGCAGCAGCTGCAGCACGCTGGCGGCGCGGATGAACTGGGAGCCGGTGGTGTGCTGGGTCCAGCCGACGGCGTAGCAGAAGGCGCTGGTGCGCTCGGGTCCGGAGTTGCGGGTCAGCTCGTCGCACACGCGCCGGAAGGTCTCGCGGGGGATGCCGCAGACGTCCTCGACCATCTCGGGGGTGTAGCGGGCGTAGTGGCGCTTGAGGACCTGGTAGACGCAGCGCGGGTGCTGGAGGGTCTCGTCGGCGGGGGCGCGGTGCCCGGTGCGGGCGCCGCCGGAGCCGTGCGCCTCGGCTCCGGCGGCGCCGCGGGTGCGCTCCTCGTACAGTTCGTCGGCCTCGCCCGCGGGCTGCTGGATGTCGACGCCCTCGTACTGCCAGCTGGAGGGGTCGTAGTGGGCCTTCTCGGTGTCGAGTCCGGAGAAGACGCCGTCGAGGTCCTCGGTGTCCCGGAAGTCCTCGCTGACCAGGGTGGCGGCGTTGGTGTACTTCAGGACGTACTCGCGGAAGTCCTTCTCCTCGGTCAGGACGTGGTTGATGATCCCGCCGAGGAAGGCGATGTCGGTACCGGCGCGGATCGGGACGTAGAGGTCGGCGAGCGCGCTGGTGCGGTTGTAGCGGGGGTCGACGTCGATGATGCGGGCGCCGCGCTTCTTGGCCTCCATCACCCACTGGAAGCCGACCGGGTGGCACTCGGCGAAGTTGGAGCCCTCGATGACGATGCAGTCGGCGTGCTGCAGGTCCTGCATGAAGGTGGTGGCGCCGCCGCGGCCGAAGCTGGTGCCGAGTCCGGCGACCGTCGAGCTGTGGCAGACCCGGGCCTGGTTCTCCACCTGGACCACGCCGAGGCCGGTCAGCAGCTTCTTGATGAGGTAGTTCTCCTCGTTGTCGAGGGTCGCGCCGCCGAGGCTGGCGATGCCCATGGTGCGGGCGGTGCGCATCCCCTCGCGCTCCCACTCCCAGGTCTCGCGGCGGGTGCGGATCACGCGCTCGGCGACCATGTCCATCGCCGTGTCCAGGTCGAGGGTCTCCCAGTCACCGGAGTACGGACGCCGGTACAGCACCTGGTGCTCACGGGCCGGTCCGGTGGTCAGCTGGAGGGTGGCCGAGCCCTTGGGGCACAGACGGCCGCGGCTGACGGGTGAGTCGGGGTCGCCCTCGATCTGGACGACCTTCTCGTCCTTCACGTACACCTGCTGGCCGCAGCCGACGGCGCAGTACGGACAGACGGACTGCACGACACGGTCCGCGCGATCGGTGCGCGGGCGCAGGCTCTCGGTGTACGGCGATTTCGCGGCGGCGCCCCGCCCCGTCCGGTCCTCGCCGGTGAGCTGCCGGTAGACGGGCCAGGAACGGACCCGATCGCCGATACCCATGGTGGCTCCCTGTTCCGGTTCAGGCGGAGGACTCGTCCGGCGCGGGGTGCTCCGCGTGCACGGTGGCGGCCCGCGGCCCGTCCTCGCGCCCGGCGCCGGCTTCGTCGGTGTCGGGCACGTCCGTCCCTTCCGGCAGGGGGATGTCCAGCGGGTCCTCGCCCTCCCCCACCTGCTGGTCCGGCAGATCCCGGGGCACGGGCCCACCGCTGCGGCCTGCGTCACGCCGATCGGCCACGAGGCACTCCCTTCGCGTTGTCGAGCGACACGCGAGTACCTCCGCCGGCACCTGATCAAACCCGGGTCCTGAAACGGCCCGGAGCCCCCTCAGTGGGCGCGCTCCTCCAGCACCGCCCGCCAAGCCGGCACCGGCCCTTCGGGCACCGTCTCCATCCGCCGTCCGCCACGCCCGAAGAAGTCGGCCAGGGGCAGAATCGCCGCCCCCACCGTCACCGCGTCCGGGCCGAGCCGCCCGAGCTCGATGCTCACCTTCCGGGCCGGATACCGCAGCGCGTACGCCACCGCGTGCCGCCGCACGGCGGGCAGGAACCGCGCCCCCAGCTGCAGCCCGGCCCACCCCCCGATGAGAATCCGCTCGGGCTGGAAGAGGTTGATCAGATCGGACAGCCCGGCCCCCAGATACTCGGCCGTCTCCTCCAGCACCTCCAGCGCGACGGAATCGGCCTCGCCACCGGAGGAGCCGTCGGAACCGTCGGCCTCACTCCCGGCGGGATACGCGGCGGCCAGCATCGTGGCCAGCGCCGTCTCCTCGTCGACGCCTTCGGCGGGCCGCCCACCGGCCTCCCGCCACCGCGAGAGCAGCGACCCGGCCCCCGCGTACGCCTCCAGACACCCGAGCGCGCCGCACCGGCACCGCCGCCCCCGGACCCGTACGGTCAGATGGCCCCACTCCACGGCGCGCCCGTGTTCCACCTCGGGCGTCACCAGACACGCCCCGACCCCGGACCCGAACAGCACGACGATCGCGTTGCGGGCACCACGCCCCGCGCCGAACCACATCTCGGCCTGACCGAGCGTCTTGGCCCCGTTGTCGATGAAGTACCGCACCCCGTCCGGGAGCCGGGACGTCGAGCGGAGCAGCGCCTCCAGCGGCACCGCGTCCCACCCGATGGTCTGCCCGTGTACGACGGCCCCCTGGTCCGGCGTGTGCTCGACGATGCCGGGGACCCCGATCCCGACGCCGAGAAGCCGCTCGGCGTCGACGCCCGCACCCGCGAGCACCTCGGCGATCCCGTCCCTGATGTGCCCGACGATGACCTCGACCTCGTACCCCTGCTGGGTGAGCGGGCGTTCGGCGCGGGCGAGCTCGGTGAGGGTGAGGTCGAACAGCTCCACCCGTACCCGTGTCTCCCCGACGTCGACGCCGATCATGTGCCCGGCGCCGGACGCCACGCGCAGCAGGATGCGGGGACGGCCGCCGTCGGAGTCGACGCTGCCCGCCTCCTCGACCAGTCCGTCGGCGACCAGGTCCGCGACGACGTTGCTGACGGAGCCGGAGCTCAGCCCGGTCGCCGGGCCGAGTTCGAAGCGGCTGAGGGGTCCGTCGAAGTAGAGCCGCTGCAGCACGGCCGTGCGGTTGGCCCGCCTGAGGTCGCGTACCGTGCGCCCGTTCCGCGCCGCCATATGGCCCCCTTAGCACCCTGTTCGACCTGCAACATACCTCCGGGGGCGGGGCCGGCGCGCATTTCCTCCAACCCTTAGTTCACGGTGTGAGCTAAGATCCGGCCAGCTGTTCGATCTCTTCCAGGGCGACGACGAGTTCCGGGGCGACCACCGCCTGCACCCAGCGCTCCTGCTCCTGGTCGACGGCGCGCGGGACCGTCTCGGTGAGCATGATGAGGTAGAGGTAGGCGCGGTAGAGGGCCAGGCGCACCCGGGCCGGTGCGTCGAACTCGGCCCGGCCGCCCGCCTCCCGGTAGCCCGTGAGGAACGCCTCGTCCTTCTTGATGTCGCCCAGCAGTGCGAGGGAGACGAAGTCGGCGAGCGGGTCGCCCCAGAACATCCGCTCACCGTCGATGAGCCCGCCGATGCGGGGCTCCTCCCCCGGCGAGCGGTCCAGCAGGATGTTCCCGTCCCACAGGTCGAAGTGGACCAGTACGGGGGTCGTGACCTCGTCGAGCGCGGGGCGGCCGGCCCGGAGTGCGCCCGCCACCCGGTCGACGGAACGGGGCAGCCGGGCTCCGTAGTCCAGGGCGTCGTCCAGGACGGCCTCGAACATGGCGGTGAACGCGGTCCGCCAGTCGGGGGCGAGCGGGCCGAGGGCGCCTGAGGGGTAGCCGAAGCCCGGACCTGTCACCGTGTGCAGACGGGCCAGGCGGCGGCCCAACTCCCGGCGCAGTGGCGCCCGTTCGGCTTCGGTGACCGGCCCGTCCCAGGGCTCGCCGGGGCAGGCCGTCATGAGCAGGTACGGTACGGCGGTGTCCTCACCGACGGCCACGACGCGCGGTGCCGCGACCTCGGCCGCTGCGGCCGCGCGGTAGAACTCCGCCTCGGCGGTCGGCAGTCCGCGTTCGTAGCGCATACCGGGGACGGTGGACGCGGGCGGGACCTTGAGGACGTACCGGGTGCCGTCGGTCAGGAGGAGTTCCTCGACGGTGTTGTAGGTGCCACCGCTCAACGTCCTGACTCCGGCGAGGAGTTCGGGGTCGTGGCCGGCACCCCGCAGTACCCGCCGCGCCCATTCCCAGGAGTCCGCCAACGCCCCGCCCCCTCCGTCGTGTCACCCCGCCGGGCGCATGCTCGCGCACCAGGGTACGGAACGCCTCCCGCCCACCGGGGCCGTTCGTGATCCCTCCAGCAGGCCGGGCGGCGTCACCGGTCGGGCTCCTGGGTGGGCCCGGGCGCCGGAGCGGTGGTGCCGCGCGGGATCAGCCGGGTGGGCAGCGCGACATGCCGGTTCCGGTCCGCCTCGGGGTCGTCGAGCAGCCGCAGGACCAGTTCGCCGGCCACCCGGCCCATGTCGGACGGCGACTGGGCCACCGTGGTCAGGTCGAACAGCTCGGCCACCGGCTGGTCGTCGAAGCCGAGGACGGACATCCGCTCGGGCACCTCGATCCGGGACCTGCGCAGTGTCCAGATCAGCGAGACGGCGAGCTCGTCCTCCTCGGCGAAGACGGCGGTGGGCGGCTCGCGCAGACCGAGAAGCTGCCCCAGGGCCTCCGCGACGGCGCGCTTGTCGGCGGCCCGCGCCGACACCACCAGCAGGTCGTCCGGCGGGATGCCCGCGTCGGTGAGCGCCTGGCGGTAGCCGTGCAGCCGCTCGTGGGAGCTGAAGGAGAAGCCGGTGGCGCCCGGGCTCTGCATGAACGCGATACGACGGTGCCCCAGGTTCAGCAGATGCCGGGTGCCGGCCCGCGCGGCCGCCACGTCGTCGACGTAGACGCTCGGCCGCCCCTCGGCGTGCTGGCTGACGTGGACGACGGGCATGCCGAGGTCGTCGAGCCGTGCGCTCTCCTCGTCGGTGAGGTCGAAGGAGAAGACCAGCAGCGCGTCGGCGTTGCGGCGGGCCGGCAACTGCTCGAAGAACGCGGCCCGTTCGGCCAGGTCGGGCATCAGGTAGACGCTCAGCTCCAGGCCGGCGGCGCGCAGCGAGGGGGCGAGGCCCGACAGGGCCGAGCCCATGAACCACGAGTCCAGGGTGGGCACGAGCACCGCGACCACCCCCGTCCTGCCGGTCACCAGGCTCGACGCCTGCCGCGAGACGGCGAAGTCCAGCTCGCGCGCGGCCCGTTCGACCCTGCCCCGCACCTCGGGCGACACGTTCGCGAGGCCGCGCAGGGTGCGCGAGACGGTGGAGACGGAGACCCCGGCCCGCTCGGCGACGTCGGCCATCGTGGGGTGCCGCCGGGCTGGTGGCATGGGCGGACGCTAGCACGGGTGTGCGCGGGTTGGTGACAGCGCTGCCAGGGCATGACTGGCATGTGGCGCATGAAGGGTCCACCCTTGGCCCTTCAGGCTTGCAAGCGTTGTCATGACCGAGGAGGACCGCACCGAATGTCCACCAGCACCGCACCGTGGTGGCGCGACGCCGTCATCTACCAGGTCTACATCCGCAGCTTCGCCGACGGGAACGGCGACGGCGTCGGCGACATCGCCGGCATCCGCTCCCGCCTTCCGTATCTGAAGTGGCTGGGCGTGGACGCGATCTGGATCAACCCCTGGTACGAGTCGCCGATGGCCGACCACGGTTACGACGTCGCCGACTTCCGCCGGATCGACCCGCTGTTCGGGACGGTGCAGGAGGCCGAGCAGCTCATCGAGGAGGCGCACCGGCACGGCATCCGGGTGATCCCGGACATCGTGCCGAACCACACCTCCGACCAACACGCCTGGTTCCGGGCCGCGTTGGCGGCGGGGCCGGGCAGTCCCGAGCGGGAGCGGTACGTCTTCCGGGCCGGACGCGGGCCCGGGGGCGACCAGCCGCCCAACGACTGGGTGTCCTGCTTCGGCGGCCCGGCCTGGACCCGGCTGCCCGACGGCGAGTGGTACCTGCACCTGTTCGCCCCCGAGCAGCCCGACCTCGACTGGCAACACCCGGAGGTGCGGGCCGAGTTCGAGTCGATCCTGCGCTTCTGGTTCAGCCGGGGCGTGGACGGCTTCCGGATCGACGTCGCGCACGGGCTGATCAAACACCCGGAGCTGCCCGACCTGCCGCCCCGCCCCGAGGCGGCGGGCCCCCGGCAGCACGTCGACCACCCGCACTGGGACCGCGACGAGGTGCACGACATCTACCGCGCCTGGCGCCGCGTCGCCGACGAGTTCCCCGGCGACCGGTCCTTCGTCGCCGAGGCCTGGGCGGACACCCCGGAGCGGCTGGCCGCCTACGTCCGCCGGGACGGCCTGCACACGGCCTTCAACTTCGACTTCCTGATGTCGAGTTGGGACGCGAAGGACCTACGCGCGGTCATCGACGACTCGCTCGCGATGCTCGGCGCGGTCGGCGCCCCGGCCACCTGGGTGCTCTCCAACCACGACGTCGTACGCCATCCCAGCCGCTACGGCCGCAAGGTCGTCCGGCCCTGGACGGTGAACGAGCCCTACCGCCCGGAGGGTCCGCTGGACCTGGAGCTGGGCACGCGCCGGGCCCGTGCCGCCGCCCTGCTGATGCTCGCCCTGCCCGGCGGCGCCTATGTGTACCAGGGCGAGGAGCTCGGGCTGCCCGAGGTCGAGGACCTTCCCGAGTCGGTCCTCCAGGACCCCGTCTGGGAGCGCTCGGGGCACACCGACCGCGGGCGCGACGGCTGCCGGGTCCCGATCCCGTGGTCCGGGTCGAAGCCGCCGTACGGCTTCAGCCCGGAGGGTGCGACGGCCGAGCCGTGGCTGCCGCAACCGGGGAGCTGGGCCGGCCTGGGGGTGGCCGAGCAGACCGGCGACGAGGGCTCGATGCTGGAGCTGTACCGCGCCGCCCTGCGGCTGCGCCACGAGCATCCGGCCCTCGGCGACGGCGGCCTGGACTGGCTGGAGACGCCCTCCGGGGTCCTCGCCTTCGGCCGCGCCCCCGGCTTCGTCTGCGTGGTCAACCTCTCGGCCGAGCCGTACCGGCTGCCCGCGCACACATCGGTCCTGTTGGCGAGCGGGCCGCTGAAGGGCGGTGCGCTGGCCCCGGACCAGGCGGTCTGGCTGGCCGTGTAGCCGCACGCCTCGCATGACGGCGAGCAGGCGGACGCCGGACGCCGGGTGGCTATGCGCTGGGTGTGCCGACGCCCGGGGTGTGGCCGCCCGGCGCGTGGGCGGTGCCCGCGCCCTCGGGCGCGCCGAAGCGGGCGAGGGTGTGCCACACCATCTTCAGGTCCTGGAGTTCGTGGCGTCCGGTGCGGGCGGCGTCCCCGATGATCCGTGGGTCGACACGGCCGTCCTGGGCGATCCGGGCGCCCAACTCCACGTAGTCCTGGCCTCGGTAGTCCGCGTGCCGGCGCAGCTGCGCCACGGCGAGCCGGTAGCCGTGGTGCCACTCGACGGGGCAGGGCAGCCGCCGGGCCTCGGCCTCGACGGGCGTCCCCCGGTAGCTCGCGTCCAGGACGAGCGCCTCCACGTGCCGGGCGAGCCGGACGCCGCCGTGGACCTGGGCCTCGATGTAGTCGTTCAGGGCGTCCTGTTCGTCGGCCTCGGCGAGCGCGACGAGGGACATGCCGGTGGCGACCCCGAAGTCGGTCGGCTCGGCCGCGCTGTCGGGGTAGCAGAAGGTGGTCCGGGCCAGGGCGTCGGCGGTGAGCCGGAAGTGCGAGGAGCCGAACCTCGGGGCGGCGCCGACCACTTGGCGCCGGAAGTTGGGCGCGCCGTACACGGGTCGGTCGTACGGGTCCGCGTCGTCGTAGACACCGCCGAAGGTCCTGCTCTCCCAGCGCCGGCGGTCCCCGCCGGGGTGAGCGGTGAGGCCGCCGTTGCTGGTCCCGGTGACGAACTGCGAGTGGTAGGCGCCGTCCTGGCCGAGCGCCTGGAGGATGGGCAGACCGCCGACGAGCCGGTCGGGGTGGAAGTTCAGGGTGATCCGAAGGTCCGTCCCGACGGCCGGGCCCGCCGAGCGTGCGGCCACGTGCCGCAGCGCCTTCAGTGCCCGAGGCGTCCCGGGATCGCTGAACTCCACCGGTGTCCCTCCGTCGTTGCCGCCGTCCCGGCGGTGGCCCAGAGGTCGGCCACCACCAGGACGATCTTGCCACGGTTGCCCCGTCGCTCCAGCAACTCGTGGGCGATGCGGGCCTCTTCGAGGGGTACTACGGTCTCGACCGGCACGCGGTAGGCCCCCGCGGCGACCCGTACCAGCGCCTGACCGGGGTCGGCCATCGGCTCGGGCACCTCGACCGGCAACAGCACCTCGGGCCCGCCGAACTCGTCGATCCGCACCGCACGCCTACCGCACCCGTCCTGCCTGGACCGGCACCTGGCCGACGCCCGCGTCCTGCGCGAGGCCGTCCACGGTGTCGTACGTGCGGCGTCGGCGACTGCGGCCAGGGACGCCGTACTCCACGCCGCCGGGCCGCCGCCACGTGAGGCTGGAAAGCTCCTCGGGGAAGTGAGAACCTCGGAGTCCGGGTACTCGCCGTCACCGCCCCGCCTTGCCGACCGACCGTTGGGAACAGCCCCCAGTGCCAGATGTACGTGAGTGGAGGGCGTCCCTCGTCCGGTATGTGAAGCGCCGCCGCGACCCGGTGGTCGTCCAGACGCTGCGGTCGGCGGTCGCGGCGACGGTGGCGTACGTCGTCGCCCTGCGGCTGAGCCCGGAGGCGGCCCCGCTGACCGCGCCGCTCACCGCGCTGCTGGTCGTCCAGGTCACCCTGTACGCGACGCTCACCAACGGCATCCGCCGGGTCAACTCGGTGGTGACCGGTGTGCTGGTCGCCATCGCGTTCAGTCTGCTGGTGGGTCTGACCTGGTGGAGTCTGGCGCTGCTGATCGTCGCCTCGCTGGCCGTGGGGCGGCTGGTGCGGGTCGAGGAGTATGTGCCCGAGGTCGCGATCAGCGCGATGCTGGTGCTCGGGGTGACGACCGTCGGGGACACCGCCTGGGCGCGGGTGGTCGAGACACTGATCGGCGCCGCCGTCGGGATGGCCTGCAATCTGCTGCTCGCGCCGCCGGTGTGGGTGGACGAGGCGGGCGAGTCGATCGAGGGGCTGGCCAGACGGGTACGGCGGCTGATGCTGCGCATGGGCGAGGAGGCAGCGGGGCGCACTCCGGTCGAGCACGCGACGGAGCGGCTGCACGAGGCGCGGCGGCTCGACCACGACATCGTCGAGGTGGACGCGGCCCTGCGGCAGGCGGAGGACAGTCTGCGGCTCAATCCACGCGTGCGGGAGGGCCTGCTGCACCGGGTGGTGCTGCGGACGGGCCTGGACACCCTGGAGATCTGCACGGTCGTCCTGCGGGTGCTGGCGCGCACCTTGACCGACCTCGCCAAGGAGCGCGATCCGGAACCGCTGTTCGCGCCGGAGACGGGGGCCGCGGTGGAGCGGCTGCTGTCGGAGATCGCCGACGCCGTGGTCAGCTTCGCGGTCCTGGTCACCACCAGTGTCAGTGCGAGCGCCGAGTCGGCCGAGGCCCGGCTCGCCGCGGAGCTGCGCCAGGCCTCGGCGACCCGGGACAAGCTGGCCCAGCTGCTCCTGGAGGAGGTCCAGCGCGACGCCCGCACCTGGCACCTGTACGGGGCGGTGCTGACCGAGGTCAACCGCATCCTCGACGAGATGGACACCGAGCACCGCTCACGCCGGCTGCTGGAGGAGCTGGACCGCGCCTCCGGCGACCAGCGGGCCCGCCTGCCGCACCTGACCAGGCTGCGGGAGGGACTGCGCAGCTCCGAACGGCTGCGGGTGCCCGAGGTGCTGCGCAGGAACCATGCCGACGCCGGACGGCGTTCCAGATGACGTAGGGACCGGAAGCGAACGAGGGGGCGGCGGATGACCGACGGCACGGTGCGGATCGACGGCAACACACTGAGGCTGCCCGGCGGGGTGGCGGTGCGGTTCGTGCGCACGCTGCGGCTGCCGGAGACCGGCACCCATCCGTTGCCGCCGGGACTGGGCGAGTTCCCCGTCCGGCGGGTCTCCGACTACCCGGACACCGTGCCCGAGCAGTGGCGCGCGCGGGGCGGTGTGATGCTGCCGGTGTATCTGCGCGAGGCCATGTGGCTGAGCTTCGGCGGGACCGCGGAACCGGCCGCCCTGCAGGTCGGGGTGGGCAAGGTGTGCGCGGTCTCGGGCCGGCCGTGGAGCGACCGGCTGTCCCGCAAGCCGCAGAACTACGTGGTGCTGCCCCGCCAGCCCTGGCTGGACGGCATCAACTCGGGCAAGGGCACCGTCCGCCAGTTCGTGGCGGTGCCGCTCGGCCTCGGGGCGACCGTCGAGGGCCAGGTCACCGGCGAGGAGGTCTGGGGCGGCGTACAGCTGCAGGCCTTCCCGCTGAACGAGCGGAAGCTCTCGCAGTGGCGGGCGGCACAGCGGCGCGCCGAGCAGACCCGGGGTCCGGCCACCGGGGGTTACGGCATGAGCCCGATGGCCATGGCCGCGCCCCCGGCCCCGGGTTCGGCCCCGGGTTCGGCCCCGGTGCCGGCCGCGGCGCGGGCTCCGCGGGCCCCCGCGGCCATGGGCCTGGGCGTCGGCGGCTCCATGCGCCAGGAGGTCTACGAGGACGACCGGCCGCTCACCGACTGGGCGGGTGAGCCCGCCGGGCGGGTCTTCGTGCACCTGGTGACGCCTCCGGAGTGGCGCCGTATCACCGGCGAGGCTCCCCCGCCGTCGCCGGTGAACCGCGCGGCGTACACGCGCGCGGGGCTGCCCTGGTACGACTACTACGACCAGGACGCGGAGGATCTCGCCCCCGCGGACGCGCTGGAGGCCGTGAAGCCGGTCGGCGACTGGCTCGGCGACGACCACGAGCCCTGGCAGGCCCCCTCACCGGACCAGGTGAAGCCCCTGAAGGACACGGCGGGCAAGCCGGTGGAGGACGGCGACTGGTAGCGGGTCCGCGCATTGCGCGCTGTGCAACGCCGGGTGCCGTTCTTGCACGGCTGCGGCGATCCGCGTCATGGTGGCTTGTCACGGCAGCGACAGGCGATCATCCGAGGTGCGGACATGGGCAGCGGGACAGGGGCGGCGGGCGGCGGCTGGAGCAGGCGCCGCTTCGTCGGCGCGCTCGCCGGGGTCGGCGCGGTCGCGGCCCTTCCCGCTCCCGCGCC
>Ga0182008_10001506_pt1 | contig 15547 bp, 13 predicted proteins | sample Sormic07211129_1_FD_120482 | JGI IMG/M metagenome (GOLD analysis project Ga0182008, IMG submission 120482) | Rhizosphere microbial communities from Sorghum bicolor, Mead, Nebraska, USA - 072115-129_1 metaG | ecosystem: Host-associated > Plants > Roots > Rhizosphere | place: USA: Nebraska...
CCGAGCATAAAGGCTTTTTTCGATTTCATTTTTTATCCATCCATAGTTAAAAACTGAAGGTCAGGTGACATCCGGTCACCTGGGATGGACTGTAGGACACAACTGTATGCATGTACAGTATTTTTTGAAAAAAATGTGGGAGATTTCAGATTTCAATGCCGCCCCATCTACGCCAGACACCCCCGATGAGCAACGCGAGAGCCCAAATGTGGCACAGGCGATAGGGCCATACAGCCCAGCGTTTGAGAGCTAACGGAACGCAGCCCAACTCAGCCTCGGTCACAAGTCCTTTTTTCACATAGCGCTTTGGCATTGAGAGGATATCGATCATCAAACCCATGCGATGAAATCTGGCGAATCTATGGTTACGTCCCCATTTACGTTTGTGCTCAAGAACCACTGTGTTCTTACTGAAATAACTCTCCAGCTCCTCCAGCTTTCTATGTTCGGCAAATAACATCAGTCCCAGGATGACGAACGTCAAAATAATCAACAGGGTGGCGTAGACGAAAAAAAGGTCCATGACTACGCATCCTCCGGTTGGAATATAAAAACACCATCGATTTCCATGATCTTTCCACCTATGAACCCACCGAAATCGCCAACTTCGCTACCTCCCACATACCCAGCCCCAGCACCTCCGATAATTGCGCAGGCCAGTCTGGCGTTACCTTTCAGAGAAACCCCCAACACCACATCGCAAGCACGGCGAGCAAATGCAGCCCCGTACTTCCCCCCAACAGCCGCCCCCGACACCGCCCCCACCAACCTCCCCGTCTCCACATACTTCGCCCTCCTGCACTGCGTCTCCCGCCTCGCCACACACGCCTCCTTGATTTCCAACCCCGCCACGCCCACATCCAGCGCCACCCCCAGGTAGGTCCCCTTGCCCAACCACTTCGACATCTGCGCAGTCTCCCGAATCCGCTGTGCATACCCGGCGATCTCACCCTTATGCAGATAGCTTTTGGTCGATATCCCCAGCACCTTTTTCAACGACTCATTGCCCTGCAACCCCGTGCCGAAACGCGCCGCGCCTTGCAGCTGCAGGTCCAGGCGGCGGAACAGGGCCTGGCGCTGCTGGATAAAGGCATCGCGGTCCAACGCGCCGTCTTTCAAGCGTTGATGCAAGCGTTCGATGTCTTCCAAGGTTTGCGCCACCTCATTCAGGTGCCGCGCCCAGGCCGATGTGGCGCTGCCGATGCCAATGGAGGTGGACGCCATGAAGCTCTGCAACAAGTCGTAGTTGCCGATCAAGGCCTTGCCGGTGGATGAGTTCATATCCAGGTGGCGTCGCACCTCTTGGGCATGTCGCATCAACCAGGCTTCCTCGCCCGAACAACTCACGCTGTGGGAATCGGGAATAATCACCAGTTGCCCCGGCGTGACCAGGCCGGGGCGCAGGTGCCGGTTCAACACATCAAAATGCTCGGAGCGTTGTCGGCTCGGGGCGCTGCCCATCAGGCGCGATTTCAAGCTGTGGTAGTCCGTGGTGCGGTCGTTGATATAGCTCTGCGCCATGCCCTACATCCGGGATGCAAAGAAGATGGCGTGGAAATATAAGCAAGCGCCTGGGGCCCGGACACAAGCGCAAGTGGGGTCATTAACATTTGGGAAGTTGCCTACTTCGTGAAGAAACAGCGCCTACAGAAACACCCCTAATAACCGGTCATTTCCAGGTAACCCACCCCACCGTCAAAGCGCACCGGGCCTTCCCAGTACGGAATACTCAGGTTCATCCAGGCGTTCGGGTTAAGAGCTTCGGTGGTGATGTCCAGCTGTTTGCTGGGGATCTTCAGCGACCAGCGCGTCGGTATCTGGCGCCCGTCAATCGCGGTGGTGCCCAACGGCGTCAGTTGGATATCGGCGTTGTGCAGGGTTTGGGTGCGGCCTTCGCGGTCGATCCAGGTGCCGGTCAGGTACGGCGCGCCGTCGGTTTGCCGCACCCGGAACAGCATCAGGTGTGCGCCGCGATCCAGGTGCAGGGAGAACCAGTCCCAGCCTTTCTGGCTGGCGCTCAGTGGTTGGCTGCTCCATTCGCGGTCGAGCCACGCGGGGCCGCTGACCTGATAGGTCTTGCCATCGATGCTGACGCTGCCCTCGGCGCGCAAGAACGGCTGGCTGTAGTAATACGACGCCTGGCCCTGGTCGGATTTGCGGCTGTAGCCGTTGTCGCCCTGCAGCACCAGTGGGCGACTGGAGGTTAAACGCAGGTCGTAGGCAAATTGCGCACCGTTGGCCTTGAGTTGCATGTCGGCCAATGTGCTGGTGGCGCCGGGACGGCTGGTGAAATGCCAGTCATCGATCCAGGCGTTGAACGGCGCCGCTTGCGCCCCGGCCTGGCCTACGCCGCCACGGGCGAAGCGTTCGGCGGCGTAGTGGCGGGTGTCGGAGGTGACGGCGGCATGCCCGAGCCACAGGGTGGAGTCGTGCCAGCCCGGTTGCGTCGGTCCGGCCTTGAGGGCGTTGCGAAACAACGTCCACTGCACGCCGAACACGTTGCCTTGGGCATCCTTGAGGTTGGCGGTGACGTACCACCATTCGATGCGAAAGCCCGCGTGGGGACCATGGTCCTCGGGAAAGCTGAAGACCTTGCCTGGCACTACCTGGGCAAAGTCCGCCGCGTCGCTGCCAAGGCCGGCGAAGCTTTCCTCGGGCGCGGGGGCTTTGTCGCAGGCCGCCAGCACGAGCAGCACCGCCCAGCACAGCGACTTAACCTTCATAGGCGAATGTCCTCAACAAATCCGTCGGGCGGCTGCGATACAACTGCCACAGCGGCCAGGCCGAGGCCAGCAGCGTGGCCAGCATTGCCAGGCCCAGCAACTGCGCCAGTTGCCAGGGGAATACCTGCAACGGCAGGCGCCAGCCGAAGGCCTGCACATTGATCACCGCGTCCAGACACCACGCCAGCAGCAGCCCCAACGGCAGCGCCAGGCACAAGGTGAGCACCGCCAGCAGCCAGGTCTGGCCGAGGTTGAGCAGCATCAATTGTCGCCGCGTCACGCCCAGCGCCCACAGCGGTGCAAGTTGGCCGAGGCGGCTTTGGCTTTGGGTCAGCAGGCTGATGAACAGTGCCACGCCGGCCACGCCAAGGGTGAGGCTGTTGAGCGCGGCCGTGGCGGCGAAGGTGCGTTCGAATACCTGGCTCGACCAGCCCTTGAGTTGCTGTTGATCGATGATGCGGCTGTCCTCCAGGGCAAACACACGCTGCACATCACGGATCAGCGGCGGCACATCGGACGGTGCGACCCGCAGGTTGAACCGCGACGGAGACAGGCCCGGCCAGTGGTTCAGCAAATGCGTGGCATTGATCAACAGATGGCCTTTGGGGTTGCCGTAGTCGGCGTAGATGCCCACCACCTTGAGCGCCCAACGCCCTTGCGGTGTCGGCAGGTCCAGCGTGTCGCCCACGCTGAGGGCCAGGCGCCGCGCCAACTGTTCGCTGAGCATTACGCTGTCACTGTCGCGCAATTGATCCCACGGCGCAGGGGCCGCTTCCAGCAATGGCCAGTGCTGACGATAGGTCGCGTCGTCGACCACACCCGCCAGGTCCGCCGGCCAACCCTCAAGCTGCACCGCCACCTGCCAGGTGGGCAACACCGCGCGCACCAGCGGTTGCTGCGCCAGCCAGGTGCCCAGTTGCTCGGCCTGGGCCGGGGTCTGGGGGTTGAGGTACAGCTCGGCAGTCAGGCGTTGTTCCAGCCAATGGTTGAATGTGAGGCGAAAACCCGAGGTCATGGAACCGGCACCGATATTGGCGGCCAGCGCCAGCAGCAGCGCCATCAGCGCCAGGCTCAGGGCCGGCAATTGCTGGCGACAATCGGCAAGAAACCATTGGCCAAGGACCGAGCGACTGCGGCCCAGCACCGCCTTGAGCAAGCCGTTGAGCAGCACCGGCAAGCCCAGGGCTGCGCCCAGCAGCAACGCGGCCATCAGTACGAACCCGGCGGCCAGGCTATCACCCCGCCACAGCGCCAACAGCGCCACCAGCAGCGCGGCGGCGGCCACATAGCCTTGACGCCGCAGCCAGCGCCCATGCGCCTCGTGCCAGGCCTGGGCATTGGCCAGCGCCAGCAACGGCAGGCGCGCCGCGCGCCACAGACTGTTGGCGCCGGCGAGCAAGGCACCGAACAGGCTCAAGCCCAAGCCGGCCAGCCACCAGCCTGGGCTCAGGCTCAGTTGCCCCGGCACCTCGGCGCCATACAGACCGCGCAGGCTCGCGGCCACGTCCGGCAGCAACAGGCTGGCCAGCAAGTAACCGCTGGCCACGCCGAGCACGCCGCCCAGCAACGACAACACCCCCAACTCCACGCCCAGCCCAAGGATCAGGCAGCGCGCGCTGACCCCACACGCGCGCAACGTACGCAGCAGACCGCGCCGCTGTTCCAGAGCCAGGCCGATGGCGGCGTGCACGATAAACAGCCCCACCACGAAGGATAAAAAACCCAGCGCGTCGAGGTTCAGGTGGAAACTTTCAGTCAGCCGCGCAAGGTTGTTGTCCTCGCCTTGCTTGAGTTGCAGCTCGGCGGGCGGTGTCGGGTGGCTCGCAGCGAAGGCCTTGTCCACCAGCAGGCGCGACAACCGTTCGGGCATCGCCAATAGCGTTTGCGCGAAGCCGATGTCGGTGAGTAACAGCCCGGGTGCCATGTCCGCCTGGGCCTGCAACGGCGGCAGGCGCTGCCCCGTCACCGTCAACGGTTGCTCGCCCTCATGCAGCCCCAGGGCCCGCAGCGTCTGCGGCGCGATAAAGGTAAGCCCCGGCGGCGCAAAGAACGCGAGGATCTGCGCCTGGCTCATCCGCTGCCCCGCCACCGCGCCACTGCCCGGCAGCGACAACGGCTCGATACCCATCAACTGCAAGCGCTGGTCCTCATGCCCCTGAAGCTGAACACGCCCCTGCACCACCGGCGACACCGGCCACCCGGCACGGCGCAATTGGGCGAACAGCGTCTGCGCAAAACTGGCCCCATCGGGCGTTGAGAGGCTGGCCTGGGGTTCGCCTCCGATCAACTGGCTGGCGCGGGCGTAGCTGTCGCGCGCCTGGCTGTTAAGGGCCTGCACACCGGTCAGCAGCGCAGTGGCCAGCCATAGACCGGTCAGCACGCTGAAAAATTGCACCGGGTGACGCCGCCAATGGCTGAGCAACGCGCGCAACGTCCAATAGAAGACCGACATGTCAGGCGGCACCCGTCGGCACGACCTGCCCGCGATGCAACAGCACCTGGCGATCCAGACGCGCGGCGAGCCGTGGGCTGTGGGTGACCATCAACAGGCTGGTGGGGCTGTCGCGCAGCAGGTCGAGCAGCAATTGCAGCACCTCGTCGCTGGTGGCTTCGTCGAGGTTGCCGGTGGGTTCATCGGCCAGCAACAGGCCCGGACGCGAGGCCAGCGCGCGGCCCACCGCCACGCGCTGCTGCTGGCCGCCGGAAAGTTGCTCCGGGTAGCGCGTCAGCAGGTCGCCCAGGCCCAGTCGCTCGACCAATTGCGCCTGCCACCGCGCATCGAAACGCCCCGCCAGCCGTGCCTGGAACGCCAGGTTGTCGGCAACGCGCAAACTGCCGATCAAGTTGAATTGCTGGAACACCAGACCGATGTCGGTGCGCCGCCAATGCGCCAGTTGTGCCTCGCTCATCCGGTCCAGGCGCTGTTCGCCGACCTGGATACGCCCGGCATCGATCCGATCCAACCCGGCCACCAGGTGCAGCAGCGTGCTCTTGCCGCTGCCCGATTCGCCCATCAACGCCAGGCTGCCGCGCGCGGCCAACTGCAGATCGACGCCCGCCAGCACCGGCAACGGGCCTTGGGGAGTGGCATAGCTTTTAAACACGCCTTGCACCTGCAACATGGAAACGCTCGTGTAATGGCTGGGCAATCGAGAATAACGGCTGCAGGTCGAGACCACGCAAATTTTTCACATGGATTTCACCGCTCGCCCACTCACGGCTCTTTAAAGTGCCGGCCAAGCGTCACCCGTCGGCCACTTATTAGTTGCCACGTCTGGCAACTTTTAACCGCCGCATGTTCAGCGAAAAGACAGCCGCCCTGTGACAGCTTCTGGCTCCCCGGCAGGCATTCGCCGACCCGTAGCACCTGATCAAATAAAACGCTGCCGACAGCGCCCAAGGTGAATGAAGTGGTTGACCTTATCCTGACCGAACCGCGCACGCGCAGACACTTCATCAAGCGTTTGTCAGCCCTCTGGCTGGGCATCGTCGTCGTTGCCTTACTTGTGGCCGCCTTCATGTTCTGGCCATTGTCGCCACGGGACCTGGGCGTCGGTAATCGCTTGCTGAGTTCATCGGTATTGCCGCTCTGGCGCGACGGCGACCTGATTGTGCTGGTACGCCACGAAGAGCGCTGCGACCGCTCGAGCAACCCATGCCTGGGCCCTGTCGAAGGCCTGACGATCGCAGGCAGCCAACGCGCCGAACAGCTCGGCAAAGCCTTTAAATCATTGGGCATGGAAGGCAGCGACGTGCTCGCCAGCCCGGCCATCCGCACGGCCCAGACGTCCCGTTTCATGTTCGGCCAGACCGAGGTCACCGCCAGCCAGCAAGCCGTCTGCGGCACGGCGATGGGTGAGGAATTGCTCAGTCACAAACAGTCCGGGCGCAACCTGGTATTCGTCACTCACAGCGGCTGCATCGCCGACTTCGAAGCCCGCCTGGGCTACCCCCATGCCAAGTTCCCTGAATATGGCAGCGCGCTGTTCGTGCAAGTTCTGCCCAATGGTCAATTCAAGCCTCTGGGCATCGTGAATAACCCCGACTGGCCGATGGCACTCAAGCAACTTTAAGTGGCAGGCAACTCATTACTGCAGTTTATGTTCAGCAAAAAGACAGCCCAGTTCTGGCATGTTCAATTACGCCTTTAATTTAAGGACGTCATGACTATTTCCCGCTGCTTAGTGAGCCCCGTGAATTCCGCCGCTGTTACTTCATTACTTAAAACCGACATTGTCATGACCCGCATAAACCCCCTGCATGTGCTATTAGCCGCGTTCGCCGCTTTTTATTTATTACCCCTGGGCCTGCACGGTCTATGGACGCCGGATGAAACACGTTACGCCCAAGTCAGCCAGGAAATGCTGCTCAGCGGCAACTGGATCGCACCGCATTTCATGGGCATCCGCTATTTCGAAAAACCTGCCGGCGGCTATTGGCTGATCGCCCTGGGCCAGGCGTTGTTCGGCCAGAACCTGTTCGGTGTGCGCATTGCATCGGCGCTCGCCAGCGGCTTGAGTGTGCTGCTGGGCTACCTGATCGCCCGCCGCTTGTGGAACGACCCTCGCAAAAGCTTCGCCTGCGCCCTGCTCTACCTGAGCTTTGGCCTGGTGGCCGGCCAGGCCGGGTATGCCAATCTTGATCCGCTCTTCACCCTGTGGGTCAACCTCAGCCTGGTCGCGCTGTGGTTTGCGCTGGACAGTCAAACCCTGTCTCGCCGGATGAGCGCCTGGGCCACTGTGGGGTTCGCCTGCGCCATGGGTTTCATGACTAAAGGGTTTCTGGCCTGGGCGTTGCCGGTACTGATCGCCGTCCCCTACATGCTCTGGCAACGGCGGCTGGGGGAATTGCTGCGCTATGGGCCGCTGGCGGTGCTGGTGGCCGTGCTGGTGTGCTTGCCGTGGGTGTGGGCGATTCATCGGCAGGAACCGGACTTCTGGCGCTTCTTTTTCTGGAACGAGCATATCCGCCGGTTCAGCGCCGACGACGCGCAGCACGTACGCCCGTGGTGGTTCTTCCTGCCCATCATGGTGGTAGCGTGCCTGCCTTGGGCCGGGCTGCTGCCCAATACCCTGCGTAAGGCCTGGCAGGCAAGAACCCAGGCACCGGTGCGCTTCCTGGCTCTATGGCTGCTGTTGCCGCTGGGCTTATTCAGCCTGAGCAACGGCAAGCTGCCGACCTATATCATGCCCTGCCTGTTGCCCCTGGCTTTGCTCATGGGCCACACGCTGGTCGATCTGGTGAACCAAGGCAAAGGTCGCGCGATCGGCCTCAACGGCCTGCTCAACTTCGTCATCGGCATGGCCGCAATGATTGGTCTGATCTACCTGCAAATTGCGCGACCGCTTTATGGCAACAGTCATGCCGAGATGTTCAGCCTGTCGCTGACCTTCATCGTGCTGCTGGGGTGGATTCTGACCAACCTGCTGCAGGCCTTCCGCCCGCTCGCCCTGTGGGCCATGCCGACCCTGGGCATCGGCCTGCTGGTGGTGCTGCTGCCGGCCGGTATGCCGGCGCTGATCACCGATAACGAAATGCCCGATCAGTTCGTGCTGGAACACCTGGACGAACTGCAGCAAACCAACGCCCTGCTGAGCAACCAACTGGAGAGCGCCAGCGCCCTGGCCTGGCGCCTGCAACGCACGCAAGTGACGCTGTACAACACCGAGGGTGAACTGCGCTATGGCCTGCAATACCCCGATGCAACGCAACGAAAAGTGAACCTGGCGCAGGTTCAGGACTGGCTCACACAGGCGCGCCGCCACGGCCCGGTCGGCGTACTGCTGCGGGTCGGCAGCACCAGCGAAATGGCCGAGGCGGGCCAGCTGCCGCCTGGGGGTAAGCGCTATAACAAGGGCTATCTGGAACTGACCCTGTATCCGCAGGTGCCCTGATGCCGCGCTTTTTCAGGACCGACCGCGGCGCCCTGTGCCTATTGCTCTGCGTTTCGGCCCTGTTGCTGCTATGCGGGCTCGGCGCGCGTGACCTCTGGGGCCCGGAAACCCGCTGGGCCAACATTGCGCTGCAGATGCTGCAGAGCGGCGATTACTTCGACCCCTACCTCAAGGGTGCGCCCTACTACGACAAACCCCTGCCTTCGTATTGGCTGATCACCGGCATGGCGCATCTGATGGGCGGCCTGGGCCCGTGGTCGCTGCGCCTGCCATCGGTCATCGCCGCATGGCTGAGCGTGTGGCTGATCTACCTGCTCGGCGAGCGCCTGTTCCGTAAAGGCACCGGCCTGATCGCCGGGTGGATGCTTGCCACCACGTTTTACTTTCTGTTCTGGGCCCGCGTAGCCACCGCCGATGTGCTGACCCTGTGCGGCGTACTGGCCGCAGTGTGGTGGTACTGGCGCGGGCCGGAGGACACGCGGTTTGGGCGTTACACGGTGTTCTGCCTGCTGCTGGCGGCAACTTCGCTGTTCAAAGGCCTGATCGGCGTGGTGCTGCCGGGCCTGGTTTTGCTGCCGCATCTGCTCCGCGAACAGCGTTACAAGCGCCACCTCAACCCGCGCCTGTTCCTGGCTCTGCTGCTCGGCGCCGTGGTGTACGCCGTGCCGTTCGTGCTATCCCGCCTCTACGGCGCACCGACTTACGGCGAGAGCGGCCTGGCGCTGGTGTTCCGGGAAAACGTGGTGCGCTTTTTCGCCCCGTTCGACCATATGGAGCCGATCTACACCTACCTGATCTACCTCCCTGCCTACACCCTGCCCTGGGCACCGTGCTGGCTGCTCGGCCTGTGGCTGGCGCTGCGGCACTGGCGCCGGACCCCGCCCAACGTGCGCTGGTTGGTGTGGGCCTTGGGCCTGCTGTTTGTGTTCTTTACCGCCAGCGGCAGCCGACGCAGTTACTACGTACTGCCGCTGGTGCCGTTCGCCCAGTTGCTGGCCGCCTGGTGGCTGAGCGAACGGCTGGCGACCCGGCCCGCCAGCGGTCCTCGCTGGCAGAAGGGTTTCGCCATCGCCGCCGTGGTCATGCTCGGTGTGCTCGGTGTGGCCTATCCCTGGAGCAACGGCCGTGGCGGCGTTACGCGCTTTGCCGAGGATGTACGGACCGAGGCGGTGAGAACCGCGCCGTGGGATCAATGGCAGATGGTCCTGGTGGAAGCCGACAACAAGGCGCCCCTGTACCTGCAAAACCCTGGCAGACCGTTTTACTACGTGAGCCAAGCCCAGGACTTCCCGCGCCTGGGTGACAGCGCCGCGTTCATGGCCTGGCTGGATACCACCAGCGGCCGGCACTTCGACCCGCAGCGCACGATTATTGTCACCGCCTTCTCCAAGGACGACCCGACGCCCTTGGCTTACCTCGCCGTGGACCATCAGGTGGTCACCACACAACCGGACAATGGCGAACGGCTGTTTCATGTACGCCAGGACGGCAGCCGGGCGTTCATTCCTCGTTTGCCCTGAGTTGAGCAGCTCGCGCCCTCCCCCTCCCGGCCGCAACATCCAAACGGATGGATCGGGTATCCATGAAGCCTGACGGCTGAAACGATTAAATTCCTGTAGGAAATTGCCTACTCGATAAGTCGCGCCACGTGCACAACGTGCGCAGTGATCTGGATATTTATCTATTATTTTCAAACAGTTAATCAATACATCCAGACTCGTTCGCTGATTCATGTCCGGAAAGAACCGTCAGAAACGTCCAATTAATGACGTGGTTTTTATGGCACGTTGTGTACCTCCTTTCAGCTGGATACGTAGGATCAGGTTTTTATGGGTCAACCAAATCTCCAACGTCTACCTCGCTCTCTACGGCGCAGAGCGGCGGCAAGGCCTCAGGGTGGCCATTAACGGTGCCCGATCTCGACACACAGCGGGCCGCGCCCCCGACCAGCCAACCTGAGAACACGCCGTTTTACGCAGAACTGGGCGAGGTCATTGCCCATAGCGGGCACGCCCGGTTCGCCGAGCACCTGCTGCATCTGGTGAACAAATGGGTGCCGATCCACTGCGTCGATCTCAGTGAATGCACCCTGGATGAACCGCACGAACGCGTCATCGATATCAAGCGGCTGGGCAGCGCCGGCCAGCATCCCGCACGCCCCTTACGCTTGCCTTCGGGCCCAGACCACCCGCTGTGGCGAGCCATGCTCGACATGCAGGATCCGCTGCTGATTCAAATGAACGCCAGGCTCAACAGCCCGCAACCCTGGGACAACCTGCACCAGTGCCACCTGGTGTCACGCCAGGGCGACAGGCGCTGGGTGATATCGTTCTCCCGCCCGTGCACCGAACGTGGGTTTTCCTTGAGCCAGTTGTCGTTTCTCAAGCGCCTGTCCGAGACCTTGCTGCCGTTGCTCGAACACCACGCCCACCTGCTGCGCCAGGCACCGTGCCCCCCGCCCGAACCGGGCCTCGCGCTGTCGCAACCCTCGCACCTGCAGCAGGCGTTCTACCAGCGCCTGTCCCTGGACGACATCAGCCTGTCGGCGCGCGAGCAAGAGGTATGCCTGGGTTTGTTAACGGGCGGCACCGTGCCGCAGCTGGCGGAAAAACTCAGCGTGAAAAACAGCTCGATCGAAACCTACCTCAAACGCGCCGCCGCCAAACTGGGCGTGAGTGGCCGGCATGGTCTGGCCAAGTGGATGATCGGCACCGGTGAGTCTGGATACGGTACGGGGTAAGGCGTGGCGCGGGCTTGCCGCAAGAGCGGTCATCCCATCGCCAGACTGAACGGCGAAAATTCCGCAAACCGCCAGCGTAATGCCAGCGCGGCAGGGCGACGTGCGACGTGTTCCACCGTCACCGTCCACACGCGCTGGGCTCCCTCAAACAGCGCCACCTGCGGGCCGTCGAGGATCAGCGCGGTGCGTCCGGCAAGCTGCAGCACATCCCCGGTGTCGAAATCGATAAACAACAGTCCTGCCAGCGGGTTGGCCGCCAGGTTGCCCAGGGTGTTGAAGAACAGGTTGCCGGCGTAATCGGGAATGGTCAGCACGTTGCCCTCGACGCGCACGAAACCGGTGTTGCCGCCCCGGTGGGAAACGTCCACCGCGCGCTCGCCGTCGGTGTCCACGTAGGTGGCGACGAAGAAGGTGTCGGCGCTGCGAATCAGGTGCTGCGCGGCGGCGTCCAGGTGATCGCTGCGCTCAACCGCGTTGCCGGGTTTGCGCGCGACGCCTTCGACAGGGCGCAGTTGGATGTACTTGGGGCAATTGCCGAAGGTGTGCACCACATCGACCGAAAATCCGTCAGGGTCAAGGGCGCCGAGGCGCCCGTTCATGCGGTTGCGGCGACGGGTATTGAGGTCGATGCCGAGCACGCCGACCGAGGCACCCTGGTGCAACCCCGCGCGGGCAGGGTCGGTGGCCGACGGCAGGCTGTCGATCTGCAGGCGCTGCGGGTCGGGCGAGTGTACGAAGCCTGGCGCACCCTCCACGAGCGTTGCCCAAGGCGTGCCTTGCCCATCGACCACGCCGAGCACGAGGTATGGCAGCAGCGGGTAGAAATCCCGATGCTGCTCGGGCAAGTGGTCGCGAATGACCTTGGGCCCGATCACCGCCATGCGCTCGGCGACGCCGGCGCTCTGCTGCATCTGCCGTTCGCCGGCGTGCCAAGGGGATTGTTCGAGAGTGTTCATGGGTCACCTCCAGCAGGAATAGGTGAATGCTGCGCCCGGACACGCAACGAGGGAATCACCACCTGCGGCAATCCACTGTTACGCCAACTGAAATGCCGGATGCCCGCGCAACGTGCTCACACAGTGCTCGACAAAACTGCGCACGCGCATCGGCGCATGCCGGCCCTCGCGGTACACCACCTGCACCGGCAGCGGTGGTCCTTCGAAGTCCCGCAGCACCTGGCGCAGGGCCCCGCTGAGCACATGCTCATGCACCGGGTAACTGAGGCACTGCAGCAGCCCCGCGCCCTGCACGGCGGCGTTGATCGCGCCTTGCACCGTGGAGCACGTCAGGCGTGCGCGCGCCCTGAAGGGGTCCTGTGGGTCCGCACTGGCGATCAGGCGATGCTGCTTGAGTTCATCCGGGTGCCGGGGTTCGCCATGGACGGCCAGGTAATCGGGGCTGGCGCAGAGGATAGGCCGCACCTGCCCGAGCGGCCGCGCGATCAGCGACGAGTTGGGCAGCTCGCCCACCAGGATCGCCACATCCACGCCCTCTTCATGCAGGTTAGGGTGGGCGTCCTGATACCGCGCCAGCAGACGCACATCGGGGTAGCGCACCAAATAGCCGGCCAACACCGGCGCCATCGCATAACGACTGAACAACAGCGGCATGCACACCCGCAGGGTGCCCTGGACTTGTATCTGCAAGCCCTTGGCCGATGCTTCGGCGGCGTAGACGGCGGCCAGCAGCCGCACACAGTCGGCCAGGTAGGCGTCACCGGCTTTGGTCAGGCGGACGCCCTGCGTACTGCGCAGCAACAGGGCGACACCCAGGCGCGCCTCCAGGCGGGCCATCGCGCGCACCAGCGTCGGGCCGGAGACCCCAAGGGCGCGCGCCGCCGATGCCAGGCTCGGTTGCCCGGCCAGCGCGACGAACAGTTGCATATCGCGATAGCGCTCCATCAATGACGACGCCCGTGGGGCGGGTTCAACGCAGCATCCTGGCTCAGGCGCTGGCTGAGAAAGTCGACAAAACTGTTGATCCTGGCGGGCACGCGCCTACGGTTGTGGAACACCACTTGGATCGGCAGTGGCGGCGGCTCGAAGGCCTCGAGGACAATCTCCAGTTCGCCGGCCGCCACCGCCGCCGCGACCTGGTAGGACAACACTCGCGTCATCCCCCAGCCCAGGCGCGCCAGGTTGATCGCCGCGTTATTCGCCGAAACCACCAGCCGCGGCGTGATCGACACCGCCAGCGGCCGGCCGTTGTCGACGAATTGCCATTCACTGACCACCTGGCTGGCGGATGAGGTGGCGATCGTCGCCTCGCGCAACTGCGCGGGATGGTCGGGCCGGCCATGCTGATCCAGATACCCCGGCGCGGCGCATACCACGCGGCGCACCTCGCCAACCTTGATCGCCTGCTGCCCCGGCTCATGCAGGTGGCCGATACGCACGGCCACATCGACGCCTTCATCGGCCATGTTCACCACACGGTCGACCAGCAGCGCGTTGATCGTCACCTGGGGGAAGCGGTCGAGATATTCACCCAGCAGCGGTGCCACATACAGCTCGCCGAACAGCACCGGGGCGGTCAGCGTGAGGTGGCCCCAGGGGTTGGCATAACTGCCCGCCGCCGCTTCCTCGGCCTCGTCCAGTTCGGCGAGGATGCGCCGGCAATCTTCCAGATAACGCTGGCCGGCTTCAGTCAGGTGCAGGCTGCGGGTGGTACGCGCCAGCAACTGCGTGCCTAGGCGTTGCTCCATGGCGGCGATGGCGCGGGTCACGCTCGGCGGCGACGTGTTCAAACGCCGCGCCGCAGCGGCAAAGCCCTGCTCCTCGGCGACCGCCAGAAACACCTGCATCTCGTGAAATCGGTCCATCGGTGCTCCTTAACTGGATTGCAGCCCGGCGGCCGTGCGGGGCATGCCCACAAAACCCGGCAAGGCTTCAATGCGCCCGAGCCAGGTGCGTACCTGAGGGTAGTCGGCCAGCGACACATTGCCTTCCGGCGCGTGGGCCACGTAGCTGTAAAAAGCGACGTCGGCGATGCTCGGTTGCTCACCGACCAAAAACGGCGTCTGGCTTAGTTGCTGCTCCAGCAGGTGCAGCAAGGCGTGGGCACGGCTGATGGCCAACGGCGCATCCACATCGGCGCCAAACACCACCGCCAAGCGCGCGGTGGCAGGTCCGGCGTGCAGCGGTCCGGCGGCGGCCGACAGCCAGCGCTGAACCCGCGCCTGGCCGACCGGGTCGCTCGGCAGCCATTGGCCGTTGCCGTATTGGCGTGCCAGGTACACCAGAATTGCATTGGAGTCGGCAAGCACGGTGCCGCCATCATCGATCGCCGGCACCTGGCCGAAACTGTTGATATTGGCAAGGAACTCCTCGGTTTTATGAGCGCCTTGCTTAAGGTCCACCAGAATGAATTCACTGGGCAGCCCCAACAACGACAGCATCAACTCCACGCGATGGGAATGACCGGACAACGGAAAACCATAGAGTTTGATCGCAGACTGAGACATGACAGGCTCCAAAAGTGGGGTAGGCAACGCTGACCATCTTCCAGCGCTGCCGCCGCCGGAGGAATCACCACGATTCACAATCGAGCATTTCACCCTGCGAAACAATCACACGCCTATGTCGGTGAGGGTGTCAATCAGTTGAAGGGCGTTGGCTGCCCCACCGCCACAGGGGCGGCAGCGCGATTTCAGGTAAAAAATTCAAACTATCGCGGCCCCCATGGCTCAGAACTTCACGTTCAACGTTTTTGCAGGAGGCGACATGCAATATCGACAACTGGGCCATTCGGGTCTGCTGGTGTCCGAAATCATCCTGGGCACCGTGCCGTTCGGCGGGCGCGCCGAGTTTGAAAAATGTGGCGCCGTCGACGTGCCCCAGGCCAGGCGTATGTTCGACATCGCATTCGACGCCGGGGTGAACATGGTCGACACCGCCGACCTCTACTCCCACGGCCTGGCCGAAGAAGTCGTGGGCAAAGCCCTGGGCGACAAGCGTCACGACATCCTGTTGGCCACCAAGGGGCGCAGCCCGGTGGACAACAACCCGAACAACTCCGGTTCCTCGCGTTATCACCTGATTCGCGCGTGCGAGGCCAGCCTGAAGCGTCTCGGCACCGACCATATCGACCTGTATCAATTGCACAACTGGGACGGCATGACGCCCATCGAGGAGACCCTCGAAGCCCTGCGGCTGTTGGTCGGCTCGGGCAAGATCCGCTACTTCGGCACC
>Ga0182008_10001508_pt1 | contig 15546 bp, 18 predicted proteins | sample Sormic07211129_1_FD_120482 | JGI IMG/M metagenome (GOLD analysis project Ga0182008, IMG submission 120482) | Rhizosphere microbial communities from Sorghum bicolor, Mead, Nebraska, USA - 072115-129_1 metaG | ecosystem: Host-associated > Plants > Roots > Rhizosphere | place: USA: Nebraska...
ACGATGTACCACACCAACAAGAACCCGCTGCGCAAGATCACGCGCGAGAGCGAGACGGTGGACATCGTGCGCGGCGACAAGCGCCGCCGCCTGCACAAGGCCTTCCTGCGCTACCACGATGCCAACAACTGGCCGCTGCTGCGCGAGGCGCTCAAGAGCATGGGCCGCGCCGACCTGATCGGCAACGGCAAGCACCACCTGATCCCCACCTGGCAGCCGCTGACCGATGGCGGCTACACCAGTGCGCGGCGCAAGAACTCGACCGTGGTGCCGGCGGCCAAGACCGCGAAGGCCTCGGCACCGGTGCGGCTGGCGCCCGTGAAGCCCTCCAAGGGCCGCATCCTCACGCAGCACACCGGCCTGCCGCCGCGCGAGACGGGCAGTGGCGGTGCCGCGCGCGGCCCGGCGGGCGTGCCGGGCAAGGGCTTCCGCAAGGCGCGCTGAGCGCCGCGGAAGCCGGCCGTTCAGGCCCTTGTCAGGCCGGCAGGCCGCTCACCTGCACCGACAGGTCAAACAGCTTCGCCTTGCCGGCGTAGTAGCGGTCGATGCGCCATTCCTTGAGGATGTCGATGGCGATCTCGAAGGTCTCGAGCTCCAGCTTGTAGAGTTCCGCGACGTTGAAATGCGTGTCGGACTCGAGTGCGAGCACCAGTTGTGCAAGCGTTCGAGCCGATTCGCTCGCCGGATTGGCGACGATGAATTTGCGGGCTGATTTGATGGCGTTCACGATGGTCCTTTGGGTGCCCCGAGGGGTGGGCTGTGGCCGAGCCCGTGGCTACGGGTCAACCCGGATGTGCTCGGTGCAAACCCGGGTGTGGGCAGGATTGTCGCAACCTTCATATGACAAATTTATGACAGTCCTTTCCTGGCTCGGGACGTTTGGTACTACAAGGTGCCGAACGGTGCCCACCAGAATATCCAGGCCGCGAGTGCCGCGCAATGCAGGACGGCCGTGGCCGCATGGACCCGCAGGAACGCGGCCTTGCTCGACTTGTGCCGCAGCATCGTTTGCGCCAGTCCGGCCGCCGGCCAGCCGCCCAGCAGGGCGAGCAGGTGCAGCGTGCTTTCCTGGGTGCGCCAACGACCTTCCTGCGCCGCGCGCTTGTCGAAGGCATAGGCGAGCAGCGTGACGAGGTTGAGCAGCGCGAGCACTGCGATGCCCCAGGCGGGCAGGCGCCCCAGCCCCACCCCGTAGCCCAGCAGCGCGATCCATGGCAGCAGCAGCCAGGGCCACCGGCGCGGGCTTGCCGGCCGGGCACGCGTCGATGGCCCGCGGTGAGCGCGACGGCCTGCCTCAGGCCGGCGACTCGGCATCGCGCATCGCATGCAGCGGCAGGTCGTGTGCGAGCGCCATGGCCTCGAGCGCGGCGCAATCCTGGTCGCGCACGAAGGCGGCGATGGCCGCATGCGTCGAGGAGCGGAACATCGACTGCGCGGCGTCGGCATCGAGCCCGGCCGCCGCGCACAGGCGCTGCGCGAAGTGCGGCTCGAGCGCGGCCAGCGCCACGCGGCCGTCGCGGCAGGGGTAGACGCGGTAGCCCGCGTGCGCGCCGCCCACCGTGCCGCCGGGCGTGGTCAGGCCCCAGTGGCGCGGCAGCGCGAGGTAGTGCGCGGCGTCGGACAGCGCGACCTCGATGCGCACGCCGCGGCCGTGCGTGGCGCGGTGCAGCAGGGCCTGCAGCACGGCTTCGCTGGCCATCAGCGAGCCGCCCATGTCGGCATAGAGCGTGGGCGGCAGTTCGGCCCCGGTGACCAGGCCGTTCTCGGCCATGTAGCTGAGGTCGTGGCCCGGCGCTTCGGCCTGCGCGCCGGGCGCGCCGACGATGGCGACCATCGAGAGCCGCGGGTAGCGCGCATGCAGCGCCTCCCAGTCCAGGCCCAGCTTGCGCAGCGCCGACGGCCGGAACGAGGTGATCAGCACGTCGGCACAGGCCAGTTCGATCTGCAGCAGCGCCTGGCCTTCGTCGGTCTTGAGGTCGCCCTGCAGCAGCGAGACGCCGGCGTGCATCGCGTCGTAGGCCTCGGGCGCGTAGACGCTCATCGGATCGGCCGAGCCGCCCTTCGCCGCCAGCGGCTCGAACTTCACGCACTGCGCGCCCATCGCATGGCAGCGCATCAGCGCGGCCGGGCCGGGCAGGTTGAGGGCCAGGCTCAGCACGCGCGTGCCGGCGAGGGGAGAGAACGAGGAAGCGGCAGGACTCGGCATGGTGTGAGGCGTTGGGAGCAACACGCCATTCTCGTGGCCCGCGGGGGCCGTCGTGCCGCTGGCCGTCGCGCATGCGTCGATGGACGGCGCTGCCGCCTGGCGCAGGGCCTTCAGACCAGCCCGCCGTTGACGCGCAGCGTCTGGCCGTTGACCCAGCCCGCGTCCTGGCCCACCAGCATCGCGACCGTGTTGGCGATGTCCTCGGGCTGGCCCAGCCGTTCCAGCGGCGCCATCTTCGACATGCGCTCGATCAGCTCGGGCGCCTTGCCGTCGAGGAACAGCGCGGTGGCCGTGGGGCCAGGGGCGACGGCATTGACCGTGATGTTTCGGCCGCGCAGTTCCTTGGCCAGGATGTTCGTCATCACCTCGATCGCGGCCTTGGTGGCGGCATACACCGCATAGCCGGGCAGCGCGAGGCCGATCACGCTGGTCGAGAAGTTGACGATGTGGCCGCCGCTGCGCAGCCGGGTCGCGGCTTCGCGCATGGTGTTGAAGCTGCCTTTGACGTTGACCGAGAACAGGGCGTCGAAGGTGCGGTCGTCGGTGTCGGCCAGCATCGGCAAGGCCGGCGGCATGATGCCCGCGTTGTTCACCAGCACGTCGACCTGGCCGAAGGCCGCGATGGCTTCGTCGAACAGCCGGCGCACCGCGGCCGGATCGGCCACGTCGGCCTGCACCGCGAGCGCCCGGCCGCCGGCGGCGGTGATGGCGTCGACCACCTTGGCGGCTTCGGCGGCGTTGCCCGCGTAGTTGACGACGACCGCGTGGCCGTCCCGGGCCAGGCGGGTGGCGATGGCGGCGCCGATGCCGCGGGATGCGCCGGTGACGATGGCGACGGGGGATGTGTTCATGCAGGGCTCCTCGGGAAGATGGACGAAGGGCTGAACCGTGGGTCCGGCGAGGGCTTCGCGGCTCAGTGCATGAATTGTTCTATTGATCGCCCTGCCGATAAATGGGTTGCATCGGCCATCACTGTGCAACGATCGCCAACAATGAAGAGGGGCCGAGCGGCCCGTGCAGGCGTGCTCAGTCGTCGGCGGCCGGCGGCACGTCGCCGCCCTTCTGGCGCTCGCGGAACAGCGCGGCGCGCATCAGGAAGATGGTCGTGACCGGCGCGGTGAGCGCGACGAACAGCGTGATCAGCACCGCGTGCAGGAACAGGCTGTAGCCCTGCACCGAGAAGTAGACGATGGTGGCGATGGTCAGGCACCAGACGCCCGCCGTGGCCCCCAGCGTGGGCGCGTGGATGCGGCGGAAGAAGGTGGGCAGCCGCACCAGGCCGAAGGAGCCCACGGCCGCGAAGGCGGCGCCCAGCACGGCGAAGAAGCCGGTGAGGATCTCGGCCCAGATCGGCAGCGGGCCCACGATGAAATCGGGCGTCATTCGATCACCTCCCCGCGCAGCAGGAACTTGGCCAGCGCCGTCGAGCTCACGAAGCCGAACAGGGCGATCAGCATCGCGGCCTCGAAGTAGACGTTGCTGGTGTAGTTGATGCCCAGCACCAGCATCATCAGCATGCCGTTGATGTAGAGGCAGTCGAGGGCCATCACGCGGTCCTGCGCGGACGGGCCGATCAGCAGGCGCCACACCGCGCACAGCATCGCGACCGCCAGCAGGAAGAGGGCGCCCTTGAGGGCCCAGAACAGGATGGGGGTCATGATTCGAAGATCTCCATCAGCGGCTTCTCGTAGCGGTTCTTGATGAGGTCGATGAAGGCCTGCTCGTCGACCAGGTCGAACACGTGGATCAGCAGCGCGGAGCGGTCGAAGGCCACCTCGGCCCAGGCCGTGCCGGGCGTGAGGCAGCAGATCATCGAGAGCACCGCGAGCGCGTTGGGGTCGCGCAGGTCCAGCGGCACCGTGACGAAGGCCGGCGCCATCGCGCTGTTGCGCCGCGTGAGCAGCAGACGGCCCACGGTCAGCGCCGACTGCAGCATGTCGCGCAGCGCCACGCCCGTGAGGCGCAGGGCCACGCCGGGCTTGCGCATGCGCACCGTGGCCGGGCGCAGGCCCTTGGTGATCAGCGGCACCACGATCGCGAGCACCGCCGCCAGCAGCACGGTGGCGAGGTGCAGCGACTGGTTGAGCAGCAGCCAGACCGCGAACAGCGCCAGCGACAGCGGCGGCGAGGGCATCCAGCGCTTGATCATGGCAGGCCTCCCTTGGCCGCGGGGTTGGGCACCTGCTGCGCGCCGAACACGGCGTCGCGGTAGGCGGTGGGGGCGAACAGGCCCTCGGCGGTCGCGCTGGCGTGCTGCATCACCGGGCCGGCCTCGATGGTCAGCGCCACGCAGGCCGCGAGCAGCGCCGCCACCGGCAGCACCTCGACGGCGCGCAGGCTGGGCATGGCGCTCAGCGGCTGAGTCCAGAAATGGCGGATGCCGGTGCGGCTCAGCGCCACCAGCGTGAGGAAGCCCGAGACCAGCAGCAGCGCGAGGAAGGCCCAGCTGGCCTTGCCCACCACCGGGGCGTCGAGCAGGCCGTTGAGCATCGCGAACTTGCCGACGAAGCCCGACAGCGGCGGCAGCCCGGCCAGCAGCAGCGTGCAGCAGAGGAAGCCCAGGCCCAGGAAGGCCACGCCGGCCGGGATGGCGCGACCGTAGAGCGCCTGCTGCTCGTCGTCGAGGTTGACGTCGTCGAGCGCGGTCAGGTCTTCGGACAGGAAGGGCGCGTTGCCCGCGCTCTCGTGCGGCGCGATGCTGGCGCCTTCGTTGCGCCAGCGCTCGACCATGTCGATCAGCAGGAAGAAGGCGCTGACCGCCAACGTCGAGCTCAGCATGTAGTAGAGCGCGCCGGCCCAGATCGCGGGCTGGCCCAGGCCGATGGCGGTGAGCAGCGTGCCGGCCGAGATCAGCACGGTGAAGCCGGCCAGGTTCGACAGCCGCTGCGTGCCCACGATGCCGATCGCGCCGACGAACAGCGTCGACAGGCCGATGGCGATCAGCATGCCCTGGCCGAACTGGGCCGACATCCCGGTGTCGGGCGCGAACAGCACGGTCCACAGCCGCAGCAGCGTGTAGATGCCCAGCTTGGTCAGCAGCGCGAACACCGCGCTGACCGGCGACACGGCCGCGCTGTAGGCGGGCACCAGCCAGAAATTGAGCGGCCAGGCGCCGGCCTTGGCGAAGAAGGCGGTGGCGAGGATGGCGGCGGCCGCATGCACCAGGCCGCGGTCGCCCGCGTCGAGCTGCGCGATGCGCGCGCCCAGGTCGGCCATGTTGAGCGTGCCGGTCACGCCGTAGAGCAGCGCGGCGCCGATCAGGAACAGCGAGGAGGCCGCGAGGTTGATCGCGATGTAGTGCAGCCCGGCCGAGACCCGCAGCCGGCCCGAGCCGTGCAGCAGCAGGCCGTAGGACGCGGCCAGCATGACCTCGAAGAACACGAACAGGTTGAACAGGTCGCCGGTGAGGAAGGCGCCGTTGAGCCCCATCAGCTGCAGCTGCAGCAGCGGATGGAAATGCACGCCGGCCTTGTCCCAGCGCGAGGTGGAATAGATCGAGGCCGCGAAGGCCACCACGCCGGTGAGCGCGAGCATCAGCGTGGACAGCCGGTCGGCCACCAGCACGATACCGAAGGGCGCGCGCCAGTTGCCGGCCAGGTAGACGCCGATGGAGCCGGGCCCGCTGCCGGTGTCGGCCGCGTTGACCCAGCGCAGCAGCGCCAGCGCGGCCAGCAGGCCGATCAGCCCGGAGATCACGCTCAGCGTGGACTTGAGCCGGCGCTGCTTCTCGTCGAGCAGCAGCATCAGCGCGGCCGTGAGCATGGGCACGAGGATGGGCACCGCCACCAGGTGCGGCATGGTGAACTCGAGCAGGCGGTCGAGGAAGCCGGTGAACTCGTTCATTCCGCGGCCTCTTTGCGCTCTTCACCGTCCACATGGTCGGTGCCGCTCAGGCCGCGCGAGGCCAGCATCACGACCAGGAACAGCGCGGTCATGGCGAAGCCGATCACGATGGCGGTCAGCACCAGGGCCTGCGGCATCGGGTCGGCGGTGTTGGCCAGCGTGGCCTCGAAGCCGGGGATCAGCACCGGTTCGCTGTCGACGGTGAGCCGGCCCATGCTGAAGATGAACAGGTTGACCGCATAGGAGATCAGCGTCAGGCCCATGATGACCTGGAAGGTGCGCGGGCGCAGCAGCAGGTAGACGCCCGAGCCGGTGAGCACCCCGATGGCGATGGCGAGAACGGCTTCCATCAGCGCGCGCCCTCCAGCACCACGGTCGAGGCGGCGGCCGCTTCGGCCTCGTTTTCCTTCTCACGCTGCTCGTCGGACCAGCGATGGCTGCGCACCGACTGGTGGGCCAGGGCCGTGAGGATCAGCATGGTGGCGCCCAGCACCAGCGCGAACACGCCCAGGTCGAAGAAGAGCGCGCTCGGGACATGGATCTCGCCGAGCAGCGGCAGGTGCAGGTGGGCGGTGTGGGTGGTCATGAAGGGGTAGCCCAGCGCGACCGCGCCGCCGCCGGTGGCGAGCGCCAGCAGCAGGCCGATCGCGATCCAGCGGCGCGGGTAGATGCGCAGGTGCTCTTCCACCCACTCGGTGCCCGAGACGATGAACTGGAGCACCAGCGCCACCGACATCACCAGGCCGGCGACGAAGCCGCCGCCCGGCGCGTTGTGACCGCGCATGAAGAAGTAGATCGAGACCAGCACCGCCAGCGGCAGCAGCAGGCGCACCAGCACGGCCGGCACCATCAGGTAGCCGATCGCGCTGTCGGTGGCGCGGCGCGGGTTGAGCAGGTCGCTGCTGCCGTCGTCCTTCTGCTGGCGCTGCTGGGCCGGCAGCGCCATCGATTCGGGCGCGGGACGGAAGCGGCGCAGCAGCGCGTAGACGGTGAGCGCGACCACGCCCAGCACGGTGATCTCGCCGAAGGTGTCGAAGCCGCGGAAGTCCACCAGCATCACGTTGACCACGTTGGTGCCGCCGCCCTCGCTGAGCGCGCGGTCGAGGAAGAAGGGCGAGATGCTCTGCGGGAAGTCGCGCGTCATCATGGTCCAGGCTAGCGCCGCCATGCCGGTGCCGGCGGTGGCGGCCACCAGCAGGTCGCGCCCGCGCCGGCCCCAGGGGCGGATGCGGGCCGAGGCCGGCTGCACCGCGTCCTTGCTGCGCATCGGCAGCCAGCGCAGGCCCAGCAGGATCAGCACGGTGGTGATGGCCTCCACCACCAGTTGCGTGAGCGCGAGGTCGGGGGCCGAGAACCAGATGTAGGTGATGCAGCAGACCAGGCCGGCGGCGGCGGCCAGCATCATCGAGGCCAGCCGATGGAACTTGGCCTGCCAGGCCGCGGCGAGCGCGCAGACCGCGCCGATCAGCCAGGTCATGGCGAACATCGGCGAGAAGGGCGTGAGGCCCCGCGTGCCGCGCTCGCTGGGCGTGAACCACAGCGAGGCGGCGGCACCCCCGACCGCCACCAGCACCAGGATCAGCAGCTGCGTCTGCAGGCGGCGCGTGCCGAACACGCGGCGACTGCGCCGGCCGGCTTCGCTCAGGCGCGCCAGCAGGTTCTCGAAGATGCGCTGGCCGTCGAAGCGGTGCAGCAGCGGCGTGTGCTCCAGCCGCCCGTGTTCGCGGCCGCGGCGCTGCAGCAGGTACAGCGCCGCGCCGCCCGCGAGCGCGACGAAGCTCATCAGCAGCGGCAGGTTGAAGCCGTGCCACACCGCCAGGCTGTACTCGGGCAGCACGCCGCCCACCACCGGCAGCGCGGCCGCGGCCAGCAGCGGGCCGACCGACCAGGCCGGCGCGACGCCCACCACCAGGCAGATCAGCACCAGCAGCTCGACCGGCACGCGCATCCAGTGCGGCGGTTCGTGCGGCTGCTTGGGCACCTCGTCGCCACAGGGCGGGCCGAAGAACACGTCGAACACGAAGCGCGCCGAGTAGGCCACGCTGAAGATGCCGGCGATGGTGGCGATCACCGGCAGGCTGAAGTCGATCCAGGGCGTGGACTGGATGAACACGGTCTCGGCGAAGAACATCTCCTTCGACAGGAAGCCGTTGAGCAGCGGCACGCCGGCCATCGAGGCGCTGGCGATCACGGCCAGCGTGCCGGTGATGGGCATGAGCCGCATCAGGCCGCTGAGCTTGCGGATGTCGCGCGTGCCGGTCTCGTGGTCGATGATGCCCGCGGCCATGAACAGCGAGGCCTTGAAGGTCGCGTGGTTCATGATGTGGAAGACCGCCGCCACCGCGGCCAGCGGGCTGTTCAGGCCCAGCAGCAGCGTGATCAGGCCCAGGTGCGAGATGGTCGAGTAGGCGAGCAGGGCCTTCAGGTCGCGCTGGAACATCGCGATGAAGCCGCCCAGCAGCAGTGTGATCGCGCCCGCGCCGCCGACCAGCCAGAACCACTGCTCGGTGCCCGAGAGCACCGGCCACAGCCGCGCCATCAGGAACACGCCCAGCTTCACCATGGTGGCCGAGTGCAGGTAGGCCGAGACCGGCGTGGGCGCGGCCATGGCGCGCGGCAGCCAGAAGTGGAAGGGGAACTGCGCGCTCTTGGTGAAGGCGCCGAGCAGCACCAGCACCAGCACGGCCGGGTAGAGCGCATGCGCGCGGATGATGTCGCCCGAGGCCAGCACCACGTCGAGCTCGTAGCTGCCGACGATGCGGCCCAGCACCAGCACGCCGGCCAGCAGGCACAGCCCGCCCGCGCCGGTCACGGTGAGCGCCATGCGCGCGCCGCGGCGCGCGTCGCGCCGGTGGTGCCAGTAGCCGATCAGCAGGAAGGAGAACAGGCTGGTGAGTTCCCAGAACAGCACCATCTGAATCAGGTTGCCCGAGAGCACCACGCCCATCATCGCGCCCATGAAGGCGAGGAAGAAGGAAAAGAAGCGCGGCACCGGATCGGAGGCCGACATGTAGTAGCGCGCATACAGCACCACCAGCGCGCCGATGCCCAGCACCAGCATGCAGAACAGCCAGGCGAAGCCGTCCATGCGGAAGGAGAGGTCGAGGCCCAGCGCGGGCAGCCACTCGAACTCCTGGCGGATCACATTGCCGTTGGCCAGCTGCGGAAACATCCAGCCGGCCTGCACGGCGCAGCCCAGGGCCACCAGTCCTGCGAGCGTCGACTCCCGGTTTCGCGCGTTGGCCGGCAACAGGGCCGCAAGAACGCTGGCAACGAAAGGGAGTGCGACGAGGAGGACAAGGGACATTGCCGACGATTCTATCGGCCGTCCCTTGACTGACGGCCGATTAACCCGTAAATGCCTGGACCGTTTTGAAGCCCAGCCAGGTCAGGCACAGCGAGCCGCAGACATGCAGCGCAATGGTGCCGAAGGCCAGCGCCGCGCGGCCGTTGAGTAGCATGCCCACGGTCTCGGCCGAGAAGCTGGAGAAGGTGGTGAAGGTGCCGAGGAAGCCGGTGATGACCATCAGGCGCCACACCGGATCGATCTCCGGCAGGCCGTTGAACACGCCGATCGCGATGCCGATCAGGTAGCCCCCGATCAGGTTCACCGCCAGCGTGCCCCAGGGCAGCAGGCCGCCCGGATTGAGCCACAGGGCGAAGCCCCAGCGCAGCAGCGCGCCGACGCAGGCCGCGGCGCAGATGGCGATGACGTTCAACAGCATGGCCGCGACTTTAGCCGCTCGCCTCGCCCCCTTGAGGGTGAAGGCGAAGCGACACGCAGGCGAGCCCTTGGGGGAGTCTATTTTTCCGCGCCCATCATCAGGTCGGGCAGGATGGTCACGATGCCCGGGAAGATCGTGATCAGCGCGATGCACAGCACCAGGCAGAAGAAGAAGGGGATCGCGGCCTTGGCGATGATGTTGCTGTCCTTGCCCGTCATGTTCTGCAGCACGAACAGGTTGAAGCCCACGGGCGGCGTGACCTCGGCGATCTCCACCAGCAGCACGATGAAGATGCCGAACCACACCAGGTCGAAGCCCGCCTTCTGGATCATCGGCAGCACCACCGCGCTGGTCAGCACGATCATCGAGATGCCGTCGAGCGCGGTGCCCAGCACCAGGTACACCACCACCAGCGCGCTGATCAGCGCATAGGGCGACAGGTGCATGCCGTCGACCCATTCGGCCAGCTCGCGCGGGATGCCGGTGAAGGCCATGGTCTTGGTCAGGAAGGCGGCGCCGGCCAGGATGAACATGATCATGCAGCTGGTGCGCGTCGCGCCCATCAGCGCGTCCTTGAAGTTCTTCCAGGTCAGGCTGCGGCCATAGGCCGCGATGGCCAGCGAGCCCAGCACGCCGAAGGCCGCGCACTCGGTCGCGGTGGCCCAGCCGGCGACCAGCACCCAGACGATGAACACGATCAGCAGCGCGCAGGGGATCAGGTTGCCCGACAGCCGGATCTTCTCGCGCAAGCGGGTCGGCGGGTCCGCGGGCGGCACCTTGTCGGGGTGGCGCAGGCTCCACCAGGCGATGTAGCCCGAGAACAGCAGCATCAGCAGCAGGCCGGGCAGGAAGCCGGCCAGGAAGATGCGGATGATCGAGGCATCGGCCGCGACCGCATAGACCACCATCGTGATCGACGGCGGGATCAGGATGCCGAGCGTGCCGGCGGTGGCCAGCGAGCCGATCGCCAGCTGTTCGTCGTACCCGCGGCGCTTGAGCTCGGGCAGCGCGACCTTGGCGATGGTCGCGCAGGTCGCGGCCGAGGAGCCCGAGACCGAACCGAACACGCCGCAGCCCAGGATGGTGGTGTGCATCAGCCGCCCCGGGATGCGGTTGAGCCAGGGCCGCAGGCCCTCGAACATCTCCTCGCTGAGCTTGGTGCGGAACAGGATCTCGCCCATCCAGATGAACAGCGGCAGTGCCGCCAGCTCCCAGCTCGCGTTGCTCTCCCAGAAGGAGGAGAACAGGTTCTTGGCCGGCAGCGTGTGGGTGAAGAAGGCCTGGCCGACCCAACCCACGATGGCCAGCGTCATCGCGATCCAGACACCGCCCGCCAGCAGCACCAGCATGATGACGAGCAGCAGCGCGCCCATCCACAGGGTTTCGGTCATCGAGGGTCCAGTACGGGAACGGGAACCGTGCGCAGAGGACGCGAAGGTTCCGCGGAAGACGCAGAAAAGACAAAGAGAGATCTGAAGAGTTCGCTGCTGCGACTTCTGCGCCGTTTGGGTTTCCCTTCTGCGTTCGGATGTCCGCTTTTCATGGCCTGCTCACACCTCCGAGGAGAAGTCGCCGGCCGCGTGCCGTTCTTCGACCGCCCGCTGATAGCTCGGCTTCTCGCCGCGCACCACGCCGACCAGCTCGTCGACCATCGCGATCAACAGCAGCCAGCAGCCCACGACGAAGGTCGCCTGCGGGATCCAGATCGGGATCACGACCAGGCCGGTGGCCATCTCGGCGAACTCGTAGCTCTCCCAGGTGAAGCTGGTGGCCGCATAGGTGAGGTAGGTCACCGAGACCGAGGCGATCAGCAGGCAGGCCACGTCGAGCACGCGCCGCACCCTGGGCGGCACGGCATCGAGCAGCAGCGTGACGCGCACGAAGTCGCCGTGCCGGAAGGCGTGCGCCATCGCGAGGAAGGCGGCCGCGGCGCAGAGCCAGGCCACCACGTCGTTGAGCCCGCTGACGTGCCAGTTCATCTGCCGGCCCACGCCGGCCAGGATCATCAGCACGAAGATCAGGAACACGCAGAAGGCGCCGAGCGCGCCGGCACCGTCGTACAGGGCGTCGAGGAAGCGGCGCATGCGGCCGCCCTATTTTTTGTAGGCCGAGACGATCGCGGCGCCGTCGGCGCCCGCGGCCTTGAGCCAGTCGGCCTGCATGATGCTGCCGACCTGGCGCATGTCGGCATCGAGCTTGGCCGACGGCTTGTGGATCTTCATGCCGCGCTCGGCCAGCAGCCGCTTGTACTCGGTGTTCTTCTCCTCGGCGACCTTCCAGCCGCGGGTCTCGGCAGCGCTGGCGGCCTTGAGCACGGCCTCCTTGGTGGGGGCGTCGAGCGCGTCGAAGGACTTGGCGTTGACCAGGATCGCGTTCTTGGGAATCCAGGCCTGCGTGTCGTAGAAGTTCTTCAGGCTCTCGTAGGTCTTGGTGTCGTAGCCGGTCGAACCCGAGCTCATGTAGCTCTCGATCACGCCCGTGGCCATGGCCGCGCTGAGCTCGGCCTGCTGGATCTGCACCGGCTGTGCGCCCACCAGTTCGGCGATCTTGGCGGTGGCGGGGCTGTAGGCGCGCCATTTGATGCCGCGCAGGTCGGCCACCGAGCTGATCTCCTTCCTGGAGTAGATGCCTTGCGGCGCCCAGGGCACCACGAACAGCACCTTGATGCCCTGGGCGGTGAGCAGCTTCTCCATGGCCGGCTTGGAGGCTGTGTAGAGCTTCATCGCTTCCGGATAGGTGGTGGCCAGGAAGGGCACGCCGTCGAGCGCGTAGACCGGGTTCTCGTTGGCGAAGTTGGCCAGCAGGATCTCGCCGGCCTGGGCCTGGCCGCTCTGCACCGCGCGCTTGATCTCGGGTGCCTTGAACAGCGAGGCGTTGGCATGCACCGTGATCCTGAGCTTGCCGCCGGTGGCGGCCTCCACGTCCTTGGCGAACTGCGTGATGTTCTCGGTGTGGTAGTTGGTCGCCGGGTAGGCGGTCGGCAGGTCCCACTTGGTTTGCGCGAAGCCGATGCTGACGACGCTGAGGGCGGCGACTGCCGCCATGGCAGCACGGGTGAACTTGTGATTCATGGGCTCTCCGTCGAGTGGATGGGGAAGGCGATCGCGAGCATATGAGCAAATATCGGGCCACGATGGCCGCGTTTCCCCGCACGCGCCGCCATCAAAAAAACCGCCCGAGGGGCGGTTTTTTGGGTAGGCGACGCGTGGCCCGCGTCACTTCGCGGGGGTGGTGCCGGTCGGCGCCTTGGCCGCCCGGGGCTGGCCCTTGACGCGCTCGGGCGCGGCGGCGGCCGCGTCCTTGAAGGCCTCGCCGTTGACGGTCAGCCCCTGGGCCGACAGCTTGGCCGCCGTCTTTTCCTTCACCCCCTTCACGCGCTGCATGAAGTCGGGCCAGTCCTTGAACGCACCTTGCTGTCGCGCATCGACGATGCGCTTGGACATGGCGGGACCGACCCCCTTGAGTGCATCGAGATCGGCCGGGCTGCCTTTGTTGGCATCGACGGCGGCGAAGGACGTGCAGGCGAACAGCAAGAAGGCCGTGACGGCCAGGATTTTTTTGAACATGAACTCTCCCTGAGTTTTTTGATGTGAAGAAGCACCGCACCGCCCGCGCGGGCGGGAGGTGCCGCGACAGCTTAGGGGCTCTTCACGCCAGGGAGCAAGGCAGGGATTCCCCGCAATGCGAATGGCCTACGGTGTGGGCCGCGGCCGTTCAGAGTTCCTCGACGCGGCGCGGCGGGTAGCTGTCCCAGGCCTGGCAGCCCGGGCAGTGCCAGAAGTACTGGTGCGCCTCGAAGCCGCAGGCCGCGCAGCGGTAGCGCATCAGCGGCCGGGTGGCCAGGTCGAGTGCGCGCTGCACCTGCGGATGGAACTGCTCGTGCGCGAAGGTTTCGCCGGCCAGCCAGCGTGAAGCAGCCACCAGCGAAGGCTGGCGGGCCAGGTGGGCGATGTAGCCGTCGCGCGGTTCGGCCGGCGCGTCGCTGGCGGCCTCGGCGCGCACCGGCGTGCCGCCGAGCGCGATGATGGCCTCGAGCACGTCGATCGACGGCGTCTGCGCATAGCGCGCCTGCAGCAGGGCCAGCGCATCGCCGCCGCGCTGTGCGCCCACGGCCGCCTGCTGCAGCGTGGCGGCGTAGAGCGGCAGGGCCAGCGGCGCGCGCTCGCTCAGCGCGGCCAGCGTCTCGAAGGCCTGCGCCGCATCGCCGTTGCGCAACTGCAGCGTGGCGGTGTCGATGGCCGGGCGGGGCGCCTCGGGCGCGAGTGCCACGGCCTGCCGCAGCAGCGCGCCGGCGGCGGTGGCGTCGCCCATGGCCACCTGCTCGGCCGCCTGCTCGCAGAGGTGGTGCGCACGCCGTGTGCTGTAGCTGGCCTGCTCGGCGTCGTCGAGCTTCTGCGCCACGTCGGCGGCTTGCGCCCACTCGCGCGAGCGCTCGTAGATGGCCAGCAGCGCCAGCCGCGATTCGTTCTCGTAGCGCGTGCCTTCGAGCTTCTGCAGCGCGGCTTCGGCGCGGTCGAGCAGGCCGGCGCGCAGGAAGTCCTGGGCCAGCGCATGCTGCGCGCGTTCGCGGTCGGCACGCGACAGGTCGCCGCGGCCCAGCAGGTGCTCGTGCACGCGCACCGCGCGCTGGTACTCGCCGCGGCGGCGGAACAGGTTGCCCAGCGCGAAGTGCAGCTCCTGCGTGTCGGGGTCGTTCTGCACCGCCTCGATGAAGGCGTCGATGGCTTGGTCCTGCTGCTCGTTGAGCAGGAAGTTGAGGCCGCGGAAGTAGGCCTTGGGGGCCTGCCGGTTCTCCAGCTTCAGCTGACGGATGTCGAAGCGCGAGGCCAGCCATCCCAGCACGAAGGCCGCGGGCAGGCTGAGCAGCAGCCAGCTGAAATCAAAGTCCATGTTGTCTGACGGCGGGCAGGTCGGTCGGAGGGGGCGCGGGGACGGGCACCGCGGGAATGGCGAGTTCGTCGGGGACGACGGCGGGGCGCTGCGCGGCGGCCGCGCGGTGCTTCCACCAGCCGGGCAGCATGCCCAGCGCGCCCACCACCAGGCCGCCCGCGAAGGCGGCCAGCACCACCAGCACCAGCGGCGCGCGCCACGAGGTGCCGAAGAAGAAGTAGACGGTCGCGTCGTGCTGGTTGTTCAGCGCGAAGGCGAAGAGGGTAAAAAAAATGGCTGCCTTGAGCAGCCACAGGAGGTATTTCATGATCGTCACCGGTGGCGGGACGATTCTAGGGGGTCGTCGGGCCCGGTTTCAGGCCTTGTCGGCGGCGTCCAGTTCGGCGGTGCGTGCATCGACCGCTTCGCGCAGGGCCTTGCCCGGCTTGAAGTGCGGCACGCGCTTTTCGGGAATCTGAACGCTTTCGCCCGAGCGCGGATTGCGTCCGATGCGCGGCGGCCGCCGGTTGACCGAGAAGCTGCCGAAACCGCGGATCTCGATGCGGTGCCCACGCACCAGCGCGTCGCCCATCGCATCGAGGATGGTCTTGACGGCGTACTCGGCATCGCGGTGCGTCAGCTGCGAGAAGCGGGCTGCGAGTTCTTCAACGAGGTCGGAACGTGTCATGGGCCTGCGAAAAAAACGAAGACGAAAAAAAAGACAGAGCGGCCCGAAGGCCGGCTCTGTCTCCTGGGACAGCTTACTTGTCGCTGTTGTCCAGCTTGGCGCGCAGCAGGGCGCCCAGGCTCGTCGTGCCCGCGTTTTCGCGTGCCGACTGCTGGCTCAGGCTGGCCATGGCGCCTTGTTCGTCGACCATGTCCTTCTGCTTGATCGACAGCTGG
>Ga0182008_10001509_pt1 | contig 15544 bp, 10 predicted proteins | sample Sormic07211129_1_FD_120482 | JGI IMG/M metagenome (GOLD analysis project Ga0182008, IMG submission 120482) | Rhizosphere microbial communities from Sorghum bicolor, Mead, Nebraska, USA - 072115-129_1 metaG | ecosystem: Host-associated > Plants > Roots > Rhizosphere | place: USA: Nebraska...
AACCCGTTCTGCAGCACTTGCCACTGCTGCGCATTGAGCGCTTGCGGTGCCGAGGGCAGATGGCTGGCGCTGCGCGTGTCGTCGAACGGCATGCGCCCTTCGAGCATCTGATAGATCATCACGGCCACCGCATAGACGTCCAGGCGCGGGCTGGGCTGGCGCTGGTTGGCGCCGGCCTCGGGCGCCCGGTAGCCGTGCGTGCCCGCATTCGGCATGTCCAGCGCCAGGCTGCTGTCCGCATTGCGCACGCGCGAAGCGATGCCGTAGTCGAGCAGCTTGACGTCGCCCTTCGCCGTCAGGAAGACGTTGCCCGGCTTGAGGTCGCGGTGCACCAGCTTGTGCTTTTCCCAAGCATACGACAGGGCGTCGGCCACCGGCTGCAGCAGTTGCTGCACGGTGGACAGGGGCAGCGCGCCTTCGCGCGCCAGATAGTGCTCGAGGTCTTCGCCATCGAGGCATTCCATGATGATGAAATAGCTGGCCGTGGCCGGGTCCTGCGCCCATTCGTAGACGCGCACGATGTTTTCATGCGCGAGCTTCCTCGCCTGGGTCGCTTCCTCGATCAGCAGCTTGGCGTGCGTGGCGCTTTGCGTCAGCTGCGGCGGCAAAATCTTCAGCGCCACCATTTCGCTGCTGCCCAGCTCCGCGTGCGTGGCCAGGTCGGTCGCTTGCCACACCTGCCCCATGCCGCCCGTGCCGATCAGCCGTTCGAGCCGGTAGCGGCGGTTTTGCGGGCCGATTTCCTGGCCCGTCATGAAGCCCAGCTCCGTGCCCTGGCGTACAGGCAGCGGCGCGGCCACGGGAGCGGCGCCGGGCGGCGCGTACTCGGCATCGAGGATGGCGTTCTTGCGGCGTTCAAATTCCTGCTCGCTGAGCAGCCCGTCATCGTGGAGGGCGCGCAGTTCCCGCAGTTTGTCTCGTGCTTTTTGCATCATCTGGGGTGAAACGCTTCCATCAAGGCTGCAGGGCGACGCCGCAGGCGGCGCAGAATTTATCTTCGGGATGGCCCGCGCGCTGCGCATGGCCGTTCTTGCAGCGCAACGGTGCCGCGCCGGCGGCGCCGGGCTGCAGGGCCTGCGCCACGGCCACGCCCAGCTGCGCCTGCGCCGACAGGCCGTGCGCGTGCGCCGCGTTCTGCAGGTTGATCAGGTCGAGCTGCTGGCGCCGTTCGCGCTCCGCCTGGCCTTCCAGGTAGCTGCGCTCCTGCGCCACGCTGTCCTGCGCCATGCGCAGCGCGTCCAGCGGCGCGACGCTGTTCTCGGCGGCCGCCAGCGCCGCCAGCGCGTGGATCTGCTCGGCGCTCATGCCCGCCTGCAGCTGCACTTTCAGCACTTGCGCCAGCGCGGCCGCGTTCTGCCCGGCGGCCATGGCCACCTTGCCCGTGTCGCTCAGGGAGCCGATTTTCTCGATGCGGTCGATATCGATGCGCGCCAGTTCGGCCGCATGCGCCTGCTGCGCCAGCAGGGCTTCATATTCTCCCTTCCAGCGCGCGTAATCGCTTTCGCGCTGCTGCGCCATGGCCAGCAAGTCGCGCTGCCATTGCGCTTCCTGTTCCAGCTGGCGCAGCTGCTGGCGCTGTTCCTCGATGGCCAGCGCGTCGAGCTGCGCCAGCTGCGATTGCTGCTGCAACTGGCGCGCGTGCACGCCGTCTGCCTCGATGGTGCGCAGCAGCTTTTCCTGCTGCGCGATGGCGTCCTCGCGCGCGCCGCCGCGCCGCAGCGCCGCCACTTTTTCCGCGATTTCCGCCGCCTGCACCTGGGCTGCCTCGTCCTTGTGCGCCTCGGCGCGCAGCAGTTCGCGCTGGCGCGCCAGCTGCATCTGGTCTTCCCACTCCTGCACCCGCTCGGCCTCGCGCTTGCGCGCCGCATTCGCCAGCATCAGGCCCTGCCAGGCCGCCTGGTGCTGCTCCGCCTCCAGCTGCGCCTCGCGCTGGGCCGCATCCGCTTCCGCCTGGCGCAGGCGCGCCAGCTGGGTGCGGCGGCCCGTCTCGTCGTCGATCAGCAGCGCGCTTTCCACCTGCTGCGCGATCGACTGCAAGTGCACCTGGTGGGTAAAGCGCTGCTGCGCCAGCTGGATCTGCTCGCGCCCGTGCAGCTGCGACAATTCCAGCTCGCTGCGCATCTTGATGGCGGCCAGCGCGCGCACGTGTTCCCAGTTGGCCGCTGCATCGGCGCGTTGCGCGCCCTTCTGCGCCAGCTCCTGTTCCAGCTCGCCCAGCGCCAGCGCGGCACCATGGTCGAGCGCCTGGCGCCGCGATTTCGCTTCCAGGATGCGGCCATACAGGTCGATCTGGCGCCCGCGCAGCGCCTGCAGGCGCTCCGCTTCCTGGTGGTTCAACTCCGCCTTTTCCACCGTCGCGTCCTGCCGCAGTTCGGCGCGCCGGTGCGCGTGGCGCGCCGCCAGTTCCTCGCGGCGGATGCGCTGCCACTCTTCCTCGTCATACAGCTGGTCGAGCTGCTTCATGCGCTCCAGGCTGTGCTGTTCCAGTTCCTGCGCCGGCAAGCCGCCCAGCCACAGGGTGCCGATAGCGGCATCGCCGTTGCCGTCGCGTTTGTCGTGGCGCAAACTCAGCGTTTCCACGCGCGCCACGGCCAGGCCGGACGGCGCCAGGCGCTGCGTCAGGGCCGATTGCAGGCGTTCGTTCAATTCGGGGCGCAGGTCGGCATTCGCCTCCATCTCGCGCAGCGCGCGGCTGCCGATGAATTCCAGCGCAATCTGGCGCACGGACGGCAGCAGCAAGGCGTGCAGGTGGGCGCGCGTGACGGCGCCCGGCGCGCGCATGAACTGGCGCGCGAACGCATCGGGCTGGCCCAGCGCGATATCCACGCGCAGCGCGGCTGCGACGTCCAGCAGCTCCGTGCTGGCCAGCCCGGGCAGATCGAATTCCAGGCTGACGGCGTCGGCGCGCGCGATCAGCACTTCGGCCGGGCGCGCCGGCAGCAGCGCGGGCAGGCGCGCGAAGAAGGCGGCGCTGTCGTAGTCGCCGGCCGGTATCAAGGTGAAAGCGTCCGATTGCACGATCCAGGCGCGCGACTCGGCGGGCACCTGCAGGCGGCGCGCCGCGCTGCCGAACAGCGAGGACAGCTCGCGCACGCCGAAGAACAGGGCCAGTTGCCCATCAGCAAGATGCCATTGATTGGCATGCAGCACCGCGTCGCTGTCGGGGGCGCCCAGCGACAAGCCGCATTGCGCGCAGTAGCCGGCGGCAGCGCCGTTCTTGTGCTCGCAGCGCGGGCAGCGGGCGCCGCCAAAACCAAACAATTGGAACATGTGTGACTCCTGATGAGAATGATTGCGTGCGCGCTGGCTACCGTAGCGATTCTAGCAGGAGCGCCGGCGGCGCACGCTACACCGCGCAGTATCAAATAATGCCACGCGGCAAGTACATTCATATGCAGGGATACAGGGCTAATTAGGCCTCAATTCAAGCGGTCGCCCGCCGGCCCCGTGCGCAGGCATTTCAGCGCCGTTTTTTTGCAGGCCATCCCGCCAAAACCACGGCTGGTCGCATGCGCATGGCGGGCGGGCGCGCGCTTGGCTACAGTGCATGCATACCCACCCGCCACCCGAAAGGAACGATCATGAAAGCCTTGAAAAACATGGAAGCCATCTTCACCGTCGCCGTCGCCATCGCCTGCGGCGCCAGCTATGCCAGCTTCATGCAGCCATCGGCAGCCAGGACGGCCGCTGCGGCGCAGGCGAACGCCATCCCCGTCGTCGTCGTCAGCGCCAAGCGCCTGACGGAACAGGAAAAGAAAATCTCGCTGATCGAGGAACGCCAGGCCTTGCTGGGCAACGCCACCGCCAGCACCCTGTGAGCCGCCCATGCCGACTCCACGCCGCCTGGCGCCAGTTTGAAGAGCGCCGCGCCAGGCCGCCATTTGTATCCGCCACGGATACACGGACACACAGCATTGTGTCAATTGTAATAAGTTGAATCAAAGGCGAAAAACCGCCAGCAAGCGCCTATAGTCCATTTCACGCAATCACCGAAATGGAGCACACCATGAAACCCATCACACTCTACGCAGCAGCCATGCTGGCCATCAGCACCGCAGCCTTCCTGCCCGTGCAGGCCATGGCACAGAATCAGCTCGGCGTCAGCATTGTCGTCGGCAACGCCCCGCCTCCGCCACGGTTTGAAAGCGTGCCAGCGCCGCGCGCTGGCTATGTCTGGGCGCCAGGCTATTGGAACTGGGATGGCCAGCGCCATGTCTGGAACGACGGCGAATGGCTGCGCGAACGGGGCGGCAACCAGTACCGCCGCGCCGCCTGGATACAAGAGAACAACCGCTGGCGCCTGGACCGTGGCGGCTGGGTCGCCGCGCAAGTACAGCCCGTGCGCTATGACGACATCCGCATCGCCCCGCCGCCGCCGCGCCGCGAAGCCATCCCGCGCGCGCGCCACGGCTACGCCTGGGTGCCCGGCCACTGGGAATGGCGCAGCCAGCGCTACGCCTGGACGCCTGGTGTGTGGATCGCCGAACGCCCCGGCTACGTCTATGCGCCGCCCGCCTGGAACCAGCGCGACGGCCGCTGGCAGATGGAGCAAGGCCGCTGGTCGCCACGGGGCCCGAACGGCGACCGCGACCACGACGGCATCCCTAACCGCTATGACCGCGACAATGGCAACCGCCACGACCGTGACGGCGACGGCATCCCCAACCGCTATGACCGTGACAACGGCAACCGCCACGACCGCGACGGCGACGGCATTCCGAACCGCGACGACCGCCGCCCCGATAATCCGCGCCGCGATTAATACGCGGCTGTAGTTCCCCGTCAAGGCCACCGCTCGCGGTGGCCTTGTCATTTTCCGGACACATCTGTGTATTAAAATCGCGCGACGATCAATCACACTGCGCGAGAAAGATTCACGATGGCGATGGAAACTGCCGGTTTCACCTACGGCTCGGACACCTCGGGCCTCGTCTGGGGCTTCCTGTTTGGCCGCGAGGCGCAGCCGCTGGCGCTCGACTCGACGGCCGCGCTGGCCTGGCTCAATGCGGGCGCGGCCCAGCCGGCGCAGGAATTCGTCTGGCTGCATTTCAACCTGTCGCATGCGGCCAGCGAAAAATGGCTGCTCACACATACGCAGCTGGCCGATGAATTCTATGAAACCCTGCACCAGGGTTCGCGCTCGACGCGCATCGAGCAAGCGGAAAACACCCTGATCGCCGTGGTCAACGATGTGGTGCACAATTTCTCGTTCGAAGCGTCGGACATTTCCACCATGTGGGCCAGCGTGGCGCAAAACCTCGTCATCACGGCGCGCCGCGCGCCGCTGCAGTCGATCGAGCGCCTGCGCCAGGCCGTCATCAAGAATCAGGAGCCGATCCGCTCGTCGGTGGAACTGCTGATCCACCTGCTGCGCGACCAGGCCGACGTGCTGGTCAACATCGTGCGCGATGCCGTGGCGCGGGTCGACGATATCGAGGATCACTTGCTGGCCGGGCGGCTGGTGCCGAAACGCGAAGACCTGGGCGCCATGCGGCGCGTGCTGGTGCGGCTGCAGCGGCTGCTGGCGCCGGAACCGGCCGCCCTGTTCCGCCTGCTGCAGCGTCCGCCCGCATGGGTGTCTGAACTGGACAGCCTGGAACTGCGCCAGTCGACGGAGGAATTTTCGGTCGTGCTCAGCGATATGTCCTCGCTGCAGGAACGCATCAAATTGCTGCAGGAAGAGATTGCCGCCAGCGTCAACGAGGAAAACAGCCGCAGCCTGTTCGTGCTGACCATCGTCACCGTGCTGGCCCTGCCGATCAATATCATCGCCGGCATGCTGGGCATGAATGTGGGGGGCATTCCGCTGGCCCAGCACCCGCAGGGCTTCTGGATCATCGTCGCCATCATCGTCACATTTACCGTCGTGGCGGGATGGCTGGTGGTGCGCGTGCAACGCAATAGTTGATTGCTGGAAACACGGCCTGGCAGGCGAACGGCAGGCGCCGTCCGCCATCGCTGCTTAGCGGTGGTACTCGCCTGCCCGTTCAGGCTGGTAGACGATTTCCTCGATCTTGACCTTCACCACGCCGCCGGGCATGGGCCAGGCGATGCTGTCGCCGACGGACAGGCCCAGCAGCGCACTGCCGACGGGCGCCAGCACGGAAATGCGGTCGGCCTGGCCTTCCACATCCTTCGGATACACGAGCGTCAGGCAGAATTCCTCCTTGTTTTCCACCGTGAAGCGCACGGTGGAATTCATCGTCACGACGGTCGGGGGAATCTCTTGCGGCTCGAGCACCTCGGCGCGGCCCAGCTCATCGAGCAAGGCAGCCTTGTCCGGCGACAAATTATTACCCAAGGCATACAACAACGCTTCCAGTCGTTCCAGGTCTTGTGACGACAAAATAATTTTTGGTTTTTTTTCCAAGATATCCTCACTATTTATCATTAGGGCGACGTCCGGTTTTGCTGGCGGCAGCTTACTTGGCCGCGGCAGACAAAACAAACAGCATCAGAACGTCCATCATCAGCGGATTATGGACGAACTCGCGTGGCAAGGCCATAGCGTTCTCGCATTCTTCATTAAAATTTATTAAAATCAATGACTTGCAATGGCTGATACCATCAAAAAGTTAATCCGTGCCGGGATGGACGCAGGCATAGAAGTTATTCTTGATGGCATTTTGTTTGCTGTCAGCATGTTTTTAGAGAAAAAAACCGGCGGGCAAAAAAAGGATTAAAATTCAACTTGGATTATTATTAGAAAGACACGCCCCGCCTTTTCCGCCTGTCTTGTCGCCTTGCCCGCTGCCACCGGCGTGCTGCATGGATACTAAATTGCCGCGTGCCCTGTACTTTCACGCTGCAAAATGACAATATGTCGGCCTTAACAACACGTTGAGAGTTCCGGCTCACTTCGGTTTTCATCAGACTGGAACGTAAAGTATGGCAGGGCGAGGCGGGATCACACGGGGCGGCGGCAGGCGGGGCAGGCAGGAGAATGCGTCATGATGACGCCCTTGATGCTGCCTTCCGCACAGCTGCGCGGCGACCGGATAGCCCGGCTGAACTTGCTGGCCGCGGCGGCCATGCTGGCCACGGCCAGCCTGCTGCTGATCCTCTTCCAATTGTTTTCCCTCCAGGCATCCTTCCAGCGCAACCTGCACATCCAGGCCGACATGCTGGCGCCCGCCGCCGCCCAGGCCATGCGCCAGGACAACCGTCTTGCGGCGCAACAACTCCTCGCTCCCCTCGCCGCCGCCCCGCATATCCGGCAAGCACTGCTCTACAGCGCCTATGGCACGCCGTTTGCCCGCTATGCGCGCAGCAGCGCCGATACCGTGCCCGCGGCGCCGCGCAACGGCCTGCACATCGATTACCTGGACGGCAGCGCTGCCATCCTGAAGGCCTTGCCCGGCGGCGGCGCGCTGTATCTGGGCGCCAGCCTGGCGCCGCTGTACGCCAGCCTGGCGCAATTTGCCGCCTTCACCCTGCTCGTCTGCCTGTGCGCATTCGGCCTGACATTCCTGATGGTGCGCCGCACGCGCACCGCCGCCCAGCATGCGGAAAACCATCTGCATTACCTGGCCCACGTCGACTCCGTCACGCAGCTGCCGAACCGCCATGAATTCAACGATGCCCTGGCCTACGCGCTGGCGCGCGCCGACCGCCAGGACAGCAGCGTGGGCCTGCTGCTGCTGGACCTGGACAACTTCAAGATCGTCAACGATACGCTGGGCCACCATTGCGGCGACCAGCTGCTCAAGCTCGTCGCCGAGCGCCTGGTGGTCATCCTGCGCGGCACCGACATCATCTGCCGCATCGGCGGCGACGAATTCGTCGTCATCGTCGAACCGGCCGACGACAGCTCGGAAATGGCCAGCGTGGCGCGCAAGATCCTCGCCGTGCTGGCCGCGCCATTCGACCTCGAAGGCCACCAGCTGTATGTCAGCGCCAGCATCGGCGTGAGCCTGTATCCATTCGACGCACAGGACGTGGCCACACTGACGCGCAATGCCGATACGGCCATGTACCACGCCAAGCACCAGGGCAAGAACCGCTACGCCGTGTTCAAGGCCGAAATGGAATTGCGCGCCCAGCGCCGCCTGCGCATGGAAGCGAACCTGCGCCGCGCGCTGCAAAACGAGGAACTGTATCTGCACTACCAGCCACAGATCGACTTGCGCAGCGGGCGCATCGTGGGCGTGGAAGCGCTGGTACGCTGGAACTGCCGCGAAATGGGCCAGCTGAGCCCCGCCGAATTCATCCCCGTGGCCGAGGAAAGCGGCATCATCGTCGACCTGGGACGCTGGGTGCTGCAAAGCGCCTGCCGCCAGGCAGCCCTCTGGTGCAAGGCGGGGCTGCTCGATTCGCTCGAGCACGTGGCCGTCAACCTGTCGGCCTGCCAGGCGCGCGACCCGGGCCTGATGGACGACATCCGCGCCATCCTGCACGAAACGCAGCTGCCGCATGGCTTGCTGGAGCTGGAAATCACGGAAGGGGTCCTGATGGACAATATCCACGCCAACGTGGAGCTGATGCGGCGCCTGCAGGAAACGGGCATCCATTTGTCCGTCGACGATTTCGGCACCGGCTATTCGTCGATGTCCTACCTGAAGCGCCTGCCGATCGACCAGCTGAAAATCGACCGCAGCTTCGTGCACGACCTGCCCGGCGAGGGCGAAGCCATCGTCACGGCCATCATCGCCATGGCGCACAGCCTGCACCTGAAGGTGGTGGCCGAAGGGGTGGAGACCTTGCAGCAGGTGGAGTTTTTGAGAACAGCGGGCTGCGACAACGTGCAGGGCTTCTTCTTCGCGCGCCCGATGACGGCGGCGCAGTTGACGGCATTGCTGCTGGAGCGGCGCGACTGGAGCACGCGCACGATTTTGCCGGCTTGAGTTGCTGCCAACGATGGTGTCGGATTACGCGCGGCGTTGCCGCGCTGATCCGACCTACGCCATGAACCGGTAGGTCGGGTTAGCGCGAAGCGCGTAACCCGACGACGCCGCTACATCAAGCCAGCTTGGCCGAATGCTCGCGCGTCGCGTGGAATGTCAATTTCGGCCAGCGCTCTTCCGTCAAACGCAGGTTGACGCCCGACGTGGCCAGGTAGGCCATGTTGCCGGCCGCATCGTAGGCCACGTTGTGGCCCAGCGCGTTCTCGAAATCCTGCAGGACGCGCTTGTCGTCGCAGCTGACCCAGCGGGCGCTGCTGATGCTGGTACCCTCGAACACGGCGTCGACGCCATACTCGTTGAGCAAACGGCTGGCCACCACTTCGAACTGCAGCACGCCGACGGCGCCCAGTACCAGTTCGCCGCCCTGCACCGGCTTGAAGACCTGTACCGCACCCTCTTCGCCCAGCTGCTGCAAGCCCTTGTGCAACTGCTTGATTTTCAAGGGATTACGGATGCGCACGGAGCGGAAGAAGTCTGGCGCGAAGTACGGAATGCCCGTGAAAGTCAGCATCTCGCCTTCGGAAAAACTGTCGCCGATCTGCATGTTGCCGTGGTTTGGCAGGCCGATGATGTCGCCCGCGTACGCCTCTTCCACCTGTTCGCGCGAGGAAGCCATGAAGGTCACCACGTTCGACACCTTGATCTCGCGCCCCAGGCGCAAGTGCTTGACCTTCATGCCGCGCTCGAAACGTCCCGAGCACACGCGCAAAAAGGCGATGCGGTCGCGGTGCGCCGGGTCCATGTTCGCCTGGATCTTGAAGACGAAGCCGGTGAATGGCTGCTCGGTCGGATCGACGGAACGCACGGTCGCGTCGCGCGGGCGCGGCGCCGGCGCCCAGTCGACCAGCGCGGAGAGAATCTCGCGCACGCCGAAGTTGTTGATGGCCGAACCGAAGAACACGGGCGTCTGCACGCCGGAGAGGAATTCCTCCAGGTTGAACGGGTTCGACGCGCCGTGCACCAATTCGACTTCCATGCGCAATTGATCCATCTCCAGCGGGAACATCTCCTGCAGGCGCGGATTGTCGATGCCCTTGATGATTTCGAAGGCGCCGTCGGCCTTTTCTTCACCTGCCTTGAACAGCATGATTTCGTCGTTCAGCAGGTGGTACACGCCGCGGAAGTTCTTGCCCATGCCGATAGGCCAGGTGACGGGCGCGCACTGGATCTTCAGCACCGACTCGAGTTCGTCGAGCAGGTCCAGCGGATCGCGCGTCTCGCGGTCCATCTTGTTCATGAAGGTGACGATGGGCGTATTGCGCATGCGGCAGACGGCCAGCAGCTTGATCGTCTGCGCTTCCACGCCCTTGGCCGCATCGATCACCATCAGCGCCGAGTCGACCGCCGTCAGCACGCGGTAGGTATCTTCCGAGAAGTCCTGGTGGCCCGGGGTGTCGAGCAGGTTGACGACGTGGTCGCGGAATTCGAACTGCATCACCGAGGAGGCGACGGAAATGCCGCGCTGCTTCTCGATTTCCATCCAGTCCGACGTCGCGTGGCGGCCCGATTTACGGGCCTTGACGGTACCGGCCATCTGAATCGCGCCCGAGAACAGCAGCAGTTTTTCCGTCAGCGTGGTTTTACCCGCATCCGGGTGGGAAATGATGCCGAAGGTGCGGCGGCGCTGCACTTCGCGCGCGATCACGGCCGGCGCCTTGCTGCTTGCTGGCGCTGCGGCGTTGTCCGCATTGTCGGTGGAATCGGGGGTAGTGATGTCGTTCTCGTTGGCCATATTGGTGACCATAATATGGCCCTCGCAAAAAACCCTCGATTTTACAGAAGGATCGGCCTTCCGTGTGAACTGCTTCACTCTGGCGAACGGCAAAATCGGCGGCGCCGGGGCGCAGTTCATCAAGGGGTCACAATCCGCAGGCAACATTGCACTGCAGAAATGTTGTCACCCTACCCTGGAAACCCGATGAAAATGCTCCTCACCCCCGCCATCCGACTCATGCAGCGCCTGCGCCTGCTGCCCAAATTCATGCTTGTCTGCCTGGTCTTCCTGCTGCCGCTGGCGCTGGCGACGACCCTGCTGATCTCGGAACTGGGCAAGTCGCTGGCCCAGGCGCAGGACGCGCAGCGGGGCGTGGCCTATGTGCGCCAGCTGCAGGAAGGCACGCGTCTGCTGCAGCAGCGGCGCGGCCTCGAGCACTTGCGCCTGAGCGGCAAGGCGGGCATGGACAACACGGCCGTCAATACGCGCATCACGGCCGCGCTGGCGGCCCTGGCGCGCCTGCCGGCGGGCGCGGACTTGCCGCAGGCGGCCGAACTGACGAAGCAGTGGCAAGCGCTGCTGGGCCGCCAGGCGGGCCTCGCGGCGCGCGACAGCTACGCGGCGCACACGGCGCTGCTGCGCCAGGCGGCCAAGCTGGGCCAGCTGGTGGCCGACCGCTCGCACCTGAGCCTGGACCCGGACGCGGGCGCCAACCACCTGAGCGCCGTCTTCACCGCCACCTTGCCCGACCTGGCCGAAAGCCTGTCCGACATCGGCGGGCGCGGCGCCGCCTACATCGACACGGGCCTGTTCGAGGCGAACGAAGACCAGCTCGTCAACGCCAACGCCCTGATCGCGCGCCACGAACTGGAGCGCCTGCCGGCCCGCTTCGACGAAATCCTCGCCGCCAGGCCGGAATTGCGCGCCAGCCTGCAGCCTGCCCTGAAAGCCGTGCCGGCCGCGCTGGCCTTCCTCGAACGCACGAAGAATGAAGTGACGAATTCCTACGACCAGACCTCGGGCGCGCAATTCCACGCGGCCGGCATGCAGGCGATCGACGCCCTGCACGCGCTGTCGGGCGCCTCGGCCACCGCGCTCGACAGCCTGCTGGCGCAGCGCATCGCGCGCGACGAGGCGCGCCGCGGCCTGATCCTCGCCGCCATGCTGCTGGTGCTGCTGGCCGCCGCCTACCTGTGCGCGGGCTTTTATGCCGCCTTCGCGCGCGACGTGACGCAATTGCGCGTGGCCGTCGGCGCGGCCGCGGCGGGCGACCTGTCGCAGCGCATCACCTCGCAGGCGCACGACGAAATCGGCGACCTGGTGCGCGACTTCGGTGCCATGACGCACGGCCTGGCCACCCTGGTGCAGGAAATCCGCGGCGGCGCGGCCGTTATCGCGGCCGCCGGCGCCGATATCGCCCAGGGCAACGCCGCCCTGTCCGGCCACACGGCCACGCAAGCGGACGCGCTGGGCGCCACCGTGGACTCGATGCGCGAGCTGACTGCCACCGTGGGCCGCAACGAAGCCCACGTGGGACAGGGACGCACCTTGGTGGCGACAGCGGCCGACGTGGCCCTGCGCGGCGGGCAGACCGTGGGCGCCGTGGTCGAGACCATGGCCTCGATCAAGGCCAGCTCGCACAAGATCGTCGACATCATCGGCGTCATCAACGGCATCGCCTTCCAGACGAATATCCTGGCATTGAACGCCGCTGTCGAAGCGGCGCGCGCGGGCGAACAAGGACGCGGCTTTGCCGTCGTGGCGTCCGAGGTGCGCAGCCTGGCGCAGCGCTCGAACGAGGCGGCGCTGGAAATCAAGCGCCTGATCGGCGATTCCGTCGCCACCGTCGATGCGGGCGGCGACCTCGTCAATGCCGCCGGCCACACCATGCGGCAAGTCGTCGACGCCGTGCAGGAAGTGGCCGTGGTGATCGGACGCATCAGCAGCGCGGGCGCCGAGCAGAATGGCGAGATCGCCCGCATCAACCAGGCGCTGGCGCAAATCGACGACATGACGCGCCAGAACGCGGGCCTGGTCGACGAAGCGCGCGCCGGTTCGCAGCGCCTGCACCAGGAAGGCGAAGCACTGACGCAGGCCGTCAGCCGCTTCCGCCTGGGGGAACACGAGGTGCCAGGCCCACGCCAGGCACCTGCCGCGACCGTGCGCGACGGCTTGCCCAGCGTGCGTCCGGCCGGCCTGTGGAGCGCCAACAAGCCGCGCGTCATATCACAAAATCGCGCGGAACGGCGCAAGGCTAGCTAGTCAAAAGTGTGCACGTAGGACAAGGACTACAATTCCGCCTCAAAAGAGACTACAAAGTGGCGACTGCTAATCTTATGTTCGCCACTTACATAAGCTTTTAAAGTAGCTACATCGCGATCTGCACCGCGCGGTTGAAAAAAACGCCGTTATCACATGACTACGGCAGCTTTTTTTGACCAGCAACGCGGCAGTCGCACTCCGATGTAAAAAGAAGCCTGTGAGGAATACTATGAGCCATACTCAACTTATCGCCCCGGTCCAGAAGAACCAGCTGCTGCCGCGCGCCATGCCGGCGGCCGGACGGGAAATCAAGCTTGCGTCGCGGGTTAGCCTCAGCAGTGCACAACAGAATGAATTGCTGGCCGCCCTGCCGCGCGCCGCGCTCGAATCGCTGTTCGAAGACCTGGAACTGGTGGAACTGCCTTTCGGCAAGGAACTGTATGCCTACGGCAATAACCTGGAATACAGCTATTTCCCCACCACCGCCATCATTTCCTTGCTGTATGTAATGGAAGACGGCGCCACGACGGAAATCGCCGTGGTCGGCCATGAAGGCGTGGCCGGTGCTTCGCTGCTGGCAGGCGAACGGGCCATGTGCACGGCCGTCGTGCAAAGCGCCGGCTACGGCTACCGCCTGAAAACGCAAAGCTTGCGCGATGCCTTCAATCAAGGCGGCGCCCTGCCCCAGCTGCTGATGCGCTATACCAATGCCCTGTTTGCGCAGATGGCGCAGAACGCCGTCGGCGGCCGCCACAGTTCGATCGAGCAAAAGCTGTGCCGCTGGCTGCTGGACCGCCTGGACCGTTCGCCATCGAATGAATTGAAAGTGACGCAAGAGCTGATCTCCATCATGCTGGGCGTGCGCCGCGAAAGCATCACGGCCGCCGCCGGCAAGCTGCAGGAAGAAGGCTTGATCCACTATCGCCGCGGCAATATCACGGTGCTGGACCGCGCCGGCCTGGAATGCTATGCGGGCGAGTGCTACAAGGTTGCCAAGACGGAATACGATCGCTTGCTGCGCGACGTGTCGCGCTGCTGATGACACGCTGCCGTTGACCCGGCAGCATGGACAAAAAAATGGCCGGGCTGCATGCCCGGCCATTTTTTTGACTCAAGGAAAATTACGCCTCGGCATCCGCATCGATGTCTTCCAGCTCCGGCGTCAGCGGCAAGGGAATCACGGCTTCCACGCAAGTCCCCTTGCCTTCCGGCCCCTGGCGCACAGTGAGGGTGCCGCCCAGCAGCAAGGCCCGCTCGCGCATGCCCAGCAAGCCGTGCGACATCGGTTTTTGCAGCGCATCTTCCGTGATGCCGATGCCGTCGTCGATCACGCGCAGCACGAGGCCGTGCTCGTTGCGCTTCAATGTCACGCTGACCATGCCGGCGCGCGCATATTTCAGGATATTCGTCAGCGATTCCTGCACGATACGGAACAGGGCGATCGTCAAGGTCGCTTCGCGGTTGTCGATATTGATGGCCACATCCGTTTCGCAGCGCACGGAGCTCATGCGCGCAAAATCCTCGCAATAGCTTTCGATGGCGGCACACAGGCCCAGGTTGTCCAGCAGGCTCGGGCGCAGGTCTTCCACGATGCGGCGCTTCAGTTCCACCGTTTCCAGCAAGGTCGCCTTGGCGCGGCGCAATTGCGCGGCCAGTTCCGGCTGCGTGTGCGCCAGTTGCTGCGTGACGGCGCCCAGGTCCATGCTGATCGAGGTCAGGTTGGCGCCCAGCTCATCGTGCAGCTCGCGCGCCAGGCGCGCCTTTTCCACTTCATTGACACTGATCAAATGGCGCGACAGCACGGATAATTGCTCGGTACGCTTGCTGACCGTCGATTCCAGGGTGTCGTTCGCATTTTGCAATGCATACTCGACGGCCGCGCGGTTCTGGAAGCTGCGCCGCACCAGCTGGTAAAACATGATCAGCACGAGGATGGCCAGGGCATTGATGCCGATACCGAGCAGCACGGCTTTCTGGTACTCATGATAAAAGGCGGCGCTGCCGGTCGACAGCGCTTCATTCTGTTCGCGTGTCATGATCACCACCTGCAGACGGATCTCGTCCATGGTGGCGCGGTCATCGGTCACGCGGGAAATGTTGACGATCTCGGCCAATCCGCCCTGCTTGTAGACGTCGATCGACTGTTGCAGCATCGACATCTTGCGACGGATCAAGCTTTTCAGCTGGCCCAGGTTTTTCAGCTGGGTGGGACTGCCCGCAAGCAAGGTTTGCAGTTCGTTGAATTCGTTTTCGATTTCGGTGGTGGCGGTCTTCGACGGCCCCAGATAGGTTTCCGAGCCGGAAATGAAATAGCCGCGCAAGCTGCTTTCCGCGTCGAGCACGAGCACGTTCAGATACTGCAGACGGTCCGCCACGCGGGCGCTCTGGCTGAGCAAGGCATTCGTGCCCTTCAGCGACTGCAGGTTATGATAGAGACTGAAACCATTCAATACAAGCAACAAGGCGCAAGTCACGCACAGGATCGTCTTGTATAGGGGCAGGCGGTGATTCGGGGCCGGTTCAGCGGTGAAATACATCCTGGTGTGCATCCTTAGCAAGGTTCGGCGCGGGAGAGAGCGCCGGCGCCGGCCAATTATAGTCCTCGCCACAAACTGCTGCACTGCACAAGTCGTGCTGGCTAGCTGGCTGAGCGATCATGTTTCCA
>Ga0182008_10001510_pt1 | contig 15543 bp, 23 predicted proteins | sample Sormic07211129_1_FD_120482 | JGI IMG/M metagenome (GOLD analysis project Ga0182008, IMG submission 120482) | Rhizosphere microbial communities from Sorghum bicolor, Mead, Nebraska, USA - 072115-129_1 metaG | ecosystem: Host-associated > Plants > Roots > Rhizosphere | place: USA: Nebraska...
AAGCTCGCGGAGATGGCGCTCGAGGTGAACCGCGCGACGCTCGTCGCGCTCCACCTCGGCCGGATGAAAGACGACGGGACGCTGCTCCCGCAGCACGTCTCGCTCGGGAAGATGGGCAACGTGCGCGGCGCGATCGAGGTCGCCCGCACGGCGCGGACGATCCTCGGCGGCAACGGGATCACGCTCGAGTATCCGGTGATCCGCCACATCAACAACCTCGAGTCGGTGCTGACGTACGAGGGCACGCACGAGGTGCACACGCTCGTGGTCGGCAACGCGTTGACCGGCGAGAACGCGTTCCGCTAGCGCGGCCGCTTGCTGCGGTCGTCCCAGTACTCGGGACCGTAGTTGTGCGTCAGCTCCTCGCCGGCGGCGATGTCGCGCAGCGCGACGAACTCGATCAGCTGCCGTCCCGCCGACCGGTGGAAGAGGTTCGGCTCCGCGGAGTGGTTGTAGAGCATCCCGTAGCCGAGGACGAGCAGCAGCTTCCCCGGCTGGCGCGCCGAGAAGACGTAGTTGCGCACGACGCCCTCCGCATCTTCGTCGGGAAGGAGGACCGTCGGGCACGTCTCGACGATCTCGCCCTCCTCGGAGCGGCGCAGCGCGAAGACGCCGCGGCCCCGGCGGCCGCGGCGAACACCGATGCCCGGTGCATGGGCGGCACGGGTCACCCTTCGCCCTCCCAGTAGCCGACCGCGTCCGCGCGGCGGAAGTAGAGCCGGTCCCACGGCGGGCCGGCGCCGACCTTGCCGCTGTCGGGGTAGACGACGCTCCCCTGTCGCAGCGTCGAGAACATCGCGACGCGGAACGGCGCGCCGCTGCGGTTGTAGAGCGTGTGCGCGCCGGCGTCGCCCTCGTTGAAGGCGACGAGGTCGCCCGCACGCAGCTCGCGCTCGCCGTCCGGCGTCCGCAGCGTCGGCACGCCTGCGACGACGATCAGCCACTCCTCGTTGTTCCAGTGGAAGTGGTACGGCCAGAGCTGCGCGCCCGAGTCGACCTCGTACACCGTGCAGCCGATCAGCTCGGCGCCGAGCGCCTTGCGCACCGAGACGGCGCGGTGCTCGAACCCGGGCTGGTCGCACGCCGGCTCGACCGAAGCGTCACGCAGGTTCAACGTAGCCTCGCGTCGAGGGCAGCTCGGAGCTCCAGCCCGCGAACACGCCGGTGCGGCCGTCGTCCGGGTACACCGCGACCTCCGGGTCGCTCGCCGTGGAGAAGAAAACGATGCGCGCGGCGACGTCGCCGTCGTTCCGCAGTCCGTGCGTCCCGTCGGGGCCGCGCCGGAACCACGCGACGTCCCAGGGCTCGAGCACACGCTCCCCCTCGGGCGTGCGCAGCGTCGGCCGGCCGCTGACGACGAGGCAGCACTCCTCCTCCCCGTACTGCCAGTGGTACGGCGACGACTGTCCCGGCTGGAGCTCGTACAGCGTGCCGCCCCAGAGCCGCGCACCGAGCTGCTCGCCGAACCGCCGGGGCTCGCCGTCGAACAGGTTGATCAAAAGCCCGGCCCCTCGGGCGCGGGCAGCGGGCTCGTCGCGAGGCCGGCGCGCGCCGGCCCTTCGTTGTACTCGGAGGGCGCGACGTCGTTCGGCCCGTCGGCGTAGAAGACGCTCGCGAGCTTCTGGATCTGCAGCCGGCCCGGGCCGAGCTCGAACTGGCCGCCGCCGTACATCGCGATGCCGCGGTCCTCGCATTCGTCGATGCACTCGCACAGCCGCCGGAGCGTTCCGAAGCGGGACGGCTTGATGTTCAGCCAGCGCGGCTCGACCGGCAGCGACTCGACGTCGTCCCAGGAATGGATCGGCGCGTCGAAGCTCAGGCGGTCGTGGGCGCCGCGCAGCGCCTCGCCGCATTCGCCGTCGAGCGCCGCGTCCTCCAGCACCGCCGCGGGGAAGCCGTCGGCGACCCGCCGGTACAGCGCGGGGTCGGGAGCGAGGTCGACCGACGTGCCCCGGTAGTACGCCTTGAAGTCCACGACGCGCACGCGGTCGGTCGCGGCGAGCTGCGCGACGAGCGCGTCGTCCCACTCCTCCTCGGCGTCCAGCTTGAACTCGAGGTCGGGGTTGAGCGCGAGATACGCGGCGACGTCGGCGCGCGTCGATGCGACGAAGCGCACCGGCCGGTACCGGCGTCCGGCCGCGTCTGCGAACGAGGTGCCGGCCTGGCGGAGGGCGAGGTCGAGCGCCGCGCTCTCGAACGCCCAGCGCCGGTAGTCGTGCGACGCCTCCATCTGCGGCTCGCGGTCGAACAGCACGAGCTCGTCGAGCCGCCGCGAGTACTCGTGGAGCGTCCACGTCCCCGCGAGCATCTCGTGCGCAGGAAAATCGTCGTGGTCGCCGGCCGTGTAGGTGACGTCCTCGCCCTGCCCGGTCTCGTCGGCGCCGTGCAGCACGACGGTCGTCGTCACGCGCTTGAACTGCGGCGACACGTCGAGCTCCCGCCGCTGCACGGCGTAATCGTCGATCGCGACGTCGAGGTCGGCGAACCGGTCCCACAGCGACGGCATACTCCGATCCTATGCGGAGCGGTAGCTGCCTCTGCGGTGCAGTGCGGTACACGGTTCACGGCGAGCCCCAGCACGTCGGGCGCTGCCACTGTGCGGACTGTCGCAAGGAGTCGGGCAGCACGTTCACGATCTACGGACAGTGGCCGCGCGACCGCTTCGAGCTCGTCGGCGACGTCGCGACCTACGACGGTCGGAGCTTCTGCCCGCGGTGCGGGAGCAGGCTCGGCTGCTTCGACGACGACGAGGTCGTGGAGATCCGCCTCGGCTCCCTCGACGCTGCGCCGTTCGAGCTGAAGCCGGAAGCCGAGATCTGGATCAAGCGCCGCGAGCCGTGGCTCCACGCCGTCGCGGGCGCGGCGCAGCACCGGGAGAGCCGGAACTGATCGCAGCAGTCCCCGTCGCAGCGACCTTCGTCCCCGGCCGGTCGCTCGCCGGCGTCCGGCTCGGCCAGACCGCCGCGGCCGTGCGCGCGCACCTCGGCCGCGACTACGGGCTCTGCCGCGGCTGCGCGACGACGACGTGGTACTTCACCTACCGCCCCTTCGACGACAAGGGGCTCGGGATCGAGCTGACGCGGGGCCGCGTGAGCGCGGTCTACACCCTCTGGCAGCCGGACGGCTGGCAGACGCCGGGCGGCCTCACGCTCGGGGCGCCCCAGGCGCAGATCCCGCACGCGATTCCGGTCACCTGCTCGGGCTACGAGGCGTTCGTCAGCGGGACGAGCGTCTACTACGTCGTCAACGGCTCGCTCTGGGGCTTCGGGCTCGTCCGGCGAGGGCGGTCGCCGTGCCGCTGATCGAGCTCGCGGACGTCGAGGAGGCAGCGGAACGCATCGCCGGCGTCGCGCACACGACGCCGCTGCTGCAGTCGCGCACGCTCGGCGAGAACGTCTTCCTCAAGGCGGAGTGCTTCCAGCGCGCCGGCGCGTTCAAGTTCCGCGGCGCGTACAACAAGCTCGCCACGCTCCCCGAGGGCCAGGACGTGATCGCGTTCTCGTCCGGCAATCACGCCCAGGCGGTGGCGCTCGCCGCGAGGCTGCGCGGCGTTCGGGCGACGATCGTCATGCCGGAGGACGCGCCGAGGGCAAAGCTCGAGGCGACGCGCGGCTACGGCGCCGAGGTGATCACGTACGACCGCTGGACGGAGAACCGCGAGGAGATCGGCGCACGGCTCGCGGACGAGCGCGGCCTCGCGCTCGTCAGGCCGTACGACGACCCGGCGATCATGGCGGGCCAGGGAACGCTGATGCTCGAGGTGCTCGCGGTCGAGCACGGGTTCGACGCGGTCGTCGCGCCGGTGAGCGGCGGCGGACTGATCGCCGGCTGCGCAACCGTCGTCAAGTCGCTGGAGCCGCGGGCGCGCGTGATCGGCGTCGAGCCGGCGGCCGGCGACGACCACCGGCGCTCGCGGGCGGCCGGCGAACGCGTGCGCGTCGACGTTCCGCGCACGATCGCCGACGGCCTCGGCGCGCCCGAGCCCGGCGAGCTGACCTGGGAGGTCAACAGCGAGCTCGTCGACGAGTTCGTCTCCGTCGAGGACGCAGAGATCGTCGACGCGATGCGGTTCCTCTTCGACCGGATGAAGATCGTCGTCGAGCCGAGCGGCGCCGTCGGCGCGGCGGCGCTCCTGCAAGGCCGGATCCCGCGCGAGGGCAAGATCCTGATCGTCATCTCCGGCGGCAACGTCGGCGCCGACCGCTTCGCCGAGCTGATCAGGGAGCCCTGAAGCCGTCGAGCAGCTGCCCGACGGTCTGCTCACCGGCGGCGACGCTCTCGTCGTCGTCCGGCAGCTGCCCGAGCACCCAGCCGGAGAGCAGCTCCTCGATCCCGCCGTAGAACACCACGGCGGCGAACTGCGGGTGCAGGTCGGCGCGCAGCTCGCCGCTCGCCTGGCCGCGCTCGATGATCCGCTGGACGGCGGCGATCGGCTTCACGAGCTCGCCGATCCGCTGCTGCACCTCCGGGCTCCGCGCGATCTCGCGCACGAGCACGCGAATCACGTCGGGCTGGTGGCGCCAGTTCCGCAGGACGACCGCTGCGACGTGCCGGAGCTGGTCGACCGCCGGCTCGCCGGACGCCTCGATCGCCGAGATCCGGTCGACGAGGATGCCCCACTGCTCGCGGAAGATCGTCTCCAGCACCTCGTCCTTCGACGAGAAGTAGTGGTACAGGAGGCCGTGGGCAACCCCCGCCTCCTCCGCGATGTCGCCGACGCGCGAGGTATGGAAGCCGCTCCGCGCGAAGACGCGCACGGCGGCGTCGAGGATCAGGCGCCGTTTCTCCTCCGCTGCGGTCGCGCGCTCGACCAAGGCCGACGGAGAGTAGTGCTAGGTTCGCCGCCGATGCAAGGGCCGCTCGACGGCATCCTCGTCGCCGACCTGACCCGCTACCTCCCGGGGGCGTTCGCGAGCCGCGAGCTCCTGCGCCTCGGCGCGCGCGTCGTCCGCCTGGAGTCGCCCGAGGGCGACCCGATGCGCCGGACCGCGCCGGAGTGGCATGCCGAGCTGAACGGCGGCAAGGAGTCGGTCGTGGTCGACCTCCCCCGCGACGCCGACTTCGCCCGGGCGCTCCTCGCACGCGCAGACGCCGTGCTCGAGTCGTTCCGGCCCGGCGTCGCAGCGCGGCTCGGCGTCGGCCCGGACGCGGTGCCGGAGACCTGTGTCTACTGCTCGATCACCGGCTTCGGCGTCGGCACCGAGCACGAGCAGCGCGCCGGCCACGACCTGAACTACCTCGGGTTCGCGGGCGTCCTCGAGCCCACGGCTCCGGCCCTGCCGCCGGTGCAGGCGGCCGACCTCGCCGCCGGGGCGCTCGGCGCGGTGACGGAGATCCTCGCGGCGCTTATCGCGCGGCGCGGCGGGCACATCGTCGTGTCGATGACCCACCGCGCGTACCCGCTCGCAGCGCGCGCGCCGGTCTTGACCGCCGGCTACGCGTGCTACTCGATCTACGAGACGGAGGACGGCCGGCACCTGACGGTCGGGGCGCTCGAGCCGAAGTTCTTCGCACGGCTCTGCGACCTCCTCGGCCGTCCCGAGCTCGCCGAGCGGCAGTACGACGCGGATCAGGCGCCGCTGCGCAGCGAGCTCTCCACGGCATTCGCTCAGCGCCCGCTGGCAGACTGGCTGGCGTTGTTCGGGGGGAACGACGTCTGTGTGGGACCGGTCGCGACGCGCGAGGAGGCGGCGCAGTTCGCGCCGCCGTCGCTCGGGCCGGCCCCAGACCTCGGCGCCCACACGGAACGGTGGCACGCCGAGGTCGGCGTGTGATCCAGGCCGAGCACCACGACACGCGGATGCTCGTCGCCGACCGCGGCGCCGTCGTCGTCGAGGGGAAGCGCCTGCTCGGCAACGCCGACGACGCGGCCTACTCGCCCGACGGGACGCTCGTCGCATTCGCGCGGGACGGCGACCTCTGGCTCGCGAACGCCGACGGCTCGGGACAGCGGCGGCTCGCCCGGACGCCGAACGTCACCGAGTGGGGGCCGAGCTGGTTGCCGAGCGGCGACTCCTTCGTCTACACGGCCGAGGTGGACGGTACGCGGCAGATCCGCGTCTTCAAGCTGCCGGTCGGCCCGTCGAGCAAGCTCGCCGACGGCAGCGGCGCGGTCGTCTCGTCGACCGGCAAGGTCGCGTACGTCGTCGACGGCACGACGGTGACCGTCGCGGGCAGGCCGTTCGACAGCCCGCCGACGACGTTCGCGGAGGTGACGGATCTCGGGTGGTCGACCGACGGCAGGTTTCTCGTGTACAGCGCCGACGGCACGATCGTCGTCGACAACGGGACAGCACAGCTGATCGGCCCGTCGGGCACGAGCCCGGTGTGGTCGCCGGCGGGATCGCGGATCGCGTTCAGCGACGGCGGCGAGGTCAAGTCGATGGCAGCGGATGCGACCGACGTGCGCGACCTCGGCGCGACCGGCTCGCCGGTCGACTGGCGCGTCGTGCCGACGGGGAGCCCGAAGTTCCCGGATCTCGTCCAGCGGCCGCCGAGCGGACTGGTGATCGAACGGGCGCGCAACGGCCACTGGCTGCTCGGCTTCACGTCGATGGTCGACAACCGCGGCCCCGGCCTCCTCTGGATCAAGGCGCGCCGCATCGGCGCCCGGAGGGTGATGCAGGTGCGGCAGCTGCTGCAGCTGCGGGGCGGCGGCGTCCGCGTCGACCCGCCGTCCGGCGGGCTCCACTACGTCGTCGCGCCGCCGCACTACCACTGGCACTTCCTCGGCTTCGTGCACGCCGAGCTGCGGACGGCGGGCGACTTCGTCGTGCGCGTGCGCGACCACAAGAGCGGGTTCTGCCTCGCCGACCACTACGGCACCGCTCCCGGCATCCCGCACGGCCCGGCGCGCTTCCTGAGCAACTGCGAGCAGTTCGAGCCTGACGCGCGCTCGGTACAGGAGGGCGAGTCGGTCGGCTACACGGACAAGTACCCGGCGTTCTTCCACGGCCAGCAGCTCGACATCACCGGCCTCCGCGCGGGGAAGTACTGGCTCGTGCATCGCGCCAACGAGGACTTCCACCTCCGCGAGTCGCGCTACGACGACAACGTCGCGTCCGAGCTGATCCGCCTCGCGTGGCGCGGCGGCGTCCCGACGGTGACACCGCTGCGGACGTGCCGGAAGGAGCGCTGCTAGGTCTCCTTTTCCTCCTTCGCGCCGATGCGGCCGAGAGCGCGCTGGAACTCGGCCGGGACGATCCAGACCTTGTTCGACTCGCCCTGCGCGATCTGCGGCAGCGCCTGCACGTACTGGTAGGCGAGCAGCTGCGGATCCGGGTTCCCCTCGTGGATCGCCCGGAAGACCGTGTCGATCGCCTTCGCCTCGCCCTCGGCCTGCAGGATCGTCGCCTCGCGCTGGCCCTGCGCGCGGAGCACCGCGGCCTGCTTCTCGCCCTCGGCCGTGAGGATCGCCGCCTGCTTCTGCCCCTCGGCCTGCAGGATGGCGGCGCGCTTGTCGCGGTCGGCGCGCATCTGCTTCTCCATCGAGTCCTGGATCGAGGCGGGCGGATCGATCGCCTTCAGCTCGACGCGGTTGACGCGGATCCCCCACTTCCCCGTCGCCTCGTCGAGCACGCTGCGCAGCTGGTTGTTGATCTCGTCGCGCGAGGTCAGCGTCTTCTCGAGCGCCATCCCGCCGATCACGTTGCGGAGCGTCGTGACGGTCAGCTGCTCGATCGCCTGGATGTAGTTCGCGATCTCGTACGACGCCGCCTTCGCGTCCGTCACCTGGAAGTAGATGACCGAGTCGATGTTCACGACGAGGTTGTCCTCGGTGATCACCGGCTGCGGCGGGAAGGAGACGACCTGTTCGCGCAGGTCGATCAGCGGGCGGAGCCGGTCGATGAACGGCACGACGAGCGCCATGCCCGGCGTGAGCGTGCGGTGGTAGCGGCCGAGGCGCTCGACGACGCGGGCGCGCGCCTGCGGCACGATCCGGATCGACCGCGCGAGCGTCGACACGACGAACGCCGCGACGACGAGGATGACGATCAGTGCGACCACCGGTTCTCCTTTACTCGTAGACGAGCGCCGTCGCGCCCTGGATCTCCGCCACCTCGACGTGCGTGCCCGGCTCGAACACCTGGTCGGACACGAACGAGCGCGCCGACCACTCCTCGCCGCCGAGCTTGATGCGGCCGCCGTTCTCGTCGACCCGCTGCAGCACGACCGCCCGGGCGCCCACGAGCGCCGCCGTGCCCGTGCGCAACGCCGGCGGCATCCGCAAATGGGCCCGCGCGAGCGGCCGGAGGACGGCGAGCGAGGCGAGCGATGCGCCCGCAAAGACGATCACCTGAATCGCGACGCCGGCGCCGATCGCGGCGGCGATCGCCGACACGACGGCGGCAACCGCGAGCGGGCCGAGGAAGAACAGCCCCGGCGTGAAGATCTCTCCCACGGCCAGTCCAACCGCGACGATCGCCCACGCGACCCAGGCTGCCATCAGTCACGAAGTGTAAGTTCCGCGAGCGACTCGATGCGGGGCGCGAACTCCGGGCGGAGGCCGAGCCGGTCGAGCAGCACCGCGTGCATGCCCGCGGCGCGCGCTCCCTCGATGTCGTCGTCGACGGAGTCGCCGACCATCAGCGCCTCGTGCGGCGCCACCTCGAGCAGGTCGAGGACGGCGCGGAAGATCGACGCGTGCGGCTTCGTCTTCCCGTGGTGGAAGGAGCTGATGCCGGCGTCGATCTCGAGTCCGTGGTGGACGGCGAACTCGCGCACGTCCCGCGCGCTGTTCGAGATCAGCCCGATCCGCACTCCCTGGCCGCGCAGCCTGCGCAGCGTCGGCAGCGTGTCGTCGTAGAGCTCGAAGTTCGTGTGCTGCGCCCAGCGCGAGGTCAGCTCGATCGCGACGGCGTGCGCCCCCGGCGGTGTCCCGCCCATGCCGAGGACGATCCGCTCGGTGAACGCGACCCAGATCCCCTCGTCGTGGTCGAGCTCGGGGTGGTGCTGCAGGTCGACGAAGGCCGCGTCGCGCGCGTTCTCGTAGCGCGACGGGTCGAGCTCGAGCCCGTGCCGCGCGCCGCAGGTGACGTAGCCCTCGGGCATCAGCTCCGGGCCGGGGCGGGCGAGCGTGAAGTCGACGTCGAAGAGCACGGCGCGAATCACGACAGCCACTCGATCGTGTCGACGTGACCGCGGTGCGTCAGGTTCTCCGACCACGCCGTCGTCTGGACGATCGTCCAGAGCCGAGCGCGTTCGCGATCGAGGGCGAGGTCGCCGCAGAGGCGGTCGAGGCGGTACAGCGCATCCCGCCGCGAGTGCCCGAGCTCCGACGAGCGCACGATCGGCGCGACGGCGAACTCGCGCTCGGCGGCGAGCGGCTTCGGGTCGATCAGGAGCCACGGCTCCCGCTGCGCCGCCAGGACGTTGTCGCCGTGCAGATCCTGGTTCGTCAGCACGCGCTCCCCCTGCGACGCACCGAGCTCGCGCGCGAGGCGCAGCAGGTCGCCGTCGAGATCGCCCTCGTCGTGCCAGAACTCGATCTCGTCCTCGAGCGTGTGGAAGCCGGCCGCGTCCTTCCAGAGCCGCGGCAGGAGCTCGACGAGGACGTCCAGCGCCTCCGCCTTCGGCCGCGCCGAGAGCGGCGTCCCGGGCTCGCAGAGCTCGAGGAGGAGCGCATGCGCGTCGTCGTCACGCTCGAGGACGCGGATCGCGCCGTCGCCGTCCCACCGCTCCAGCGCGTCGGCTTCCTGTTCGGCCTCGCGGTGCGGAAGCGAGCGCTTGAGCACTGCGGGCGTCCCGTCGGCACGGGTGACCCGGAAGACGCGGCCGCCGGCACCGGCGGGGAACTGTTCGCCGAGCGTCAGCTGCCAGCGCGCGGCGAGCTCCTCGTCTGGCACGGTGCCGAGGATAGTGCGCAGCGCGGAGCAGATCCTTCGCGAGGCGCGGACGATCGCGGTCGTCGGCGCGTCGCCCCGCCCCGAGCGGCCGAGCCACGGCGTCGCCCGCTACCTCGAGCGGGCCGGCTACCGCGTGTTCCGCGTCAACCCGTTCTGCGAGGCCTATTGGCCGTCGCTCGCGTCCCTCGAGGAGCCGGTCGACCTCGTCGACGTCTTTCGGCGGGCGGAGTTCTGCGCCGACGTGGCGCGGGAGGCGGCGGCCGTCGGCGCACCGGCGCTGTGGCTCCAGCTGGGCGTCCGTTCCGCCGAGGCGCGGCAGGTCGCGATTGCCTCGGGAATGGACTACGTGGAGGACGCGTGCACGGCGATCGTGCATCGAGACCTCGGCTAACCTGTGCTCTCGGTTCGGGGTGTGGCGCAGCCTGGTAGCGCGCTCCGTTCGGGTCGGAGAGGTCCCCAGTTCGAATCTGGGCACCCCGATACAGGGACGTACGGGTTCGGCTCAGCCGAACCCGTACGTCCCTGCGAAGCGCTCCGCGAGGAGCCGCACGAGCAGCGCGGCGGGCAGCCCGACGACGTTGAGGTAGTCGCCTTCCACCCGTTCCACGAGCGCCGCGCCCCGACCCTGGATCGCATAGCCGCCGGCCCGCCCCTCCCACTCGTGGGTTGCGAGGTAGCTCGCCAGGTCGCGCGGCGTCAATGCCCGGAAGGTGACCCGCGTCAGCTCGACCTCGACGGCCTCCCATCCGGGCGTGATCAGCGCGACGCCGGAGACGACGGCGTGCGTACGCCCACCGAGCTCTTCGAGCATGCGCTCCGCGTCGCCGATGTCCTCCGGCTTCGAATAGATCCGACCGTCGAGGACGACCGTGGTGTCGACGCCGAGCACCGGACGGTCGCCTGCGCCGTCCGAGACCGAGCGCGCCTTGCCGAGCGCGTGGCCTCGCACGAGCTGCTCGGCGTCGGCGTCGGGCGGGTCGTGCTCGACGTACTCGGGCGCGACGACGTCGAACGGGATGCCGAGCTGCTCGAGGATCATGCGCCGCTGCGGCGACGTCGATGCGAGGACGAGAGGCGGTGCCGGCGGGACGCTCACACGATCTCGGCGACGCCGAACTCCGCGAGCACCGCCTCTGCCTCGAGCGGCATGTCGCGCGCCTGGAAGACCACGCGGAGCGTCGTCCGCTCCGACGCGGTCTTCAACGCGCCGACGAGGGCCGCGAGCTGCGCCGGGTCGTCGGCGAGCAGCCGGTCGGCGTCGAGGATGAGCAGCGCGAGCGGGCCGTCGGGGACGGCGGCGGCCAGCTCGTCCCACGACGCCGGGTGGCGCTCGACCTCGAGCGCGGCGCCGAGCTCGACGAGCGCATCCTCGGACGTCCGGCCGGCGCTGCCGGCGACGAAGCGGACGTCCAGCTCCGGCACGTCCTCTGCCTCGCCGCGCATCAGCCACGCGCCCGTTGCGCCGGCCCGGAGCCGGAGCGCCCACGGGCCCTCCAGGACCTCGCGCCACGACGGCAGCCTGACGACGGGGCTCATAGCTTCCGCGCTACCCAGATCTCCTCGGCAGGCCACTGCGCGGCCCACTCGACAGTGACGAAGTCGTAGTAGCTCGGGTCCACGGCCTCAGGCCGCGGACGCAGCTCGTGCAGGGCCTCGATCTCGAGGCCGTTCTCCCGCAGGAGCCGGATCCACGCACCGTGCGCGAGGTGGTATTCGATGCCGGTCGCACCCTCCCACTGGATCCGGTGCATGCCGAACATCCCGCGGAGCAGCTCCGTGCCGACCTGCTCGTCCGCGTCGTCCGGCGCGGTCAGGTAGACGAGCGTCGAGTTGACGAGGAAGACGAGCAGCCCGCCGGGCCGGAGCAGGCGCGCCGCCTCGGGGATCCATTTGGAGGGATCCGCCCAGAGCGATGCGCCGTATTCGGAGAGGGCGAGGTCGTACGACTGGTCCGGCAGCGGCACGGCCTCGCCCGGTGCTTCGACGAGAGGGAACTCGATGCCGGTCTTCGCCATCATCCGCCGCGCGGTCGCGAGCTGCGCCGGCGTCGGATCGACACCGGTCACGCGTGCGCCGCGGCGGGCGAGCCACGAGCCGAAGTAGGCGGTGCCGCAGCCGAGCTCGACGACGTCGAGGCCCGCGACGCTCTCGGGCAGCGCGCGTATGTCGTCCTCGGGGATCGTGAAGACGCCCCAGGAGATGCCGGGATGCGCCCACGCCCGTTCGGCGGACGCGTCCGTGTGCTCGAGGTTCGTCTGCGTCCACTCGGCGACGTTCGCCGCGATGCTGTCTACGTCTTCGTGCATTCCCACAGATCCTCGCCCGGCCAGCGGCGCGCCCACTCCGCCGGGATGAGGAAGTAGTACTCGTGCGTCTGCGCGTGCGGCGGCGCCTGGAGCTCGTGGAGGGCGTCGACCCGGAAGCCGTTCGCCCGCACGAGTCGGATCCAGTCGCCGTGCGAGAGGTGATACTCGACGCCCTGGTATCCCTCCCAGCGCGTCTCCCAGTCGGCGAACTGCGGACGCACCAGCCGGTTCGCGATCGGCTGCGCGTCCTCGTCCGGCGTGCAGAGATGGGCAATCGTCGACATCGTCAGGAAGAAGAGGCGGCCGCCGCGGCGCAGGAGGCGCGACGCCTCGGCGAGCCAGCGCTCCGGGTCGGCCCAGAGCGACGCGCCGTATTCGGAGACCGCGAGGTCGAACGCTGCGTCCGGCAGCGGGACCTCCTCCGCCGGCGCCTCGACGAGCGGGAACTCGATGCCGGTCTCGCGCTGCAGGCGACGCGCCGTCTCGAGCTGCGCGGGCGTCGGGTCGACGGCGACTGGACGCGCGCCCGCGCGCGCGAGCTTCGCCGAGAAGTACGCGGTGCCCGCGCCGAGCTCGACGACGTCGAGGCCGGACACGTCGCCGAGCCACGCGTCGCGGACGTCGAACTCGCCCCAGTACACCTGCGGGTCGCGCCACTGCCGCTCGGCGTCGGCGTCGGTGAACTCGCGGTTCGTCTTCGTCCACTGCGCGACGTTTGCCGCGATCCTCGCTTCGTCAGGCGAGGTCATCGAACCAGAGCGAGACCTCGCGCTGCGCCGACTCCGGCGAGTCGGAGCCGTGCACGAGGTTGTCCGGCATCGACATCGCGAGGTCGCCGCGGATCGTCCCGGGCTCGGCATTCGCCGGGTTGGTCGCGCCGATCGTCTTGCGCATCGTGGCGATCGCGTCGTCTCCCTCGACGACGAGCGCCCAGGTCGGCCCGCTCGTGATGAACTCGACGAGCTCGCCGAAGAACGGCTTCTCGCGATGCTCCGCGTAGTGCGTCTCCGCGAGGTCGCGGTCGACGGTGAGCAGCTTGCCGGCGACGATGTCGAAGCCGCGCCGCTCGATCCGGCCGAGGATCTCACCGGCGAAGCGGCGACGCACCGCGTCCGGCTTGATGAGGATGAGTGTCCGTTCGACCGCCATCGCGGCGGGCACTCTAACGACATGCGTCTCGACCACGTCCAGCTAGCGGCGCCGTTCGGATGCGAAGCGGCGGCGCGCGCGTTCTACGGCGATGCGCTCGGTCTCGAGGAGATCGAGAAGCCCGAGCCGCTCCGTGCACGCGGCGGCGTCTGGTTCCGGCTCGGCGGCGGGCAGGAGCTGCACGTCGGGATCGACGCTGCCTTCGTCCCCGCGCGGAAGGCCCATCCGGCCTTCGCCGTCGCCGATCTCGACGCGCTCGCAGCGGAGCTGGGCGACGTCGCCTGGGACGACGGGCTACCGGGCGTCCGCCGCTTCTACGCGAGCGACCCGTTCGGCAACCGGCTCGAGTTCCTGGCCGACGAACGGCCGGGACCTGGTACCGATACGACTCTGTAACAAACTGTCCACAGCGCTCCGTGCGGGAAACCGCGCAGGAATGTGGATCGTTTGTGACGATCTCGTGGCGGTACCAGGTCCCGGTCTCAGCCGGAGCCGGTGCGCCGCCGCCGCGGCGGCTGCAGCGCGGGCGCCGCGATCGCGGCCGGCTCGACCGGCGTCTCGCAGTACGGGCAGACCTGCCACAGCGCCTCGAGCGGCTGCTTGCAGTTCGTGCACGCCTGCTTGAGCTTCGTCGTGCAGATCGGGCAGACGAGGAACGATCCGTCGACCTCGCTGCGGCAGACGGGGCAGTGCAGGTCGCGCTTCGAGAGCCGGTCCTCCATCGCCCTGATCTCGAGCTCGCGCTCGCGCACGTCCTCGAGGTACTCCGGCGGCCTGAACAGCATGTACACGAACACGCCGAGGAACGGAACGACGACGCCGCACATCACCGCCACGCCGATCACCCACGGATCCTCGAGCCGCCGCCGCGCGTCCTTGTAGATCCAGAAGACGGTCGCGACCCAGAACACGAACGCGAAGAAGAACAACAGGTTGCGGATCGCGAGCCACGTGCCCGACCCGAAGAAGCTCGCCACCACCGTCACAACAGAATCCTCCCGATGAGGTAGCCGGCCGCGAAGGCGCCGCCGACGATCACGACCAGGAGGAAGAATGCCAGCGCGAAGACGCTGATCCGGTCGCCGAGGCTATGGACGGTCGCTGGAGTCACTGAGCTCTGCCAGAAGATAGAGCGAGCCCGTGACGACCACGGCCCCGCCGGGCCCGGCGAGGTCGATGGCCCGCCGCCGGGCGGCGTCTGGGTCGGCAAGTGCGTCGACATGCTGGAAATACGGTTCGGCGCGGGCGGCAAGCTCCCCTGCCGGGAGCGCCCGGGGATTGGAGGACTGGGTGGCCACGAACCGGCCGCCGAGGACGGACAGGGCCTCGAGCATCAGCTCCGGCCGCTTGTCGGCGAGGATCGAGGCGACGACGACCCAGTCGTCCCGGGCGGGGAGCCGCGGCAGGAGGTAGCCGAGGCCGGCGAGGTTGTGGGCCCCGTCCCAGAGCTCGAGCGGGGACTCGCCGCGGCGCTCGAGCCGACCCGGCAGCGCGACCTCGTCGGCGGCGTGGGGATCGACGTCGCGCCCGAGGAACGCCTCCGCCGCCGCCACGGCGAGGGCGAGGTTGCTCGCGCCGGGGAGCTCGACCGCGGCGGCGCCGTTCTCGCGCGCGAGCCCCTCCCACTCGGGGTCGCCGAGGACGACGACGCAGCCCGGCCGGACGACGGCGAGCTTTTCGGCGGCGATCTCCTCGCGCGTCTCTCCGAGCACCTCCATATGGTCGAGCGCGACGTTCGTCAGCACGACGACGCGCGTGCGCAGGACGTTCGTCGCGTCGTGCCGGCCGCCGAGGCCCGCCTCCACCACCGCCACGTCGACCGCCGCGTCGGCGAATGCGCAGAGCGCGGCCGCGGTCAGGATCTCGAACTGCGTCGCGTCGCCCGCGTGCGGGCGCACACGCTCCACCGCGGCCTCGAAGTCGGCGTCGCGGCCGTCGACCCGGATGCGCTCGCTCCAGCCGCGCACGTGCGGCGACAGGTATGCGCCGACACTCAGACCTTCGTTCAGGAGCAGCGCCTCGCTGAGCCGCGTCGTCGTCGACTTCCCGTTCGTGCCGACGACGTGGATCGCCGGGAACGCGTCCTGCGGATCGCCGAGGTCGTCGAGGAGCCGGCGCATCCGGTCGAGCCCGAAGCCGTCCTTCGGCCACGGGCTGAGCGACTCAACCCAATGCGTCGAGCTCGGCACGGTACTGCTCGAGCTTCCGCCGCTCGGCGTCGACGACGTCGGGCGCGGCGTTCG
>Ga0182008_10001516_pt1 | contig 15515 bp, 15 predicted proteins | sample Sormic07211129_1_FD_120482 | JGI IMG/M metagenome (GOLD analysis project Ga0182008, IMG submission 120482) | Rhizosphere microbial communities from Sorghum bicolor, Mead, Nebraska, USA - 072115-129_1 metaG | ecosystem: Host-associated > Plants > Roots > Rhizosphere | place: USA: Nebraska...
ATCATTTTTAATGAACCATTTTAAATGATATTTGACCCGGATGAAAAAGTCAATTTCAATCTTTTGTATTATTTTTTGGGCGGGATTAATCGGCGGAATTAGTTTTTTGGAGGCCCCGTTAAAATTCCGGGCACCGGGGATTACCATCCCACTTGGTTTAGGTATAGGGCAATTGGTATTTCAGGCATTGAATAAAATAGAGATTGTATTGCTCATGATCATTCTAGCTTGTTCTTTACCTGCACCATTAAAAAACATCCGCAGTATCTTACTTTTCTCGGTTACCATCTTGTTAATGGCAGATACTTTTTGGTTGCTGCCATTATTAGATGAAAGAGCAAAACTGGTTTTAACTGGCCATGTACCAACTAAAAGTTATCATCATATCTTGTATATCATTATTGATACCATCAAATTCGGCTTATTGATTGTATTGGGTTTCTTAAATTTAAAATCATTGAGCCATGAAAAAAGATATTCATAATAGTGCAGATATTATCGTTTTAGTGGATACATTTTACAAAAATGTTGTGCTTAACCAGGAGATTGGCCCCATATTTACTGATATTGCCAGGGTAGACTGGGCGCACCACCTGCCCAAAATGTACGATTTCTGGGAAAGTATTCTTTTCGGGAAAGCCACTTATAAGGGAAACCCCATGCTAACCCATTTTGCGCTTAACGAACAAACACCATTACAGTATGAACAATTTGAGGTATGGAAAAACCTTTTTTTCCAAAATGTCGACGATTTGTTTACAGGCCCAAATGCTGAACTCATTAAACAAAAAGCGCAATCTATTGCTGATTTAATGCACTTTAAGATCAATTCTCGCGCATCAAAGATCAAAATTGTTTAATTTGCTTTGAATTCAACTGCGTCGTGTGATCGTGATTACATTGTCAACCGAACTATTGAATACTGGAAATAGTTCTTTTGGTTATTTAAACGAATACAATCAAACAATTAGCTCAGCTTTAGGTTAAAAAAATATTAAAGTCTTCTAAGCATCAATTAATATTTTGTAATTTCCTGCTTTTTAGATGACATGCCAGCAAATGAATTTATTACTTGTAGAAGATGAACCAAGTGTTGTATCTGTAATTTCGAGAGGATTAGCAGATGAGGGTTTTACCGTAAGTATTTCTCCTGATGGATTAATCGGGAAACAGATGGCCCTGGAAAACCAGTTCGACCTGATTATTCTTGATATCATGCTGCCTGGAATAAACGGATTGGAACTCTGCAAAATCATTAAAGAACAAAAACCGAATACGCCAATTATTATGCTTACGGCATTGGGCACTACCGAAAATGTAGTAAACGGGTTGGATAATGGCGCAGATGATTATTTAATAAAGCCGTTTAAATTTGCTGAACTTTTTGCCCGGATCAGAATGCTTTTGAGGCGGTACCACGGCGCAGTTTCTCAAGATCAGATTATTTCTGTAGGCGACCTGCAGATTAACTTAAGCGCAAAAACCGTAAAAAGAAACCAACAGGAAATCGTACTCACCGCAACAGAGTATCGGCTGATTGAATACATGGCCAAAAACAAATCGAAAATTTTATCACGGATAGACATTTTGGAAAACGTTTGGGATATAGATTTTAACCTTGGCACCAATGTGGTTGATGTTTATGTTAATTATCTTCGAAAAAAAATAGATAAAAATGCCGATCAAAAGCTCATCCATACCGCAGTAGGCTTAGGTTACATCTTAAAGGAAAAATAAATGGAGATAGCCAAAAAAATCACTTTACTCTTTGCCATTTTATCGGCAGTTATTATCTCCTTACTAAGTGGTTTTGTTTGGTATTTCTCTAACGAATTCGCCTTCGAAGATTTTTATAAACGTTTAGAAGCAAGGGTTAATATTGCGGCTCAGATTAAACTTTACAAAGATGATAACAATAAGGTTTATGCGAAAATGCGCAATAGGTACCTGGAGCGTTTGCCTTCTGAAAAAGAATACATCATTGATGCAGGAAAACCAACCAATAAACTGGACCGGGAATTACCCGCAAGTTTTTATAATCGGATACGTGCCGGATATGTAGCCCGCTATCGCACAGAGAATCACTTTTATGCCGGCAAATTCTTTAAAAATTCGAATGCAGGATATATCGTCATCGTTTCTGCAAATGATCCTGTTGGATTCCGCGAATTAAAAGACCTGCAAAGAATTTTGGTTATTGGCTTTTTCCTTTCTGTAATACTATCATTTGTAGTAGGGTGGAAATTTTCCAACTATATGTTAATGCCCCTTCGAAACATCATTAAAAGCGTAAAAAGAATTAAAGCAGAAAATTTACACATGAGGTTAGATGTTAAAAAAGGAAATGATGAAATGTCGCAATTGGCCCAAACCTTTAATAACATGCTCAACCGCTTAGAAACGGCTTTCGAAACGCAGAACAACTTTATCAGCAATGCCTCACATGAACTGAGAACGCCTTTAACCATCATTAGCGGTGAGGTGGAGCTGGCCATGAAAAACATAGCAGATACGGACAAACAAGAGAAAGCCTTATCAAAAATCAAGAATGAAGCAGAGCGGTTAGAACATATCTTAACCAGTTTATTGGGTTTAGCACAATCGGGTTTCAACGGAAAAAACCAACCCTGGGAAGACGTACGAATGGACGAATTGTTATGGGAAATTAAAGATTCGGTAAACCAGCTACATCCCAACAGTAAAATAGAGATCGATTTCAGTAAACTTCCAGATGATGATGAGCTGCTTTCGTTGCGGGTAAATAAAAACCTGATGAAACTCGCCATTAGTAACATCGTAAACAATGCCTGCAAATATTCTAATGAAAATCTGGTAAGCATCAGTATAGAAAGTAATATCAATATCCTTTCGATCTCCGTAACCGATCGCGGTATCGGCATTCCACAAACCGATATCCAGCATATCTTTGAGCCTTTCTACAGGGCATCGAACACCAACGATTTTAAAGGTTATGGGGTTGGTTTGCCACTTTCCTTAAACATTATCCGTTTGCACAGGGGTAGTATCGCCATTAAATCACAAGAAGGGGTTGGTACAGAAATTAAAGTTTTGTTACCTGTATCAGGTTAACTGTTTAAATCGTTTAAACCGGTTAATTGTAAATTAGTCTTTAGCATGTAACTATCCGCAATAATCATTCAACAAACAGTTTGCATTGTAATCTTGGCTTTCACACAGATGAACCAATGGCAAATGAACTGCCTAACTATTCTAAAAAGAAGTATATTCTAATCTCATTCTAATCTCGCTCTTATTTCGCTATAATAACACCGGGCTAAACTTGTATAAATAATATTTCATTCATTTAAACAAGATATAGAGATGAAAACAGTATTAATTCCAACAGACTTTAAATTAGAAAGTATTAAAATTATTGATGCGCTTGTTCAACATCAGAAAAATGAAATATTGAATATCATTTTTGTACATGCCTTTAAATTATCGGATTCTATCACCGATATGTTAATGCTGAGTCGCCGCAGCCGTGATTACGAAAACATTAGCGACGAATTCTACCAGCAAATCAATCAGGCCAGGGCAAAGTATGCTAACCAGATCAATGTCATTGGCATAGAATATTTTTACGGAAGTACGGTAGCGGCTTTTAAAAATTTTATTGAAGCTTTTGATGTATCATATATCGCCTACTTAAAGGGGTATAACTTTACACCTATCAACAAATATAGTATTGACCCTAAAATATTGACAGCACGCGCAGGCTGTGAAGTAATGTTGCTAAACACGTTGACCGTTCACAATAATGAAAATTTAATCAACACTAAAATACACGAAACACGGCTACAAGAAGCAAATTCTTAATTACCACCTTTTAAACTATGTATTATGCTATTACGAAATAATATTCCGCTAACTTATACCTTCGGAAAGATCAAAAAAGAACTTCTGTTTGTTATTGGTTACTCCATAGGTATTGTGATATTGTACGAGAACTTTCACGTTACCCGTATTTCCATTCCTGTTGCAGTACCCGCGTTATTAGGAACAATCATTTCCCTTCTATTGGCATTTCGCTCTAACCAGGCTTATGACAGATGGTGGGAAGCGAGGATTCTTTGGGGTGCTATTGTAAATGATTCAAGAACACTGTCGCGCCAGATTTTATCGTTCGTGGAAAACCCTTATGGATCAGATGAAATTGAGGAATTTAAGGCCAAATTTATTAGAAGGCAAATTGCCTGGTGTTATGCCTTAAGCCAATCGTTACGTGGATTTAATCCACGAAAAGGTTTGGAAGAGTACCTTTCGGCAGAGGAATTCGACTTTATTAAGAAACGTAAAAATGTTACGGCAACCATATTGGAATTACATGCCATGGATTTAAAAAAGGCCTTACTGGAAGGTTGGATCAATAAATACCAACAAATAGAAATAGACAAAACAATAACGGGTTTATGCAACCATATGGGCGGATCGGAAAGAATTAAAAACACCGTTTTTCCGGTAGCTTATAGCAAATATATCAACATGTCGATCCATTTATTCATTGTATTGTTGCCTTTCGGACTGATTGAATACTTTGGTTACATGGAAGTTCCCTTAGTGGTTGCTATAGCCGCATTCTTTTTACTGGTAGAAAAAATGGCGGTTCATCTCCAGGATCCTTTTGAGAACAAACCTACAGATACCCCAACCACAACGATCTGCAGAACTATTGAGCGCGATCTTTGCCAGATGTTAGACGATAATAAAATTTACGAGGATAAGCCTCAAACCGAATTGGCACAAGTGGGATCGTATTACATTCTGTAACAACCACAAAAGCCGAAAGATAAATCTCTTTAATGAGAGATGGTTAGTTAAGTGCAATGGCTTGCTCTTTGGATAAAGGGCGACCGTTTGCTATAGTGTATAATATAAGGCCATTCATTTTTGAATGGCTTTGTTTTTATCAGTTATTGAGCTATTAAATAACCATCTGAATTGCGACTAATGAGGCGAAAAATTAGCTGCAGTTTAAGCTACTAACATCGTAAATCACTTTCCGCTGTCCTGTCTCCAAGCAATAGTGGAAAACAGCTGATGCCACGCAGGAACAAAAAACCCTCCCCAAGTTTGACTTGAAGAGGGTTAATGTATTAAATTTCTATTAAGAGAACCTAATGCTTAAGCATCAATTTTCGCATATTTTGCATTGCGCTCAATAAATTCTCTACGTGGAGCAACTTCATCGCCCATTAACATAGAGAAAGTATGATCACATTCTGCCGCACTTTCGATGGTTGCCTGCATTAAGGTACGTGTAGCAGGATTTAATGTGGTATCCCAAAGTTGTTCAGCATTCATCTCACCTAAACCTTTGTAACGTTGGATATGTACACTATCTTCTTTACCAGCGCCTTTTAAACGTTGTACAGCTGCATCGCGTTGTACATCATTCCAGCAATATTCGAACTCTTTACCTTTTTTAACCTGATAAAGTGGTGGAGATGCAATATAAACATATCCGGCTTCGATCAAGGCCCTCATGTAACGGTAAAAGAATGTTAAAATTAGCGTGGTAATGTGCGAGCCGTCGATATCAGCATCCGTCATGATCACGATTTTATGGTAACGGAGTTTGGTTAAATTTAAAGCTTTGTTATCTTCTGGTGTACCAATACTTACGCCAATAGCGGTAAACATATTTTTGATCTCGTCATTTTCGTAGATCTTATGCTCCATTGCCTTCTCAACGTTTAAAATCTTACCTTTTAAAGGTAAAATTGCCTGAATGTTACGATCACGACCTTGTTTAGCAGTACCACCCGCAGAATCACCCTCAACTAGGAAAATCTCACATCTTTCAGGATCACTATCAGAACAATCGGCTAATTTACCAGGTAAACCAGAACCACCCATTACGCTTTTACGTTGTACCATTTCGCGTGCCTTACGCGCCGCAGCACGTGCAGTAGCCGCTAAAATTACCTTATTGATAATCATTTTGGCTTCTTTAGGGTTTTCTTCCAGGTAATTACCTAAAGCCTCTCCTACCGCAACATCAACCGACCCCATCACCTCACTGTTCCCGAGTTTGGTTTTGGTCTGCCCTTCAAATTGTGGCTCCTGTACTTTTACCGAAACAACTGCGGTTAAACCTTCCCTGAAGTCATCACCGGTGATTTCCATTTTTACGTTCTTTAACAAACCTTCCTTATCGGCATAGTTTTTTAAAGTCCGGGTTAATCCCCTCCGGAAACCGGCAATGTGTGTACCGCCCTCGTGAGTATTGATGTTATTTACGTAAGAGTGCACATTTTCTGCATAACTGTCATTATACTGGAAAGCCAGCTCAACAGGAACACCATTTTTAATCCCTTCGATGTAAATCGGCTCGGCCAGAATAGAAGTACGTGTATCATCTAAAAAAGCCACAAATTCTTTTAAACCACCCTCTGAATGGAATGTTTCTGAAAAGAAGGTTCCATCCTCCAGTTGCTCGCGCTCATCAGTCAATGTTAGTTTAATCCCTTTATTTAAAAAAGATAACTCACGCAAACGGCCAGCTAAAGTATCGTATTTGTATTCAGTAGTTTGGGTAAAAATGGTTGGATCTGGTGTAAATGTTACAATCGTACCACGTTTATCAGTAGTCCCAACTTCTTTTACGTCATACTGCGGAACACCAATTTTATACTCCTGCATCCAGATTTTACCTTCGCGGTGCACTTCTGCTTTCAAATCTGTAGAGAGGGCGTTAACGCAACTTACCCCTACACCGTGCAAACCTCCGGATACCTTGTAGGTATCTTTATCAAATTTACCACCTGCGTGTAAAACCGTCATTACGATTTCGAGCGCAGATTTATTTTCTTTTGTGTTAATTCCTGTCGGAATACCACGACCATTATCTTCAACCCTGATGGAGTTACCTGCCAAAATGCGAACGTCAATAGTATCTGCATGGCCAGCTAAAGCCTCATCAATAGAGTTATCTACAACCTCATAAACCAAGTGGTGTAAACCTTTTACACCAGTATCTCCTATATACATTGAAGGGCGCTTACGCACCGCTTCCAAACCTTCTAAAACCTGTATATTATCTGCCGAATAATTTGACTTTAAATCCTGTTCTTCGCTCATATTTTAATTAAAAACAATAAGTATCAAAAATACGGAAATTTTGCCATTTAAACTAATATGTGGATAAGTTTTGAGCTGTTAAAAGATTGATGCAAAAGCCTCTCCTATCGGATTAAAAGAGGTTTGAAAAGCAAAACCTATGTTCCAAATCATGTCTCTACCCGCTTTATATTACGCCCGTCTTTACATTGGGATTTATTTTGGGTTTAGCTGGCTGAAACAACACTGAGTGTTAACGAATTATTCACCAAACGTTCCTACGGAACGAAAAAAAACATCTCATTTTTTTCTACCGTGGAATCGTCCCTAACGCGACCGTTTGTATAAATCAAAAATTGGGTGTTATTACAGTAAAATTGTTAAAGTATTTTTTTAACACAGATAAACACGGATTTTTTATGTCAATAGCATCCTTTCTATCTTCATAAAAATCGGGACAAGCTGTAGGTAATTCTTTCTCGGTGCCGTTCCGAAGGAACGACTACCCGGTGGCCAATTGTTAAATTGGCATTTTCGTTCCGTAGGAACGTTTGGTGTTTCGGAATTTGCCATTGCCGCCCTGCCACCCTAAATAGTACCACCAACCGGGATACTTAAACCCGATGGAAGCGAACGTGAAATAAAGCGAACAGCGGGAATAACAACCGTTTGAAACACTGCCCTGGCTTTTCAAAACACAGCAAATAGATTGAAGGGTAGCCTTAGGCGCTTAGCGATGAGTAAATTAAACGCTTTAAGCCCCGCGCCAAATGCAAAACATCGTTCTATCACAATAGGCCTTTCTTTAAATTGCATATCAAAACTAATTTATATAAGTTTGCTAAAATTTATTAAACAAGAATGGAAAGAAGAACCTTTAAAACCTTTGGTTTACTTGCAACAGCAACTTTGATAACTGCTTTCTCTGCATGCCAGAACAAAGACACTAAAACTACTGAAACTAAAAAAACAGAGGGTACTACTGCACCGGTTTCTCCAACTGAGAAAATTGTGTATGTAAACTCCGACTCGTTACTTACAAAATATGAATACTTCAAAGATCTTAAAGTGAAATTTGAAGGTAAAAGCAAAAGTGCTCAGGCAGACATACAGGCTAAAGGTCAGGCTTTTCAAAGAGAGGTAACACAATACCAGCAATCGGCACAAACTTTATCGGCCGATCAGCGTAAAAGTACCGAAGAGCGTTTAGCACGTAAACAACAAGAGTTACAAACTTACCAGCAAAATGCTGGTGGCGCATTACAGAATGAGCAAGCTGCTGAAAATGAAAAACTTTATGATAAAGTAGCCGACTACCTGAAAGGTTATGCTAAAGAAAAAGGTTATAAAATGGTGTTAACTTATTCTAAAGGTAACAGTGCTATCTTATTTGCCGACGAAAGTTTGGATGTTACCTCTGAAGTTATTAAAGGCTTAAACGCTGAATACAGCAAAAAATAAACTTAAAGATATTTAAATCCTAATGCCCCGACAAAATCTGGGCATTTTTTTTGTACTACATTTTTAGCGAAACAGTTGAGCAAGGCATTAAACTAAATAGAAGCAATATGGAAAAACAACACCAGGAATATATGCAAATGGCCATAGACCTATCGGTACAGAATGTAAGCGAATGCATTGGCGGGCCATTTGGTGCGGTAGTGGTAAAAGATGGTAAAGTGATTGCAAAATCTGCCAATAAGGTAACTTCAACCAACGATCCAACGGCACATGCAGAGGTTTCGGCCATCAGGCTTGCCTGTAAAGAATTAAATACTTTCGATTTAAGTGGTTGCGTAATTTATACCAGCTGCGAACCCTGCCCAATGTGTTTAGGCGCCATTTACTGGGCAAAAATTGACACCATTTATTATGCAAATACCAAAACAGATGCCGAGCATATTGGTTTTAGCGATAAATTCATTTATGAAGAGCTGGATAAGCCAATGGAAAACAGAAGCCTGCCGGTAATCCAGCTGATGCGCAGTGAAGCGCTGTCAGCCTTTAAACTATGGGAGGAATCGCCCATGCGGGTAGATTATTAATAAAAAAGGTGCCGTAATTCAGCACCTTTTATTTGTAAATTGAGGCGTTATTTACTCGATTCTTTAGGCGCCAACAAACTGATCATTGAATCTATTTCTTTCACCACACCATCATCAGAGCCTGAGAAACCCACAGCTTTAAACCTGATGTTACCATCGCCATCTATTACAAATTTGGTAGGAATTCCGTCAACTTTATATGCACTTACCACATCAAATTTTGAAGGGTCTTTAGCATTCTTAGTATCGTAAAGCACATTAAAATTATATTTCTTTTCAGCAATAAAATCAGTCACTACTTTTTCCCTGTTGTCCTCGTTTTGCCAGGTATTTACAAACAAGAATACCACATTGGGATTAGCCGAATATTTCGCCATGGCTTTTTGCATTCCCGGAAAAGACGCTACACAAGGGCCGCACCAGGTTGCCCAGTAATCTAAAATCACGATCTTCCCTTTTAAGCTGGCTAGGCTAACTTTTTCGCCTTTTAAATTCGTTAGTGAAAATGCAGGTGCAGGGATACTGATCATCTTCTTTGTCCACGCTGCTCTTTCTTTTTCTAATGCTGCTTTTTCTAAGTTGGCAATATAGGTTTCGTAAGTTCCCTCTTTCTTTAAAGTGCTGTAAAGTCTTTTAAAATCAGCTTTTAAAGAATCGGTGGCATTACCATCTCTGATTAGTTTTTCTGCCTCGGTATAGGCCTTATTATTTTGCCCATCTCTGATCAGGTAGGTAACGTAACGCCCAGAAACATCAGCAGGAACATTGGCATACATCGGCAAGGCTTTCTCCTGTGTGGTTAACGCTTCTTTAAATTTACCCTGGTGATAAAGCAATAAAGCATAAGTATCCGCATACATGCCATAAACACCATCTAAATATTTGAGGTACTCTTCTTTCGTATTGTAATATTTTGGCAACTCATCATTTCGTGATGCTGCGATAAGCGCCAGGGATTGCCCGGAAAGTTGTGCAGCCAAATCTACATTTTCTTTTTTCTCGGCAGCTGACCATGCAAAACTATTGTAGAGGCTTGCTCTTGTCATTTTATCAGTTACCTTCCCCGCATAATATTGGAACTTATCCAGATCCTTTGCTTTTACGGCGCTATTGGCCAAAAAGCCATAAACAGCATTCAGTTTGCCAGCATCAACCGTTTTGCGCGGATCGAGTTGAAATTTCGCCAACAATTCTTCCGCTTTTTGTATTTGGGCAGCAAAATCTTTTGTGCCGTAAAGTGCATTCCGCCCATCGTTCCAGGCGTTATTTCCGGTTGGATATTTTTTAAGCGCGATGGCTTTAACCGAATCGGCCTGTGTTTTTTTCTTTAACAATGAATAAAGCCCGATCACAGTGCTAAAATCTTCTTCTTTAGGTTCTTTTAATTTAGATAAAGCTGAAATATGCTCATTGATGAGTTTTGTTCCCTTATCTTTATCTGCCTTATACTCGAGTGAAAGGTATTGCTGCAGGTTTTTATTTTTCAGCGCTGGCTTTAAGGCAAATGCCTGATGATATAATGAAACCGCTTTTTCAGGATCAATGGTCAGCCCGAGATAGTAATTCCCGGCCAATCCATATAAAAAGGCTTGGTTAAGATAGGCTTCAGCAGGCACTTTTCCGCCTTTGGCAAACGCAATGAGGTAACCCGCAGGCGCTTCATCTTTCTGATCGCCAACGGAAAAAGCAAGTCCGAGCACAGTAACGCTATCTGGAGTAGCAATTTCTCCTTTATAAATTTCCCCTTCCTTTACCAGCTTAATTTTGTTGCTTTTTGGATTGGTTGTAGTAAAAAAAGTATAACCGGTACATTTTACATCGGCCAGGTTTTCCAGATTGGTTCCTTTTGGATCGTAGGTAAATTTAACGGTACTTCCTGCCGCAGGTTGATCAGCAGAAAATTTCACCCCCTGGGCATTAGCCACTCCCGCAGCCAAGACCAGTAAACAGAACATTTTCAAGGTTTTCATATTGAAAGGATTAAGATTGAATTAGGTAAACTAAATATATAGTTTATTTTTTAATTTCCTTGTTATTTTATGTTAAAATTTTGAGGAATAATTATTGCAGGATGAATAACATGACCTACGAACAAAAGATAAAGGCAGAACTGGATTTCTGGAAGTTTAAAACTTTACAGAAACCTTCTCTTTTAAATAAGGTAACTGATAAAGTCCAGAAGAAAATAAACAGCTATATACCTGACAAGATTCATGATGCCATAACTGCTGCTATAAAACAAATGGTTAAGGCTGTATTATTTAGTTCAACATTTACCACATCGAAACCCGCTACTCATTTAACCTTGATGCACCGGGAAGCATTGGTTAAGCAAAAGATTGAAAATTATAAAAAAACTGGTGCTGCAGAAGGTGGAATTACGGGTGCAGGTGGTTTTCTAATGAGTCTGGCTGATTTCCCGTTATTACTGGGTATAAAAATGAAAATGCTTTTTGATATAGCCGCTATTTACGGATATGATGTTAAAGATTACCGCGAACGTTTATATATTTTACATATCTTCCAACTGGCCTTTTCAAGTAAGGAAGAAAGCCAGAATGTTTTCATCAAAATGCAGGATTGGGATGATCAGGCGCACCGGTTACCGACCAATATTGATGAATTTGATTGGCTTACCTTTCAACAGCAATACCGTGATTATATCGATTTAGCCAAACTTGCGCAGATGCTTCCATTTGTGGGTGCAGCAGTTGGCGCCATTGCCAATTATAAATTGATCGAAAAACTGGGAAAAACAGCCATGATGAGTTACCGAATGAGGTATTTCAGTTTGCAGTACGCAGTTATCAGTTCGCAAGAAACTGAAAACGGTAAATTGAAAACTGGCAACTAACTATTCCTCTTCAAACATTCCACCCAATAAATCATCAGTTTCGCGACGGTCTTTCTTCGTCGGACGTCCTGTTCCCCTATCGCGTTTCAAACTTGGCGCATGAAACATCGATTTAAAAGCATGGGTTTCTTCCGCCGGTGTTAAATCTTTGTATTTGGTTAAGGCGGTCGGCGAATCTGTTCTGTTATACGAAAGTTCTACCACTTCGATAATTTTCTTCTCAATGCCCTTTGATACCTGATAAACATCGCCAATTTTCACAATAGCCGAAGGTTTAATATTCTGCCCCTTAAGTTTCACCCTACCCGCTTTACAGGCATCTGTAGCCAGGCTCCTTGTTTTAAACAGCCTGATGGCCCATAAATATTTATCTATCCGAAGTTTTTCTGTCTCTGCCATACAAATGCAAAAGTACGGAATTAGGTTAACTGTATAAACTTGTTTATTGCTATGTTGGTTAATCGTATAAACTGGTTAACCGGTTAATTGTCGATACTGCTTTCAACGATTAACCGATTTAAACAATTAACCAGTTAACCAATAACAAAACAATTTATACAATAAACCCTTTAATAAACAAAAATTGATTTATTTTGCGTAAAATTTAAAAACATCATGTATTCAGATTTAAAGAAATTAATTGAAGCCGCTTGGGAAGACAGAACACTTTTACAATATAGCAACTATTGCGAAGCCATCGAAACCGTAATTCAAGGTTTGGATAAAGGCGAAATCCGTGTAGCTGAACCAGTTTTAAACTCATGGGGCATTAATGAATGGGTAAAGAAGGCAGTAATCTTATATTTCCCGATCCGCGAGATGAAGGAAATTAAAAGCGGTCCTTTTGTTTACCATGATAAAATGGAATTAAAAACCGATTACAAAACAACTGGTGTTCGCGTGGTGCCTATGGCCAGCGCACGTTATGGTTCGTATTTGGCAAAAGGCGTAATCATGATGCCATCGTACGTAAACATAGGCGCTTATGTTGATGAGGGTACCATGGTTGATACCTGGGCTACCGTTGGCTCTTGTGCACAAATTGGTAAACGCGTTCACTTAAGTGGCGGTGTAGGTATAGGTGGTGTTTTAGAACCTGTACAAGCTGCTCCGGTTATTATCGAAGATGATGCCTTTTTAGGTTCGAGAGCAATTGTTGTAGAGGGTGTTAAGGTAGAAAGAGAAGCAGTTCTTGGTGCTAATGTGGTTTTAACCGCATCAACTAAAATTATTGATGTTACCGGCCCAACCCCTGTTGAATATAAAGGCATTGTTCCAGCTCGTTCAGTTGTCATACCAGGAAGTTACACTAAAAAATTCCCTGCTGGCGAATTTCAGGTTCCTTGTGCATTAATTATTGGTAAACGTAAAGAAAGTACAGATAAAAAAACTTCGCTTAACGATGCGTTGAGAGAAAACAATGTAGCCGTTTAAAATGGTAAAAGTGTAAGGTCTAAGGCAACATCAAGACCTTACACTTTATGCCTCAAACCTTAAACCTCTAATGAAAATAGGATACGATGGCAAGCGTGCTGCCAATAATTTAACTGGCCTGGGTAATTACAGCCGTTCTTTAATTGAGCACCTGGCAGATCAGTTTCCTGAACACCAGTATTTGGTTTATGCCCCAAAAGTAAAATCGGCCAAACAGATAGATGCTTTTTTCGAAAAAGACGGTATCGAACTGAAGCTTCCTAAAAACGGGGCTTTTTTATGGAGAACCTTGAATATTCTAAAAGATTTAACCCAGGATGGATGCCAGATTTTTCATGGCCTGAGTCACGAAATTCCATTAGCCATACAGCATACCAGAATTAAATCAATTGTGACCATACACGATTTAATTTTCCTTCGCTACCCGCAGTATTATAAATTTATCGACCGGAAATTATACGAATGGAAAAGTAAATCTGCCTGCAGGCGTGCCAATAAAATTATCGCCATCAGCGAAAAAACCAGGGAAGATATCATCGATTTATACGGAATTAACCCAGAAAAGATTGAAGTAATTTACCAAAGCTGCGATGATAGTTTTAAAACACCTTTCCCTAAAGAAACCTTAAGCAGGATTAAGGCAACCTACAAACTACCCGATAAATATATCCTGAACGTTGGCACCATTGAAGAACGGAAGAATCTAAAATTGGTTGTCCAGGCTTTAAAAGAAGTAAATGAAGAATATAAATTGGTGGTGATTGGTAAGCAAACTGCTTATTTTACCAGTGTACAGAAAGAAATAGAAAAGCTTGGCCTTAAAAACAGGATCGTATTTTTAAAAAACATTCCTTTTGCTGATCTGCCCGGCATTTACCAGATAGCTGATGTTTTTGCCTACCCCTCATTTTACGAAGGTTTCGGTATACCGATCATTGAGGCTTTATACTCAGCTGTACCGGTTGTGGCGGCAACAGGCTCTTGCCTGGAAGAAGCCGGCGGACCTGGCAGCTTATATGTTTCGCCTGACAATTCCGAAGCTTTAGCCAATGCCATCAACAGCATAATCGAATCGCCACAGTTGCAAAAAGAGATGAAGGAAAAAGGATTGAAATTTGTTCAAAAATTTGACAGTAGTCTTGTTACACAGCAATTAATGGATTGTTATTTATCGCTATAAAAGGGTATTATTATACTACTGCCATAAACAGCATCTGATTAGAAAGGTCCTCATTCCTCTAAGGGTTTAGTAATTCAGCAATAGCATTAGCTTCAATTAAGTGGGTAAAAACTTTTATTAAATTTAATTCCGTTATTCGGACACCCTTTAAGGGTCTCTTGTAGAGATTTTCAATCGGGCCCGTCACCCTGAATTTATTTCATGGCCTTTCATGCTATAAAGATGCTGAAACAAGTTCAGCATGAGGAATGCAATAGATAAAAGAGCTGTTAAAAGCAATCATTATTATAACCCAATACTAATCGACTTTTGTTAACAAATAAAAAAGGCCGGAATTTATCTTAAATTCAACGGCCCTCTCTAAATATCTTGATTAATGGCTATACTTATTTAGCGGTAACACCATTTGATGGATACTGTGCCAAAATTTCTTTTACGCCGGTATATAAACGTTGTTCTCTCTTATTAAAGTTATCAAGGTTGAAACCCGATCCCTGTCCATGCCAGAACAAAATCTTTTTGGCCGGATCCAGAAAATCGATGATAATGGTTCCATCAATATACTGGTTTACATAGGTGCCGCCACCACCCCAGAAAGGATTTCCCCAACCGCCATGCCAGCCCCATCCCCAGCCGCCATAATAACCTGGGCCATATACATCCGTTTTTTCACGGGCAACTACTACCAAATTAACCAACATATCCGGGCGATCTGATTTTGTAAAACCTTTCGCATTCATTTCAGATTCAACCGCAGCCATTAACCTGCGCTTGTCTAAATTATTCAGCTTAATTCTGGCAATACCTTTATCGTAAAAATTGTAAGTTTTGTAACCACTCAAATCGACATCTTTATCATAATCTGAAGCGGTGCGGAGTGTTGTACATCCTGCTAATGCCAATACCACTGTAAAAAGCA
>Ga0182008_10001517_pt1 | contig 15502 bp, 13 predicted proteins | sample Sormic07211129_1_FD_120482 | JGI IMG/M metagenome (GOLD analysis project Ga0182008, IMG submission 120482) | Rhizosphere microbial communities from Sorghum bicolor, Mead, Nebraska, USA - 072115-129_1 metaG | ecosystem: Host-associated > Plants > Roots > Rhizosphere | place: USA: Nebraska...
ATGGGGGTGGGGGTTCTGCCGGATGCCGGGTGCCGGATGCCCGGTGCGGGTTGTGGGTGGCTGGTCGCGCAGTTCCCCGCGCCCATGGGGCGGCGGCCCGCACCCGGCATCCGGCAGGCCCCCATGGGCTGCCCCGCCCCCGGGTTGTCGGCCGGGGCGTTTCGGTGACGGCCCGGGGGTGGGGGTGGGGGTTCTGCCGGATGCCGGGTGCCGGATGCCCGGTGCGGGTTGTGGGTGGCTGGTCGCGCGGTTCCCCGCGCCCATGGGGCGGCGGCCCGCACCCGGCATCCGGCAGGCCCCCACCCCATGAGCCGCCCGACCGGTCAGAAGACCACCAGCGCGCGGCCTCCCTTCCCGGCCGGCATGTTCTCGAACGCCGCCGGGATGCCGTCCAGCGCGATCCGTTCCGTCACCAGCGCGCCCAGGTCCAGCCGGCCCGCCCGGACGTGGTCGGCGAGCACCGGGAGGTCCTTCACCGGGTCGCAGTTGCCGTAGACGCAGCCGGAGAGGGTCCTGCCCCAGTGGAAGATCTCCAGCGCGTTGAAGGTGACCTGCTGGTCCTTGCCGCCGATGCCGACGACCGTGGTGCGGCCGCCGCGCCGGGTGGAGTCCCAGGCCGTACGGATCGTCGTCGCCCGGCCGACGCACTCGACGGCGACGTCGACGCCCTGCCGGCCGGTCAGGCCACGGATCTCGCGGGCCGTGTCCTCGGACGCCACGACATAGTCCGTGGCGCCCGCGGCCCGCGCCAGCTCCTCCTTCTCCAGGGAGACATCGACGGCGATGATCCGTGCCGCGCCCGCGATACGGGCCGCCTGGAGGGCCGCGAGGCCCACTCCCCCGACGCCGTGGACGGCGACCGTCTCGCCGGGCCGCACCTTCGCCGAGTGGTGGACGGCGCCGTAGCCGGTGAGGACCGCGCAGCCCAGGAGGGCCGCGTCGGTGAGCGGGACGCCCTCGGGCAGGGGCAGGACACAGCCCGCCGCGACGACGGTCTCCTCGGCGAACGCGGCGACGTTGAGGCCCGGGTGCAGCTCGGTGCCCGAAGCGGTGCGGGCGTGGATGCCGGCGGCCCCGACCAGGGCGTTGGCGCACAGCCAGACCTCGCCGAGCGAGCAGGCGTGGCAACTTCCGCAGGCGGGGGCCCAGTTGAGGACGACCTCGGCACCGGGCGAGATGTCCGTGACGCCCTCCCCCACTGCCACGACCGTGCCGGCGCCCTCGTGGCCGAGGACCGCCGGGACCGGTACCCGCATGGTGCCGTCGGACAGGGACAGGTCGGAGTGGCACACCCCGGCGGCGGCGAGACGGACCCGGACCTGCCCGGGGCCGGGGTCGGGGAGCTCGATGTCGGTGATCTCCAGCGGGGCGCCCACTTCGGGCAGTACGGCCGCGCGAACCATGTGAACACTCCTCAGAACTGCAGGGACTTGGTCTGGAGGTACTCGGCGAGGCCGTGTGTGCCGAGCTCCCGGCCCACGCCCGACTGCTTGTAACCGCCGAAGGGGGCAAGGGGGTTGAAGCGACCGCCGTTGATGTCCACCTGGCCGGTGTCCATCCGGCGCGCGAAGGCCACCGCCTCCGCCTCGTCGCCGGCCCAGACGGCGCCCGCTAGGCCGTAGACCGTGCCGTTGGCGATGCGCAGGGCGTCCTCCTCGTCCTCGTAGGACAGGATCACGAGGACCGGGCCGAAGATCTCCTCCTGGGCGATCGTCATCTCGGGGGTCACCTCGGCGAAGACGGTCGGGGAGACGAAGTAGCCCTGCTCGCGCGGGGGTTCGGCGCCACCGGCCACCACCCGCGCCCCCTCCGCGACACCCTTCTCGATGTACCCCCGCACCCGCTGCCACTGCTTGGCGTTCACCACCGGGCCGATGCGGGAGCCGTACTTCGCGGCGGCCGTGGCGGCGAGGCCGACGGCCTCCTCGTACCGGTCGCGGTGCACCAGCATCCGGGTCCAGGCGCTGCACGTCTGGCCGGAGTTGGACATGACGTTGGCGACGCCGACGTTGACCGCCTTGGCGAGGTCGGCGCTCGGCAGGATGACGTTGGCGGACTTGCCGCCGAGTTCGAGGGCGACGCGCTTGACGGCCGCACCGGCCGTCGCGCCGATCTGTCGTCCCACGGCGGTGGAACCCGTGAAGGAGACCAGGTCGACGCCCGGGTGTTCGGCCAATGCCTGCCCCGCGACCGGGCCTAGCCCGGTGACCAGGTTGAAGACGCCCGCGGGGACGCCGGCCTCGTCCACCGCCTCGGCGAAGAGCTGGGCGACCAGCGGGGTGTCCTCGGCGGGCTTCAGTACGACCGTGCAGCCGGCCGCGAGCGCCGGGGCGACCTTGGCGACGATCTGGTGCAGCGGGTAGTTCCAGGGCGTGATCGCGCCGACCACGCCGACCGGCTCCAGGAGCACCGTGGAGTTGCCGGCCTTCTCCTCGAAGGGGTACGTCGCCGCCAGTTCGGCGTACGAGCCCGCGACGGCGATCGGCACGGCCGCGTGCACGTTCTGCGAGAACGGCAGCGGCGAGCCGAGTTCGGCGGTGACCGTCTCGGCGATCTCGTCCTTGCGGGCCACCAGGACGTCCCGGAGGGCGGTCAGCCGGGCGGCCCGCTCGGCGGGCGGGGTCGCGGCCCAGCCCGGGAGGGCGGCACGGGCGGCCCGTACGGCGGTGTCGACGTCCTCGGCCGTCCCCGCGGGGACCTGGCCGATGATCTGCTCGTCGACCGGATTCACGACGTCGATCCGGTCCCGGCCCGCGGCCGGCCGCCAGGCGCCGTCGATGTAGAAGCCGTCGTGTGCCTTCATGGAGCTCCTCCAGGGCGGGTGCGTCGTCCGCGTCACAACCTACCGACAGCCACCCAAACTAGCGGCGATAGTTTTCAGACGCCAGAGACCCCCGGAGTGAGGCCCGTCCCTTCCTATCGGTCCAGGTCCGGCAACCGGTCGGGGGCCGGGGAGATCCGCTCCCCGTGCTGGTCGAAGACGAACAGATGGGCGATGTCGACGAGGAGGGGGACCTGGAGGCCGCGGCGGAGGTCGATGTCGGGGGTCGTACGGACGACGAGGTCGCCGGGGAGGCGGGGCTCGGCCGAGGCCGGCAGCGGGTCGCCGTCCGCCGGCTCGTCCATCACGACCACCGGACCCGCGCGCAACGCCTCCGCCCGCTCACGGAGGCGGCCTAGCACCGTCGGTCCGCCGCGGCGCCGGCGCGAGGAGCGGACCACCGGGCGCGGGGCCTCCAGATCGGCCACCACCGCGGGGTACGAGCCCGTGTCGAAGTGGACCAGGACCTCGTGCCCCTGGAACTCCACATGTTCGACCAGGCCGGTGAGCGGCACCTCGCCCGGCCGGGCCGAGCCGTGCTTGGCGACACGGATCGCCTCCGAGCGCAGACCGACGATGACCTCCCGGCCCTGCTGCACCCTCAGCAACTGGTGGTCCATGCACAGGGGTTCGGGCAGCCGCAGATACTGCTTGCCGAGGCTGATGGTCATGGCGTCGTCGAGCGGGGCACGGACCAGACCGCGCAGCAGGTTGATGCGCGGGGTGCCGATGAAGGCGGCGACGAAGACGTTGCGGGGCAGGGAGTAGACGGCACGCGGCCTGTCGACCTGCTGGAGCACACCGCCGCGCAGCACGGCGACCCGGTCGCCGAGCGACATGGCCTCGGCCTGGTCGTGGGTGACGTAGACCGTGGTGACGCCCAGTTCGCGGGTGAGGGCGGCCATCTCGGCCCGCAGATGGTTGCGGAGCTTGGCGTCGAGGTTGGACAGCGGCTCGTCCATCAGGAAGGCGGAGGGGTGCCGGGCGATGGCGCGGCCCATCGCGACGCGCTGGCGTTCACCGCCGGAGAGCTGAGCGGGGAAGCGGTCGAGGAGGTCCTCGATGCCGAGCATCCGGGCGGTGGCGTCGACGCGCGGGCGCGGGTCCTCGCCCGGGTTCTCCACCCGCAGCGGGAAGCCGATGTTGCCGCGGCTGGTCATGTTCGGGTAGAGGGCGAAGTTCTGGAACACCATCGCCATGTTCCGCTCGGACGGCAGCAGGTCGCCCGCCTCCTCGCCGTCCAGCAGCAGCCTGCCCTCCGTGATCTCCTCCAGACCGGCGATCATTCTCAGCACGGTCGACTTCCCGCACCCCGACGGCCCCAGCAGCACGAGGAACTCGCCGGGCTCGATGTCCAACGACAGCCGGTCGACCACGCGAACGCCTCGCGTGTAGGTCTTGCTCACTTCGCGCAGGGAGATGGCGCGTGTCATGTGGGATGCCCCCGAGGGCTGCTCGGCGCGCTTGGTGCTCCGCGTGGTCGATCGCCCCGCGCGGTTCGCGCGAGGCCTGTGGGTCACGGAAGTTAACGGAATGTGCGCGGCCGGGGGAAGACTTCGGGAGGTCCGGTTCAGTCCGTGAGAAAGCGGACGATCCCCTTCAACGGGCGGGGTTCGGGCCCCGGACCCCTGTGAAGTGCGCGAAGACCACCGTGTTGCCCGCGTATCCGGACCGGCGGTCGTAGGCGCCGCCGCAGGTGATCAGCCGGAGTTCGGGACGGCCGCGGGCACCGTAGACCTCCCGGTCGGGAAAGTGCGCCTTCTCGTACGACTTGACGGCGTCCACGGTGTACACGGTGGTACGCCCGTCCGCGCGCCGGAGTTCGACGAGGTGCCCGGGGGCGAGTTCGCCGAGTCCGGCGAAGACCGCGGGGCCGGTGTCGGTGTCCAGGTGTCCCACGAGCACCGCGGTGCCCTGCTCACCGGGCGAGGGGCCGTCCCGGTACCAGCCGACCTCGTGGGCATCGCCCTCCGGCGGCGCGGTGAGCCGGTGGCCTCGGTCGAGGCCGAGGCCGATGACGGGGGCGTCGACACTGATGTAGGGGATGACGACACGGGTGGGGCGCGAGCGGGCCAGGGCGCGGGGCGGTGGGGCCGTGGGGCTGGTCGCCGGGGCGGGGCGCCGAGCCGTCCGCGGCGGGGCGGGGCGGGCGTCGGTGGTGCGGGGGGCCTTGACCGCGGTGGGGCCCGGGGCGGCCTCGGTGCCGGTCGCGGCCGCCCCGGTGGGCTCCTCGTCCTGGGACCACCAGACGCCGCCCACCGCCAGCGCGACGGCCAGGGCGACCGTTCGCGTCAGACGGTAGGCACGCGTCCGGTACCAGGGCCTGCGCCTGCGTCTACGCGGCGCCATGCGGCCGACGACGCAGCCGGAACCAGACCACCCCGCCGACCGCGGCCAGGCCTACGGCGGCGGCACCGGCGACGGGACTGATGGCGGCGTCACGAGCCAGCCCGCCACCGCCGGCCGGGGGGCCACCGTTGGGGCCACCGGGGCCGCCGGGGGGCGGGGTGCTGGCGGGCGGGGTGCTGGGCGGGGTCGTCGGGGCGCAGTCCACCCAGAACGTCTTGTGCTTGCTGTCGCCGCCGTCGCCGTCCGCGGTGCTCCAGGTGAGCTTGTAGTGTCCGTTGGCCAGCGGGATCAGGTTCGTGTGCGCCGCCCCGTTGGTGTCCGTGGTGACCGCGCCGGTGGCCGTGCCGGCGTTGGGCGTCGGCGGCTGACCGACGATGGTCCAGGTGACCCTCTCGTTCTGGTCGAAGTTGAAGGCGTCCAGGTAGAAGTGGCAGACATGGGGGTCGTTGGCCTGCTCGTCGGCGGGGGCACCCTCCTCGTGGATCTTGACATCCCCGTTGTTGGCGGCACTGGCAGGCGTCCCGACGAGGGTGATTCCCGCGAGGGTCAGGGCCGCGACTGCGGCCGCGCGGCGTGACAAGGGCGTGGTGGTCATGCGGATGCCTCCGAGTCGGACGATTTTCACATGAATCGCAGTTCGTCTGACTCTCTTTCACATTCGCCCCGGCAACCGTGGAAGCACCGCCCGACGCCCCGTCAGATATCCCCCTTCCGGCCCACCACCGGCGCCGCCGCCCCCGCCACCCGCCGCGGCCGGCGCGGCCGCCTGGCCGAGGCGGCTCAGGTCACGCGGGCACGACGGCCGCGACCTCCACCGGCACTCCGTTGAGGACCGCGTTGCCCGACAGGGGGTCCAGGAGGCTGCCGTCGAGGAGCTGGTTGACGTTGACTCCGGGGTCGGTGGCGGCGTGGCCGAGCCGGGTGCCGGGCCGGTCGTGGCCCCAGCCGTGCGGCAGGCTGACCACGCCCCGGCGCACGCCGTCGGTGACCTCGGCGGGCGCCGTCACCTCTCCCCCGGCCCCCTTCACCCGTACGGCGTCCCCGTCCCGCACCCCGAGCCGCTCGGCGTCCTCGGGGTGGATCTGGAGGGTGCAGCGGTTGGTGCCGCCGGTGAGGGCGGGGATGTTGTGCATCCAGCTGTTGTTGGAGCGCAGATGGCGACGGCCGACCAGGACGAGCCCGTCCGGCAGTTCGTCCAGGGAGCGCCTGAGCCGGGGGAGGTCGTCGGCGATCGGCTGCGGCAGCAGTTCGACCTTGCCGCTGCGGGTCTTCAGCGGCTGCGGCAGCCGCGACCGCAGCGGCCCGAGGTCGATGCCGTGCGGATGCGCGAGCAGCCGGGCCAGCGACAGCCCGTCCGGTCGTACGCCGAAGCCGTCGCCGTAGGGGCCGAGGCGCAGCATCATGTCGATACGGCGCTCGGGGCCGGTCTCGCCGGTGAGCAGACCGGCGAGCTCCCGGGGGTCGCGGCCGTGCACCGGCGAGTACGGCTCCTTGACCGCCTTGCCCAGGGTCTGGCCGATGACCAGGTCGTCGACGGCGGACGGGTCGGCGCCGTGCATGCCGGTCGCGGCCAGGACCAGCCGGGCGAAGATCTCCGTCTCGGCCATCCGACCGGGCTCCAGCGGGACCGCGGGGCGGGTGTAGCGGACCTGGTTGCGCACGGCGAGGGTGTTGAAGGCGAAGTCGTGGTGCGCGCTCTGGGAGGGCGGGGGCGGCGGCAGCACGACATCGGCGTGGCGGGTGGTCTCGTTCAGGTACGGGTCGATGCTGACCATGAAGTCCAGGCCGTCCAGGGCCTTGTCGAGGCGGTCGCCGTCGGGTGCCGAGAGCACGGGGTTGGCGGCGGAGGTGATGAGCGCCCGGATCGGCTCGCCCTCGGCCGTCGCGGTGTCGATCTCCTCGGCGAGCGCGGAGAGCGGCAACTCGCCCTTGGCCTCGGGGTGCCGGCTCACCCGGGAGTGCCAGCGGCCGAGCTGGAAACCGTGGCCGGGACCGGCGGGGCGGGGTGTCCGGTCGGTGGCGGCCTGCGGGAAGAGGGCGCCGCCGGGCCGGTCGAGGTTGCCGGTGAGGATGTTCAGGACGTCGACGAGCCAGCTGCCGAGGGTGCCGTACGGGACGGTGCAGCTGCCGATGCGCCCGTACACGGCGGCGGTCGGGGCGGCGGCGAGTTCGCGGGCGAGCGCCCGGATGGTGTCGGCGTCCACGTCACAGGCGGCGGCGACGGACTCGGGAGTGAACTCCCGCACCGCCAGGCGGACTTCCTCGACCCCCTCGACATGCGGCGCCAACTCGCCCAGCTCCACGAGCCCTTCGTCGAACAGCACGTACGTCATCGCCGCGAGGAGCAGCGCGTCGGTGCCGGGGCGGATCGCGATGTGGCGGTCGGCGAGCTTGGCGGTGCGGGTGCGGCGCGGGTCGATGACGGTGAGGGTGCCGCCGCGCGCCTTGAGGGCCTTGAGCTTGCCGGGGAAGTCGGCGGCGGTGCACAGACTCCCGTTGGACTCCACGGGGTTGGCGCCGATCAGGAGGAGATGGCCGGTGTGGTCCAGGTCCGGCACGGGGATGGCGTTGGCGTCGCCGAAGAGCAGGCCGCTGGAGACGTGCTTGGGCATCTGGTCGACCGTGGAGGCGGTGAAGATGCTGCGGGTGCCGAGCCCGCCGAGCAGCACGGCCGGATAGAGGCCGCCCGCGACGGTGTGGACGTTGGGGTTGCCGAGGACGACACCCACGGCATGGGGCCCGTGCCGTTCGACCACTCCCCTGACCCCGGCGGCGACCGCGTCGAAGGCCTCCTCCCAGGTGGCCTCCCGCAGCTCGCCGTCCTTGCGCACGAGCGGGGTGCGCAGCCGGTCGGGGTCCCCGTCCACGGCGCCGAACGAGGCGCCCTTCGGGCAGATGAACCCCTTGCTGAACACGTCCTCACGGTCACCGCGGGCCCCGGTGACCCGGGTCCCCTCGATGGTCAGGGTCAGCCCGCAGGTGGCCTCGCACAGGGGGCAGATACGCAGGGCGGTGCGGGACACGGGTCCTCCTGGGGCGGCGGCGGTGGCGCTCGTAGCTGAGGCCCGAGCATACCGACCGGTACGGATGGAGGGGAGGGCTGGCGCGGGCGAGGTCGGGAATTCGCGCGCCGGACGGCCCTCGGCCGCCCGCGGGCCTCAGTCCAGCACCCGCGCCAGATAAGCCCGCAGCAGGTCCCGCGCCTCCCCGATGATCTTCACGTCGCCCTCCGGGGCCATCCGGAAGGCCAGGTGGACCAGGGTGTCGGCGGTTTCCACGGCGATGAGGAAGGTGCGGCGCAGGTCGTCGTCGGGCTCACGGTCGAGGTAGGCGGAGAGGAGGTCGGTGAGGCGGTCGGCGACGCGGTGGTTGGGTTCGGCGTCGCGGGCGCCGACCGGGATCTGGTTGCCGAAGTCGACGAGGGAGAAGCCGGGCGCGGTGCGCTTCATGGCCAGGTACTCGTCGAGCACGGCGTCCATGGCGGTGCGCCAGCCTCCCTCGCCGGGCTCCCCGAGGCGTTCGGCGACGCGCTCCGTGAAGTGTTCGAGGTTGCGCTGGGCGAGGGCGTCGGCCATCTGCCGCTTGTTGCCGAAGAAGCGGTAGACCGAGCCGATGGGGACACCCGCGCGCAGGGCGACGGCCCTGGTGCTCAGGGCGTCGTAGCCGACCTCGTCGAGGAGTTCGGCGCAGGCGTCGAGGATCCTCGTGAGCCGTTCTGCGCTGCGCCGCTGCACGGGCGCTCGGCGTAGCGATGTCGCTTGGGGCACGGGCTTCATGATGCCTCTTCGACGTGGTCCGGTGAACCTCGCCTCTCTGTACGGAGACCGATGCCCGATGCACTCATCGAGGCGGTTTCGGTGGAGGCGCCGTCGGAGGTCCCGCCGCGGGTGCCGCTCGGCCGTGCCGTACCGGTCGGGTCGGCCGCGCCCGGTGTGCCGCCTGGTGTCCCGCTCGGTGTCCCGCTCGGCTGCGGATCCGACGACGTGATGTCGGCCGTGCTCTCGACCGGCTCGCCCTTCACCGCCCACACCGTGCCGTCGTCGGCGTACAGCCGGGCGGTGACGTGATGGGTGCCGCGCGGGACGAGGCGGGCCGGGAGGCGGTAGCCGGTCGTGCGCAGCGGGCTGACCAGGCGGCCGTCGACATAGAGGCGGGCGTAGCCGTGGCCGGCCACCGGGCGGGCCCGCGAGCCGGCCGCGGAGAAGCGGAAGTGGTGCAGGGTCAGCCGTACGTCCCAGCTGTCGCCGGTGTCCGGCTGCACCTCGATGCCGACCTCGGGCGCGTGCTTCTTGTCCACCTGGCGCAGATGGCTGCCTTCCTTGTCCGTGCCCTCCAGCACCTTGCCCACGGGGGACGCCGACCGTCCGTTCCTCCCCCCGTGCGCACTGCTGGTGCCGCACCCCGCGGATCCGGCCAGTAACAGGACACAGACCGCGAGCACGGCGAGAAGTCTCCGCGTCCACGACATGTCCGGGAGCGTAGAACAACGGCCGGACGGCCGGATCCCCCTGGAGGCTGGTTCTGGCTGATCGCCGTCCTCCCTGGTGAGGACGGACGCGTACACCTTGCGTCGGCGAAACCGCAATCCTACGGTGTTGTATAGGAATCGATGCGCAAGGGAGCGATCATGAGCGGGGACGCGCGCAAGGCCGCGGAGGGTCTGACCTACCTCCGCGGGTTCGGCAACGAGCACAGCTCCGAGGCGGTGCCCGGCGCCCTCCCCGAGGGCCGCAACTCCCCGCAGCGCGCACCCCTCGGCCTGTACGCGGAGCAGCTGAGCGGCTCGGCCTTCACCGAGCCCCGCGCCCACAACCGCCGCTCCTGGCTCTACCGCATCCGCCCCTCGGCCGCCCATCCGCCGTTCACCCACACCCACAGCGGCTGGATCCGCACGGCCCCCTTCACGGAGTCCGTCCCCGACCCCAACCGCCTGCGCTGGAACCCGCTGCCGGACCCCGCCGACGGCACCGACTTCCTGGCCGGTCTGTGGACCCTGGGCGGCAACGGCGACGCGACCCGGCGCACCGGCATGGCCGTGCACCTGTACCACGCCAACTCCTCCATGGACCGCGTCCTCAGCGACTCCGACGGCGAGCTGCTGATCGTCCCGCAGCGCGGCGGGCTGCTGCTGCACACCGAGTTCGGGCAGCTCCATGTGGAGCCGGCCCAGGTGGCCCTGGTGCCTCGTGGGGTCCGCTTCCGTGTGGAGTTGCTGGACGGGTCCGCCCACGGCTATGTGTGCGAGAACTACGGTGCCCCCTTCGGCCTCCCCGACCTCGGCCCCATCGGCGCCAACGGCCTCGCCAACGCCCGCGACTTCCGGGCACCGGTCGCCGCCTACGAGGACGTCGAGGGCCCGGTCGAGGTGGTCAACAAGTTCTGCGGCAACCTCTGGCAGGCCACCTACGACCACTCCCCGCTCGATGTGGTCGCCTGGCACGGAAACCATGTCCCCTACGTCTACGACCTGCGCCGCTTCAATGTCATCGGCACCATCTCCTACGACCACCCCGACCCGTCGATCTTCACCGTGCTGACGTCCCCGTCGGACACCCCCGGCCTGGCCGGCGTGGACTTCGTGGTGTTCGCGCCGCGCTGGCTGGTGGGCGAGGACACCTTCCGGCCGCCGTACTTCCACCGCAATGTGATGAGCGAGTACATGGGTCTGATCGAGGGCGCCTACGACGCGAAGGCGGAGGGCTTCGTACCGGGTGGCGGCTCGCTGCACAACATGATGTCGGCGCACGGTCCGGACCGGGAGACCTTCGACCGGGCGAGCGCGGCCGAGCTCGTGCCGCAGAAGGTGGACGACGGCCTGGCGTTCATGTTCGAGACCCGCTGGCCGGTCACCCTCACCGCGCACGCGGCGCAGGCCGACCACCTGCAACGGCACTACGACGACGTGTGGCAGGGCCTGGAACGGCACTACCGCCCCTTGCACTGAAGATCCCCTCCCGGTACGGATGGCCCCGTGACCTCCTTCGCCCCGGACTCGATCGTCCTGAACCGCAAGCTGCCGCTCTGGTACCAGGTCTCGCAGTCGCTGCGCGCCTCCATACTCGGCCGCTCGCCGCAGGACCCCCTGCGGCTGCCCACGGAGGAGCAGTTGGCGGGCCACTACGGGGTGAGCGTGCTGACCATGCGGCAGGCGCTGAAGGAGCTGGAGGACGAGGGACTGATCACCCGGCAGCGCCGCCGGGGCACCTTCATCGAGCCGGACGCCCGGCGGGCCGCCCCGGTCCGGCTGCTGGGCTCGGTCGACGCCATCGTGGCCCAGCAGTCCGGTATGACGATCGAGCTGCTGGACCACGGCCGCGCGCCGGTGCCGTCCGAACTCGCCGCGCACTTCCCCGAGATCGACGAGGTGGCCACGTACCACCGGCTGCGCGGCGACGAGAAGACCGGCGAGCCGACCAACCACGCCCGTAACTACGTCCGTCCGGAGCTGGCCGAGCGCATCGACCCGGCGGACCTCGTCCGCTGGCCGATGACCAAGGTGCTGCGGGATGTCGCGGGGGCGGAGATCAGCCGGATCACGGACACCGTGGAGGCCCGGCTGGCCGACCCGGAGACGGCACGGCTGCTCCAAGTCCCGCTGCTCAGCCCGATCCTGCACTACACGGGTGTGACCTACGACGGTGCGGGAAGGGTGTTGGACGCGGCGGTGATCCACTACCGCGGCGACCGCTTCTCCTTCACCGTGACGCTGGACGCTCCATGAGGTCACCGTCAGTGGCAGGTCGTACGATGCGGGGCGTGACGCACGACGACGCTCCGCCGCTGGCGGACCTCATGCCGTGGTCCGTCGCACCGCCGCGGCTCGGCCGGGGGTGGCCGACGGGACCCGACGCCGCATCCCTGAAAGCCCGCTGGGACGCGCTGCTGAAGGCGGACGGCCCCGACCGGGAGGCCCTGTTCGAGCCGACGCGCTCCCGGACCCCGCACACGGCCGTCGGGCAGCTGCCGGGCCAGTCGAGCGGCACCGGGAAACTGATCCGCGCGACCGGGCCCTGTCCCGACCCGGTACGCGTCCTGCACGCGCCCTTCGACGAGCAGTGGCTCATCCCCGACCACCGGCTGATCGACACGGCGCGTCCGGAGTTGTGGCGGGTGGCGGACAAGCACCAGATCTTCGTCGTCGAGACACCGTCCGCCCCGGCCGGCCCCCACCTCCTGGCCACGTCCCACCTCCCGCTGCTGCGCCCCGGCCGGATCCGCCCGCTCTACCGCCGGCCCGGGGGCACCGAACCGAACCTGACCCCGGGTCTGCCGGACCACCTGAGCGCCCGCCTGGGCCTGACCCCCACCCCCCTGGACATCCTCGCCTGGACGACGGCGACGGTCCGCCCCGACCTGACGGTCCCCCTCACCGAGGACCCCGAACTGTGGTCGCGGGGAGTGGAGTTGGGCCACCGCATCCTGTGGCTGATGCGCCGCGACGGCGACCGCCCCAAGCTCCCGGGCGGCCGCCGCCCCTACGTCCGCGCCCCGCTCCCCTCCCGCCCCCTCACGATCGACTACGACCGCGAGGAGGAGACCCTCCTCCTGGACGACGGCCGTATCTCGCCGGTGCCGCCGGAGGCCTGGGACTTCGAGGCGGCGGGCGTCCGGGTCCTGGAACAGTGGTTCGCGGCCCGGACGGCACAGGCCGAGCCGGGCACCCTGTCGGCGATCCGCCCCACGACCTGGCCGCAGACCTGGACCTCGGAACTGCTGGAGCTGATCACCGTCCTGGCTCTGCTGGCGGAACTGCGGCCACAGCAGCGGGAGTTGACGGTGACGGCTCCGATCGGGGCGGAGGAGCTCAGGAAGGCGGGCGTCCTGCCGGCGCCGGAGGCGTCCCGCAGACCGGCGTCGGTCCTCGACCACCACGAGGAAGGCCCCGAAGGCCAGTTCGCGCTGCTCTAGAACCTTGTGCCGGTGCGGGGACCCCTCAGCCCTCAGCGCCGGGCCGGGTCGAAGGCGTCCAGGACCCGCTCCAACGCCAGCCCGAACACGGCGTCCATGTCGATGGGCCCCGGATCCTCGGTGAACGCCGCCGCCATCCGCGGGTACGCCCCGCTCGCGACCTGGCTGCCCAGATACGCGATCCGCACCGCGTTCTCCTGCTCCTGGGACCAGGGCAGGTTACGGGTGCGCTCGGCCGCGTCCAGTTCGGTCGCCACGTACATCGTCACCACGCCGTTGAGCAGGCCGATCAGCTGCATCTTCAGGCCGTAGGTCATCTCCCCGAGCGGGTCGAGGCAGGCCAGGCAGTGCTCCAGGTACCGCAGCGCGTTCGGGCTGAAGCCGTAAACCGGTGACATCAGGCGCGGCATCCAGGGGTGCCGGTGCATCAGCGCCCGCGTCTGTTCGGCGACCCGGCGCATGTCGGCCCGCCAGTCCCCCGTCGGCTCCCACAGCTCGTGCTCGCCGCCGGCGGTGTCCACCATCAGCTCGTACAGGTCCTCCTTACGGGGGACGTAGTTGTACAGGGACATGGTCCCGCACCCCAGTTCGGCCGCGACATGCCGCATGGACACCGCGTCCAGACCGCCCTCGTCGGCGATTCTCACCGCCGCCGCCGCGATGTCGGCGCGCGTGTACGCGGGCCTCGGCCCCCGCCCCGCCCGCTCGGGCCGCGCCCAGATCACTTCGGGTACCGCTGCTCGGCCCGCCATCGATCATCACCTCGGTCACCATGCTAGTTACGTACACCGTACGTAGTGCGCTACGGTCGGGGCATGACTTCTACGTACGCTGTACTTAGTGAAGGATTGAAGAAAAGGTTCGGCGAGGTGCACGCGGTGCGCGGGCTGGATCTCGCGGTGGCCCGGGGGACGGTCTGCGGAGTCCTCGGGCCCAACGGCGCCGGCAAGACCACGGCCGTACGACTGCTGACGACCCTGCTGCGGCCGGACGCCGGCTCGGCGCGGATCGCCGGGCACGACCTCGTCCGGGACGCGGCGGCCGTACGGCGGAGCATCGGTGTCACCGGGCAGTACGCCTCGGTCGACGGTGACCTCACCGGCCGCCAGAACCTCCGGCTGTTCGCCCGGCTGCACCGGGTGCGGGCGCCCGGCGGGCGGGCCGGGGAGCTTCTCGACCGGTTCGGCCTCGCCGAGGCCGCCGACCGGCCCGCGTCCACCTACTCGGGCGGGATGCGCCGCCGGCTGGATCTCGCGGCGAGTCTGATCCGCCGCCCCGAGGTGCTGTTCCTGGACGAGCCGAGCACCGGACTCGACCCGGTCGGCCGCACGCTGATCCGGGACGCGGTCCGCGAGCTCACGGCCGACGGGACGACGGTGCTGCTGACCACGCAGTATCTGGAGGAGGCCGACCAACTCGCCGACGACATCGCCCTGGTGGACCGGGGACAAGTGGCGCACACCGGGTCACCGGCGCAGTTCAAGGCGCTGATCGGCTCCTACGTCGAGGTCGTCGTCGCGCATGCGGACGTGCTGGTGGCAGCGGCCGGCGTGCTCGACCGGCTCACGGGCGCACAGCCGTCGTTCGACGAGGAACGGCACGCCGTCGGCGCGGTCACCCGGGACCCGACGCTCACGCTGCCGCGCCTGGTGCGCGAACTGGACGCGGCGGGCGTGCCATTGCTCGACGTCAGCCTGCGGACGCCGACGCTCGACGACGTCTTCCTCCGACTGACCGACCGGGAGCCGACCGACCGGCCTTCGGACCCCACCGACGACAAGGAGTGCGCGGCATGAGCGCGTTGACGTACGACGGCATCGCGATGGTGGGCCGTCAGCTGCGGCGGGTCCGCAACAGCCCGGGGCTCGTGATCCTCACCCAGGTCATGCCGATCAACATGCTGCTGTTCTTCGGCTACGTCTTCGGCAGCGCCCTCGCCATGCCCGGCCGCGAGTACCGGTCCTTCCTGGTGCCGGGGCTGCTGGTGGCGACGGCCGCGGGCGGGATCATGACGGGGATGTTCCAGGCCGCGGCCGACTCGCACCGGGGTGTGATGGACCGGTTCCGCACCATGCCGGTCAGCCGGGCCGCCGTACCCCTCGGACAGGCGGTCGCCGACCTCGTGGTCACCGCCGTCGGGACGGTGCCGTTCCTGCTGGTGGGGCTCGCGGTGGGCTGGCGGATCGAGGGGAGCGCGCTCGAAGCGGCGGGTGCCGTGGGACTGTTGCTGCTGTTCCGGTTCGCGTGCACGTCGGTCGGGATCTTCCTCGGGCTGCTGACCCGCAGCGAGGACGCGGCCGGGCAGCTGGGCGCCTCCACGTTCGTCCTGCCGCTGCTGTCCAACGCCTACATCCCGACCGAGGGGCTCGCGGACTGGCTGCGGACCCTGGCCGAGTGGAATCCGATCAGCGCGGTGACGACGGC
>Ga0182008_10001518_pt1 | contig 15489 bp, 14 predicted proteins | sample Sormic07211129_1_FD_120482 | JGI IMG/M metagenome (GOLD analysis project Ga0182008, IMG submission 120482) | Rhizosphere microbial communities from Sorghum bicolor, Mead, Nebraska, USA - 072115-129_1 metaG | ecosystem: Host-associated > Plants > Roots > Rhizosphere | place: USA: Nebraska...
ATAAACTGGCTATGCGGCCCCGACCAGAAATTTTACCGGTTGTAGGCGCAGTAACTTTACTGAGTATTTTAAGCAAAGTGCTTTTGCCAGCCCCATTTCTACCTATAATGCCAACTGCATCACCTTGTTCAATTTCGAAATTAATGTCTTTTAAGCTCCATACCACATCACTTTTGCTTTTGGTATGTTGATCATTGCTTTCGCCAACGCGTAGAAAAGGATCTTCCTTGCCACGAATCCGTGCATACCAACGTTCCAGATCGCGACTGATCGTACCAGTGCCAATCTGCCCCAACTGATAGGCTTTGCTAAGGTTTTCTACTTTTATAGCGATTTTGGGCATGAGGTGGTAAGGTGGTTATTTGGAGCTATTTTAAACAGCTCTATTAAATTGAGCTTTATGTAGTGCATTGATCTTATTAGTAATTTCTTCTAATTTATTTCTTAAAGTTAAATACTCCTCTTCTTTGATGTAGGCCAAGTCCCATGATCCTATAAGATGATTTACTTTTTCAATAGCGCTTGAATATGCTATAACGAGAAAATGTGCTCGATCTTTAGCTGTGAGCCTCGCTGATCACTCAGCAATATTGTCTCCAATATTGCTTGCTGAACGTTTTATTTGACTAATTAGCCCGAATTGTTCCTCCCTGGGGAATTGATTAACTAAACCATAAATGTCTTTTCTAAATTTTCTGGCCAGTTGCCAACCTTCTAATTTTTCAAATGGGTATGTATACATAATCTCTATTTAGTTTGTAATTCAAATAAATAAAGGATGATCATTTAAAGATAATACAATCTCACCACCTCGTCAAAAACCATCTCACCAAAACCTAAACGGTATCAACAAAATTTCGTTCTACCTTATTAAAAACTAGAGTACCAAATAACAGTAAAGCCATGGTTACAATTGTAGCGTATCCCAAACTAAACCAGCTAAAACTGCCTTCGCCGAGAAAGCCATACCTAAATGTCTCGATAATAGGCGTCATTGGATTATACTCAATGATCCAGGCATACTTTGGATATTTTTTAATGGCTTCGGATAGGGGGTAAATTACCGTAGTGGCATACATCAGTAACTGTACGCCAAAACTGATGAGAAAAGCAAGATCTCTATACTTTGTGGTCATGGCTGAGATGATCATTCCGGCGCCTAATCCCAATAATGCCATTAATAAAACAAGAATAGGGAAGAGGGAAATGGCCCAGCTGATGCCAAAATTAGCACCGTTGAAATAGTAATAAATGATTAAAATCAGAAACAAGGCCATCTGCACGCCAAAACGTACCAAATTGCTCACCACAATACTGAGTGGCATAATTAATCTCGGAAAATAAACCTTTCCAAAAATGCCTGCATTATCTTTAAAAACAGATGACGTTTTGGTTAAACAATCTGCAAAGTAGTTCCACGCGGTAATTCCGGCCATATAAAATAAAGGCTTCGGTAAACTATCGGTTGAAATACCTGCCAGGTTGCCAAAAACAAAAGTGAAAATAATGGTGGTGAACAAAGGTTGAATAAAAAACCAAAGCGGGCCTAAAATAGTCTGTTTATAAAACGAAACGAAATCTCTCCTCACCAACAGTACCAACAGATCGCGATAGGCCCAAACTTCGCGTAATTTCAGGTCAAATAAAGAAGATTTCGACTCAATGGTCCACTCTTGCTCTTCTTTAAGCATTATACTGTAGAAATCGTATATTTTTCATCATGCTCATGCCTCTCAGTTCTCTAAATGCTAACTATTTTATGGTAAATTGCCATTAATACGATATCATATAGATTCAATCTGATTCACATTGGTTTTTCCCTTAAGCAACAGGTTCTTCATTGATTTTAGATACTGATTATATCCAAAAGTTTGCACGCATTTTTCCTGAAGTTTTTTTTTCTCCATATCTGTTTGCTGATGATTTAGCAGCATCCCTATGCCATCTCGTATACCTTGCTGATCGTTAGGGTCAACTAATAACCCAAGTGCTCCGTTTTGAAGCGCATCTACACTGCCATCTTTATTTCCTGCAATTACTCTTAGGCCGCTGGCAAGGGCTTCAATAAATACAATTCCAAATCCTTCTTTTTGACTCGGAAGTATAAAAATGTCAGACAGTAAAAAGTGATCGGTAAGTTCGGCTTCATCAATAAAACCGACCAGTCTGATGTGTTTATGAAGGTTATTTATGGCAATTAAATCATCTAAGCGTTTCTTTTCTACATCATCCCATTTGCCAGCTAGCAGGTAAACCAGGTTTGGGTATTTCTCCAGTAGTTGTGGCAGGAGTTCGATGGTATGGTCGTATCCTTTATATTTCTCTGAAGATGACAGCCGGGATAGGGAGAACAGGATTAAATTTTCGCGGTCTAAATGGTAACGGTCTAATAAAATGTGTGGTTTATCAAACTTGCCAGGTAAATAATAAAAAGGATCTAAACAATTGTTTAATATTTCAAGCTTCGATGAAGGAATGTGATGCATTTCCATAATCTTATTTGCTGTAAACTGACTTACACAAATAATTTTATCCAGCTGATTTAATATTTTAAGTTTGGTATCTGAGAGCTTTTTCCAGATTTCTATTCCATGGGCCAATAGATAGATCTTTTTATGAGGATGTATTTTCTTAATGAAGTAAACAATGTTGATCAAATGAATGTGACTCAGAAAAATTACATCTGCTTTTAACCCACTTACAAAAGATTGTACTACGAATCGTTCTCTTTTGCCATTAAAACCTTGAAACTGGTTTTTGCCCAGATACCTAGAATCTCTGTCGGTATTTTTGTCATACATGGAATAAACCGATGATTCAATAATATCTTCTTCGCTCAAATCGTATAACACACGGCAAAGGCTTCGGCAGACCTTCTCGATGCCACCGGTAAGACTAAAAGTTTTAAGCGTTAAGAACAACACTTTAATTGGCATGATATATTCTGTATAAGGCTAAGGCCGAGCTCCAGTGCAGTTTGTTATTCTTAAAATTTTGTATGAGCAATTTCGCCCTTTTGTTTGTGTAACGGGATGGATCGGCAATTTCGCAGCTTTTTCTCATCCATTCCTGAAAGGGAAAGGTAAAACCCATTTTGGATCTTTTCCAGGTTTCTACCGGCAGATCTTCTTTGTAGGCCTCTACCAGGAGCTTTTTTTTCTGTTCGTAACTAAACTTGATGTCATTGGAGATGGAATGCACAAGATTGATAAAGTTATGGTCCAAAAACGGAACCCTCACCTCAACGCCATGGCTCATGCTCATAAAATCGGTATCCTTTAATAACTGATTTTGCATATACATGTTAAACTCAAACCAGCTTGCCCGGGTTTCGTTACTGGTTTTTTTGATGCCCGGGTGGAGGGGAATGTCTTCGAGACAATCGAGAACGGTTTTCATATCAATGTCTAACAATTCAGCAATCACATCAGGCGAATAAACCCCTCTTAAACAAAGGTATTCACCTATAGGAGAGTTTAAGCTTAGGTAATATAGCCGTTTAAACCTGATGTTATTGGAGAAACGCATGCTCCGTAATACGCTTTTACTCAACCAATTTAGATTTTGTATTTTGTGTATCCGGTCAAAAGATGGGTAACCTCCAAAAAGCTCATCGGCACCTAAACCCGAAAGCACCACTTTTATTCCGTGTGCTTTGGCTGTTTTGCATACAAACCAGGTATTGATTCCATCGTTTGTAGGTTGGTCCATATTGGCCAAAACGGTTTCGAAATTCTGTACAAAATCGCGATAGGTGATAAGCTGTTCAATTTTTTGAATATTTATTTTCTGAAGCAGGCTATTACGCTGTTTTTTTTCAGAAAAATCTATTTCATTAAAATTCGCCGAAATGCTTGATAAGCGATTGTGATTGTACTTGTTGGCCAGTATGGTAATGATACTGGAATCGAGACCACCGCTAAATAATACGCCAACATCAACATCAGAAATCATTTGCTGTTTAATCGAATAACCAAGCTGTTCCCGGATTCTTTCTATAGCATAGCTTTCATCTTTAATGCTGGTATTGCTTTCAAACTCATGATATGATTGAATAGAATGTTCCAGGCTTCTGATGTTGTATTTCAGAAAACAGCCTTTGCCCAGGCTATACACATTTTTAAGAGTAGTGTAAGGTTCCGGGAGATGGCCAAAAGCAAGATAATATATTCGCCACTGTTCATTTTCCTGCAGGATATCAGCATGGACGAAAGCCTTTACTTCTGATGCAAAGGTTAAAGTTTTATGATCAAAATGATAATAAAGTGGCTTTATTCCGTTTTGATCACGAACGAGGTAAACAGACTGTTCGCGTTTATCGAAAATGCAAAATGCGAAAATACCATCGAATTTTCCAAAAGCGGCTTCTCCCCAGTGCTGGTAAGCATAAATAATTACCTCAGTATCTGTTTGTGTTTTAAAAATATAACCTAAGTTGATTAATTCGGTTCTGATCTGGAGGTAATTGTAAATTTCCCCATTATAGGTAATGATCAGGTCTTCTTTATGGCTCAACATCGGCTGATGCCCGTTTGAGCTCAGGTCTAAAATAGCGAGCCTGCGGTTACCCAAACATAGTGGCACATTTTTAACATGATAAAGGCCGTGGTCATCAGGTCCACCATGTTTCATGCTATCGCACATGGCCTGTACCTGTTGATTAACTTTTTCGAACGGTTTTTTACTATTAATGATGCCCGCTATGCGACACATTTTTATATAGATTTAAATGGTCTGTTATGCCCAGACACAGCTTCGCCTCCTCAGTCACATGATTTTTTCAAAAAATGACCGATTAATTGTCTTTATAAATAAGCGTAAATACCATGTATCAGCATTTATACGCTGTTAATGGCATTTTTGCGATCTTTTCTCCCATACACCACATTCCATCCTCCCTCTTACATTTTTAATTACAAAATCGGCTCTATAAAAGCTATCGAAGTATTGATATTGATCGAATAGCCCATATCCTGTAAACGTAAAATAATACGCTGCCTATTTTGCACCGATACCAATTCTGCCCTTATCCCCTTAAAAGGTCCGGCTTTAATCAATACGTTCTCTCCCGGTTTAATATCATAATCTATAAGTTCCAGATCGGCATCTGTAGCGAGCAAGAGCTTAAGGTCATGGATTTGTTGGTCAGGAATAGAAGCGACCCGGTTAGCGAAATAAATAAATCTGGCAACGCCACTGGTCATCAAAACTTCTGCATATTCTCTCGCCGAAATATACGCAAATAGATAAGATTTAATCAAGGGCTCTTCCACGATTTTTTTACGGTCGCTCCATTGCTTAACAGCCTTTTTAAGTGGTAAATAAGTTTGGATTCCCTTTCTGTTCAATTCGCTGTTCGCTTTTTTTTCTGCTCGCGAATGCGTGTAAACCGGATACCACCTATAATTTTGATCTATCATGAACAATAGTATATCAACAATTAATGTCTATTTGCATCTTGCCCGTTAACCCATTTAAACTTTACCGGTTAACCCCTAAACGCTAACCCCCGACTCTATCAACCCTTTTTCTTCCAAAATTCCCACCAATGTTTCTCATCGTCGTAATAGCCGCTTTTTCCATATCCTGTATAATTAGAATAATAGTAGGTTCCGGTATTGCTATGGGCATAGTTAGTGGTATAAATATTTGCATGTAACTTTTCGTCACCAAATGAATTTAAGATAATGGCTATATTGTTAAGGCCATATTCCTTCGACAAACGATCGGGAATGGTAGCCGCCCTGAATTTAGAAACACCAGAACGGATAATGAAAAGATTGATATCAGCCTTTCTGATGAGCGGTACAGAATCTGAAACCAAGCCAACCGGAGCAGTATCAATAATGATGTACTCGTAACTTTCCCGAAGTTTTTCGATCAGTGTTTCCATCGATTTGTGATGGAGCAGTTCTGAAGGATTTGGAGGTACAGGGCCGGAGGTGATATAATCGATATTGTGCCGCTCATCTGTAAAAATAATATCGGCTAAATCGGCTTGTTTTGATAGATAATTACTTAAACCAATATGGTTGTCAGAACCAAATGCATAGTGAAGTTTAGATTTTCGCAAATCGGCCGCAATCAGAATTACCTTTTTATCGATAATGGATAGCGTACCAGCCAGATTTAAACTGACGAACGATTTTCCTTCCCCTGAAACTTCAGACGTAATACAGATCACCTTCGTATCCTGATCACTAGCCATAAAACTCAGATTTGTCCTTACAGATCTGACCGATTCGGCAAAGATAGATTTTGGTCGTTCTATAGACAAAACGCTTTGGCCAGGTTGTACTTTTTTTGGATATTTTAAAATTACCCCAATAATAGGTGTTGTCGTTAAACCCTCGATGGTTTCTATATCGTACAGATAAGGATTTAATATTCTTACGAGCAGGATTAAACCCAGTCCGCTAAATAAGCCCATGAACAGGTACGAAGAATAAATTTTCTTTGGTACAGGAGAAATCGGAAAGAACGATGGTTGCGCTACGCCAATAATGGTGGCGCCTGAAATTACTGCAGCAGAACTAATCTGCGCAGATAGTTTTCGTTCAAACAACATCGAAAACATGCGTTGGTTAATGTCGAAATTACTTTGCAGTTTGGCAAAATCGTTTTGTTTAGACGGAATGCTGCTCAAAGTATTATTGGCCTGGCCAATTTGCCCGTTAATGTAACTGATGGTTTTTTGATTCCGTTCATGTAATAAACGGATATTGGTAACAATGGCCTGCTTTACTTCATTAATTTGCCGGTTAATATCCTGTACGGGCTGAGCATCTGCATTAAAATTCTGTAATTTATTTTCCCTGTTAATGATGAGCCCATTGAGCTGTGTAATTAAACCGGTTAGCAGTGTACTGTTTGTACCCTCTAAATTTAGGTTAAGTTGTATACGGTCTTTATTGTTTTTAACCTGGTTTTCTAATTGCTGTATGCCCAGTTCCTGCAATTGCAGTTCTGCAACCTGGTTTTGTAGATTGCTCAGTTTAGCGCTCCCCAGTTGCTTGTCGGTATTGGGATCGATGAGTTTATTGTCACTTTGAAAACTCGAGAGCTTGTTGCCCGCTTTATGCACCTGTGCATCTAAAAAGGCAATCTGGCTATCCAGATAATCTATGGTTTGTTTGGCCGAACGTTTTTTAAGTGTGGCATCATTCTTAACATATTGTTTAATGATCTCATTGAGTACATCTGCAGAAAAAACAGGATTGCTATCGGTATGGGTAACCCCCATAATATTGGTGTTTTTCTCCTGTTCAAATACATTTAAACCACCAGCCGCTCTGCCATACAAATCTCTGATCCCGTTAAATTTGAAACTATACTTTGCGTTGCCAGGGATTTCGGTTCTAACGGTAAATACCATGTTTCCGGCATTAATGGCTTGTCCGTAACGGTACTTTTTTACAGTTTTATTGTCGTCATCGCTACTTGATAGCTCAAAGGTTGCGCGGTCTACAGGTTTGACAGAATAGGTAGCCCTGCTAAAATTAACCGAATCCTGAGTAAGAATATCAACCTGAAAGGGCTGTTTTGGGTAAAGTTCTGTTACACGAACCCTGCCTTCTAAATAGTAACTGATTTTATAATCCAGGTTTTTTAATGCATTTAAGATTACATCTTCCGAACGCATGATAATACCTTCGGTTTGAATCTGGTTTTGATTAAAGGGACGATAATTTACCGTCGATCCGGGAAGAGCGGCCATTTGTTGCTGTTGGTTGTCATCTAACTTCAGTGAAGCAGAAGTGATGTAGATCGGGGTGATGCTCCGCACATACAACCAGGCCAGTACGAAACTGATCAGGACCGTTCCGGCAACCCAATACCATCTGCTGAGAAAAATCAATGCGATTTTCCAATAGTTGATGGTCTGGCTGGCTAACTTTCTATTTTCGGCAGGGGTAGTTTGATCCATTAGCGGGTTAGGGTAAAGATTAATACGGCCAGGTTAACCACTACAAGAAAAGGTTGCACAATATTATTCACACTGGTGAGCTTCTCACTCAATGCAGAACTCTTGGTTTGTTGCAGCACAATAATATCATTATTCTGAAGAACCAGTTTTTTGCTGGCTAAGCTGTTAATGTCATTTAAATTCACATAAATGATTTCCGGATGACTTCTGTCACCACGGATAATTTTAAGTGTTTTAGGGTCTGCTGTTTTATTAATGCCTCCCGCTTCGCCAATAATATCAATCAGGGTCGTATTTTCGCGTTCCAGTAAAAAATTTCCTTGTCTGCTAAATTCACCCAATAAAGTAACCTTTAAATTTACTACGCTGAGTTCTATAATGGGATCACGAAGTAACTTTTTAGCATATAAATCCTGTATTTTAATCGCAGCTTCCCTTCTGCTGAGGCCCAATACCTCCACTTTTCCGATAGCGGGAAGATTTACTTTTCCATCTACATCTACTAAATAAGCAAGCGTATTGTTAATAGAGCCACTTGCTGTTTGATTACCAATTGTACCGCTGTTGGGAGCCGAAGTTGACCCGAATTCCTTGTTTTGCAAGTTTCGGATGGCCAATTGGTCGTTTAACTTTATTTTATAATAGGCATCACTAATCCCCTGATCATTTACAACATACACTTGTTTAATGGTATCGGTAACTACATCACTTGGCGCGTTAAACAGACTATGCTCTTTTCTGGCAGCACAGCTGGCAAGCCCAATGCTGATGGATAAAAAACAAAGAAATTTTAAAATTGCTTTTGTTGGGATCATAGTCTTATTCAGAATGTAAATAGAAGTTGGGGGATTACATGCAAAAATACACGTTAAAGATGCTTAAAAAAAATTAATTTAGCGTGAAGGTGCCTCATTACGTTCTAAAACAATAAAGCCAACGATTTAACCATTTTAATATTTAATTCCATATTCCTCTTGTAAATAACATCTTCTCTGTTTTTAAATTTGAGAATTAATTTATAAACGTAATCGAATCCAAGGCAGTTTTTAGATTGATATCGATCAGGCATAATCTGTTTTGGCTGATCTCTACGTACTTTTCTGCAAATAACTAAACCATTTTAACGATATTGATTTGATGCAAATGTTTTAGACATCGGTATAACTCTATGTGTAATTTGTCACATTAATGGTTGCCTCACTAATATCACTTTTAAAGCACAGGTTTTATTCAGCCATTTTGGGTTAAATCAGGAGCATGTTGTTTCTTTTTGAAATAAAAAAGAGTTAACGCAAATGAGGAAAACAACAACAGGCCAACATGATCATCTAACGGACAATTTACATTGAAATTTTCCCATGACGGGTTATGAACCGTCGATGCATAATCGGTTTTATCCAGATCACAACCAATTTCTACGTTACCAGAACCACTCGGGCTAGGACCGGAAAAAACGTTTCCTCCACTCACGCATGATTGCGGTACGGAATAGTCAGACCCAAAAATATAGCGGTACTCGTTCACATTATTGGAGTTATTGGGATCGTATACATATACGTTACGTACATAATGAGTATACATTCTAGATCCAACTAAACAGCCTTTAGGAGGTGGAGGTACAGAAGAAACCGGTATTGAAGCAAAAGCATTGCCAATACACAAAAAAGACACAGAGAGAAAGGTAAGAGCTAGATTGAAAAAACTGCGCATCTGAAATTTGATAGGGATAAGGGGGGTTATAATTCATACAAAGTTAAGATGAAAATTGATATAAAAACTTTTTCGCCTCGGTTATGAAGTTTTTTTTGATCTATATCAACTATATCATGTAATCGTAGTCTATATCAGATAATGATCCAATCATTGATTAAAATGTCGTTATCACATAAAGGTTAGCGAGTACTGTTCATTTTGTTCATGATAATTGTCAATAGATTGATAATTGCTCTTAAACACACGAATTTCTAAAAATGTCCATTTAAACACTCCTGATCTATTTTTTGTAACAATTTACACGAACAAACAACTTTATCAATTATTTTTTTAATGTCTTTTTTAGTTGCCTGCCTGTTTCGGGCAGCATTTTTCAAATCTAAATTTCCAATATTTGTAAAATATTGTAGTATAAAAAATACTATATATGTTTTTTATGAAGTTTTTATTGTCTATCGTAATCCTTTTTATAGGATCTTTTTTTAATTTGTTATTTGCTCAAACCACTGGAAGAGGATGTAATTTGGGAAATTCTGTAGCCACACAATTTTTAGGAACAGCTACTTATAATGGCCATTCAGATCAATTTGTAAGAGTTTATAGTTCAAGTTCTTCAACAATTGTACCGATAGTTAACGGAAACGGTTATGCCGGTTATAGGTGTGGTTATATAAATGTATATGATGCAGGTAGCAGATATGTCGCCTCCTCTAATTCTAATGTATCTTACAGTGCAGCTCACGAGATTACGGCAACTTACAGTGTCAGGTGTGCAACAGCAGCATCTTTTTCTTCCAATTACAATAGTAATAGTGGTGGTGCTGAAGCCAGTGAGGAGGTAGATTACCGATACAATGATCCTGCATATTATGCTGATGCTGATCCAAATTATCCTTGCAGCAACGCAACTGCTAATAATCTTCCGGTAGATCAGAATATTCTCATTATGCTTCTACCGCTTGGCCTTTTGGGCTTTTGGAGAGTTAGACAGCAGTTTTGATGACCAATTATTGAACAAAACGAACAATAAATTTAGATGCGTGGATAGGTAAGTTTGTGAGGTACGCTCACATAACCATCCATGAAGTTTATATTAGTATTCACAATATTGATCTTCTTATCGAAAGTAACATTAGCTGAAGAAGGTTGCTTAGTTGGAAACACAGTTTACCCTAATATTGCTGGGTACAGTAGTGTTAACCTTATTCCGCTGTTGTTAGGGACGAAAATTTTTTATGCAACTTCACCTTATTCAACAAGTGAACAAACATGTCCTGGCTGGGCCCATGTAAATAGTAGTACCGGGAGTTGTATTTATGGAACCCCTACGCTAGGGGCTAATTTGGGAGGTTACCAGGTAGCTATTTGTGTATCATGTCCTACAGGTACGCTGGTAGATTATACGTACATAAATTGCGACCTCGACGGCGATACATTGCTTTTTGGTGCAGCTGCTGGTCTTTTCGGTATATTCGTGATCAGAAAAAGAAATAAACTTTAGGCTGTTTTGTTAACGGGTTCTTATAGATTCCCTTCTGTGTATTATTTCTTAATTTTTATATTTACCCAGGTTTAGGCTCCCCAATATTTAAGCGCTGCAAACTCCCGGTTAATCATGAAAATATCCCTCATCACAGTCGTTTACAATGGAGCGCGCTTTTTGCAAGCATGCTTTGATTCTGTACAGGCACAAACTTATACTGATATAGAGTATATTGTAATCGACGGTGGATCGACAGACAGAACGTTGCAGATTATTCAAGAAAACCGATCTGCGATTGATTACTTTATTTCAGAAAAAGATAAAGGTTTGTACGATGCCCTAAATAAAGGCATTCGAAAAGCAACAGGGGAGGTGATAGGGATTTTAAATGCCGATGATTTACTAGCAGATGCGCATGTGCTGGCTGCAGTAGCCAAAGCCTTTATTGATCGGCCAGAAATAGATGGACTTTATGGCGACCTTAATTATATCCATCCTACATCTCATCGTATTATCAGAACCTGGAAATCAAAGCAGCATGTCTGTGCAGATTTTAACAAAGGCTGGATGCCCGCACACCCCACAATGTATTTGAAAAGATCGTTGTTTGGGAAACATGGCGATTACTCCCTTGATTTAGGTACTGCGGCAGATTACGAATTGATCTTAAGATATTTTTACATCAATAAGATCGCGGCAGTTTATTTACCGCGCTTAATGGTAAACATGCGTACAGGTGGTGTAAGTAATAACTCTTTATGGAGTAGGATAGCTGCACTCGTTAATGATTATAAAGCCCTGAAAAGAAACAGCTTGCCTTATCCGCTTTTAGTGGTAATGAGAAAAAAGCTAAGCAAACTCAGTCAATTCTGATTCTTGATCAGCGTTTTCTCTGTTTTAAGAGGATGTGGGTAATGCGTTTAAAGTTTGGTATAGCTATTGGTTTTGTTTGCCTCAGTTTTTTGATTGTCTGTTAACTGGGATTGACGGGCGTTCGCTAATAAGACCTGCACATTATTAACAGCGCATAGCATAATACCTGAAAAATTGAAAATAAAAAGAGCGTTTAAAAGGTAGTGAAGATTGGTCGGACACTAAGCTAAAAAACCTCATCTGATTATGATTTTTAAGCCAGGTTATCGCATTAGCATATTATCACGCGCCTGGTTTGATTTATGTCATGTTAAACAATTGTAAAACGCGATTTCTTTGCCGTACAATACCTATATTTGTGTACCGAGTTCATCACGCTTTGCTTAAAGATATTCTGAATACCAACCCGCACTATTTCTGTATTGCCATATTTATTTTGGCCTTTTCTATCGTGGTTATCAGTATTCCAAGTATAATTTATACTTCTTTAAAATATGGTCTTTTTGATAAAAACGATCTTTACCGTAAAAAGCATAAACGTAATATTTCACGTTTAGGTGGCCTGGCTGTTGTAGGTAGTTTTACCGTTACGATCTTACTTTTTTCCGCCATCATTAATTTTAAAGAGGCTAATTTTTTAATCGCATCGTGTATAATCCTGTCAGCACTTGGGCTAAAAGACGATGTTTACGGTACCAATACCAATACAAAATTTACTTTGCAAATTGTAGTAGCCTTTATTCTGGTGTTTTTTGGTGCTTTTCGCTTAACCAGTTTGTATGGTGTACTGGGCATAGGCGATATGCCACCACTATGGGGAAGTCTTTTTTCTCTCGCGTTGATTATTTTCTTAAATAATGCCTTCAATTTAATAGATGGTATAGATGGTTTAGCAGGCAGCATTGGCATCTTAACAAGCCTGATATTCGGTGTTTTGTTTTCCTGGATGGGGCAGGTTCCCTATGCATTTATAGCCTTTGCCCTGGCAGGCGCTATTGCAGGCTTCTTAAAGTACAATTGGTTTCCGGCTAAGATATTTATGGGCGATACCGGTGCACTTATTATCGGACTGATCTCTGCTGCACTGGCCATCAGGTTTATCGAACTCAATAAATTTACAGCCGGAAGTAAACCTGCCTTTTACTCTGCACCTGCAATAGCGGTAGCCATACTAATTGTACCGATTTTCGACTCTTTAAGGGTGTTTACCATTCGTATTTTAAAAGGCGGTTCGCCATTTAAAGGAGACCGTAACCATATCCATCATCGTTTAGAGCGTCTGGGACTTAAGCCCAACTGGATCGTACTTTCTACAGCCGGATTTAATCTTTTGCTGATTGCTGCAACTATCGTGCTTCAAAACCTCGGAAATTTTATGCTTATTTTCCTGATCATTGGACTCTGTGTGATGTTCAGTTTGCTGCTTGCCTGGGGTCTGTATAGAAAGAAAAGTCTTTAGATTTGGTTGGTATCATCAAAAAATAGCCATAAGTAGTTATCAGACCTGCTTTAAAAGCGTCTAATCATGTTTTTATCATCATATTTCCATGTTATGTTCACCTTACTTTCATTATGGTAAATTAATACTAATTTTGCGCTCTAATTTTTGTAATCATGAGGCTGGCAATAAATGGTTTTGGTAGAATAGGAAGAACATTTTTACGCCTGGCATTGGCCAAAGGCTTTGATGTGGTGGCCATTAACGATCTTGCAGATGCCAGAACAATGGCGCATTTGTTTAAGTATGATAGTGTTCATGGTGTTTTTGCAGGTCATGTTTCGGCTAAGCCCGATGCGCTGGTGGTTGATGATCTTTTGATCCCGGTTTTCGCCATTCCATCAGCTGATGAACTGCCATGGTCGGCATTACGCGTAGATTTAGTGGTTGATTGTACAGGCTGGAACCTGACCAGGTCGTCAGCCGAAAAGCATATTGCGTCGGGTGCAAAACAAGTATTAATTTCTGCTCCGGCTGCCGATGATATTCCTATGGTGGTATTGGGGGTAAACGACGATCAGGTTGATTTAAGCAGTACCATATTGTCAAATGCAAGCTGCACAACCAATAATATTGCTCCTATGATTAAGATTTTGAACGATAATTGGGGGGTTGAAGAAGGTTACATCACCACCATCCATTCCATGACTGGCGATCAGAATCTGCATGATGCCAACCATAAAGATCTGCGTAGGGCAAGGGCAGCTTCATCTTCCATCATCCCTACCACTACAGGGGCAGCCAAAGCCATCACGCATATTTTTCCCGAATTAGATGGCCGCTTGGGTGGAGCAGGAATCAGGGTTCCGGTTTTAAACGGATCTTTAACCGATTTTACCTGCCTGCTAAAGAACAAAACCACCATCGAAGAGATTAACGCTGCTTTTAAATATGCTGCCGAAAATGAATTGAAAGCGCTTATTCAATATACCGAAGATCCGATTGTTTCGATCGATATTATCAATAATCCGCATTCGTGTATATTCGATTCGCTATTAACATCAATTGTTGGCGATCTGGTTAAAGTAGTGGGTTGGTACGATAACGAGTATGGTTACAGCAGCCGTTTAATTGATGTTGTTAGCAAAATCAATGCCTTATCTACGAAATAAGCTTTCGTTTCTGCGTAGATTTTAATGCCCAGTAAACCAATACAGGCTGAAAAAATAAGCGTAAAAAACGTTTGCTATCGGTGTTAAGTCCAAATGCGCTGCGCTTATTGGTAAATTGTGCAATGTTCCCCGGAAATACACTAACAAATAAGCCCGCGGCAATTTTGCCTATCAAAGCTTCATGCTTTTTAGGTGCCAATACCAATGCCGTGCCTAATGCAATTTCGACAAAACCAGAATATACAACCGTATCGTCTTTTTTTAAAGGTACCCAATCTGGCACCTGTGCCTGGAAAGGCTTACGGGCAAAAGTCAAATGTCCAATCCCTGCGGTTATCAAACCCGCGCCAAGTAGTATCCTGGCTGCCGTTTTTATATTTTCTTCTTTCATTTTGTTTACATTTAATCTGTAATTCAATCTGTTGTAACCAGAGTTTAGTTTTCCTTTGCGAAATCCTGTTGGTTTTACCCTTTGATTAGATCCTCTTTTTTAATCCAAAAAGCTGGTGCTTAAAGTATTCAAAAGGGCAATTACTTATTGAACTCTTTCCTCTGGTAATCAACAAGGAAATCGGATGTCTGTTTGATACGATTTATATTTAATGGTTGCTCAATCAAAATCGCAATACTTTCTGGACATTAATATTAGCGTGTTTCAATTGCTTTATTAACTTTGCAAACGTTCTTGGTGTAAGTAATGGCAATATCCCGATTTGGGTGTCATCTGATGATAATTAAAATATGGTCAAATTTATTCTTCCTGAAGAAGTTCTGCCTTTAAGAAGCCTGGTTTTACGGAATGGAAAACCGCTTGAAGCTTGCGTTTTTGAGGGCGACCTGGCCTACGATACCTTTCACCTTGGTTTTTTAAAAGACGGCGAAA
>Ga0182008_10001520_pt1 | contig 15481 bp, 15 predicted proteins | sample Sormic07211129_1_FD_120482 | JGI IMG/M metagenome (GOLD analysis project Ga0182008, IMG submission 120482) | Rhizosphere microbial communities from Sorghum bicolor, Mead, Nebraska, USA - 072115-129_1 metaG | ecosystem: Host-associated > Plants > Roots > Rhizosphere | place: USA: Nebraska...
CTCTGGCTGATCCTCGGCTTCATGGTCGTGATGGCCGTGCTGCTCGTCAGCCTCGGCCGGCTCGGCGACATCTACGGCCGCGTGCGGATGTTCAACCTCGGCTTTGCCGTCTTCACGCTGTTCTCGATCCTGCTCTCCGTCACCTGGCTCCACGGGAGCGCCGGGGCGATCTGGCTGATCCTCATGCGCGTCGGCCAGGGGGTCGGCGCGTCGTTCCTGTTCGCGAACTCGAGCGCGATCCTCACGGACGCGTTCCCCGCGCACCAGCGCGGGCTCGCGATGGGCGTCAACTCGATCGCCGCGATCGCGGGCTCGTTCCTCGGGCTCGTGCTCGGCGGCGTGCTCGCGCCGTTGTCGTGGCGGCTGATCTTCCTCGTCTCCGTGCCGATCGGGGTCGTGGCGACCTTCTGGTCGTACCACTCGCTGCGCGAGCTCGGCATCCGCAGAGCGGCGCGAATCGACTGGTGGGGGAACGCGACGTTCGCCTTCGGTCTCGTCGGCGTGATGATCGGCATCACGTACGGCATCCAGCCCTACGGCGGGCACGACATGGGGTGGACGTCGCCGTTCGTGCTGTCGATGCTCCTCGGCGGTATCGCGCTGCTCGTCGTGTTCTGCGTGGTCGAGTTGCGCGTCGAAGACCCGATGTTCCATCTCGACCTGTTCCGGATCCGTGCGTTCGCGGCCGGCAACGTCGCTGCGCTGCTCTCGGCGATGGGCCGCGGCGGCCTGCAGTTCATCCTCATCATCTGGCTGCAGGGGATCTGGCTGCCGCAGCACGGCTACGACTTCTCGCGGACGCCCCTCTGGGCGGGGATCTACATGCTGCCGCTGATCGGCGGCTTCCTCGTCGCCGGCCCCGCGTCCGGCTGGCTCTCCGACCGGTTCGGCGCCCGCCCGTTCGCGACCGGCGGGATGGTGCTCGCCGCCGTCAGCTTCCTGCTGCTGATCGTCTTGCCGGTCGACTTCTCGTACGTCTGGTTCGCATTGATCCTCGTGCTCAACGGGATCGGCATGGGGCTGTTCGCGTCGCCCAACAGCGCCGGCGTCATGAACTCGCTGCCGCCGACGCAGCGCGGCGCGGGCGCTGGGATGCTGGCGACGTTCATGAACTCCGCGAGTGTCCTCTCGATCGGCGTGTTCTTCACGCTGATGATCGTCGGCCTGGCGGCGTCGCTGCCGCACACGATGCAGACCGGGCTCGCGGCGCACGGCGTGCCGGCGACCGACGCCGCCCGGATCTCGCACCTGCCGCCGGTCGCGACGCTCTTCGCGTCGTTCCTCGGCTACAACCCGATGGCGACGCTGCTCGGGCCGAACGTGCTGCACCACCTGCCGGCCGGGCAGGCGACCGCGCTGACCGGGCGGCAGTTCTTCCCGAGCCTGATCACGGCCCCGTTCCACACCGCGCTCGTCTACGCGTTCGCGTTCGCGATCGCCGCGTGCCTCGTCGCCGCCGTCGCGTCGCTGCTCCGCGGCGGCAAGTACCACCACGGGGAGATCACGACGAGCGACCTCGTGGCCGTCGAGGAGGCGGCCGCCTGAACGCGGCGACCGAGCAGCAGCGGCCGCTCCGGATCGGCGAGGTCGCGGAGCGCGCCGGCGTGACGCCGCGCACGATCCGCTACTACGAGGAGCTCGGGCTGCTCGGCGGCGGCGAGCGCGCCAAGGGCGCCCATCGCCTCTACAGCGAGGCCGACGTCGCCCGGCTCTCGGAGCTGATCCGCCTCCGCGACCTCCTCGGGTTGTCGCTCGACGAGCTCGTCGCGCTGGCCGAGGCCGAGGAGGCGCGCGCCGCGCTCCGCGACCAGTGGTACGGCGACCCGACGGACGAGGAGCGGGTCACGATCATCGAGCGCGCGACCGAGCTCGTCCAGCAGCAGCTCGACCTCGTCCGCGCCCGCCGCCGGAAGCTCGACGAGTTCGCGGGAGAGCTCGAGGAGAAGCTCGCGTCGCTTCGCGCCAGGCGCGAGTCGTTTCGATAAAGATTCCGGTCGAGGATGGGGTCGTCAACGCTGGTGGCGTATTCGCCGCGCGTCGACGCGGTGGTCGTCGAGCTGCTGCAGCGGCGCGGAATCGACGCCGTGACGGTGGCCGGCCACGATCTCGCAGCGGCGGCTGCGGAGCGCGACGCCGTGGCCTGCGTCCTCCCGCTCACGGCGGGCGCGACGGCGCTCGCCAGGATGCGCCGGGCCGCGCCTGGCTGCCGGATCCTCGTCGTCGCCGACGGATCGCCGGACCACGTGACGGACAGCGGTGAGCGCCGCATCCTCGAGGCGCTGCAGGCCGGCGCGGACGGAGTCGCGTTCATCAACGAACCGTCAGATCTCGTCCCGCCGCTGCTGGCGCTGCTGCGGGGGGAGAGCGTGCTGCCGCGGCGCGTCGAGACGCTGCTCGTCGCCTCCGTCCTCCGGCGCCGCGGCCGCCTCGATCCACGGCACGTCGAGCTCGGGCTGACGCACGCGGAGGCGACGGTCTCCGATCTGCTCGCCGACGGCCGCACGACTGCCGAGATCGCGGCGACGCTCGGCATCTCCGCCGTCACCGTGCGGCGCCACATCTCGCGCGCCGCCGCGAAAATCGGCGTGCGCGGACGCGCGGAGCTCGTCGCGGCTTTACATCGCTCGAACTGACTCTCAGGCGGTGCTCAGCAACTGCCGCTATTACATGAGGCATGTCAAGACTTCGCCTTCTCGCTGCTGCCTTGTTCGCCGCGGCCGGCTTCGCCGGCAGCGCGCATGCGACCACCGCCCCCGCTCCGTCGAAGCCGACGAAGGGCGTCGTGCTCGTCACCACGAACCTCGCGTACCAGAACGGCAACGCGGCGGGAACCGGCATCGTGCTCACGAAGACGGGCGAGGTGATGACGAACAACCACGTCATCCGCGGCGCGACGACGATCACCGTGATCGTCCCCGCAAGCGGAAAGCGGTACTCCGCGTCGGTGGTCGGCTACGACATCGCGGACGACGTCGCCCTCATCAAGATGAACGGCGCCGCGGGTCTCTCGGTCGCGACGCGCGGCAACTCGGCGCAGCTGAAGCTCGGAGCGCCCGCGACGGCGGTGGGCAACGCGAACGGCGGCGGCAGGCTCGTCATCACGAAGGGCAGCATCACCGGCCTCAACCGGACCATCTCGGTCAACGACGACCAGGGCGGCCAGTCACAGCTGGCCGGCCTGATCCAGACGAGCGCGCGGCTCGTGCCCGGCGACTCCGGCGGTCCGCTGCTCGACAGCGCCGGCCGCGTGATCGGCATGAATGCGGCCGGTTCCGCGACCTTCGCCTTCCAGAGGTCCGACGGCTATGCGATCCCGATCAACAAGGCGATCACGCTCGTGAAGCAGATGGAGGCCGGCAAGGCTTCCTCGCTCGTCCACATCGGCAAGACCGCCTTCCTCGGCATGAACGTCGGCGACGCGGACGCGGGCGGCGTCGCGGTGGAGTCGGTCGTCTCCGGCCTCCCGGCAGCGAACGCCGGCATCGCGCAGGGCGACGTGATCACCGCGCTCGACTCGACGCCGGTGAACGACACGGACGACCTGCGCGCGGCGCTCTTTGCCCATCACCCGGGCGACACGGTGACCGTCTACTTCACGGACGTCATCGGCAATCAGACGTCGGCGCAGGTCACGCTCGCCGACGGCCCGCCGCAGTAAGGACTGAGGCTCACGAGAAGTTCGGCGGCCGCTTCTCGCGGATCGCCGCCACGCCCTCGCGCACGTCCGGGCCGGTCATGTCGAGGAACTCGAGCGCGAGCGACGCGTCGAACGCCGGGCCCGCGGCGCGGAGCCAGTTGTTGAGCGCGAGCTTCGTGTGCCGCAGGGCGGCCTGTGACCCCGTGGCGAGCCGGCGCGCGATCTCGAGCGCGCGTTCGTGCAGCTCCTCCTCCGGGACGCAGAGCGAGACGAGGCCGAGCCGTTCGGCCTCGACGCCGTCGACGGGCTCGCAGAGCAGCAGATGGTACTTCGCCTTCGCCATGCCGCAGAGCAGCGGCCAGACGAGCACGGCATGGTCTCCGGCCGCGACGCCGAGCCGCGTGTGGCCGTCGACGAGGCGTGCGCTCGGCGCAGCGACCGAGACGTCGGACAGCAGCGCGACGGCGAGCCCGGCGCCGACGCACGGGCCCTCGATCGCCGAGACGACGAGCTTGCTGCAGTCGACGATGTTGTAGACGAGGTCGCGCGCCTCATGGAACACGCGCCGCCGCGTCTCGGAGTCGCGCGCGATGTCCTCGACGAGGTCGAGATCCCCGCCGGAGCTGAAGGCGCCGTCCGCGCCGCGGACGAGCACGACGCGCGTCGCATCGTCGCGGTCGACGACGCGCCAGACCGCGGCGAGCTGCGCATGGGCCTCGTGGCCGACCGCGTTGAGCTTGCCCGGTGCGCTGAGCGTGATCCGGAGGATGTGCTCCTCCGGACGATCGATGCCGAGGCTCGTGAACGCGTTGTAGATCCGCTGAGCCTATAAACGCAACGGGACGGCGGTGCCGCCGTCCCGTTGCAATGGAGGGGATACGAGGTGTCCCTGTGCTGTCTCCACGATGCCGGGGGCAGCTGAGAGACGGCCCGGGCGACGCTGTGAATCTCCTGTCAGGCGCGGTCACCCGCGCCGGAGAATCGCGTGCACGCGGGCGGCGAGCTCGGCCGGATCGATTTTCGGGCTGACGACGTCGTCCGCCCCGGCGGTGAAGGCGCTGACCACGTCCTCCGCGTCCGCCATCACGACGGCGCGCGCGACGCCGCGGAGCCGCGCGAGCGCGGGGAGCGAGACGACCGCGAGGTCGGCGGCTCCGCCGTCGACGATCTCGAAGCCGGCGGCAGCGAGCCCCGCGGCGACGCGGCGGGGGAGAGACGCGTCGACGACGATGCGGGCGGGCACAGCTTCACGTTGGGGCCCGGAGCTACGAAACTGCTGGGATCGGCACCGGTCTCAGCGAATCCACAGCCGCCTCCCAGATCTTCGCGCCGCCGATCCTGGCACGCTGGGCCGCATGAACAACGGTGCCAAGATCCTCGTCGTGGACGACGAGCCGTCGATCGTCGACGCGGTCGGCACCGCGCTCCGCTACGAGGGGTTCGACGTGCAGGACGCGACCACCGGCCGCGACGCGCTCGCCTCCGTGACCCGCGCGGAGCCCGACCTGATCGTCCTCGACTGGATGCTGCCCGACCTCGACGGGATCGAGGTCGCGCGCCGCCTGCGCGAGCGCGGCTACAAGTCCGCGATCCTCTTCCTCACGGCGAAGGACGCGGTCGAGAACAAGGTCGACGCGCTTCGCGGCGGCGGCGACGACTACGTCACGAAGCCGTTCAGCCTCGCCGAGCTCGTCGCGCGGGTCCAGGCGGTGCTGCGCCGGACGACGCCCGACAGGCCGAGCGAGGTGCTGCGGTACCACGACCTGACGCTCGACGAGGCGCGCCACGAGGTCAGCCGGGGTGACCGGCGGATCGAGCTGACAGCGACGGAGTTCAACCTGCTTCGCTACTTCATGCTGAACCCGCGACGCGTCCTCTCGAAAGGCCAGATCCTCCAGAACGTGTGGCGCTACGACTTCGGCGGCAACGCGAACGTCGTCGAGACCTACGTCAGCTACCTGCGCCGCAAGCTGCATGCCGAAGGCCCGCCGCTGATCAAGACCGTGCGCCAGGCCGGCTACATGCTCGAGGCGGATCTGGATTAGGGCCCCGCCCGGCGATGCCGTCCAGACTCTCGGCAGCGAGCACCACGCGATCGAAGGACGCAGGGAGCGCCGATAGTCGTTGCTATCGGCGTGACCGAGGACGCCCGAGCGCACCGCGTGATCGCCGGCGAGAGGCGGACATGTGTCACCGGGTCGGGCCCTAGTGTTCCGGCAGCTGTCGCTGCGCACGCGGCTGATCGTCGGCGTCATCGTCCTCGCCGCCGTCGGCCTCGTCGCGGCCGACGTCGCGACCTACTCGTCGCTGCGCTCGTTCCTCATCGATCAGACCGACAGCTCGCTCGAGGCCGCGCATCACGCGGTCGACGCGATCGTCCAGCACGACAGTCCGCCCGGCTTCGGGATCGGCAACGCGGTTCGCGGCGACTACGTCGCGGTGCGCACCTCCAAGGGCCGCACGGTTCTCGCATACGCGAGCCGCTTCTACGGCGAGAAGAAGCCGCCGCCGCCGACGATCCCGAAGTCCATCTCGCTGCCGTCCGGCACGAGCGGGCCGGACAACGAGCTCGTCTCGTATTTCACGACCGACGCCGTCCGCGGCGGCGGCCACTACCGCGTGCGTGCGTGGACGAACGGCGACTCGCCGTACACGCTGCTGCTCGCCCAGCCGCTCTCCCCGGTCGACGCGACGCTGCACCGCCTGCTCTGGATCGAGCTGCTCGTGACCGCGCTCGTGCTCGTCGCGCTGGCCGCGCTCGGCCTCTGGGTCGTACGGCTGGGTCTGCGGCCCTTGGCGGCGATCGCCGAGACCGCCGCGAAGATCGGTGCAGGCGACCTCACGCAGCGCATCGAGCGCGAGGACGATCGCACCGAGATCGGCCGCCTCGGCCGCGCGCTCAACGCGATGCTCGCGCAGATCGAGGCCGGCTACCGCGCGCGCGAGGCATCCGAGCGGAAGCTCCGCCGCTTCGTCGCCGACGCGTCGCACGAGCTGCGGACGCCGCTGGCGGCGGTCCGGGCGTACGCCGAGCTGTTCGGGCGCGGTGCGGCCGAGCGTCCCGCCGACCTCGAGCGGTCGATGGCGGGGATCAATCGTGAGTCCGAGCGGATGAGCCTCCTCGTCGAGGACCTGCTCCTCCTCGCTCGACTGGACGAGGGCCGCCCCCTCGAACAGGAGCGTGTCCGGCTCGACCAGGTCGCGCGCGAGGCGATCGACGCGGCGCGCGCGGTCGAGCCCGGCCGGACGATCGAGGCCGAGCTCGAAGAGGCCGTCGTGATCGGCGACCACGACCGGCTCCGCCAGGTCGTCGACAACCTCCTCGCCAACGTGCGCGCGCACACGCCCGCCGGCACGCCGGCCCGCGTCCGGGTGGCGCCGAACGGCGCAGCCGCGCTCGTCGAGGTCGCCGACGAGGGCCCGGGCCTCGACGAGGAACAGCTCGAGCACGTGTTCGAGCGCTTCTTCCGCACCGACGCATCGCGGGCGCGCGCGAGCGGCGGTGTCGGGCTCGGCCTGTCGATCGTCGATGCCGTCGTCCGCGCGCACGGCGGGGAGGCGACCGCGTCGTCGCGGCCGGGCGAGGGGACGACGATCAGGCTTCAGCTTCCGCTGGCATAGCTTTCAGCCGCTTCACAGCCGTCCGAGGTCTCATGGAGGCATGACACCCCATCTTCTCCTCGTCGACGACCACGGCGCGTTCCGGGAGCTGACTGCGCGTCGGCTGCGCGCGTTCGGCTGCACGTGCGTGGCGGTCGGCTCGGTTGCGGCAGCGATCGACGCGCTGGCGCACGAACGCTTCGACGCCGTGCTCACCGACCATTCGCTCCCGGGGCCGAGCGGCCTCGACCTCCTCGCGTACATGCACCACCGGCACCTCGAGACGCCGTGCGTGCTGATGAGCTCGTGGGTGGAGGAGGACGTGCGCCGCAAGGCGCTCGCTCTCGGCGCGGTCGCCGTGTACGACAGTCGGACCTCGTCGATTCGTTCAGACTCGCCGCATGAGCACGTTCACGCGTCGACAGTCGCTCCTCCGTCTTGCCGGCGTCGCCGCGGCCGCGGCCGGCGTCGAAGCGCTCCGCGAGGCCCCCTCCGCCTCGGCGGCGATCGAGCAGGGGGTCGCCCAGTGCATCCTCACGCCGGAGCTGACCCAGGGCCCCTTCTACGTCCCGGGCGAGGCGATCCGCCACGACATCACCGAGGGGAAGCAGGGGACGCCGCTCCTCCTCAGCTGCCGCGTCGTCAACGCGTCGACCTGCAAGCCGATCGGCAAGGCGGCGGTGGACATCTGGCACTGCGACGCCGGCGGTGTCTACTCGGGTGCGGTCGCGAACACCGCGGGGACGAACTTCCTCCGGGGCGTCCAGCGGACGAACGCCAGGGGAATCGCGACTTTCAGGACGGTCTATCCCGGCTTCTACGCAGGCCGAGCAGTCCACATCCACGTCAAGGTCCATGTGCGTGGAAACGTCGTGCACACCGGGCAGCTCTTCTTCCCGGCCGCGGTCACCGAGGCGGTTTACGCCAAGGCGCCGTACAGCGCCCACGGCACCACGCCGGACACCCCGAACGCACAGGACGCGATCTTCCGCAACGGCGGCCGCTACGGGATGCTCGCGCTGAAGAAGACTGCCGCGGGCTATACGGGCGCGATCACCATGGGCGTGCACGTGTGATCGCATTACGATTGCGGCAGTGGTCAAGCCACCCGTGATTGTTCACGTCTCCCCAAACGATGCCGCCACCCTCCTCGCCGAGCTGCTCGGGGAGGACTACGGCGCCGTCGTCTCCCCCGGAGAGGAGCCCGCCGCGGCCGCGGTCGTGAACGTCGAGCCGATCGACGAGCAGCGCCGCGGCGTCGTGATCTACCGCGTCATCCAGGCGTCGCGCACCGTCGCCGAGCGGATGCCCGAGGCGTCGATGTTCCTGGTGACGGAGGAAGGCAGCCGGTGGCGCCTTCCTCCGCCCGCGATCTAGCGCCGCCTACTTCTTCGTCGTCGAGCCGCCCGCGACGATGATCGTCGCCTTGTGGCCGTCGCAGTCGAGGCCGACCCGGGCGAGGATCAGGCACTTCTGGACCTTGAGGTCGTTCTGGGCGTCGAGCCGCGTGTTGACGATCTGCTCGAGGATCACCTTGCGCTGCGCCTTCGCCGACGCGATCGCGACCGAGCGGTTCATCGCCTTCAGCTTCGCCGCCTGACGCTGCCGCGTCAGCTGGGCGTCGAGCTGCTTCAGCTTGTCGTGCTCCTTCGCGAGGAGTGGGTCGCGCGGATAGACGCTGAGGATCTGGAAGTACATCGGCGGGCAGCCGGGCTCGCCGCCCGGCCCGGTCAACCCCGGCTGGACGCCGCAGAAGTAGCGGTCGCCGAGGTTGAGGTCGAGGTAGGTCGTGAACATCGCGCCGATGTGCGTGCCGTAGCCGACGCCGATCGGCTCGCTCGCCGGCTTCGTCTTCACGGCCGGGTCGGAGCCGTACGCGAGCTGCTGCCACGTCCACGCGCTCGACCCGTCGTGGACGACCTGCCGCAGCGTGTCGCCGTGCGCCTCCGCGAGGAAGCGGAACCACCCGGTCTGCTTCTGCTCGATCCCGCTCCGCACCGTGAAGCCGAGGTCGCCGTAGGACGCCGTCTGCAGCCCGTACTTCGAGAACCAGCGGCACGCCTTGTCGCCCGCCGTGTTGAAGCGGAACTTCAGGACGCCCTCGACCCAGACCGCCGTCTGGCCCCGGGTGAACGCGAGGACGCGCGACGGGGCCTGCTCGGTGCGGTTGGGCGATGTCGTGACGTTGTAGATCTGGTCGCCGGTGGGGAGCACCACGAGCTGGTCGCCGTTGCCGACCCGCGCCCGCTCGCCCGGCTGGATCGACCGCTCGAACCGGCGGCCGCTCGCCGCGCCGCCGTAGACGCAGCCGATCTGGTCGCCGGCGATCGCGACCGTCCGGTGGCCGTAGTTGCGGAGCCAGGAGACGCCGATCGCCGCCCCGACGGCCGCCCCGGCGGCGGCGACGAGCGCCGCGCCGATCATCCACTTTCGCATGTGCTCCTCCTCGAGTCGTTGACGACGCGAGGAAGGTAGGAAGGCGCCCCAATCGCGCCCTAACGGCGCGCTAACCCTGCCGCTCCCCGGCCCGCGCCGCAGGCGCGCGCCACGGCGGCAGACGCGCTTTGCCGCACGAAGTCCCTTTCCTCGGGGCGCGGCGCCGCCGCGCTCCGGAGCTAACCCCAGACTTCCCGCGCCACCTCGACGATCAGCCGGAGCTTCGCGACCTGCTGGTCGTACGTCAGGTCGTTGCCCTCGAACGTCGACGAGAAGCCGCACTGCGGCGACAGGCAGAGCTGCTCGACGTCCACGAACCGGGACGCCTCCTCGATCCGCCGGAGCAGGAGCTCGCGGTCCTCGAGGTCGCCGCGCTTCGTCGTGACGAGGCCGAGCACGACCTGTTTGCCCTTCGGCACGAGGCGGAGCGGCTCGAAGCCGCCCGAGCGCTCGTCGTCCCACTCCATGAAGTAGCCGTCGACCTCGAGCTCGCTGAACAGCGCTTCGGCGACGAAGTCGTACGAGCCCTCCGCCGCCCACGACGACCGGAAGTTGCCGCGGCACATGTGGGTCGTCACCGACATGCCCTCCGGCCGTTGCGCGAGCGCCTCGTTGATGTGGTGGATGTACTCGACGTGCTGCCGTTCCGGATCGCCGCCGATCGACGCGATGTATTCGCGCTGATGCGGATCGTTCATGTAGGCGAGGCTCGTGTCGTCGAACTGGAGATAGGTGCAGCCGAGCTCGCCGAGCCGTCGCACCTGCTCGCGGTAGGCGGCGGTGAGGTCGGCCCAGAACTCGTCCGTCGTCGGATAGACGCTCTCGTCGATCGACGCCTTCCCGCCGCGGTAGTGGACCATGCTCGGCGACGGGATCGTCAGCTTCGGCGTGTTCGTGGTTACGCACTCCTGCAGGAACTCGAACGCGTCGCCGAAGATCGTCTGCGACACGCCGAGCTTCCCGTCGACGTGGAGTGCGGCTGGCGTGAACTCGATCTCGCCGCTCTCGTTGAAGAACTTGACGGCGATGTGGCCGGCCTCCTTCGTGACGCCGTCGAGCTGGTAGATGAAGTCCATGTGCCAGGACGCGCGGCGGAACTCGCCGTCCGTCGCCGACTGCAGCCCGACGTCTTCCTGCATCCGAACGACCTCGCGGATCGCTTCGTCCTCGATCCCCCGCAGCTCGACGTCGTCGATCCGTCCGGCGGCGTGGTCCTCGCGCGCCTGCAGCAGCCGACGCGGTCGGAGGAGCGAGCCGACATGGTCGGCGCGGAAGGGGGGACGGGTGCGTGGTGCCATCGGGCTCCTCTTTCTAGACGGAAGCGGGAACGCGCTCGACGCGGATGAGTCGTTGGACGTGCGCGCGCAGTTCGACGAACTCGGGCGATGCTTTCGTCGCGATCTGGTCGCGCGGCTGCGGCAGGGGCACCGGGACGATCTCCTTCACCTCCGTCGGGGAGTGCGTGAGCACGATCACGCGGTCGGCGAGGTAGACGGACTCGTCGATGTCGTGGGTGACGAAGAGGATCGTGATCCCGAACTCCTCGCGCACGCGCAGGATGAGGTCCTCGAGGTCGCCGCGGGTCTGCGCGTCGACCGACGCAAACGGCTCGTCCATCAGGAGGATCGCAGGTTGGTAGGCGAGTGCGCGCGCGATCGCGACCCGTTGCTGCATGCCGCCGGAGAGCTGCCAGGGATAGTGGTCGAGGAACCGCGTGAGGCCGACCGCTTCGACCGCCTCCTCGACGAGCCGTCCCCGCTCCGCGCGGTCGAGCTTCTTGTGGCGCAGGGGAAGGAGAACGTTGCTGCGCACGCTCGTCCACGGCATGAGCGAGCGTCCGTACTCTTGAAAGACGAGCGCCGTCTCGGGGGGCGGCTCGGTGACGCGTTGCCCGTTCACGAGCACCTCGCCGCGCGTCGGCTCGAGCAGCCCGCCGATTCCCTTGAGAAGCGTCGTCTTGCCGCAGCCGGACGGCCCGACGACGCATACGAACTCCCGCTCCTCCACGTCGAATGTGACGCGCCCGACCGCATGCGTGGCACGCGGACCCGTGCCGTACGTCTTTCCCAGCTCCTTGATCTCGAGGATGCTCACTGCGGCGTGGCGGCCCGCCAACCGCGGTGCCACGCGAGCAACCGGCGCTCGATGAGGAGAAAGAGCGCGTTCAGCAGGTAGCCGAGCAGCCCGATCAAGACGATCGCCGCCCACATCGGCCCGAACTGGAACGTGTTCTTGGAGATCAGCAGCTGGTAGCCGACGCCGCTCGACGACGAGAAGTACTCGCTCAGCACCATCATGATCACGGCGAGCGCGAGGCTGTTCCGCATGCCCGCGACGATCTGCGGCAGCGCAGACGGAAGCACGATCCGCCACACGCGCTGCTGCCACGGGACGCGGTACGAGCGGGCTGTGTCGATCAGCGTCGGGTCGATCCCACGCACGGCATCGATCGTGTTGAGCAGCACGGGGAAGACGCAGAAGAACGCGATGAACGCGACCTTCTGCCGATTCTGGATCGAGTGGAGGAGGATGATCGAGATCGGGAGCAGCGCCGGCGGCGGCATCGCCCGCCAGTACTCGATGTGGGGCGTCGCGATCCGCCTCAGCACCGTCGACATGCCGAGGAGCACGCCGAGCGCGATGCCGACGAGGGTCGCGATCGCGAACCCCGCGCCGATGCGCTCGAGGCTCGGCACGAGGTCCGATCCCACGTGCGCGAAGAGCCACTCCTTCTTGAAGTCGACGAGGATCGTCGAGAGGCGCGGGAACTTGAACGAGTGCGCGTGCACCGTGTACAGCTGCCAGCCGAAGAGAAGCAGCACCGGGACGAGGATCTCGAGCCCGACTGCGAGCGTACGCCTGCGCGTCACGCCGTTCCCCGCCGCTGCGATGGGTGCCAGCGCAGCGCGCGCCGCTCGAGCCCGCTGAACACGAGATGGATCGCGAGCCCGAGGAAGCCCACCGCGATCGCGTAGGCGAAGACCTTGTCGGTCTCCCCGAACGAGGACACGACGTTCACCTTCTGGCCGAGCCCGGGGATGCCCATGAACAGCTCGGCCGTGAAGGCGAGGATCAGCGAGACGGTCGAGGCGATTCGGACGCCGGTCGCGATGTACGGGACCGAGCTCGGAAGGGTGATCCGGACGAGCCGCTCGAGGCGGGAGAGCCCGAACGAGCGGCCGGTGTCGAGCGCGACCGGATCGACGTCGCGGACGCCGTACATCGTCTGCACGAGCAGCGGCCAGAACGCACCGAAGGTCGCGAGGAAGATCTCGCTCCTGATGTTCGTCCCGAGCGTCAGGAAGAGGACGGGGATCAGCACCGCGCTCGGGATCGGGCGGAGGAACTCGATCGGCACGCGGAACGCTCGGGCTGCGAGCTCGAACGAGCCGAGCACGATCCCGATCGGCACGGCGAGCGCCGCCGCGATGAGGAGCCCGAGGGCCCAGCCCCGGACCGTGCGCAGGAACGCGAGCCAGAACGCGCCGGTCTCCATCAGGTGCCACAGCGCGCGAAAGCTCGTGCTCATGGCGGGGAGGTCGTGCTGCGAGATCGTGTTCGTCCGGGAGATCAGCTCCCACAGCGCGAGCGAGGCCGCGACCGACAGGGTCGGCAAAGCGATCCCGCGCGTCGAGAGGCGCACACGCGTCGCCGGTGCAGCAGGGGCGAGCGCGTCGGGCGCGAGCATGCGCCGATGTATAACGCATGCTCCGACGCATGCGTCCCGCTATTCGGAACGGCGTCTTGACACTCGGCACCTCTCGCGCGTACGGTCGCGCCCAATCGTTCGCGGAAGGGGAGGGTTGGGATGAAGGCTTCGGCGCTCGCCGCCGCCCTGCTGGTCGCACTGGCCGTCTTCACGAGCGTCGCGGCCGGCGCCCCCGGCCGGGCTCAGCTGACGACGGTCACCGTCGACACGCTGCCGATCAGCAATGCACTGCCCATGACGCTCGGCGTCCAGAAGGGGTTCTTCGCGAACCACGGCATCGAGATCAAGACGCAGACGCTTCAGAGCGGCAACGACATCGTCCTCGCGCTCGCGAACCACAACGGCGACATCGGCTACCTCGGCTACGTGCCGATGATGATCGCCCGCACCACCGGGATCCCGCTCACGCTCGTCGCGGCGAGCGAGGTCGAGGGCACGAACGTGACGGACAACTGGCAGGACATCCTCGTCAAGGGGAGCTCCTCGATCCGGGCACCGGCGGATCTCGCCGGCAAGACGATTGCTGCGAACGCCCTCAAAGGCGTCGGCGAGGTCGTGATCAAGGCGGCGCTCCAGAAGGCGGGCGTCGACCCGAACTCGATCAAGCTCGTCGCGATTCCCTTCCCCTCGATGCGGACGGCCCTCAACAACGGCCAGGTCGACGCGATCTGGACGCCGGAGCCCTTCCTCTCGCAGGCGGTCAACATCGACGGCGACCGGATCGTCATGGCGCCCGGGCCGACGCTCGGGAACTTCTTCCCGAACGGCGGCTATGCAGCGCTGAACGACTGGATGAAGGCCAATCCGACGACTGCGAAGAACTTCCGGCTCGCGATGAACGAGTCGCTGCAGTACGCGCAGACGCATCCGGACGAGATCCGGGCGCTCCCGGGCGGGAACGTTCCGCACCTGCCCGTGTGGTCGCCGAGCATCGACCGCGTGCAGCTGCTGCAGCTCGCGAAGTATGCGAAGCAGTACGGCGTCATCACGTCGCTGCCGAACTTCACGCAGCTCTTCCCGAGCGACATCCGAACCGGCTTTGCATCCGGGCTGCTCGAGGCCTCCGTCGGCAAGGCTGCCACGATCAAGCAGGCAGGGAAGCTCGCGACGCGTCTCGACCCCGGCAGCTACATCCTCATCGTCAAGGACACATCGTCGACGGCCGGGTTCACCGTGACCGGCGCCGGCGTGACGAAGTCGACCGGGATCAAGGCGAAGGGGACCTTCCGTTTCACGGTCAAGCTTTCGTCGGGCAAGTACAAGTGGTCCGCGACAGGGAAGGCGAAAGGTCGTGGCACGTTCGTCGTGACGAAGTGACGCACCGCTGACAGCCACGGTCCGGGAGGCGTTCTTCGACACGCTGCGCGAGCGTGGCCTGACGACGGTGTTCGCCAATCCGGGCTCGACGGAGGTGCCCCTGCTCGTCGGCCTCCCCGCCGACCTGCGCTTCGTGCTCGCCCTGCACGAGGCCTCCGTCGTCGGCCTGGCGACGGGGTTCGCGCTCGGGCGCGGCGACGCAGCGCTCGCCGTCCTGCACACGACGGCGGGTCTCGGCAACGCGGTGGGGGCGCTTGCCACCGCGCGCGTCAATCGGGTGCCGCTCGTGGTCCTCGTCGGCCAGCAGGACCGCCGGCATCTCGCCTCGGAGCCGTTTCTCACAGGGCGTCTCCGTTCGCTCGCCGGCGAGTATCCGGTCTGGGTCGACGAGCCGCCACGGCCGCAGGACGTGCCCGCGGCGCTCGTGCGCGCGTCCCACGAGGCGGTCACGCACCGGGGGCCGGCGCTCGTGATCGTGCCGATGGACGACTGGGCGGCTCCGGCCGACGTCGTGCGCGAGCGTCCGGCGCCGTCGCGCGTGCTTCGCGCGGCGGCGGTCGACGCCGGCGGGCTCGACGCGCTCCGCGACCTCGTGTCCGACGCACGCGCGCCCGCCTTCGTCGTCGGCTCGCTCGACGACTGGCACGAGGTCGTCTTCCTCGCGGAGCGGATCGCCGCGCACGTGTGGCAGGAGTCGTTCTCCGGACAGGCCGGTTTCCCGCAGGACCATCCGCTCTTCGCCGGGCATCTCCCGGCCGACCGCACGCGCCTTCGCGAGGTGC
>Ga0182008_10001522_pt1 | contig 15457 bp, 9 predicted proteins | sample Sormic07211129_1_FD_120482 | JGI IMG/M metagenome (GOLD analysis project Ga0182008, IMG submission 120482) | Rhizosphere microbial communities from Sorghum bicolor, Mead, Nebraska, USA - 072115-129_1 metaG | ecosystem: Host-associated > Plants > Roots > Rhizosphere | place: USA: Nebraska...
GATATCTATAGATAGCCTTTGGTAGGAAATGACTTTGCCGCAGAGTCCGCGTTTCCCCATTGTCAGGGCCGCACAACGCACATAGCCGCATCACCTTATCGATTTCACCCTCCATCTAGACTCCCCAGAAAAAAATGATTAAGTGGTAACTGTATGCGCGCACTTGGATAAGAGGCGTCGTACGCCTCACAACGAATATCAGCCTTCCTCGTCAAACAGATCGTCAAGAATGTCTTGGGGGACGTTGAAAATACCCACGAATCCACCGTCTATGAAATCATCCTGCCTTGACAAGGCTCTCAGTAAAGTCGGCCGCCAGTGGTTGGAGTACAGCTTTCTCTCCTCAATACGAGCTTGAGTCCGGAGGAATCTTCGCACGCCTGCTTTGCCATCTCGAGCATACTCAAGATGAACCCCAGTCGCGTGCGACATGAGGTAGGTGTTGATTTCTTTTTCATAGCGCTCATTAAGCTCAAGCGTTTTTATCTGATGCTTCAGGCGATCACGCAGGTTTTCAGCTAGGTCAACATCAGTCATGACCTGGAAAGTGGCAACCAATCCGCCCTCGGAAATATCGATTCTCGCCTCCAGAAAGTGCACGTTAGGCAGCTCATCAAAATAGGCGTGAATCAAAGCCAGCTCACCTTCGGCCTGCTCCCCGAAACCTGCGAGCTTTATGTGATTGCAATCGTGACAGCTCGGTACGAGGTTTCGCGAGTAGATAGCCAGCGGTTTAAATTCAGACCGGGGAAGAAAATGATCGAGCTCTGAAACTGAGTCGATTCCACAAATCGGGCACAGATCTACATCCTTGAACAAGCGCTCACGCAACGAGTACAGCAAACGGCCCTCCTGAGTTCGGTCGTAAGCGGCATACACCGCGTCGATCAGCGACTTAGGGAACGCTGCGCCTTTCAACATCTTGCTGGCTACGCCAAGATCGGCGTCGTATCGGTCATAGATGGCGAGCAGATGTGCAATCTCATCTTCCTTGAGCTTATGGCCGCGTGGAATTTTGTAATTGTACTCACGCACTGAAGCGGTCAGATCGGCTCGCGACGACTCACGATCAGGCAGGGGAAGATTTCTCATTTCTGCAACCTGCGCTTCGCTTGCTTGGATAGCACATAAGCTCGAGCTTGAGCGCTGAGGCCGTACTCGAACGCAGTCTCCACCTCGTCAAGAGTGTCGTACTCTTCAGCCAATAGATCGAGAGCTGCATGGTAGTCAGTGCTCGCTGCGGTGAGCCCAAAACTGTCGTAGGTAAGGAGGCCGATGTTTTCCCCGTAAGTCTCGATTTTCGGCCTTTTGATGGTGATTTCCGAGCCGTTTCGACTAACGTAGCGGACGTGGCAAGAGAGAGTTTCTTGCAGCAATACAGGAGAGTGAGTGGCGACCACGCAGTAGGCATTCAGCTCCGTCAGAATCATCCGCACGGCGTGCATCAATGCGGCCATAAGTGGGGGGTGCAAATGTGTTTCCGGCTCGTCGAAAAGGACCAGTGATTGTGGCCGTGTATGGGCGACAAGGGAGGCAATCACGTGCAGGACAATTTTATGTCCGGTACTCCAGTCCATGAAATGCTGGCGGGAGCGCCGAGGCCTTGCGATGAGTTCAGCCAGCTGAGTTTTCAAATCTCGAAATGAGGGATCGGCAGTTAGCGATTCAACGGTCAGCTCAAACAATTCATCTCTTTTGTTTTTTCGGATTATCTTCAGCAGGCTTACGAACTCGTCCGCAAGCGCATCGATCGATTTGAGCTTTGTCGAGTTGCGCCTTTCCATTGAAATCTCGGGCGGCTCGCTATCGGAATCAAACTCGGCTTCAGCACGGAGCTTTTCCAGATCGTCACGGACTTCCTCTACAATGTTCCGAAGCCCACAGAAGACGAAACGACTATCACCACTTTCGATGTCATTGATGATCTGGGACAGATCGCGAGCAGCGAGCCCCGGCACTATGAAGCTATCAAATGCGCTGTAGGAAATAGTAATAACCCGCATGAAGCCGATAGTTTTTGGTGTTATCTCGCCCATCGCGGAAAATCCGTCCTGATCACGCTCATGCGGGGATGCATAGGCGAGGTGGGACAAACGAGAAAGGATCGTACTCTTGCCGGACCCATTACGGCCGACCAGTACGATAATTCGTTCGGGCAACAGAACTCGATTCCGGCCTGGTCCGACCTTCCGATAAGACCCGCGGTATCCCTTTGGCTTTGGAGCCTCGAAATTGAATTCGATAGGTCGAGTGGCTCCGGCGGGAAGGAAGGAAAATGCTTCCATTCCCACGAGCGCTTTGAAGTTACCCTCGTAGAGAATTTTCGCGTCACGAATGAATTCCTTCCAATCAGGTGTGTCTCTGAAAATCGAAGACTTCCATCCGTCCTCGTCTTTGAACACGTCAATGAGATTCGGATTCGCCACCGCATCCTGCAGCGCATTCATGATGCGTTTGCGGCGACCGCTGGGTAGCTCGTTCAGGCGTTGATAATAATCGAGAGACGTCCCAACAGAGACCCAGCCTTCACCTAACTGGGTAAAGGGTTTTTTTATGAGACGAGGCCCAGTTGTCTGGCCTTGCTTGAGAATTTTCACACCTCCGATGTAGGTGACAACATCGGGTTCCTCTGACTTGGGTCGATAGTAGAGGTGGTACAGCGTGTGATAGCTGTGATCATCCCAATCGTCCAGCTGGAGTGCGAACACACTGTCGCTTTTGCTCAAAACTTTGCGCGATGGTGGGTAAATTTCGATGGGCATCGGAATCACTAGTCCTTGTGTCTGTTATCTTTTGGGCCATAGCTTACTCGCTCGGGCCGGCGTGGGGGCTATGGATCAAGGTGGTTATGCCATTCTCATCAGGCTTCTTACGAGAGTGCGATGAAAGGAAAGCGGAAAAATAAAACACCGAAATGGTCTTTGCAGGCTCAGTTTGAGGCTGAAGCGAACCGTGTAATGACAAACAGATCAAAGAAAGCAGCCAATAGATTTCTTGACGCTGTTTCTCCATTTGAAATGGCGCATGAGCCCTCAGGCAGGTTGGCAGGCCGCCCCACTCTGCCGAGGCCTGGCGTCGATAAATCCCCATGTTTTTCTGGGGAAATTATTCCGGCAGTCAATGACTAGCGGTGTGGGTTGCAATCCCCCCAATTAGATTACTTCTATCGCTGTTGCCCCACAGGTGCAACGCTGCTCGCAAATCTTGTGCGGCGTCAATGTAGGGGGGCATCGTACGCAAATGATCGCTGAGGCCAATGTCTAGAATTCTAGGCGTTATGTCGCAAATATTGCTCTAGTGTCTAGAATATTAGGCGTTAGAGTAAGCGTACTGGGATTTTCGGGCTCATGTCTGCCTGTAGAGCGAACGGCGCATTACAAGGCGCAGTAGCAAGATGCGTCATGGACTATGCAAATCGTAAGAACCGTGAGGTGCTACAGACTTCATACCGGACGTAGCCCCCCTGTCCAAGCTCCTGAGTCACAAGCCTGCGCGGTTTTCCCACATTGGTAGGCTTGAACCTTTTTTTGACTCTTCAGCACTTCCAGTCTCGGGCCCCGCAGCACTTGGAGGAAGACCCCGAATTTGCAGAGCTGCTACAAGCCGGGTGTAAAGTATTCGAACTGAATGTAAACCAACCATACTGGAGTATTGAGCGGCGGGAGATTACTTCGCAGTAAGGCAGCGAATCTGGATTCCCTTGAGAGAAGTTCAAGGGAGAGTTTGTTGGATCGTGTCTCTCCGCTCACACGCCACAGCAGTCGACAGCTCTCAATGTTTTAAGAGGACGAAGTGGCATGGTAGAGCCAGAAAGTACACCTTCAGGAAAGTCCCGCGACGGAAAGGGATCCAGCACCGCCGCTACTGGACCAGCAGGTGCACATTTTGAAGGACAGATAGCAGCTTTCTATCTACTCGCAATGCTCAGTGGGGCCCCACCTCGGGGGCTTCCCGGTACGCTCATCGAACGAGTCGCGCTGCAGCAAGCTAATACTGGCCGTCCACTCGACGATGTCATCGTCCATGCGATTGATGACAGCGGAATTCCAGCGGTGTTGGAGATTCAGGTCAAACGCACGATTTCATTTAGTCCCACTGATGCAATATTTCGCAAAGTCGTAGGGCAAATCGCCGAAGCTACTCGCCGGCCTGATTTTTGGTCAACACGATACGAAATGGCGATCGCTACTGCTCGCGGCTCGCGCAAGATCGATGGGGCATATCAAGATGTGCTTGCATTGGCCCGCCAGCTCGGAGATGCCAAAACGTTCGAGGCACAGCTAAAACTCGCCGGCGCCGCAAATGACGACATGCGTACATTTGTCGGGACATTTCAAAGCCATCTCAGAGACGAAGGATCTCCCTACGATTCAGAAACCACCTGGAAGCTGCTGCGACGCCTTCAAATCCTTACGTTTGATTTCTCAGCACCAGGCTCGGCGTCTGAAGACTTAGCACGCGAGCGTGCACTACGTATCTTGCATGCAGACGACACCCCCCAAGTAGATGCGCTGTGGCGCTGCCTCATTGAATTGGCAATTGACGTAGCCAAAAGCGGCGGAGACAAAACTCGTAGTGCTCTTTTGGAGGCGCTAACCCCTTTGGGATTTCGCATTGTTGGTGATCGTCGGCACGCTAAAGCGCGCCAAGCTCTGGCAGAAGATGCCCGACTAGCCCTCACCGATATCGTCAATAGAGTCGGCAGCGTTGTGCTGAGGCGCCTTGAACGCATCGAAGCGGTACGCGAGGCATTTAACGATGGACGCTACGTTGAGATCCGTGGCGAGGCTGGTGTCGGAAAGTCAGGCGTACTACGCCACATCGCCGAATCTTTCCAAACCGAAGGAAATGTACTAGTTCTTAGCCCAGGTCGATGTGTACCGCGCGGATGGTCTGCCTTGCGTGCTCAACTTGGATTCGAAGGCACACTGCACGAACTGTTGATCGAGCTTGCGAACGACGGCGGCGCCGTCGTGTTCCTGGATAACCTCGACTCTTTCAGCATCGAAGAGCGTCATACTGTTGTTGATATTCTAAGAGAGGTCGCCCAAGTCCCGGGGTTGTCAGTTCTCGCGACTGCAAGACCTGACTTCGGCACTGACGAACCGAGCTGGTTGCCAAGTGACGCTTTGGCCTGCCTTGGCCAGGCTGCCCCCGTATCAATGGATAATTTAAGCAAAGCTGAAATAGAGCAGCTCAAAGCTGACGATCCCACGCTGTCTCCACTACTCAACGAGAATCATCCGGCTAGTAGCGTTACCAGGAACTTGTTTCGATTAGCACGCCTTGCAAGTCAGCCAGCAACTGAACCGTTACCTCGCTCAGAAATCGAGATGGCGATTCAGTGGTGGAGCACAGCCGACGGTCAACGTGACAGTGGATGGCGTGATCGATCACGTTTAATCCACGCCCTAGCACAGCAAGCTTTCAGCACTCATGAAGCGTTAGATGTCACGACGCACACCGCGCAACCCATTGACGCCTTGGTTGCCAGCGGGACATTGCGCAACGTCGGCATAGACCGAGTCACTTTCCGCCATGATGTGCTTCGAGAATGGGCGATTGCGAATGCGGTGCATGAGAATATCGAGGTTGTCCGTAATTTGCCCCTCGAGCGACCAGCGCCTTCAATACTCGCTCGTGGTGTAGAGCTCGGCGCCAGAATGGCAATCGAATGCGCTTCAGACGGCATCGCTTGGCAAAAACTGCTCGAACGCCTGAGCGGCGCAAAAGCTCACAAATCGTGGAGACGCGCGGTATTGCTCGCACTTGCACGATCTGAGGCTGCAGGCGTCATTCTTCAGCGAGCCCAACCCATCTTGTTTGGTGACCATGCAGGGCTTGTTCGTGAGCTCATTCGGACGGTAATGGCGGTAGATGCCGTACCCGCATCAAAGGCTTTTGCATCGGCAGGCCTGGATCTTTCTTTTATTTCTCCTGGCTTAAACGTGCCTCGGGGGCCGGCTTGGCTCAACCTCGTTATGTGGCTTTTAAGCATTGGTGACGCCACCCCTGCAGAGGCAATTCCTGAAGTTGTTGATCTGTACATTGGCTTTTCGGTCGCGACCTTGGGGATGACAACCATCACTGCACTCACGACGAAGCAGCTGTATGGTTGGCTGAGACAGTTCGAGCCGCAAACAAGCTCATATGAGCCGAGGGCTGACTTAAAACGCTGGGAGCTCCTTGATCACAACCAGATCCAGTCCTTACGAGAGGATCTGCGGATGGGGTTCGTATTGTTCGCTCATACAACGCCAGAGTTGGCCTCTGAATATCTGCAAGAGGTGGCACAGAGCGAGCACAATCATGATCTCATTCGGAGCATTTTTAAGGTGCGTGGTAGCTTGGCGAAAGCCGCTCCGGCAGAACTAGCCAGCCTTACAGCCCAAGCGCTAATTGAAAAGCCGCGACCACGGCGGGACCGCTTTGGCGAGATGGAAGAGGCATTTACATACCACGACAGTGAGTTTCTCCCCGCCTCACCGGCACAAGGGCCATTTTTCGATCTGCTGATCAACGCCCCTAAGGAAGGCTTAGCCCTTATCCAATGTCTGGTCAGTCATGCAGTTGCTCATGGCAGCCGAGGGCGGGACGCTGGCAACAACGTGATCACACTTACGCACGCAGGCGGTGAGCGAGCATTTCCTTGGAAGATGACCTATTTCTGGTCACGATCTAGCAACCACTATGCGGTGACTTCGGGGTTAATGGCCTTGGAAGCGTGGGCTCATCGTCGTGTGGATGCCGGTGAGCCGTTCAAAATCGTCCTGGCTGACGTGCTGGGCCCACCGGGTTCATGTGCTGCTTACCTGCTTGTTGCAGTCGACCTCATTATTTCGCATTGGCCAAAATCCGTAGAAGCGGCAGCGGATTTTCTTTGCTGTCCTGAACTCCTCTGTCTCGACCACACTCGCCAAGTGCACGACCACATAAGGCCCATGGAAAACATTGGCATGGGATTACGGCGAAACGAACCCCGCAGCATCGTCAGTAACGCCGAACTCAATGAGCGTGGCTCGAGGCAATGCACCCTCGACGCATTGCTAGCCAACTACGCAATGACGGCCAGTTCTGAGCAATTGGCAGAATTAACGTCGAGGCTCAGCGCGGCAGCAGAGCGACTTGGATCTCCTCCCCCTGGAGCTGACCTTGGCGATCCTGAACTCATGGTTCTCCATGCGCTCAACCTATCTGACTTGACGAACTGGCACGAAGTCGAGGTCGAACTTGCTGACGGTTCAATCGCAACTCCCCGCCGTTACACCTCCCCTGCTACGGAGCAAAATCACTTTCAAGCGCTTAGGGAAAAAGCATCGGAAAGGGATACGGACTTCTGGATGCAAACCGCCATCAGCCAAGCGCTTAATAATTCATCTTGTCTGACACGCGAACAGTTGGAAGCGGCGGTGACTTGGGCCATTAGCCCAATGCCAGAGGCCGCGAAAAACGTAGAAGGTAGTGGTGATGATTTTTCGCAGCGAATGCGCGATGAAGCCGTACTGTCCACTGCCATGATGGTCATGCGCGACGGTGATCCCCGTCTAAGAGAAAAGTACGGCGGTTGGGCTCATACACTGCTCGTGAGGGCAGCCCAGTGCGATAGCGATGAAGCTGTGTTTCTATTTCGGACCGGCCTTCGTTTTAATCCAAGCGCGATAGGCTATGCCGGATTAATTTTCTCACTGGCGCACCAAAAGACCTTGGACGACGTCAGAACATTACTTGAAATTGCTGTCGATGATCATCACGCTGTGGCTCACGGTTTCGGTGTTGCAATCTCGGTTCTTGCAGCGGTGGATGAAAGGCTCTCTCGGGCGTTGCTTCGATGCGCCTTCAACGCATGTATTCAGCCGTCCCGCAGCAGGGGGTTATCTGAGGAAAAACAATCGATCCTGGCTGCAAAGCGAAAAGCGCGCTGCAAAGCTGCCGTTGACGCAGAGATGACATGGTTAGCAGGTGATGGGCCAGAGCCGACTTGGCCTATATTTCCTGGCAAGCGTCACCATTTGAAGCGTCGTCGTCTTCGCGTACCTTCCAATCACGCTGACGATAATACGATCGTTAGTCTGCCGGAATCGGCTGCCGTGGATAACGTCCATCATCAAGGGGCGGCACTATGGCTTCGGCAGCTTTCTGAGCTTGGAGACTCCACTTCAACCCTCTGGTTACACGATATCGCCCAAACCTATTTTCCGTGGACGATCGACGCCAATGGTGGGGGGCTCGCCCATCATGAGGAGGCCGACCATCCTCCGTTAGAATGGAATGACGTTTTTTTTGCAATGATCGCGCGCAGCATAATTGGCTTGGCTTCGCCACGAATCATGGATGAGATCATCAAACCGATTACGCAATTGCCCGATCGAAATTTTTTCGATGTGCTGGTCAATTTTTTACGATGCGTAGACGAGGTTTACTTTGCAGGAGGAGATATTCCAACGTCTGTAGCCATTGATATCCGATCGACCCTTGCCGATCGAATGATAGCTAGCAGCGGATGGCAGCGACTCAGCACGAGCAAGAGTAGTGGTATTGAAATGCATATTGCACCGGCCATTTCTACACTCTTTTTCAACAACTATCGCTTTGGTGGGAGCACAAATTGCTATTTGTATGAGCTAGGCATTGAGAGCTCTACGCCATTTCTACCGATCTTGGACAGGCTTGTTCAATCAGGGCCATCATCCTTCGTAGCGCTTGTATTGTTGAATTTTCTGGAAGTAACCCCACGCATTGAACAGCTGGATCTACTCACCCGGGCCGGAAAAATTTGGCTTAGCACGTACCCCGACTTTCGGAGTTTTTGGATCGATCATGGCGTCGGAAAGCGGTGGTGCCAGATCGCGACAGAAATCTATATCCAGAATACACATGTGATCCAAGCTGATGTGACAGCTCTTGAGGCTATCGAAAGTATCGTGGCTGAACTGGTAGGTCTGGGCGTGCCCGAAGCGACCCGTTTTGAAGAGATGCTTTCTAACCCAAAGAAATAAGTCTCTGAGGGATATATAACCTCTGAACGACAGGAAGACAGAGCCGCACCCGATTTGGACGACGGAGAGTGACAACTTTTGGCTGAAAACAGACGAAACTCCTACTTGTCCAATGTAGGTTTCAGAACAACCTCTCCCAGTTTCTAAAGGCAAGCTCTCTACATGCCTCAGGAGCACCGCCAAAACATCTCAAGGACACTCGCGCCATCTGGGCTTCAGAATCATAGGAAATTGGCATCCCTTCCTCGTTGAACAGCACTCCCCGGGCCCCGATCAGCAGTGCGTGTCCACCAACGACATCATGGGCCGACACCGGTACAAGAGAGGCACCTGCGACAGCATCGCCAGCGGCAACTCGAGCTAGACGATAAGCGATGCTTGGCATCGGAACGTAGTCAGCAGGCGCACACAGCTCTGCATTGATATCTGGTTTGTTGGCTGCAGCCGCGCTCACCAACACTCGGCTACCCGGCACAAGCTTTCCGTGATCCAGCCGCGAAAACACTGCTTGGCCATTGCGAATGATGTTGCAGCATCCTTGTGCCCAAGCGATGCAATCGGGGCCACGGTCTGATGTGAGCGGCGCATAGACAACCCCGAGAGCGGGTGCGGCGTTATGCAGTAGACCTACCGAAATTGCCGACCCCTTTCGGCCCTGCAGAAAGTCACTGGTCCCGTCATTGGGGTCAACCACCCAGCAGTGCTCGTGACCGGTCAGGCAAGCACCTGTTTCTTCTCCCCAGAAATCGCAATCGAGAAGTTCAAGTAAATCCTTACGCAAAACTGCTTCAATCTCAGCATCGACCTCTGCCTTATCCCCATGGCCTCTTGGTCCATCAAGGCGGTTCCACTCCGCGGATAGTAGCCTCCCTGCAGAAAGCACTTTCTCAGTTACAGGCTTCAGCAACTCTAAACAACTCATAGGATTCACCTGAAACGTCCTCCAACCTAAGGGGCAGATGGATGCAGTTGCGTAACATGCGAAATCGACCTATTCACTCGGCCTTCTTGAAGCCAAATCAATCACTTTAGGGTCGCTCATCTTAGCCTTGAGTACACGGTTCTCGTCCAGTAGAACCTCATTGATGGAAGCGAGGTCGGCGACCTTGGCCCGCAGCTCCTCGATCTCCTGACGGTAGGTTGCGGATTTCTTGCGCTCGGCAATCAAGTCTTGGTGTTTCACATCACGCATGGCGCGACTGGAGCGCCCTAGAACCTCTCGGATAGCCTCGGCAATTCGAGGGTAGTGGTTATGGATTAGCGCCGTCGATACGCCCGCCTCTCGGGCTACTGCGGCTATAGTAACCTTGGTTTCTCCGGTGCGGGCACGGCCCTTTTGGATGCGATAGAGGGCGAGCTTCAGATCCTTCTCGCGATCCTCAGCCGGCTTGTAGTTGGTTGCCTTGTCCTTGGACTTCATGCGACTAAATTCTCCGGGGCCATTCCCAACTGCGCTAGTACATCACGGCAGCGATTCAGGTCGCGCTCAACGCGCTGTCGGCCGCCCTCGCCAATTTCCGGGCAATGCAGCAGTCCTTTTAGATCATCGTAGAGACGCTGATAGATAGCTGCATGGCGGAGCCCGATCACGGCATTGTTGCAGTTGCCGCAACGGGTACGCTCAAGAGTATTGCCGACACAACCGTCATTATCTGCCGTGCACCAAGCATGACCATTGCTGCGAATCGCGGTGCTCTCGGCAATGGACTTCAACATGGAGGCATGATCCTTGAAAATCAGTAGGTTCTGCGGCTCTCGCTGCCACTGTTTAAGCGTGTGCCCATAGCCCCCGGCCAAACGTTCGTCACGAAACCAGTTATCGACGACGCCGAGTTTTATATCTTCCAACTCCCCTTGAATATCTGTATACAGCTCCAAGTCCAAGTGCTGCCCCCAGCTGTCGTCCATGGCGTAGCCCAATGTCATATCCAACGTCCAGTGCGCGTAATGTTCTTTGAGATAACGAAGGTCACCGAAGCGGCTGTGTGCGGCGTAATTGGCGAACTTGCGTCGGAACTGGTGGCAGGCGAGATTCCAGCTTAACCCGCACTCTTTGGCAAATGCCTTGAGATAAACGTTCCAGGCGCTATTGGAAAGGGTGCGTACCTGGGTGCCCCCCTTTGCCGCCCCGAGAAAGAGCGCATGGCGGTGCTTGTATGCCTCGACGATCTGCGGATCATACGGGTCGTTACGGCGCCGCTGCGCGATTTCGGAGTAGATTATGGTCTGATAGGGCACGCCCCAGCGCTCCATCAGGCGCAAAGTGCGCACGGCAGCCTCGGGGATCATCCAGTCATGGATGCCGGCATCGGTCTTGTCCGACCTTGAGCGCATCCAGTGGTAGACAGTGCCGTCATCGTCCTGAGTGCGGTGGTGTGCGCCTGACTGAATGTTGGCCAGCTCGTGGTTGCGACAGCCAGATGTGCTGGCCAGGACGATGTAGCAGGCCGTGCGCAGGCTGGTCAGCGCCTTGAGGAATGTCCTCAAACCACCCTCCCAACCAAGCGCACCCAGTTGATCGTTCTTCGTCCGACTTTTGGAAGATACCGATAACCACTTTCGCTGTCCCGCGCCGGTATTTAGTGAGTCGCGCAGGTCAAGCAGTTGCTGGCCGCGCTCAACCTGCTGGTATGCCCGCTCGAACAGGGTGCAAAAGATATCATCGGGTATCAGCGGCGTGTTGCCGCTCTGGCCGCCGTAGCCGGTGCGGCCCGCCATCGCCTTCGCGGAAGTCTCGGACCAGGGATGCTGAGACATGGGGTCGCTGGTGTACTGACTGAGTTCATGGAGGGCTTCGACGGCCTTGAAACGTCCCTCTAGCCCACGCTGCGACAATGGCTTGTCCTTGGACCGCTTGGTCTGGCGGTGCGCCTTGCAGGCGGCCACATACGTCGCGCACACCATCGGTGTCACCGCTCCAAGGTGGTCTAACTTCAGCGTTTCCAGGTGGCGCAGGAAAGGTCGTATATCAGAGAAAGTTTGTCGCATTATTGCGCCTTTGGGGCGACTGGCCCCATTGCGCCCACGTCGTAGGTAGCGGTACATCAATGCCTTCATCACCGGCCGGAACACCGATGGAACAGTACTGAAGTCCAGCCTTTGTTTGCTGGCTGGTACGTTGGTGGTGAAGCCGTGGAGTTGCCAGATGTCGTCGCCGTAGCGGCTTCGGATTACCCATTGCCCATCGACCTGAGTAGCACTGATGATCAAGGCGTCACGTTCGGATTCGGGGAGTGCACGTACATCGACCGGCTGGGAGGCAACGGGGGGCCAAGAGAACATCACCGAGGTATCGTCGCTCATGCAAATACCTCCAGGCTGTCGATTAGATCAATCGACCAGAACGGGTGCGGCAGTGTACGGGCCCGCTTACGGGCAGCCTCTACTGCCGCCATCTTGAAGGTACCGCGCCGCAGCCCCTCTGCAACGATGTAGTGGTCGATCAAGCGGGGGATGTGGGCATACTCTCGTGCCCAGCGACGTTTTTCCATGCTTGCACGTTCGCCCAGCACTCGGAAATAGAAGCTAAAAAGCTTGTAAAGATCGTCGGCGGTCACCGCGTAGTGCTTGCAGCGCAGGCAGTTCGTGAAGTTCATGCAAGTCGCGCCCTCGCGCTTTGGCGCGTACTGGCCGTTCACAGGATCTGCGCAGCGGCCCATGGGCGTGTCTTTGTAGGTTGCACCGATGGTCTGAGTCAGCAACTCTTGCACCAGTACTTCGCCCATGAACTGCCAATTGCGGCGGGCATCCTCGCCGGGCGCCAGATAGTTTTGATCGGCCACTTTCGGGGTATTACCAAGGGCCGCGGCTGTAGTCGCCAAATCGCCGTCAGTTAGCTCGAAGATGCGGTTGGCGAATGTCTTGCGTAAGCGTGATACGTTTATACGCAGTGGCTTTTCGTCGCTGTCGACCAAACCATACTTGGCTACGAGGCGCTTTGCTGCCCAAACCAATGTTGAATTGCTCAACGCCGAGACTTGGTCAGCACGCTTGTTGCTAAAAATACGATACAGCCATACTCGACCTTTGAGGTCGTCTGGCGCCTCTGCATCTAGGGGATCAGTCAAGACCATCACACGGCGGATCAGTCGCTCCACGTTGGTTCTCACGGTCGGCGTGGACTCCAGAAGGCGCTCGTCAGCGGACTCGGCGCGCAGTGCCACCTTGCTGGTGTTGTAGCCGCGTCGCTTCCATAGCACCAGAAACACGGAGTTGTCCTTAGGATGCGGGCGCAGGCAATTACGGTTCATTTCCAACAGTGGCGTGGTATTGCGTCCGGTGTGCAGCGCCACTACCAGAAGAGCGAAGGACAACAGCTCGCTAGTCAAGGGCGTATTGTCGGCCCAGATCGGGTTGATGGCCTGTCGAAGCGCCAGTGTGAACGCTTGCCGCTCGCGTTTGGACAACGCCGACTCACCCTTGGCCTTGCTGCTGCTGTTTGGGAAGGGGTTACGCGGGAAGGTGGCCGCATCGCCGGAGTTGACCAGGGGAATTAGTCCACGCCGTCCTAAAGCGGTCAGCACGGACTTGGTCTGCGCGTAGGTACTCCTCTGACTGAGAGTTACCATACCCAGCCCCGTGAGATGGCCGAAAAAGCCGTCGATCAGGTCTCGGGTCACATCGGCCAAGGTCAAGTCACGGTCAAAAGCCGTCGTCCGCAGCACGCAGTAGTCGAGGAACTTGCGCAGCCCATTGTTACAGTAGTTAGCCACAGTGCTGGCCTCGACAGCGCCATCCTGCCCGGCGAGGAAGCGTTCAATTTGGCGCTGGCAGGCATAGGTGATGGGGTCGATGCCAGCGGCGTACCAACTGGCAAAGTCGAAGCTACGGCTGTTAGTGGCGTTCCGCACGAAGCGAACCACGGTGTTCGTAGGAGGGATGGCTTCGGGGAGAATGTCCACATCTCCTGCCGCGTCATGGCTGCGCTCGACTTGCGGGACACTGAGGTCGGTCTTGGTAAATATCTTGCGCTTGCCCATCAGGTCGCCCCCCCCAATTCGTTCAATTCATCGTCATAGGCCAACACCGCCTCGTCGGCCATTTCGTTGACTAGGTGCAGGTACACCATGGTCGTTTGAATCGAACCGTGGCCGAGTTGCCGCTGAAGGAACACAAGGGGTTCCAACCCGTTCGCAGGGTTACGCTGAAGGCTGACCAGGGTTTGAGTGGCGTAGGTATGCCGAAGCATGTGCGTATGGACCTTGATTCCAGCCTGCTTGCCGGTCTCGCTGATGATCCGGTTGAGGCTCTTGCCGTCGCCACTATAGAGTTCCCCGGACTGGTTAAGGAGCAACGCCTTTTGTGGGGTCTTGCTTAGCGAGGCACGCTCGCCGCGTACCTTCGTCACATAGCGATAGAGTTCAGCCATGAATTTGCGGCTGACAAAAATATTTCGCGGCTTGCTGCCCTTAGTCACCATACCGCTGCCGTCGAACGGATCGAGCCGAATGCGGAGGTTGCGTTCGGTTCGTCCAGCCTTGTCCGGGTCGAAAACATAGGCCAGCGGGAAGGTAGCGATTTCCTCGCGGCGCAGACCCGTATACAGCGCCAGGCGCATCATCATCCGGTGATGGGGGTTCTCCGCCGCGGCCAGGAGCGACTTGATCTCGGCCATGCTCAGGAATTTGGGTAGAGCCTTGTGGATGCGCGGCATGACATCGTTTGCCATCGCCTTGCCGCCACTAGCATCGACGTGCGCAAGGAAGCCTGTTTGACGCCTCACGGTACGTTCTTCAAAGGTGAAGGGCAGGCGTTTCACCCAACCCTCCTTTAGTGCGTGCTCGTAGAACTTGCAGATATAAGTCAGGCGCTGGTGAGTGGTACTGGGTGCCAACTCGCAAGTCACCAGGCAGTAGTCCCGATACGCCGCCACAAGGCTCTTTGCCTCGCCACGATCAACGTCGCGCCAGTCCATCTCATGGGCTTGGAGAAAACTGAAGAAATCGTAAAGAGCGCGTCCAGTACTGGGCCAGGACCGATCAGAGCCAATACCCCCGCGTAGCAGGTAGTGACGAAAGAACTGATTGGCCGGAACACAACTCTCCATCGAGTCCCAAAGCAGAACGGGAAACTCCGGATAAGGTTGCCCAGCAATCACAAATTTCTCAGTAGCCCACACAAGCTCCATCTGCCGTCCTCTGTAGTAATTACCTTGTCAGCTCTGACCCGCTAGGGCATTAGATCGCCCCCCAAATCGACCTAATCTCTAAATATCTGTTTTTAGTAGCATAGAAATCTAACGACTTGAAAGTACCAGAACAAGGAAAGTCCCTACACCCTGGCACTCCTGAACGACGGTTTGAATGTGCAGGTGTCGCAGTTCAGTGGCCGTGAAAGCTTCAACCAGCCTTATCGTTTCGACATCGAAGTGATCGGTCTGACGCCGGCGATAAAACTTGAGCAGTTGCTGCACCAACCCGCGTTCCTGAGCCTGGACGGCGAAACAGGCATTCACGGCCTGC
>Ga0182008_10001523_pt1 | contig 15449 bp, 12 predicted proteins | sample Sormic07211129_1_FD_120482 | JGI IMG/M metagenome (GOLD analysis project Ga0182008, IMG submission 120482) | Rhizosphere microbial communities from Sorghum bicolor, Mead, Nebraska, USA - 072115-129_1 metaG | ecosystem: Host-associated > Plants > Roots > Rhizosphere | place: USA: Nebraska...
CGGAGCGGACCGCTCGGTGCAGCGCCTCCCCCTGGCCCTGTCCCGGGAACTGGGCCGCCAACACGAAACTTCCAACGCGCATTGCTTTTCCTGCTTCCTTGGCTCCGACGCGGAGCTCCCCCATCCGGCATAACCGTCTGACACGTGACGAGGTCACGGCCTGGCGAAGAGATTTGCGGATTGTCTGCAGAACGGGCGGCGGCGGCCGGACCGCAGCGGGCCGATGCCCTACGCGTACCCCGGTCGCGGACCCGTAGGCTGGACAGGACCCGTGCTCCCTGTATAGCCCCGTGAGGTGTCCCGTGTCCCCGCGTCGCAACCGACCCAAGGGATCCGACCTGTCGGGCTCGTCCGGCCGCAGCGCCGAGGACGACCGCCCCGGCCGCTACGGCGGCTGGCAGTCCACCGAGAGCTGGCAGGGCGAGGAGTGGAGCGTGCGGCATGTCGCGGGCGCGAGCGCGCAGGGCAAGACGTACCGCTGCCCGGGCTGCGACCAGATGATTCCCTCCGGCGTCCCGCACGTGGTGGCCTGGCCGGAGCACTCGGGCGTCGACGACCGCCGCCACTGGCACAAGGCGTGCTGGAACGCGAAGGACCGCCGCACCACGCGGGTGCAGCGGTCCCGTAACGCGCCGAGGTTCTGAGTACGGGCTACACGTCCCGGCTCTGCAGCAGCGAGACCGCGACGGCGAACGCGACGGCGGTGACACCCAGGGCGATCCACAGCGGATCCCAGCCGGTGGGGCCGGAGTTGCTGAGGGAGTGGGTGTAGAAGACGCTCAGCTGGCTCGGGATCGAGTAGTCGAAGAGGGCCTGGCGGACCGACTCCAGCGAGTCCGCGAACATGAACAGCGCCATGACCAGCGGGGCCAGCACAAGGGCGATCATGATGGTGATGGCGCCGGCGGAGTGCCGGATGATCGAGCCGACGAGCAGCGAGAGCAGACCGAGCAGCGCGATGTAGAGGGAGATCCCGAAGGTCCCCTTCAGCCACTCGGACCCGGACGGCGACTTGGCCCCCTGCAGCAGCGACACATCGGCGAGGGCCACGAGCAGCACGGACGCGAAGGTGACGGTGAACGCCACCGCGAAGAACACGATCGACTTCGCCGCGAGCACGCGCGCGCGTGAGGGGCACGCGGTCATCGTGGTGCGGATCATGCCGGTGCCGTACTCCGAGGCCGTGGTGAGCACGCCGAGCGTGATGATGCACATGCTGCCGAGCAGCAGCCCGAACACCCCGAAGGACAGCGGGTTCTCACCGGCCAGGCTCTCGTCGGAGGCCTGCGCGGACACGAGGGCGGCGATCAGCAGCCCGATCCCGACCACCAGCGCGACGAACACGCCGAGCGTCCACATCGTCGACCGCACCGACCGGATCTTCGTCCACTCGGAGGAGATCGCGTGCCCGAGGTGCGTGCGCACCACGGGGATCGGCGAGGTGTAGGTCGGATACGGCGAACCGGCCGCCACCGCCTGCCAGTCGGGTACGGCGGCCTGCGGCATCGGGGGCTGCGGGGTACTCATCGGACGTCCTCGGGCTTGGTCAGGTCGGAGGGTGCGGGCGCCGCAGGGGCGCTCTGGGCGGGCGGTGCGGCGGCCGGGGCCGCCGGGGCCGGGGCCTGCGGTGCGGGGGCTCCCTGGGGCGCCTGAGGCGCTTGGGGCGCCGGCTGGGCGTACGGGTTGGGCTGGGCCGCGCCCGGAGCGCCGTACGGCCCCGCGGGAGGCTGCCCGGGGGCGCCGTACGGGTGGGGCATCGCGAAGGGCCGGCCGCCCTGTTGGGGGGACGGCGGGGCGTACCAGCCGGGCTGGCCCTGGCCGGGGACCGGCATGGGGGGCTGGGCGCCGGGCGGGAGGGGCTGCGTCAGGCCCTCCTTCTGGTCGGCCGTCGAACGGAAGTCGACCGCCCCCTGCGTCATCCGCATGTACGCCTCCTCCAGCGAGGCCTGGTGCGGCGACAGCTCCCACAGGCGTACGTCGGAGTCGTGCGCGATGTCGCTGATGCGGGGGAGCGCAAGACCCGTCACCCGCAGCGCGCCGTCCTGCTCCGGCAGCACATGGCCGCCGGCCTCGGTCAGCGCGGACGTCAGCTTCTCGCGCAGCTGCGGCTCCGTGTCCGGCGTCCGCACGCGCGCGAAGTCCGCCGAGTTCGCCGAGATGAAGTCCCCGATGCTCATGTCGGAGAGCAGCTGTCCGCGCCCGATCACGATGAGGTGGTCGGCGGTCAGCGCCATCTCGCTCATCAGATGGGAGGAGACGAAGACCGTACGGCCCTCCGCCGCCAGTGCCTTCATCAGGTTGCGGACCCAGAGGATGCCCTCCGGGTCGAGCCCGTTCACCGGCTCGTCGAACAGCAGCACCTGGGGGTCGCCGAGCAGCGCCGCCGCGATCCCGAGCCGCTGTCCCATGCCGAGCGAGAAGCCCTTGGACCGCTTCTTCGCCACGTCCTGGAGACCCACCACGCCGAGCACCTCGTCCACCCGCCGGGCCGGGATACCGGACAGCTGGGCCAGGGACAGCAGGTGGTTGCGGGCGGACCGGCCCCCGTGCACGGCCTTGGCGTCGAGCAGCGCGCCCACCTGACGGGGGGCGTTCGGCAGCTTCGCGTAGGGGTGGCCGGCGATCGTCACCTGCCCCGACGTGGGGTTGTCCAGCCCCAGGATCATCCGCATCGTCGTCGACTTGCCGGAGCCGTTGGGCCCCAGGAAACCGGTGACGGCGCCGGGCCGCACCTGGAAGGAGAGGTTGTACACAGCGGTCTTGTCGCCGTAGCGCTTGGTCAGGCCGACTGCCTCGATCATGCTCCGCACCCATCGAAAGGTTCAGGACAGCGGGGCACACGCCCCCCGTAAGGGTTAGGAGGATATCGAGCGGCTGACGGTTCCGCTCAAGAGGAAGTAAAAGGTCGGCCTTCGCTTGACGTTCTCAGCCATCCGCGGACACCCCCCGTCACGCGTCCCGCCGCTTCAGCAACGCGTATCCGCCCAGCAGCGCGGCGACCACCCACAGCAGCATGATCCCGAGCCCGCCCCAGGGCCCGTACGGAGTGTCGTCGTCGATCCTCGGCACCACCTGCATGATCCTGCTGCCGGCCTGGTCGGGCAGGAACCGGCCGATCTTCTTGGTGGCGGAGACGTTCCCCAGGATGTTGGAGATCAGGAAGAAGAACGGCATCAGGATGCCGAGCGACAGCATGGGGGAGCGCAGCATCGAGGCGACGCCCATCGAGAACACGGCGATGAGGGTCATGTAGATCCCCCCGCCGATGACCGCGCGCAGCACATGCGGGTCGCCGAGGGCCGCGCTGTGCGAGCCGAGCATGGCCTGTCCGAGGAAGAAGGCGACGAAGCAGGTCGCCATGGAGACGACGAGCGCGAGCCCGGTCGCCACCGCGATCTTGCTGAACAGGAACGTCCCGCGCTGCGGTACGGCGGCCAGGGAGGTGCGGATCATGCCGGTGCTGTACTCGTTGGACACGACCAGCACCCCGAACACGATCATCGCCAGCTGTCCGAGGCTCATCCCGGCGAAGCTGATGTAGGTCGGGTCGAAGGAGAGGCGGTCCTTGCGGCTCATGTTGCCGAACTCGTGCTTCGACAGCGCCGAGATCAGCATGCCGAGGGCGATGGTGACGACCACGGCGAGGGAGAGCGTCCACAGGGTCGAGGCCACCGACCGGATCTTGGTCCACTCGGACCGTACGACCTGGATCGCCGCCATGCTCAGCTCCTCTTCCAGTCGTCGCCCCAGGACCGGGGCTGCCGCTCGGCGGGTGTGTCGGAGTGCGCGTGGTACTCGACCGACTCCGCGGTCAGCCGCATGAACGCCTCCTCCAGGGAGGCCTGCTGCGGACTGAGCTCGTGCAGCACGATCTGGTGCCGCGCGGCCAGCTCACCGATGTGCTCGGCCTTGCTGCCGTCCACCTCCAGCGCCCCGCTCCCGGACTCCACGACCGTCACCCCGGCGTCGTGCAGCACATCGAGCAGCCGCTCCCGCTGCGGGGTGCGGATACGGACGTAGGTCCGCGAGTTCTCCTCGATGAAGCCGGACATGGAGGTGTCGGCGAGCAGCCGTCCCTGTCCGATCACGACCAGATGGTCGGCGGTCAGCGCCATCTCGCTCATGAGGTGACTCGACACGAACACGGTCCGGCCCTGTGCCGCCAGCGACTTCATCAGATTGCGGATCCAGTGGATGCCCTCGGGGTCGAGCCCGTTGACCGGCTCGTCGAACATCAGGATCCGCGGATCGCCGAGGAGGGCGCCCGCGATGCCGAGCCGCTGCCCCATGCCGAGCGAGAACCCCTTGGCCTTCTTCCCGGCCACGGCGGTGAGTCCGACGGTGTCGAGGACCTCGGCCACCCTGCGCTTCGGGATGCCGTTGCTCTGCGCGAGGCACAGCAGGTGGTTGTGGGCGCTGCGGCCGCCGTGCACGGCCTTGGCGTCGAGGAGGGCGCCGATGTACTTGAGCGGGTCCTTGAGGCGGTCGTAGTGCTTGCCGTCGATCCGCACATCGCCCGCCGTCGGCCGGTCGAGTCCGAGCATCATCCGCATGGTCGTCGACTTGCCGGCGCCGTTCGGGCCGAGGAACCCGGTCACGATGCCGGGTCTGACGGTGAAAGTGAGGTTGTCGACCGCCACCTTCTGGCCGTAACGCTTGGTCAGCCCCGAGAGCTCGATCATGCGGCCACGCTAGGACGCCGTCCGGACCCCCGCCACCCCGGCCGGGCGAACGAAGCCCGAACCCACCGTCAACAACACCGAACCCCGCCACCCAGCCGACGGCGTTGCCTGGTGAGGGGATCCTCCCGGCGGGCGGACGGTCGTGTACGCCGAGGGCCCGCGTCTTCGGGGAGACGGTGCGGGCCCTCGGTCGTGGTGCTGTTCGCTGCCCGACGCCATCGTCGACATCGCCGAACACCGCCGAACACCGCCGCCCAGCCGATACCAGGGGCGCGCGGGCGAGGCCGAAGGCGGTGCGGGCATGCCGAGGGCCCGTGCCTTCGGGGGAGATGGCACGGGCCCTCGGTCGTGGTGCTGTTTAGCGGGACTGCTGAGCCGGAACCCCGCGGGAGATGGGCTCGTCGTCGGCCGGCGTGCTCGCGGCGGCCACCGCGGCACCCGTGAGCGTCGCCAGCATCTCGCGGACGTTCGTCAGCTGGGCGTTGATCGAGTCGCGGCGGTTGGTCAGCGCTGCGAGCTCACGCTCGGATTCCGAACGGATGCGGTCGGCCTTGGCGTTGGCGTCGGCCACGATGTCCTCGGCCTGGCGCTGGGCCGTCTCCACCGTCTGGCGGGCGCGGCGCTCGGCGTCCGTGCGCAGCTTCTCCGCCTCCAGGCGCAGCTGCTCCGCGCGGTGCTCGATCTCGGCGAGGCGCTTCTCCGCCTTGGCCTGACGGGACGCCAGGTCGCGCTCGGACTGCTCGCGGCGCTTGGCCAGGTTCGTCTCGAAGTCCGCGGCGGCCTGCGCGGCCTTGGCGCGGGTCTCCTCGAAGAGGGCGTCGGCCTCCTCACGCTTCGACTGCGCGTCCTTCTGCGCCTCGGAGCGCAGCTGCGACGCGTCGCTCTTCGCCTTCTCGACGATCCGGACGCCTTCGTCCTCCGCCTTGGCCTTGCGCTCCGCGGCGAACGATTCTGCGTCGTTGCGGACCTGCTGCGCCGCCGACTCGGCGAGCTCGCGGTGCTGCTCGGCCGCGCGTCGGGCCTCCTCGCGCAGGTCCTTCGCCTCCTCCTCGGCGAGGCGGAGGATCTTCTCGACACGCGCGCCGAGGCCGGCGTACGACGGCTCGGCGTCGCTCACCTGCGCCTGGGCGTTCTGCGTCTCGAGGTGGAGCTCCTCGATGCGCTTTTCCAGAGCGGTGATGCGGGCGAGAGCGCTGTCACGGTCGGAGACGAGCTTGGAGATGCGTTCGTCCACCTGAGCGCGGTCGTACCCACGCCGCACAAGCTCGAAGCCGTAGGGGGAAGTGTCGCTCATGGGGTTCCTGTCAAATGAGACCGGTGAGGTGATAGGGGGAATCCTAGGGGCCGAAGCGGTGTGTCATCGAGCGGATACGTGTTTGATCTGGAGAATGACACCCCTTTTGAGTGGCTAACCCAGGGACTACTTGCCAAAAAACTGGTCAAAGGCCCCAGACCGCACCGGTATTGTTCTGTCGATCAGTTGTCCGACCGGTGGTCGGACTAGCCGTCCGACGGCTTACCCGAACGAGGGGCGCCGACGGCCGCGCCCGCCTTGACGCCACCGTCCTTGCCCGCCGACGGGGCCTCGAAAGACTCCAACGCCTCCAGGACGTCCTGGACACGGGAGATCTCGGCGTTGATGTCCTCGCGCCGGCGCACCAGGACCTCCAGCTCGCGCTTGCCCTCCTCGACCGTGCGCCTGGCCTCGCGGATCGCCTCGGCCTTGAGCTCCTCGGCCTCCCGGACGAGGGTGTTCTTCTTCTGCTCGGCCTCCTTGAGCAGCCCCTCGGCCTTCTTCACCGCGGCGATACGGACCTTGCCCGCCTCGGAGTTCGCCTCCGAGACCAGCTCCTTGGCCTTCGCCTGCGCCTTGGCCAACTGCTCCTCGGCGGCCTTGATCAGCGCGTCGCAGCGGTCGCCGGTGGCCTTCATCGTCTCCGCGGACTCACGGCGGGCCCGCTCGTGCAGCGCCTCGATCTCGCCCGTGATCCGGTCGCGCAGCTCCTCGGCCCGCTCCCGGATCTGGGTGGCGTCCCGGCGGGCGCCGACGAGCAGCTCGTCCGCGTCCGCGCGCGCCTGCTCCACCCGCGCGTTGCCCTCGACCGTCGCCTCGGACACCAGCCGCTCGGCCTCCGTACGGGCCGCCCCGACCATGGTGTCGGCCTGCGCCTCCGCCTCGGCGGTCGTCTTGTGGGCCTGCTGCTGGGCCTCGGTGAGCAGCTTGTCGGCCTCGGCCGTGGTCTCCGTGATGAGCGTGTCGACCTGCTCGGCCACGTCCTGACGGCGCTTGTTGGCGTCCTTGCGGGACTCGTCGAGGGTGCGCTCCGCCTCCTCGCGCGCCGAGTTGACCAGTCGCTCGGCCTCCGCCTCGGCCTCGGCCTTGACGCGCTCGGACTCGCCCCGGATCCGCTCGGCGTGCTGCTGGGCGGAGCCGACCGTCGCGGCGGCCTCGGCGCGCAGCCGCTCCGCGTCGCCGGTGGCGTCCGAGATCAGGTTCTCCGCCTTGGCGATCGCCTCGGTCCGCACCCGCTCGGCCTCGGCCACCGTCTCCGACCGCAGCCGCTCCGCCTCGGCGACCGTGTCGGTGCGCAGCTTGTCGGTGTCGCGGACGGTGTCCGTGGTGAGCCGCTCGGCCTCGTTACGGGCCTCCGTGATCAGGGCGTCGGCCTGCGCGGCCGCGTCCGAGCGGATCCGGTTGGCGTCCTCGCGGGCGTCCGCCCGGGTGCGCGAAGCGGCCTGGTCGGCTTCGGCGAGGGCGTCCGAGGCCTCCGTACGCAGCCGCTGGGCGTGCTCGGCGCTCTCCGAGCGCAGCCGCTCCGCCTCCTCGATCGCCTCCGTGACGGTGCGCTCGGCGAGGGCCTTGGCGGCGTCCGTCTCCACGGCCGCCTCGCGCCGGATGCGGCTCGCGTCCTCGGAGGCCCGCTCCCGCTCCGCGTACGCGTCGGCGCGGACCCGGTCCGCCTCCTCCTGCGCCTCGCGCCGGGTGCGGTCCGCCGCGTGCTCGGCGGCGCTGCGCAGCCCGGTGATCTCCTCCTGGGCCTGCTCGTGCAGCCCGGCGACCGAGTCCCGCACCTGCTGGGCGTGCTGCTCGGCGGCCGAGACCATCTCGTTCGCCCGCCGGTCCGCCTCCTCGACCAGCCGCACCGCCTCGGTCTGCGCCTCCTCGACGCGGTTGCGCGCGGAGGCCAGCAGGTCCTCGCTCTGCTCACGGGCCCGCCGGCGCTCCTCGTCGGCCTCGTCGCGCGCGGCGCCCAGCAGTTCCTCGGCCTCACGGCGGCGCCGGTTGGCCTCCTCCTGCGCGGCGGCCAGCGTCTCGGACGCCTCGGTGGCGAGCCGCTCGGCGGCGGCCTGTGCCTCGGCCCGGACCCGGTCGGCGGTGTCCTGCGCCTCCGACTTCAGCCGCTCGGCCTCCGCCGCCGCCTCGGACCGCAGGCGTACGGCGACGGACTCGCCCTCGGCACGGGACGCGGACGCGTCCGCCGCGGCCTCGTCGCGCAGCCGCTCCGCCTCCGCCTCGGCCTGCTGCTGGAGCGAACGGATGCGCTCGGCGGCCTCGGAACGCAGCCGGTCGCTCTCCTCGGCCGCCTCACGGCGGATCCGGGACGCCTCCTCGCGGGCTTCCGTCAGCGCCTGCTCGGCGGCGGCGAGACGCTCCTCGGCGTCCGTGTGCAGCCGCGTCAGCTCCTCGGCGGCCTCGACGCGGCGGGCCTCTATGGCGCGCTCGGTCTCCTCGTGCAGCTCGCGGGCGGCCCGCTCGGCGTCGGCCTTGATGCCCTCGGCCTGCTCGACGACCTCCTCGCGGTGCCGCTCGGCCTCCTGCCGGGTGCGCTGCAGGGTCTCCTCGGCCTGCCGGCGCAGCGTGGTCGCCCGCTCGATGGCCTCCGTACGGACCTTCTCGCTGTCCGTGGTGGCCTTCTGGCGCAGCTCGTCCGCGTCCTGCTTGGCCTTGGCCAGCAGCTCCTCGGCAGTCTTGGCCGCCTCCTCGATCTGCTGGACGGCCTCCTTGCGGGCCTCCGCGCGGATCTTCTCGCCCTCGGCGACCGCCTCGGCCCGCAGCTGCTCGGCCTCGCCGCGCAGCCGGCGCGCCTCCTCCTGCAGCTCGACCGTCTTGGCGCGGTACTCCTTGGTGTCGTCCTTCGCCGAGCCCTTGAGCTGCTCGGCGATGTCGTGCGCCTCGGCGCGCAGCCGGTCGGCCTCGGCCTCGGCCTCGCGGCGGATCCGCTCGGCCTCCTCGGCGGCCGCCTTGGTGGTGTTGCGCGCGTCCTCCTGCGCCCGGTTGAGGACGTCCTCGGCCGTCTTGGCCGCCTTGGACAGCTGGGTGGCGCTCTCCTCGGCGGTGATCGTACGGGCCTTCTCGGCGGCCTCGGCGACGATCTTCTCGGCCTCGGCACGCGCGTCCGCGACGACCTGTTCGGCGTCCGCCTTGGTGGTCTCGGCCTCCTTGGTGGCCTCCTCGACCAGCCGGGCGACCTGCTCCTTCGCCGTACGGGTGCGCTGCTCGTTGGCCGACTCGGCGGTGGACAGGGCCTTCTCGGCGGCCGCCGTGGCCTCGGTGACGAGCTTGTCGGCCTCCGCCTGCGCCTTGCGCAGCGCCTCCTCGGCCTCGGCCATCCGCTGCTCGGCGGTCCGGCTCAGCTCCTGCGCCTGGCGACGGGCCGAATCCGACTCGGTGGCGGAGGAGGTGCGCAGCTGCTCGGCGTGGTCGGTGGCCTCCTGGGCCTGGGTGGACGCGGCGTTCAGCAGCCGCTCGGCGTCCGTACGGGCCCTCAGCAGCAGCTGCTCGGCCTCCGCGCGGGCCTTCTCGGCGTCGGCCTCCAGCCGCTGCCGGGCCTCGGCCGCGATCCGCTCGGCCTCCGCACGCGCCGAGGCCAGGGCCTGCTCGGCCTCCGCGCGGGACTCGTCGAGGAGCCGACGGGCCTGGGACTCGCTGCGGGCCCGCAGCTGTTCGGCCCAGGCCACGTTCTCGTTGACGTGCGACTCGACGGTCTGCCGGCGCTCCGCGAGCTCCTGGTCCAGCTGCTGACGGCGGGTGACCGCCTCCTGGTGCAGCTCCGCCTGGAGCCGGGCCGCGTTCTCCGCGTGCTCCTGAAGGATGCGCTGGGTCTGCGCACGGGCCTGGCTGAGCTCGCGCTCGGCGTCCTGGCGGAGCTGGTCGGCCTGGACCTGGGCGTTGCGCAGCAACTGCTCGGCCTGGTAGCCGAGGTCGCCGCCCCCGATGTCGTAGGCGGGCCGGGACATGATGGTGCGGCGCGCCTCGTGCAGCTTGGCGCGCAGCACCTCGACCTGGTAGCCGAGGTCCTCGGCGTGCTGAATCGCCTTTTCCCGCTCGGTCTTGAGCCGATCCATCTCGGCCTCGAACCGAGAGAGGTGGTCGACGTCAGCCGCCGGCTCTCGCTCCTGGCGTTCGTAGCCCCGCACTGCGCGGTCCCATCCGTCCCCTGGTCGCAAGTCTGGCCAAACGAACTCCGCCCGTCCGACGGACGGAGCCCCCGGGGAATGGTGTCAGATCGACGGCGGAGCACGGGCTGCCGCCCAGTCGCTCGCCCCCCGAAACCGGGCCCCGGTGGCCCCTCCGTCAAAGGTGGTGTCGTCCGCCCGAAGGGCGGGCCTCACGGCGTCCGGCGCGTGCGATCGCAAGGTGCCGAAAAGTCCTCGTAGCGGAGCTACCAGGGCCTTTCGGCCACGCGGCGAGCGTGCGCGCCAGGCGTCGTGAGGCAGGCACCACCTTTGACGGAGGGGCCAGGCCACCCCGGACTTCGGGGGCGACCGCCCCCAACACTACCGGCCCATATGTACGAGGGTCAGTGCTCAGGTGACTCAACAGGCGCCGAAGTGACCAGTTCTGTCAGTACGCCGTGGCAATCCTTGGGGTGAAGGAAGGTGATCCGTGACCCCATGGAACCGCGTCGCGGCTCTTCGTACAGAACGCGTACGCCCTTGTCCTTGATGCCGGCCGCGTCGGCGTCCACATCCGCCGTACCGAAAGCGATGTGGTGGACGCCCTCACCGTTCTTGTCGAGCCACTTGGCGACCGTCGAGTCCGGCCGGGTGGGCTCCAGAAGCTGCAGGTAGGAGGCGCCGCCGTCCGAGGTGTCGTTGATCTTCAGCATGGCCTCGCGGACGCCCTGCTCCTCGTTGACCTCGGAGTGGAACACCTCGAAGCCGTAGGTGGACCGGTAGAACTCGACGGTCTTGTCGAGATCGAAACAGGCGATTCCGATGTGGTCGATTCGCGTCAGCATGTTTGTCAGTGCAGCGCGCTTCGGATGGTTACGCAACGTGCCAGCGATCACATCGACCGCCGGGTGACGGCACGGAGTGCCACTCAGTACCTTGGAAGTAAACCCTCGTTCACTCCTCGGCAGTGCAGCCGGTAAGGGGATCGCAGCCCATGTCTGGATCGAACAGCACGACCTCGGTGATCGTCGCGGGCGCCCGTACGCCCATGGGACGGCTGCTGGGCTCCCTCAGGTCCTTCTCCGGAGCCGACCTCGGCGGCTTCGCGATCAAGGCCGCCCTGGACCGTGCGGGGATCGGTGGCGACCAGGTGCAGTACGTGATCATGGGGCAGGTGCTCCAGGCCGGGGCGGGGCAGATCCCGGCGCGCCAGGCCGCGGTCAAGGCGGGCATCCCGATGAGCGTCCCGGCGCTCACCGTCAACAAGGTGTGCCTCTCCGGCCTCGACGCGATCGCGCTGGCCGACCAGCTGATCCGCGCCGGCGAGTTCGACGTGGTCGTCGCCGGTGGCCAGGAGTCCATGACCAACGCCCCGCACCTGCTGCCGAAGTCCCGCGAGGGCTTCAAGTACGGCGCCGTCGAGATGCTCGACGCGATGGCCCACGACGGCCTGACCGACCCGTGGGAGAACATCCCCATGGGCGAGTCGACCGAGAAGCACAACACCCGCCTCGGCATCCAGCGCCCCGCCCAGGACGAGATCGCCGCCCTGTCCCACCAGCGCGCGGCCGCCGCCCAGAAGAACGGCGTCTTCGAGGCCGAGATCACCCCCGTCGAGATCCCGCAGCGCAAGGGCGAGCCGGTCGTCTTCAGCAAGGACGAGGGCATCCGCGGCGACACCACGGTCGAGTCCCTGGCCAAGCTGCGCCCGGCGTTCGCCAAGGACGGCACGATCACCGCCGGCACCTCCTCGCAGATCTCGGACGGCGCGGCGGCCGTGGTCGTGATGAGCAAGGCCAAGGCGCAGGAGCTGGGCCTGGAGTGGCTCGCCGAGATCGGCGCCCACGGCAATGTGGCCGGACCCGACAACAGCCTGCAGTCCCAGCCGTCCAACGCGATCCTGCACGCCCTGAAGAAGGAGGGCCTGGAGGTCGAGGACCTGGACCTGATCGAGATCAACGAGGCCTTCGCCGCGGTCGCCGTCCAGTCAATCAAGGACCTCGGCGTGTCCACGGAAAAGGTGAACGTCAACGGCGGCGCCATCGCCCTGGGCCACCCGATCGGCATGTCCGGCGCCCGGCTGGTCCTGCACCTGGCCCTGGAGCTCAAGCGCCGGGGCGGCGGCGTGGGCGCGGCCGCCCTGTGCGGCGGCGGCGGTCAGGGTGACGCGCTGATCGTCCGGGTACCCAAGGCCTGAGTTCTCTCGTACGCCGTCTCGCGTGCGCCGTCTCTCGTACGCCGATCTCTCGTACGCCGATCTCCGAACGGAGCTGTGATGCAGGACGTCTCCACACTCGTCGCCCAGGCGAGGGAGGGCCGGCCGCGAGCCGTGGCCCGGCTGATCTCCCTGGTGGAGGGGGCGTCCCCGCAGCTGAGGGAGGTCATGGAGACACTCGCGCCGCTGACCGGCAACGCGTACGTGGTCGGTCTGACGGGGTCGCCGGGCGTCGGCAAGTCCACGTCCACCTCCGCGCTCGTCACGGCGTACCGCAAGCAGGGCAGGCGGGTCGGCGTCCTGGCCGTCGACCCGTCGTCCCCGTTCTCCGGGGGCGCCCTGCTCGGCGACCGCGTCCGTATGTCGGACCACGCCTCCGACCCCGGCGTCTACATCCGCTCCATGGCCACCCGCGGCCACCTCGGCGGCCTCGCCTGGGCCGCCCCGCAGGCGATCCGCGTCCTGGACGCGGCGGGCTGCGACGTGATCCTGGTGGAGACGGTCGGCGTCGGCCAGTCGGAGGTCGAGATCGCCTCCCAGGCCGACACCTCGGTGGTTCTCCTGGCTCCCGGGATGGGCGACGGCATCCAGGCGGCGAAGGCCGGAATCCTGGAGATCGGTGACGTCTACGTCGTCAACAAGGCCGACCGGGACGGCGCCGACGCCACCGCCCGCGAGCTGAACCACATGCTCGGCCTCGGGGAGTCCCGCGGCCCCGGCGACTGGCGTCCCCCGATCGTCAAGACGGTCGCGGCGCGCGCCGAGGGCATCGACGAGGTGGTCGAGGCCCTGGAGAAGCACCGCGCCTGGATGGACGAGCACGGCGTGCTGGCCCAGCGTCGGCTCGCCCGCGCCTCCCGCGAGGTGGAGACCATCGCCGTGACGACCCTGCGCGAACGCATCGGCGACCTGCACGGCGACCGCCGGCTGAGCGCGCTGGCGGAACGGATCGTGGGCGGCGAACTGGACCCGTACCGCGCGGCGGACGAGCTGGTGGCGGGCCTCACGCAGGCCTGACGCAGGCCTGACGGGGGCTTTTCCGCTGTTCGACTCCCGTCCGGCACTGCTAAGTTGACGGACATGTACCTCCTCTTGGCCTAGGGCACGCCCCTGCCCGCGCACGGCACCCGGTGACCGACCGGACCGACGCGCGGCGATCAGGCGTCCCTGCCCGCCTTGAGTCGAGGAACCCCACTCCCATGTCTTCCGCACCGGTCGGACGGCCGTCGTACGCTGCCGTCCTCCGTCTCCCGTACGCCCGCCGCACCTTCGCGGCCGCCCTGCTCGGCAGGCTCTCCTACGGGATCGTCCCCCTGTCCGTGATGCTCGCCGTGACCCGGGCCTGCGGGTCCTACACGGTGGCGGGCACCGCCATGGCCCTGTTCGGCGGGACCAGCGTCTTCCTGTCGCCCGCGAGGGCGGCCCTGATCGACCGCCACGGCCCGCGCCGCGCCCTGGTCCCCATGACCGCCGCCTACGTCGGCCTCCTCGCCCTGCTGACCGCGCTGATCTGGCGCCCGGGCACCGCCTCCCCGCTGCTCGTGGGCGCGTTGACCGCGACGGCGGGTGCCTGCACACCGCCGCTGGGGCCCACCATGCGAGCGGTGTGGGGCCGGCTGGCCCCCGACCGGGCACTGTTGCAGCGGGCCTACAGCCTCGACGGCGTGGCCGAGGAACTCCTCTTCGTCTCGGGCCCGCTGCTCGTCGGCCTGCTGCTGGGCGTCGCCCCGCCCACCGCCGGGATCATCACCGGGACGGCCCTGATGGCGGCCGGGGCCGGGGCATTCGTGAGGTCTCCGGCCGTACGGGTGATACGGCCCGCCGAACGGAAGGCCGACAAGCCCGCAACCGCGCACGACGGTGCCTCCAGGCCCGCAACCGCGCACGACGGTGCCTCTCCGGGAGCCCTCCGCGGCATCGTCCGGCCCGTCGTGGCCTCCGCCGGTGTCGGTCTCGCGCTCGGTGTCGTCGACCTGGTCGTCGTCGCCTTCGCCGAGCAGGGGCATCACGGCGACGACGCGGTGGCCTGGACGCTGGCCGCGCTGTCGGCCGGGAGCGCGGTCGGCGGGCTCCTCAACGGGGCCGTCGCCTGGCGCGTCCCGGCCGGGGCACGGCTGGCCCTGACGCTGGTGGGCCTCGGTCTGGCGCTGGGCGGTGCCGGGCTCGCTCCCGGCCTCGGCGTACTCGCCGTCGCTCTCGCGTGCGCCGGCTTCTTCGTCGCGCCGGCCCTCACCACCGCCTACCTGATCGCCGACGAGACGGCCGCCCCCGAGGCCCGTGTCCGGGCCGGCGCCTGGGTCAACACCGGTGTGAACGCGGGCGGCACGGCCGGCGCGGCGGCGGCCGGACTCATGGTGGGTGCCATCCCGCCGGTCCTGTGCTTCGCGGCGGCTGGCACGGCGGCCCTGCTGACGGCGGCGGCCGTGGGACGAGGAGGCCGCGCCGGGCTGCGCCGAGAGACGGACCACGCGGACGCCCTGGCCGCCGAGAAGGCCTCTCCCGCTGTCTGAGCCCGACGCCGGACGCGCCGGCGGGTGGAACCCTGATCGGGCTCCGCCTGCCGGGCGTTCCGTGGAGCGGTCAGGGCCGACCCCGCTGCCCGCGCAGGTGTTGTGCGACGGGCTTGAGCGCCTTGTCGAGTTCCGACAGGGACTCGGGGGTCAGCAGATCGATGAAGTGCCTCCGCACCGACGCCACATGGTGGGGCGCGACCTTCTTCATCGTCTCCATGCCGTGCTCGGTCAGGACCGCGTAGAGTCCACGCCGGTCGGACTCGCAGTTCTCACGGCGGACCAGGTTCGCGTTCTCCATACGGGTGATCTGGTGGGAGAGGCGGCTCTTGGACTGGAGGGTGGCGGACGCGAGGTCGCTCATCCGCATCCGTACGTCCTCCGACTCGGAGAGGTTCACCAGGATCTCGTAGTCGTTCATTGTCAGTCCGAACGGCTGCAGGTCCTTTTCGAGCTGGTATGTCAACAGCCTGTTGACCTCCAGGTGGGTGCGCCAGGCGCACTGCTCCGCATCGGTCAGCCAGGGCGTGGCCGTCTCGGTCTCCATGAATGAAGTCTACCTAAGATGTTGAAAATCGAACTAGTGAGGGTTTTCGAGTGACGGTGCGCACACGTTCGACGTCACACTCCGCAGACTACCGCTCA
>Ga0182008_10001529_pt1 | contig 15389 bp, 11 predicted proteins | sample Sormic07211129_1_FD_120482 | JGI IMG/M metagenome (GOLD analysis project Ga0182008, IMG submission 120482) | Rhizosphere microbial communities from Sorghum bicolor, Mead, Nebraska, USA - 072115-129_1 metaG | ecosystem: Host-associated > Plants > Roots > Rhizosphere | place: USA: Nebraska...
GCTGACGGAGCAGGAGGGCGTACACCTGGCCAGAGCATTGACCATACAAAAAGAGAAGGACAACAATTTCCTCCACTGTAAAGGTATTTTACCTTCCAATGTGTTGCATATTGATTCAGGCAAAAACGCCTGTGTAATGTGGTATACACTCGAGAAACGCCGGAACCTGTTTTTTACAGACTTCTTGCATATTCCAAACGGGCAGGCCAACGCTCCCGCCATGTTGTGGCAAGCCACCAAAAACAAACTGACCGTTTTTGCACTTCGCGGAAACCGCAGACCAACGTTGCAAACCACCCTGTACCATGCGCCATTTTTTAATGTGTATGATGATGGTGAGGTGTGTATGGGAAATTTTGATGTGAGCATTAAAAATTCAGCATCCATTCAAGAATTTATACAGGCTTGGGAAGCTTATTTTTTTAACAGCTATTTCAGCCATTTGGTAAATAGCCACAATCCCGTACAGGGCAATCCGGTACAACTGTGGAAAGAACTGTTAGATAGCAAACTCCCATTTCCAAAAGATCGCCTTGTCAAAACAAACTTTACCTTAAAAGACATATTACCATGAAAACCAAAGTACATTTTACCGATAATGATTTGCTCAATCCCACCAACCCGATCAGCGTGAACGTGATCGGGGCAGGAGGTACGGGTTCAAAAGTGCTGACCGCCCTGATGGAAATGAACCATAGTCTAATCGAACTGGATCACCCCGGTTTGTCCGTAAGGCTGTGGGATGATGATGTAATTTCCCATGCAAATATCGGCAGACAGCGTTTTGCAGAATGCGAAATCGGTCTACCTAAATCCGTCGCCCTCATTAACAGGATTAACCGATGGTCTGGCTCTCATTGGAAAGCGGAACAATCCAAGTTTGAGCGAGATCAAAAAGGGAATAGACCGAAACATGCGAAAGCAACCATCACCATATCCTGTGTGGACGATGTGGCATCGAGGTTCGAGATTGCAGAAATTCTGATGCAAAAGGAAAAATCCTTTTATCACGACTGCTGTAAATATTGGTTGGATTTTGGAAACAGTAAAAATACTGGGCAGGTACTCTTATCTACCGTTGGAGATATTCGGCAACCTAAGTCAGAGAAATACGAAACCATAGCAAATCTGCCTTTTGTAACCGATGAATTTGGCGATTTTTTGAGACAATCAGAAGAATCGGACAACACACCAAGTTGCAGTGTTGCAGATGCCCTTTTAAAACAGGACTTGTTTATCAACGCTTCATTAGCGCAAATGGGTTGCTCGTTACTGTGGAACCTGTTCCGCAATGGCCTGACTGAATACCGGGGCTTTTTCCATAACCTTCAGGATTTTAATACACAAGGTATTAGATTATAGCTCGGCTTTAAGCTGCCTGGGAAGAATCCACGGCGGCAAAAAGCCCACCTCGCCCTGGCGTTCGAGGTCAGCTTTTTGCATCAATGGTGCAATTCATTTGTGCCGTCTACTCCACTGTCCCAGCTACAAATCAATTGCGGTTTTTTTCGATGGTGCCCATTACGGATGGGCAGTAATCTAGTGGTCTTAGCCTATTAGCGAGATTTCTAGAAACGTAGCCATCACCACAACCAAAGGCCAAAAATAAGTCAACCTCGCCTTACGGGCGAGAATGCCTTATTGTAACAATAAGGTGCAATCCATTTAAGCCGTCTACTCCACTATCCACTCAGTAAATCAATTGCGGGCTTTTTTGATGGTGCCCATTACGGATGGGCAGCCATAATTGTAATTGGTTTGTTTGTTCGGATGTTTAGTATTGGAAATTTTTACATCAATCCTGTATTCCCACTAAAGCTGGAAGCGTTCATATTTATACCACCCTTAAAAAGATCATTTGAAATTTTTAATTCAAACATTATTGAAATAATCAGTCATGGTCGATAGACGGGCATTTGTGTTTGATTTTGGAATAACTTTACCTAAAACCAAACTAAGCATCTGATCATGAAAACAATTTTAAACCTGCTGATCATATTGATGACCAGCCAATTATCTACCAAAATTTTTGCTCAAAAACTTAGCTTTAGCTATGATGCCTCGGGAAACCAAAGTGAAAGGCGATGGGTTTGTGTGAACTGCCGCCCAGCCCAAGAAATCAGCATAATTTCACCTGGCAAGTCCGCAGCAATAGATGATACAGCCAATTTAAAATCACTGAAAGTATTTCCAAATCCGGCAACCGAACAGGTAAACCTCGTATGGCAGCTTCCAGGTGAAGTTTATGTACAGGAGATAGTGATTTATGATATAAGCGGAAAAAAGATTTATAGCGGAAAACATACCCCTAATAAAAAGGATGCACAGATCGCATTGCATGGGTATCCTTCCGGAACTTACCTGCTGGTCGTTCTTTACTCGGATGGAACCAGTGAATCTGTTAAGCTAATAAAAATTTAAGTTTTTTTAACCTTCAAAAATTATCTCATGAAACGCTTTCTACTCTCCATAATTGTTATAATCATTTCCATATCAACATTTTCTGCACAATCCGAAGCCAGAAGTTTAAGAACTTCAAAGGATACTTTCTTTAAGGACACGATCAGTAATGGCCTTATTTTAAGCAGGGAAATAATTACTATTAAAGGTGCTGTACCGAAAAGGCAGCGGGACACGCTGACACTATCAAAGATTCAAATACATAAAAGTATTAATAAATCCAAAACATTGCGGGAGCCATGGGAGGAAGTAGAGCCGGATGATCCCGTTGACCCTGATCCCGTTGATCCCATCGATCCCATCGATCCCACAGACCCTACACTTCCGGGTGGAAATGGAGTTACAATTGACGCGGGCAGGACAGCCAGTATATTGGATGTATCTGCATCTGGCAGTGCAACTTTTACAGTGCCAATAACTCTTCCTCCCGGCATCGGCAAAATGGTACCGCAAATTGCACTGTCTTATAATAGCCATGCTGATAAGGGCATCGCAGGCCTGGGATGGAATATTTCAGGATTATCCTCAATCAACAGAGTTCCTACAACTGTATTCCATGATGGCAGAATGGATGGGGTGAATTTTGATAACAACGACAGGTTTGCGCTCGATGGTCAACGTCTATTGCTTAAAAGCGGAGTATATGGTATGAATGGTGCTGAATATCAAACAGAAGCCTATTCAAATCTACGAATTATCTCTCATGGCGCATCTCCTTTTGGAAATAACATTGGTCCTGAATATTTTGAAGTGATCTATCCAGATGGGTCAAAGGCTTTTTACGGCAACAGTACAGATTCTAGAAGTCCCAATCAATATGCGTTAACCTATATTGAGAATCCGCTGGGTGCAAGGATTAGATATATCTACACCTCCAGCGGTAACAGCCTTTTAATATCATCTATCCAATACGGATCGATGGGCGCTAGCTCTGGAATTAATGAGATATTATTTACTTATAATAATACAAGCCGGGCGGAACAGGCGTACATTGCCGGAACTTCTTTCTATCAAAATCAGATTCTAACAAAGATTTCCATATATGGAAACATGGGTAATTACCGGCATTATAGGCTGAACCATAATTATGTAAATACTTTAAATTACCAGCGTTTGGCTAGTATTCAGGAATTTGATGGTAACGAACAACATGCTTTCAATCCAATCCATTTTTTCTACAATACTACAGGGGATGTCATCGTAAATAATTCCGTTAATAATTTGAGCGTATCTGGTATTGCATCTAACAATTCAGAAGTTGTTACGGCAGATTTTACAGGAAATGGCTCTATGGATTTTCTGCTGTACCCTAAATACAGCAAGGATAAATTTTGGACATTTTATGATGTGGAAGCCAATTCTCCGTACTATCAGATGGGTACTCAAATTAATTCTGGCCCCTTTATCGAACTTTTCCCTGTGACCGAACTGACTTATAATGATAAGATTCTTGCCGGACAAAATATTGCAGTTGTGAAGAGCCAAGGTTCGAGTTATAAGTTTGATATTTATGCTGCCGTAGCCTATAGTCCCACATTACACCAATACTCCAAAACTTGGGATAATGTACCTATGGGTCCTATGTTTTACTCCAATTGCGATTCCACGGAAAAGCAGTATCCGCTGGATTTCCAGTTTCTATCCGGAGATTTTAATGGGGATGGAATGACAGACATAGTTGCGATAAACTGGGGTTCGGTTATCGCATACGAAAACCCTCAAGCCAGTGATGATCCTTACTACAATCCAGGTAATTGCGACCAAGGTTATACGGATATCGGATCTTCTGCTTACCTGATAAATTTAGACCGTCGGTTACTCTCCAATTTTGTGACTAATATGGGTATGCTTGCAGCAACATGCGATGGGTTTAGTAAGCTTCTTACAGGTGATTTCAATGGAGACGGAAAAACGGATATACTGCAAATTAGGAATGGCTGGATCTATATTTATGGTTTGGACCACAATGGTTCGCTTCAGCTACTGTGGAGCGCAAATGATCATAGGATTAATAATGGACAACAATTTCTTCTGGGGGATTATAACGGAGACGGAAAATTGGACCTAATGATGTCTACAGGAAGTAATTCCTATTTTATCACTTTTATGTCAACTGGTAAGTCGTTTTCCGTGCATGAACAGAACATGCCATTTAGTAATACTGCTGGTAATTGGAACGGAAATTCGCCCGGTACACTTACTTTGTATTATCTGATCCCAAATGATGTGGATGGAGATGGGAAGACTGATATCATTTCTGCCCAGACCATAACGACTAATAATAATGATAATGGCTCTACATATCTGACTGTTTACTATGCAGGCAGCCAATCATCTGGCGCTATGCCTGCTTTTTATTATGGCTCTTCTACAAGCAGATATGGTTCGCTAAAGCATAATCCAATCCCAGTCTTCCTAAATCCAAGCAAACCTAATGTTAAGCTGGAGTTTGGCTTTATGAGTAATAATAGCGTCTCTCTATATAAATTTGGAAGAGATTTCCGGACCGAATCCCAAATTGCGTCCATCTATCAGGATGGGGTGACTCACACTATTGAATATAAGGCAATAGATGGAAATCAAAATTATAGCAATGATATTACTCTATATGAAACCAGTTTGGATCAAACTTATCCTTATGTGGATTTGCAGACTTTACCAGGTCTAAATGTAGTTAGTAAGCTGAATCGTTATCATGGAGGTCAACAGGTTAGCCAAGTGTTTGGTTATGGGAAAGCTGTAAGTCACTCGCTTGGACTTGGTTTTCAAGGTTTTGGAGAGCTTATTCGCAGTAATTGGCATGCAAGCAATGGCGATAATAATCGGATTTTCACTATCAATATATCAGATCCACAATTGCGAGGTGCTCCTGTAAGAAGTTTCGAAACAAAATCGACGTATATTCACCCCGCGATCAAAAATATCAACCTGAGCCCAACCAATATTTCGGATGGTGCAACATTGAACGACTATATTAATAGATCCGATCAAATATATAATACTCAGCTATTGCCGAACAAGGTATTTATTAATATTCCAACCGCTAAATTAACCAGAGACATGCTAAGCGGAGCCTATACGGCTCAGACTATCGAATATGACGATTACTATAATATAACTAAAGAATCAACAAACTTCAATGGCAGTGGGTCAAAGATATTTAATGCCACTTATGATAATAATGCTTCCGGAAACTATATCGGAAGGATATTAACTTCTAATACTACATTAAGTAATGGTACAGACAGTTTTAGTACTGCAGAAGAATATAGCTATTCAGGTTTTCTACTTTCTCAAAGCAAAAAAAAGGCTAACGGTACAGGCTGGATAACAGAAAATATGATTTATGATGGCTTTGGAAACATAACCAAGAAATCAACCATTACCCCGAGTGCTATGCAGCGAACCATATCGATGGGCTATGATCCAACTGGAAGATTTATGGTAAGTTCAACAAATATAGATGGAACGACTGCGACAAGCATTTATGATGATAGGACTGGTAGTTTACTAAGTTCTACCAATTCGTTTGGTCAAACGACTACAAATAATTATGATACATGGGGAAGAATAATTTCTACAACGGATTATTTAGGAAAATCCGCTACTACAAATTATTCACCAGGAACCCTCGGAGGATTAATTATAGAAGAGAGTAGCGATGTGGGTAATGTAAGCACAAACTCACTCAATGTTTTTGGTCAGAGAATTGCTAATAAGACAAAAACAGTTACCGGTACTGAAATTGAAACAATAACACAATACGACCCCTATGGTCGTCTATCCTCACAAAGTGAGCCTGCCGCCCCCGGATCCGCTAGCCAATGGACTTCTACAATATATGACCAATATGGAAGAGTAAAGCAAATTAATAGCTTTACAGGGAAAGTAACCAGTTTTACTTACAATAATTTCAGTGTTACAGTAGATGATGGTAACAAAAGTATTACTACAACAAAAAATGCGGTTGGCCAAATTGAAATTCTACAAGATCCAGGAGGTACAATAAACTATAGCTATTTTGCAAACGGCAATTTGAAAACTGCGCATTATGCTGGAATCACTCAGACCATTGAACAGGATGGGTGGGGAAGAAAAACGAAACTAACTGATCCATCCGCAGGCATCTATACTTATAATTACGACGAGTGGGGCCAGTTGACAAAAGAAATAACTCCAAAAGGTGTAACAGAAATGACCTATGACGGAGCTGGAAAGGTAACACAAAAGAAAATAACTGGTGACGGCACTGATATGCGTATGGATTATATCTACGATACTACCACAAAGCTACTAACCAGCATGATCCTTATCAATTCTGACGGGAATAACACAACCTATTCCTATAATTATGATGGAGATAAGCGGTTAAGCAGTACTATTGAAGATAACCTGCATGCCCGTTTTGTGAAAAGCTATACATATGATATTTTTGGCAGGATCAGCACAGAGAATTATGAAGCTAAAGATAAATTACAAAATCTTATAGCTTCTAAGGGTATCATGTTAGAGTATCAGTTTGGCGGGCTCTTACAAACCAAATTGATAGGTACTGGACAGATATTATGGAAGGTAAATATGCTGGATAGTAGGGGGAATTTAACTCAAGCAATGCAAGGCGCTATTTTAAAAAACTCTAAACAATATGATAGCTACGGTTTCCCGCAATTGAGTTTATTAGAAAATGTATCTACTACGCCCGTAACATTAATGAGTCTAGGATATAGTTTTGATGTACAGCGCAATCTACTCAATGGTAGAACTAATAGCGCTTTTAATTGGAATGAAAGCTTTAGCTACGATAATCAGGACCGTCTGACAGCCTTTAACGATAATTTGGGAAGTAACAGTCAGACTTATGATAACCGCGGAAGGATAATTGATAATAGTCAACTTGGCACTTACACTTATGAAGCTACTACTTATCGTCAGAGTGAATTAACTTTGAATTCAGCAGCTAACTCTTACTATCAAACCGGCCATCCACTTCAGCAAATCAGCTTCAATGCCTTTAAAAGCCCTATTGAAATAATTGAGCAGGGTGTTGAACGGGTTAGCTTCCAATACAATGCTGCTCTTGGACGTGCCCATATGTATTATGGGGATGATCAGGCGGATAAAATGCAACGCCGATACAGACGTCACTATAGTGAAGAGGGCGACATGGAAATTACAAATGACCTGCAAACAGGAAAAACCAATTTTGTTTTTTACATGGGTGGCGATGCTTATAATGCACCTGCCATATGGAAAGAGGAAAATGTTGGAGGTGCAATACAGTCGTCAAACCTTTATTACCTTCATCGTGATCACATAGGTAGTATTGTAATGATCACAAACGATCAAGGTGGTGTCGTAGAAAAACGGCAATTTGATGCGTGGGGCAACATTATCAAATTGCAGGATGGTTCTGGGAATAATCTGGCAGGCTTTATAGTTTTAGATCGTGGTTATACAGGTCATGAACATTTACAAAAAATTGGCGTAATCCATATGAATGCACGCTTATACGATCCTAAGCTTCACCGGTTCTTATCTCCAGATAATTTTGTCCAAGATTCTTATAATACACAAAATTACAATCGATATGCTTATGGGATGAATAACCCTTTAATGTATACTGATCCAACTGGAGAATTCCTTTGGATACCAATTATTATTGGGGCCATATTGGGAGCTTATACAGGAGGTACAATTGCGAATAATGGAGAACTCAACCCGTTCAAATGGGACTACAGCTCTGGTAAAACTTGGGGGTATATGATTGGAGGAGCAATTGTAGGTGGACTTAGCGGTTGGGCAGGTGGGTCAATTGCCCAATCTGGCGGAGCCTTTGCAAATACGCTGTCTATTACGGCTGGTTCTTCTATTAATAGCCTGGGGACTTATATCTATACCGGTGGGAAAACTGATCTCGCGATAAACTTTGGTATAGGCAGCTTTAATTTTTCAAATGGGCTTCTTAGCTATCTAGGCGAAAAAGGAAACTCTTTGCTTGAAAACATTGGATTTGGATTAGGGGCACTAGCGAATATACAAGATGTATTAGCAGGATTCAACCCTGGTAAGGCGCAAATACAAACTGAGAATACATCAACAGCAAATGCAAAAGATAAGATCGGACATTTTCAGGTTTTAGATTCTAAAGGAAATTCTTTGATTGATTATGGGCCCGCTAGAGGTAACGACGGAAGTTTTATTGGATTTAATCCAGGAAGAAATAATTGGGTTGAGTATGCGTCGGAAAACCTTCCAAATCCAACAAGACAGTCAATATATATGCCTAACAACTTACATAATACACCTATTGATATCAGTGGTGTTAATTTGCAAAGGCTAACTACAATATCAAATAAGCTCAATAGTAATCCCGGCTCATATAATTTTTTATTGAGGAGTTGCTCATCGGTAGGATCACGGGCGTTAATATCATCCGGTTATTTTGTTATTGGGGGTATACATCCCTATTTTATACGAACTGCAATAATTTTAAGGGAAGCTGGACTTAGGCCAAGTATATTCGGACATTTTTTAAAATAAATAATTTAAAAAAACTTTATATATTAGAATAATACTTAAAATAATTTCCAAATGATAAAACATATATTGTCACTCATATTTATAGTGCATCTTTGCAGTTGTAAAAGCTATCAACACCTTAAAGAAACCGAAATCACAGATGCTTATATGCTGTATCAATACCAAAAGGGTATTAATTACACTGGACAGTATGAACTTTACGATAAATCAATCATCAATTGGGATAAGCAAAATATACAAATAAAGAAAGCATTAGCAGATCATGTCAATAATTTTAAAAATTTAGAGAGGCGATCTGTAGCGGATATTCAGTTCATGATCTTAAATAAAAAGCCAATTACATATAGGCCTATCAAAGTAATTGCTCCTAAAGAATTTGGCTACCTTAAAATGAGAGATGGCAGCGTGGTTTTCTACGGCATCATGGGGGATAGTTTTATTGATTTGTCGTCGAATAAGATTTACGATTGACTTATTACTTCTAATTTTTGCAAAAAAACTTAGAGTTGATAGACCATTTAGATAAAACAAATCTGAAAAGTAGATTGATTTGATTTCGCCATTATATAAGACATGGTAGACAAAATAGGTTCATATATGGTCTCATTGGAGATAGAGTTTTTCAAAATCTGCATGGGATTGGAGTGGTATAGTCAATTTAAAACACCAAATCCATTTACATTATGGTAAAATGTAAGGTATTAATTTTAATAATACTTATTCTTCAAGGGGTTCATGTCAGACAACATATCAAATCCCCGCGTTAAAATTAGCAGATTTAGCTTGAAGCGTAATGTAGACAAGCAGGTACATAAAATAATTGATACTGTTGCTATTTACATATATCATAGCTCAAATGATTGTATTACCAAGGAAAACACCGCACTGCACTAGATCGGAATAAAGTTCTATGGAAATGGTAAGATTGCTGAATTGCCCAATATAAATATTGAAAATAAAGAGTCTTTTAATCCAAAGATGGCAATAATGGGAATTTACAATTTAAGTGAAATAGGGCTGTTTGCAGAGTTTTGTACATAATACGCCGCAGGCAGGTGTTTTTTTATTAGAAGGGATATCATTTTACTACAGCAGAATGAAATAATATTAAAAGATGGCCTTCATCAATATAATATATAAAGCATAAAATTCCTCATCAATGTTTGGTATTTACTCCAGTTTAGTAATAATTTATGTAGATTATAATCACTTAATAAGGTTTTATCTCATATTGACAAATAACTCAAGGTGAAGAATATGGGTCTTTCGCAATCAATAGAATATAATATAAGCATCAGGCCGCCCAACTTAGGTGGCCTTAATCTTTTAACACCCCAAGTCATGCACGATTATCAATTATAGAAAACATGCCCATTGCTATATTAATCTGAACAGAATAAGTATGAATGAGAAATATTTCATAAAAAGCAATATGGAACTTGTTGCATTTTTTAAAAGAATTGGAATAATATGAGTATCATATAGCGTAATTACTCCATGTAAATAAAAAGCTCAGAACTTACCGTTAAGTAAGATAAAATATTTTCAAATTGTAATTCCTAACAAACAAATGTAGACTTATAGACTTATAGTCGAGTTTGTAAGGATTTTTCAGGTAAACAAAAATACAACCTCGCCCTACAAGCGAGAATGTATTTTTATAAACATAAGGTGCAATCCATTTATGCCATCTACTCCACTTTCCTCCCAATAAATCAATTGCGGGATTTTTAAATGTTCCCCATCACGGGTGGGCAATAAATAATTGCGAGTTTAAAAAACTTGGTTTTTGATACCCTTAAAATTATCCTCAATCCATTTTTTAATGAGTTCATGCTTATGGATATCGTGAGGGACCCTGTTTTTGATGATTTTCTCTAAATTTTGATACGACACAATCGGAGGATTTACCCAATTCCATTCTTCTGCCAAATCGTTAATAAAATCTCTCATTTCATAACCTTCCGATCTGTTAAGTTCCTCACGGTCTTTTCCATGTCGATAGTTGGGATTATCTTTATCAGATTCTGCAGTCCATTTGTAATCTTTCTCAAAAACCATTTGGCCTTTAGTATAACTCATAACTTAATTTTTCTTGAAATTTAGGCAAACCTATAAAATATACATTACGGTTTTCCGTATCGGTTTTTAAGTTATTTCATTATGATAGCACTTTGAAATAATCTATTAATTTAGTAGACTTTATAAATTTAATATCTTTGTAGTAATAAGAATTAATATAACAGATATCATGGCTATCAAAAACCAGGTTGAGGAAAATACAACACGACTGATCGCATTGCAGGTAATCGTCATATTAGCACTGATATTCTTCTGGAAGCTTAGCTTTCTGTCATGGATTTTAACTATCGACTTCGGCATCCGTGCATTTACAGCGCTGTCTTCGCCAACTGCCTTTTTAGCAAAAGGATCGGTAAAATTGTTTAAACTTAAGCGCAAGCCCATTTTTGCGCCACCCAAAAAATTTGCGGCAGCTATTGGTTTTGTGTTTTCCGGTATTATTACGATTTTACTGTTTAGCAATCTACATTTAATAGCTGCTATCGTTGCAGGCATATTGGCAATTTTTGCTTCCCTCGAAGCTTTCTTTGCAATTTGTGCAGGTTGTTATGTATATAATTATGTAATTGCACCTATTGTCAACAAGGAAAAGCAAAATCAGTGAATTCTTTAGCAAATCTCAATCTCAGTAAACCTGAAAAACAATAATTATTTAAAAACCGCATCTTTATAACACAAAAGCACACCTCGCCCTGGTGTTCGAGGTCAGCTTTTTGCATCAATGGTGCAATCCATTTGTACCGTCTACTCCACTGTCCCAGCTACAAATCAATTGCGGGTTTTTTCGATGGTGCCCATTACGGATGGGCAGTAATATATTGGTCGTAGCTTATTAGCGAAATCATTGAATTGGTAGAAACCTGGCCGTCACCAAAGGCAAAAAAAAGACAACCTCGCCCGTTAGGCAAGCATGTCTTTTTTTTTAAATAAGGTGCAATCCATTTGTGCCTTCTACTCCACTATGCTTGCAACAAATCAATTACGGGCTTTTTTAATGATGCCCAATACCGATGGGCAATAACTAAATTAGCTAGTGGTAATTATTCTAACTAGATACTCTTATAGTGTTGCTCAATCCACTTCTTAATTTCATCATGCTTATGGATGTGATGCGGAACTTTATCCTTAATGATCCGCTCAAGATTTTGGTAAGAGGCAACGGGTGCGTTGGTCCAATTCCATGCCTTTGCCAATGCATTGATAAAGTAAATCATTTCATATCCTTCAGACCGATTTAGTTCCTTAGCTTCTTTGCCATGTCGAACATATGGATTGTCATGATCTGAAGGCGCAGTCCATTTATACTTGTCTTTGTAAACCATTTGATTTCTTTCGTAGTTCATACCTTAATTTTTTAAAAAGGTATACAGATTAATTTAAATCACATTACGGTTTTCCGTAGTGTGATTTAGAACATTTTATTATCAGTAAAATCGGAGCGAGATTACTGCATCAAAACGTTTTTATATTATAGGTAATTAAGTAATGACGTAAATTGTCCTATACAAATTATTATCTCATGGAAAATTTTAAAGATTATGTTCAGTATTCGGCAGCTATTTTAACTCCAATTTTGGCAGTAGTAACCATTACATCTCATATTATCAATTATAGATTAGCCCAAAAGCGAAGAAATGATGATCTTTTCAATCGCCGTTATCAATTGCTCTTATCATTTGAAAAACTTTGGAGAACAACTGGCAATGAAAACGATGGCGCTACAAAAATGAGTTTGCAGTGGGATGATTTAGCTCCATTTATAGACGAAGCTCAATACCTTTTTGGAAATGATATTGTGGAGCATTTAAGAGCTTATGAAAATAAAAGCTGTAAAGAAAGAATGACCTGGGTGCCGGATTTAAAACTGCGAAAGCCCTTCAACAAGTATTTAAAATATAAGAAGTGGTAAACCAAAGAAAAAGATAATTCCTGCCATTGTCGGAAATATCTTTGTCTAAGCATAAGGCGCAAGACAATTCAATCTGTTTACCTGGGCTGATCCTTTTCCATAAACAGATCGAATACTCTTGCAAGTAATCAGGTAGGTTCGCTAAGCCGATCCTTATTTTTGATTAGCCACTCTATTAACTTAATTGATAAAATTGTGCATAATATTCAGTTTGAGTTTCCCGTCTGTTTTTAATTCTCCGGTTGCTACATCGAGGGTTAATAAAATCTTGTTGGCTAAGATTTGTTGTGTATAATAGCCCTGCTCTTCCGGAGCCTCCACCTGGTGAACTTCTATCGGAAGCTTGAATTTAATGCAAATCGCAAACTGCGTGGCCAGGTAAGCGCATAGCAGTTCATCCATTTTAGCGAGCTGATCGCTCTCTTCTGGGCTTACTAAAAAATTGTCTGTGATGTAAGATTTAAAGTCGTCTACAATAACGTTTGCGACCAAATCCCTGTCTGGTGCATGTAATCGATAGAGTTGCTTTAATTTTTTTTCTAATCCATCCGGATTTAGGGGTAGTAGCGCCATAAAATGTTTTTTATTATGTTAAATCCCTAGTTATTAGGCTGTACAAAGATAATAATTTGTAAATTTATACACACTAATAACTCACACGGATGTGTGTAATAAATAATAATACCATGAAAACCAGCGCCAATTCCGGCTCTGAAGAGCTGACAATTTCACATCGAGGTAGCGATATAACTTTTAATGTTGAACTGGAAGTGTTGTACTTTTATCGTGCTGCTCATTTAATTTATCTTGTTGCTTTAGACGGTTCTGAATACCCGTTAAGGCGAAGCCTATCTTCGATTATGGAGCAAGTAGCAAATTCTAGCTTTTTACAAATTAACCGTTCGGTACTATTTAATTTCAATTTTGTGGAAACCTATAAGCCTGGTGTAAGAAGAGACACCTTAGAGCTTACTTTTAAAAAAAGTATTCAAAGCGTTATTTCCGGCAAGATAAAAAATCTCTTTACAGTAACCCGTGAACATTTAGGCCGGATTAGGGATCGGTTGAACCATGAAACACAGGAGAATTAAAGATTTGCCATGATAATTCGCGTGCATAATTTGAAGAACAATTCCCTGTTCATGGATTTTTGTGCTGTGTTATTATGCGATTACACGTACACTTCTGTGTAATCTATTGACTGCTATGTTATTATTGATTTACATTTGATCTGGCAATTGATCAAGGCTAAGTATTTAAGACAGGTCATATGTTCCTGCTAATCTTAAAGAAATTTTTTAATCTAGATTTTCTCGTGAAACTTACAGCAATAACTGCTGAAGATAATGAAATCCAATAAGGGAGGTAAACTATACTAATTAATCAACGGGAATATTGAGTACCCCATAGCTGTGGTTATGCCTCATAACCTGAAAGGCAATGTAAGCCATTGCATTCTTTGCATTTAACGTATTAATAAACTTTTAAACCTCAATCAACAATGAAAACATTAAAAACCGCCATTGCAGCATTGCTTATCGCTGGTGGCACCATCGCCGCATTTGCTTTTACAAAAGCAGATCCAAAACAAGAAAATAATAAAAAAGCCGACCTATATTGGTTTGATGCCGATGACGGACACTACCTAGGATATGGTAATGCTTCAATAACCGGCTGTCCGAACACTGGCACTGAACCCTGTGCAAGGGGATATAATGAAATCGACGAGAATGATCAGCCTGTTGGTCCGCAACAGCAATTGGTAAAGAAACAACCATAATTTATTAAGCCGTCTACCGAGTAGACGGCTTAACTTTCATTCAGCTAAGGATTTTTAAGAACAATCACATCGCGTTCCCGCTTTTCCAAAGATATTTGAAGATCAAACTTTTTAAGTTCTTCGTTCATTGAATTTAGGTCATCCGGCTTCCAGACAAATTCAAAACTCCAGTTTCCCTTAGAAAGGTTTTTAAAATATACTGGCTTTATTGGATATTGTTGAAATGTCTCTTGTAAGGTCCTTGGAAAGAATTTATTTACTGTTACTTTTTTATTAGCGACTAAAGACTTATTTTGAAACTCACTCCGTTTATCAGTACGCAATGGAGAAAGATACCTGCTATCTGTCCCGATGGGGCTGATTATATAGCAATCTACCATTCTTTTTTCTTTGTGGCTTTTTAAATTAAATGTACGATCAAGGTCAGAAATCATATATTCAGAAATTTTCTCCTTGTCAGCACTGCTAAAAATTCCATCATAACAAAATATGTTGGTAAAATTAATATAGTCCTCTTCGCTAGACATCGGCAGGGTATCATATCGGATAAGATCCGTATGCCAGTTGAAATTAACAGGTATAGGGTTGGCCTGGTATGCTGCCGCATATAATTCATAC
>Ga0182008_10001530_pt1 | contig 15385 bp, 12 predicted proteins | sample Sormic07211129_1_FD_120482 | JGI IMG/M metagenome (GOLD analysis project Ga0182008, IMG submission 120482) | Rhizosphere microbial communities from Sorghum bicolor, Mead, Nebraska, USA - 072115-129_1 metaG | ecosystem: Host-associated > Plants > Roots > Rhizosphere | place: USA: Nebraska...
ACCTACGTGATGGAACGCTCGCTGGTGCCCGACGTGGCGCTGGTCAAGGCCGACGTGGCCGACAAGTCGGGCAACCTGCGCTTCCGCCTCACGGCGCGCAACTTCAACCCGGCCGCCGCGATGGCCGGCAAGGTCTGCATCGTCGAGGTCGAGAAGATCGTCGAAGTGGGCGAACTCGCACCCGACGACATCCACCTGCCGGGCATCTACGTGCACCGCATCGTGCTCAACGCCAATCCCGAGAAGCGCATCGAGAAGCGCACCGTGAGCGCGGCCGCACCGGTCGATGCCGCGGCCGCCAAGATCGAGGCGCAAGCCGCCATCGCGCAGGCCGCCGCCGGCAGCGAAGTGCCCGTGCCCACCGTCCCCGTCAGCAAGAAAGAAGGAGCCTGAGATGCCCTGGACCCAAGACCAGATGGCCGCGCGCGCGGCCCAGGAACTCGAAGACGGCTTCTACGTGAACCTCGGCATCGGCATCCCGACGCTGGTGGCCAACCACACGGGCACCAAGGAAGTCTGGCTGCAGAGCGAGAACGGCATGCTGGGCATCGGCGCCTTCCCGACCGAGGACAACGTCGACGCCGACCTGATCAATGCCGGCAAGCAGACCGTGACCACCATTCCGGGCTCGGCCATCTTCGGCAGCCACGAGAGCTTCGCGATGATCCGCGGCGGCAAGATCAACCTGTCGATCCTGGGCGCGATGCAGGTCAGCGCCAAGGGCGACCTGGCCAACTGGATGATCCCCGGCAAGATGGTCAAGGGCATGGGCGGCGCCATGGACCTGGTGGCCGGCGTCAAGCGCGTGATCGTGCTGATGGAGCACGTGGCGAAGAAGAAGGACGGCACCGAGGACCTGAAGATCCTCGAGCAGTGCACGCTGCCCTTGACCGGCGTGGGCGTGGTCGACCGCATCATCACCGACCTGGCCGTGATGGACGTGACGCCCGAAGGCCTCAAGCTGGTCGAGCTCGCCGACGGCGTGAGCTTCGAGGCGCTGCAGGCCAAGACCGGCGTTCAGCTGATCCGCTGATCCCGGCTCGGAGCCGCCCGGCTGCGGCGGCTCCGATCCCCTGGCTCAGGAGGCGGGCTGTGCCGCCGCTGCGGGCGTTGAAGCCGGTGCCGGTGCCGGTGCCACCGCCTGCGGATTCGGCGGCACCTGGTAGCTCCAGGTCTCGCTCAGCGGCTTGTCGCCCTGCATCAGCGCGGCGCGCATCTCCACCGGCAGCGCCGGGTTCTTCACCTTCACCCGCAGCACCACGCGCACGCCCTTGATGGCGGGGTTGCGCTGCACGGTGTTCTCCAGCAGTTCGGCGTTGTCGCCCACGCTCACCAGCGCGCTGACCGGCGTGTCGGGCGGCAGCTTCGCGAGCACCGGGCCCTCGAAGTCGATCAGGAAGGCGCTGCTGCCGTCGAGCGCGCGGATCAGGTTGGCCTGCAGCTGCTCGCCGTCGGTGTGGAAGGTCTGGCGCACCCAGGCGTTGTCCTGGCCGTGCAGCGCGGGCTCGTCGGTGGTCCAGTGCATGCGGTAGGCGAACTGCAGCGCCTGGCCCTTGCGCATGGGCTCGTCGGGGGTCCAGAAGGCCACGATGTTGTCGTTGGTCTCGTCGGGCGTGGGGATCTCCATCAGCGTGACCTTGCCCTTGCCCCAGTTGCCCTGCGGCTCGATCCAGGCACTCGGGCGCAGGTCGTAGCGGTCCTTGAGGTCCTCATAGCGCCAGAACTCGTGGCCGCGCTGCAGCAGGCCGAAGCCCTTGGGGTTCTCGACCGTGAAGCTGCTGATCGCGAGGTTCTTGGGGTTGTTGAGCGGGCGCCACAGCCATTCGCCGCTGCCGGTCTGGATGGCCAGCCCGTTGGAGTCGTGGATGGCCGGGCGGAAGTTGCGCTTGAGCTCCGACTGCTGGTTGGGGCCGTAGAGGAACATGCTGGTCAGCGGCGCCACGCCCAGCGTCTTGATGTCGCCGCGCACGAAGACGTTGGCCTGCACGTCGACCACCGCATCCTTGCCGCCGGGCGTGAGGATGAACTGGTAGGCGCCGGTGGCGCGTGGCGAGTCGAGCAGCGCGTAGATCACGATCTGCTTGTCCGTGCCCGTGGGGCGCTGCACCCAGAACTCGCGGAAGTCGGGGAACTCCTCGCCGCCGGGCGGGGCGGTGTCGATCGACAGCCCGCGTGCCGAGAGCCCGTAGACCTGGCCCTTGCCGATCACGCGGAAGTAGCTCGCGCCCAGGAAGCTCATGATCTCGTCGTTCTTGCCTTCCTTGTTGATCGGGTAGAGCACGCGGAAGCCCGCATAGCCCAGCGTGCTGGTCGCGCCCTTGTCGAAGCTCAGGTTGCCGAAGTCGAAGCGCTCGGGGTCGTACCGGATCTCCTGCACGGTGTCGCCGTTGATCTCGTTGATGCGCACGGCGGCATTGAAGTGCATGCCCTGGTGATAGAAGTTCAGCCGGAAGGGCGTGGGCTGGTCGCTCCATTCGAAGCGGTCGGCGCGCGGCTGCATCTTCTGGTAGTCGGCGAACTGCATGCCGCTGAAGACCGGCGGCAGGTTGTTCACCGGCGCCGCGTAGGGCTTCTCCATCAGCGCGCGCGCCTTGGCGGTCACGTCGTCGAGCGAGAAGGCCTGGGCCTGGCCGGCGCACAGCAGCGAGGCGAGGGCGCTGGCGCACAGCAGTGGAATCGTCGGCTTCTTCTTTCGGTGGGCGTTGGGCTTGGAGGTCATGGCGTGGTGTCTGCGATGCAGGTGGAAGGCAGGGGGAATGACGGTGGGGACACGGCGCGCCGCACACCCGGAGCGGGCGCGGTGCGATGAACTCGCGGTGATTCCCGACAAGGATCCGCGGGAGGCTCGTCCACACTGGATGTCGTGGCGTTCATGCGTCGGGAACCAGGGCAGCGACGCTTGAAAGGCCCGATGGTGTAGGAAGAATTGCGCGGGCGATGAGCATGAAATGCGAAGGCTTCGGCAACGAGGCGTGATCGTCTCGCCAACATGCGCTTAGCTTAGCATCGCCGATTGCGCGAGCCTGTCGGCCAAGACCGGCTTTGCGGCTCACCCTCTGAAAGGTACTGAAATTGAAGATGTCGTTTCTGCTGGCCGTCGCGGCCGGCCTGGCCAGTCCGCTGGCCTTCGCCCAGCACGATCCCGCAGCGCTGAACAACAAGAGTGCCTTCATTGCCGACATCGTGGGAAGGATGAGCCTCGATGAAAAGATCGGGCAGCTGCGCCTGATCAGCATCGGCCCCGAGATGCCCATCGCCCAGCTCGCCGACGAGATCACCGCCGGCCGCGTGGGCGGCACCTTCAATTCGGTGAACCGCCCGCACAACCGGCTGCTGCAGGACGCGGCCATGAAGGGCCGGCTCAAGATCCCGATGTTCTTCGCCTACGACGTGATCCACGGCCACCGCACCACCTTCCCGATCGGCCTGGGCCTGGCCTCGAGCTGGGACATGGCGGCCGTGAGCCTGATGGCGCGCACCGCCGCCAAGGAAGCGGCCGGCGACTCGGTCGACATGACCTTCGCGCCCATGGTCGACATCGCGCGCGACCCGCGCTGGGGCCGCACCTCCGAGGGCTTCGGCGAAGACCCGTACCTGGTGTCGGAGATCGCGCGCGCCTCGGTCCAGGGCTTCCAGGGCTCGCTGCCGGTGCCGGCCGACCGCATCATGACCAGCGTCAAGCACTTCGCGCTCTACGGCGCGGTCGAGGGCGGGCGCGACTACAACACGGTCGACATGAGCCCGATGCGCATGTACCAGGACTACCTGCCGCCGTACCGCGCCGCGATCGACGCGGGCGCCGGCGGCGTGATGGTCGCGCTCAACTCGATCAACGGCGTGCCGGCCACCTCCAACACCTGGCTCATGCAGGACCTGCTGCGCAAGGACTGGGGCTTCAAGGGCGTGACCGTGAGCGACCACGGCGCGATCGTCGAGCTCATGCGCCACGGCGTGGCCAAGGACGAGCGCGAGGCGGCCAAGCTGGCGATCAAGAACGGCATCGACCTGAGCATGGCCGACTCGGTCTACCTGAAGGAGCTGCCGGGCCTGGTGCAATCGGGCGAGGTCACGACGGCCGAGATCGACAGCGCGGTGCGCGAGGTGCTGGGCGCCAAGTACGACATGGGCCTGTTCCACAACCCCTACCTGCGCATCGGCGCGGCCAAGGACGATCCGGCGGACCTCGATGCCGAAAGCCGGCTGCACCGGTCGGCCGCGCGCGAGGTGGCGCGCAAGTCGATGGTGCTGCTCGAGAACCGCAACAACACCTTGCCGCTCGCCAAGTCGAAGACCATCGCGCTGGTCGGCCCGCTGGCCGATGCGCCGATCGACATGCTGGGCAGCTGGTCGGCCGCGGGCAATTCGAAGAACGCGGTCACGCTGCGCACCGGCCTGAACGCGGCCATCGGCGCGCAGGGGCGCGTGGTCTATGCGCGCGGCGCCAACATCACCAACGACGAGGCGATCGTCAAGTACCTGAACTTCCTCAACTGGGACACGCCCGAGGTGGTGCAGGACCAGCGCAGCCCGGCCGCGATGATCGAGGAGGCCGTGGCCGCCGCACGGCGGAGCGACGTGGTCGTCGCCGCGGTGGGCGAGGCGCGCGGCATGTCGCACGAATCGTCGAGCCGCACCAGCCTCGACCTGCCGCAGAGCCAGCGCGACCTGATCACCGCGCTCAAGGCCACCGGCAAGCCGCTGGTGCTGGTGCTGATGAACGGCCGCCCGCTGGCGCTGCAGCGCGAGCAGCAGGAAGCCGACGCGATCCTCGAGACCTGGTACACCGGCACCGAGGGCGGCCATGCGATCGCCGAGGTGCTGTTCGGCGACTACAACCCCTCGGGCAAGCTGCCGATCTCCTTCCCGCGCTCGGTCGGCCAGATCCCGACCTACTACAACCATGCGCGCCTGGGCCGGCCCTTCACCGTGGGCAAGCCGGGCAACTACACCTCGCAGTACTTCGAGGAAACCAACGGCCCGCTGTACCCCTTCGGCTACGGCCTGAGCTACACCGACTTCGCGCTGTCGGACGTGGTGCTGTCGGGCCCTACGATGGCCCGCAACGGGAAGATCGAGGCCGCGATCAACGTGAAGAACACCGGCCAGCGCGCGGGCGAGACCGTGGTGCAGCTCTACATCCAGGACGTGGCCGCCTCGGTGGTGCGCCCGGTCAAGGAACTCAAGGATTTCCGCAAGCTCATGCTGCAGCCCGGCGAGCAGCAGACCGTGCGCTTCAGCATCGACGAGTCCAAGCTGCGCTTCTTCAATGCGCAGCTGCAGAACGTGGCCGAGCCCGGCGCGTTCAACGTGCAGATCGGCCTGGATTCCGAGACGGTGAAGCAGCAGCGCTTCGAACTTCGATAGATTTCCGCCCACGGAGGCACGACGATGACGGCAAGGCAGGCACTCGAGGCGATCTGGCGGCAGGCGCTGCTGCCTGAGGACGCGTTGGCATTCGCGCAGTTGACCGGCGCCGACCCGGTGCTGCCATCTTCCTTCGCGGTGGGCGCCGCGGCGCAGGCCACCATCGCCGCCGCCGCGCTCGCGGCCTGCGAGCTGGGCCATCAACGAGGCGTGCCGCGCCAGCAAGTGGCGGTCGACATGGCGCATGCGGCGCTTGAGTGCACCGGCTGGTTCAGCCTCGACGGCCGCGTGCCCGATCTGTGGGACGCCTTCTCCGGGCTCTACCGCTGCGCCGACGGCCATGTGCGCATCCACGCCAACTTCAAGCACCACCGCGAGGGCGCGCTGCAACTGCTCGGGCTCGACGCGGCGACGGCCACGCGCGCCGATGCCGAGCAGGCGCTCATGCGTTGGCGCGCCATCGACTTCGAGACCGCCGCCGCCGAACGCGGCCTGGTCGCGACCGCGCTGCGCCGCTTCGCCGACTGGGACGCCACGCCGCAGGGCCGCGCGATCGCGGCGCAGCCGCTGTTCACCCTCGAGCGCATCGGCGACGCCGCGCCCCTCGGCCTGCCGCCGCTGCGCGCGGACCAGCGTCCGCTGTCCGGCCTGCGCGTGCTCGACCTCACGCGCATCCTGGCCGGGCCGGTCGGCGGCCGCGCGCTGGCCGCGCACGGCGCCGACGTGCTGCTGCTCAACTCGCCGCACCTGCCCAACATCGAGGCCATCGCCGAGACCAGCCGCGGCAAGCTGTCGGCCCATGTCGATCTGCAGACCGACGCCGGCCGCGCCACCCTGCGCGGCCTGGCGGCCGAGGCCCATGTGTTCTCGCAGGGCTACCGGCCCGGCGGCCTGGCGGCGCGGGGTTTCGGCCCGGCCGAACTGGCGGCGCTGCGGCCCGGCATCGTGTATGTCTCGCTCACCGCCTACGGCACCCAGGGGCCGTGGGCCGCTCGCCGCGGTTTCGATTCGCTGGTGCAGACCGCGATGGGCTTCAACCATGCCGAAGGCGAGGCGGCCGGCGACGGCAAGCCGCGCCCGCTGCCGATGCAGATCCTCGACGAGGCCACCGGCTACCTCATGGCCTTCGGCGCCGCCACGGCCCTGCGCCGGCAGCAGCGCGAGGGCGGCAGCTGGCATGTGCAGGTGTCGCTGGCCCAGACCGGCCAGTGGCTGCGCGGCCTGGGCCGGGTCGAGGGCGGGCTCGCCGCGGCCAGGCCCGACATCGCGCCGCTGCTCGAGACCTCGGCCTCGGGCTTCGGCGCCCTGCGCTCGGTGCGCCACAGCGCCGTGCTGGCGCGCACGCCGGCCGATTGGCCGCGGCCCTCGATGCCGCCCGGCAGCCACGCCGCGGCCTGGCCCTGAACGGCGCGGGCCATCGCCGGGCCGGCGTGGCGCATCACTAGAATCGACGCCGCATCGTTCAGCAAGAAGGAATCAGCGTGAAGCTGTGGTGGGTCGGAACTCTCGTGTGGGTCGCGTCGACCCTTGTACAGGCCCAGACGACCTGGTTCACCGTGGTCGGCAATCCGTCCGACCCGGTGGTCGACACGGTACAGGTCGATCCCCTGGCGGCGCGCAGCGACAGCGATGTCCGGCTCATGAGCGTGCGCGTGAGCCGTGCCGGCCCGCGCAAGAACTGGGAGGGCCTGCCTTACCGGTCCTATGTGGCCGAGGTGGCCTTCGATTGCCGGGCCGGGCGCGCCGAGTACCGGCGCGTGAGCTTCCACGCCCAGCCGCTGTGGCAGGGCCCGGTGCTCAAGGACGTCGACTACCAGGCCGCGCCCAAGCCGATGAACTTCCTGGGCATCTCGCCCAACCCGACCACGCGCATCGTGCGCGCGGCCTGCCGCGCCGCCGACTGAGGCGCTGTGCGCGGCTCAGCGTCCGCGCAGCAAGGCGTCGCGCAGCGCGCCCGCGGCATTGATGCTCTTGGCCAGGCTCATGGCATTGGTCGTGGTGTCGATCAGCGTGCGCGTCTGGATCAGCTGGTTGTCCAGCGTGTTCTGGACCACGGTCGCGGCCGCCGGCAGGCTCGCCGGCGCCGGCGCCGCCGCCGCACCGGCGGCGGTCCCTGCCACGCTGCTTGCCGCCACCACGCTGTTGTTCGGGCCGACCTGGACCAGGCTTGTGCTGTTCATCTGCCGCTCGAGTGCCGCGGCCTGGACGGCCGTGATGCGTGCCACGTCCGGTATGTTGAAGGTGGTCGCGGCCAGCAGCACGCCGTTGACCGTGATCGCGCGGCTGATGCCGAAGGACACCATCAGCCCGCCGCCCAGGTCGAAGCCGCCGCGCATCGATTCCAGGGTCGCGTCGCCGACGGTCATCCAGGTCGCGCGGGGCGCGGCGGGGGCCTTGTTGCCGGGCTGCGCGCCGGCCGTGGCCGCGGCCAGGGCCAGCAGCAGGGCCAGCGCCAGGCGGAGGGGGGTGTGTACGGTGTTCATCAGAACTGTCCCGGCCCGTTGCGGGGCATCTGGTTGACGAAGGCATCGCGCAGCACGCCCGCGGCCAGGGGCGCAGCGGGTGCGGCGCGCCAGTCGCTCGCGAGGTTGAAGCGCGCGATGTCCATCCGGTTGTGGACCACGAACAGCAGCTTCTGCTTCCACTGCGCCTCGAAGGCGGCGCGCGGCATGGCCCGCGTGCCGTTGGCCGGGTCGCCGATCAGCACGCGTTCGCTGTCGAGCCCTTTGACGACCACGAAGTGGTGGTAGCCGTTCTCGGTGATCAGGGCGATGGCCGGCACGCGCGCCTCGTTGAGCTTGTCGAGCGGCTGCTGGAAGCCGTCGGCCTCGAAGCCCCGCGTGTGCAGGAAGCGCTTCATGTCGAGCAGCGAGAAGCCTTCGCGCCGGATCTTGTCCTGGTTGCCGGCCGCGTACATCTGTTCGAACACCTCCTGCTCGGAGGTCGCGCGGCCGTAGTGGTGCGTCAGCAGGGTCGCGACCGCGGCCGAGCCGCAGCTGAAGTCGTACTGCTGCAGCAGCGTGCCGGCCTGCTTGATCTGCTGCAGGCTGCGCACCGGAACCGCATAGCTGGCGCCGCCCATCTCGGGCAGCGACACCGCGCGGTCCTGGGCCAGGCCGGTGCCCGCGCCCGCCAGGCAGAGCAGGGCGGCGGGGCACAGAAGGCGCAGGGGCGACATGGGGCTCTCCAGGCGGCGTAGGGGCCGCTATTGCATCTTCACGTTGACGATCACGGCGTTCTGGATCAACACGTTGGCGCCCGAGTTCTGCACCACCAGCGGCAGGCCGGCCATGCCCGAGAACGCGCCCGTCGAGATGGTGTTGGCACCGGTCGTGACCTGGCTCGCGACGTTGCCGGCGGTCACGCCGTCCAGCCGCATGTCGTTCTGCGTGAGCTCATGGCCGCCGCGCATCGTGGCCAGTGCCGAGGCCTCCACGGGCACGGCGAAGGCCGTGCTCGCGGCGGTGGAACCGGGCGCTCGCTGGCCGGTCTGGGCCGCGAGCTGGAAGGGCAGCAGGGCCGACAGCAGCGCGAGCGCCGCCGTCGCCAGCCCGCGCCGCAGGAACTTGGTTCGCATGATGGCTCCTCGAGAGGAAAGACACGGTCCATGGCAGCGCGCCGTCGGCGCGCCGCCATGGACCCGGCAGCGACTCAGCGCACGCTCAGGTTGGCCTGGACGTTGACGCTCTGCTGCACCAGGCTGCTGATCCCGCTCTGCTGGTTGGCGATCATGATGCCGGCGGCCGACTGCCCGACCGAGGTCATGGTGTTGGACATGTTGAAGGTCCCCGCGCTCACGGTGTTGGTACCGCCGGCGCCACCGGTGCCGCCCTGGCCGACACCGCCGGTGCCGCCCATCGCGGTGTTGGTGCCGCCGCTGCCCGCGCCGCCTGCGCCGCCCGTGCCGCTGCCACCCGCACCGCCGTTGCCGGCCGTGTTGTTGCCGTTGCTGGCGCTGCCGTTGGTGGCACTGCCGTTGGTGGCCGCGCCGCCCGCGCCGCCGGTGCCGTTGCCCGCCGTGCGCGGCCCGGTGTTGGCGGTCATCGGCGAGCCGCCGGTCCCACCCGCACCACCCGCTGCGCCGGTGCCGGTGCCCGTGCCGCCCGCGCCGCCGGTGCCGGTGTTGCCGCTGGTGCCGCCGTCGCCGCTGGCGAGCATGCCGCCACCGTTGGCGCTGCCGCTGGCACCGGTCAGGCCGCCGTTGCCGCCGCTGCCGCTGCCGCCACCACCGCCGCCGCCACCGGCGCCGTTGGCCGTGGCCGAGCCGCTGGAGTTGCTGCCCGAGGCACTGCCGCCCGAGCCCCTGCCGCCGTCACCCGCCGACGAACTGCCGTTGGTGGCGCTGCCGTGGCTGATGGCGCCGTTGGAAGCGCTGCCGCCGGTCGCGCCCACGGCGCCGGTGCCCACGGCACCGTTGCCGCCCACACCCGCGCCGTCGGCCGTGCCGCCCGCGCCCTTGCCGCCATAGCCGCCGTAGCCCGTGCCGCCGGCCGAGGAGCCGGTGTTGTAGGCGTAGTTGCCGATGCCGTGCACCGTGTTGCCGGTGACCACGCCGCTCAGCGTGCTGCTGGCCGTGGCGGTGGTGACGTTGAAGGCGTTCGAGAAGGTGCCCGTGGAGCCGTTGTTGAGCGCCACCGAGCGTTCGGCGGCCGCGCGTGCGGCGCCGGAATTGCGGTTGGTGCTCTGGTCACGGCTGTCGCTGGTGCGCAGGTTCGTGCTGGAGTCGGTCTTGGTGGTGGTGGTGGTCTTGGTGTTGGTATAGGTCTTGGTGTCGGTATCGGTTTTGGTGCTGGTGTTCGTGCTGTTGTCCTGCCAGGCCCGCGCGTCGTCCGCCGCGTTGGCACCGCTGCCCGACTGGGTGATGTCCGCCAGCACGGCCGTGGACGCGAATCCCAGGCCGAGCGCAATGGCCGAAGCCAGAAGTGTCTTGTTCATGAAGTCTCCAGAAAGTTGGTTGAAGTTCGAGCCAAGAGTTGTGCTGACGCGCAACGGTTCGCTCAATGCAAATTCAATGCCAATACTTTTGGCTGCAGGTGGCGAAGAAATCCGATCTGTTTTTACAGCTTCGAACATCCTCGAATCAGCGGCTTTTGTCACATCGATGTGACACCGGATCTCCGGATCGAAAAATGAAGTCCATGAAAATCAAGCACTTGGCGATTCGGGTCTGTCGAATATTCTGTCTCGTGCCCGGTGCTATGGCGTTCGCAATAGGCCGAATTGCCGATAAAAAATGCATTCATTCGAATATGAGAAATTGATCCGTTTGGGCCGCAGCGAAACACTGAAAGTAGTAAGAAACAAAGATTAACAATTATTTCGGATGGAAATTCATGTGCGGGAACCCGGCTCGATAGCATGCGTTGCAACGAAAGTTCCAAAAAGAAATGAGGGGCCGGCATGCGACAACCAAGAGCCTTTAAGAACCTGGTCCTCTGCATGAGCGCCGCGACCGCCTGGGGGGTGGTCGAGGCCCAGCAGGCGCCGCCTTCCGCGCCGACCGCGCCGCGCCGGGCGCCCGCCGCGCTGACCGACCTGCAGCGGCAGGTGGCCGAGCAGGCCCGCGAGATCGAGGCGTTGAAGCAGTCGATGGCGCAGCAGGCATCGCGCTACGACGAACTCGAGCGTTCGCTGGCGGAGAACAGGAACGCTTCCGACCGGGCCACCGCCGCGGCGACCGCGGCCACGGCGGCGGTCGACAACCGGCCGGTCGCCGCCGCGCCACCGCGTTCCATCCAGGTGGGCCAGGCGCCGAGCCAGGACACGCGGCTCAACGTGGCGCCGCTGTTCGAACAGCCTGGCATCCTCACGCCCAAGGGGACGATGGTGCTCGAGCCCTCGCTCCAGTACGCCTACTCGTCGAGCAACCAGGTGGCGCTGGTGGGCTACACCATCATCCCCTCGCTGCTGATCGGGCTGGTCGACGTCCGGCAGGTCAAGCAGAACACCCTCACCAGCGCGCTGACCGGCCGCTTCGGCATCACCAACCGCTTCGAGATCGAGGCCCGCGTGCCCTATGTCTACCGCTCGAACTCCACGGTGAGCCGCGAGATCTTCACCGGCTCGGCCATCGACAACGTGTTCGAGACCAGCGGCCGGCACCTGGGCGATGCCGAGGTCACGGCGCGCTACCAGCTCAACGAGGGCGACGCATCCACGCCCTACATGATCGGCACGCTGCGCTTCAAGTCGCGCACCGGCAAGGACCCGTTCGAGGTGGTCACCGACTGCGTCACGCGCTGCGTCGGCAACACCACCGGCACCGGCCTGCCGCTGGACCTGCCCACGGGCTCGGGCTTCTACACGCTGCAGCCCGGGCTCACCTGGCTGTTCCCCTCGGACCCGGTGGTGTTCTTCGGCAGCTTCAGCTATGCCTACAACTTCAAGCGCAGCAACGTGAGCCGCGAAGTGCTCGGCGGCCAGCGCGAGTTCCTGGGCGACTTCCGGGCCGGCGACATCATCGGCATGAACTTCGGCATGGGCCTGGCGCTCAACGACAAGTCCTCGTTCAGCATCGGCGTCGACCTGAACTCGGTCGGCCGCGTCAAGCAGAACGGCGTGCCGGTGCCGGGCTCGGTGCGCACGCAGCTCGCCACGCTGATGCTGGGCTACTCCTACCGCTACGACCCGAAGCGGACGGTGAACATTTCGGTCGGGGCCGGTCTGACACGCGACACCCCCGACCTCACGCTCACCGCACGCATTCCCTTCTCCTTCTAGTGCGGCCATGGTCGCGCGACGACTCCTCTGCGTGGCGCCGGGTGGTCGGCCGCAGCCCCTGCGCGAGACGCAGCTGCGGGCCGAGGCCTGGGAGCTGAGCTGGGCCTCCGACCTGGTCTCGGCGCGGCGCCTGCAGCAGCGGCTGGACATCGGCTTCGGCCTGCTGCTGCTCGATCAGGTGGATGCGGTGCTCGTCGAGGAGATCGCCACCCTGGTCGCGCCGGGCACCGACGGCGCGCAATGGATCGCGGTCTTTCCGCCGCGCGCGCTCGAGCTGCCGTCCTTCCAGCAGCTGGTGCTCGAGGCCTTCTTCGACTACCACACGGAGCCGCTCGACCCGAATGGCCTGCTGCAGATCCTGGCGCGGGCCCACCGCCATGCCTGCCTGCGCGAAGCCTGCCGGCGCCCGGCCGCCGCGGGCGCGCCCGACGGCCTCGGCATGGTGGGCGAGAGCGAGACCATGGCGCGCCTGCGAAGGCAGATCCAGAAGGTGGCCGCGACCGAGGCGCCGGTGCTGATCGGCGGCGAGAGCGGCAGCGGCAAGGAGCTGGCGGCGCAGGCGATCCATCGCGGCTCGGCGCGTTTCGGCGGCCCCTTCGTGGCGGTGAACTGCGGCGCCATCGTGCCGGCGCTCGCACAGTCCGAACTGTTCGGCCACGAGCGCGGCTCCTTCACCGGCGCCATGGCCGACCGGCGCGGCCTGATCGCCTCGGCGCAGGGCGGCACGCTGTTCCTCGACGAGATCGGCGACCTGCCGATCGAGCTGCAGACCAACCTGCTGCGCTTCCTGCAGGAGAAGACCATCCAGCGGGTCGGGGGCACGCGCAGCCTGGCGGTCGACGTGCGCGTGGTCGCGGCCTCGCACGTCGACCTGGCCGAGGCCGTGGCCAGCGGCAAGTTCCGCGAGGACCTCTATTACCGGTTGCACGTGCTGTCGATCACCGTGCCGCCCCTGCGCGAACGCAAGGAGGACGTGCCGATCCTGGCCCAGCATTTCTACCGCCGCTGCATGGCCGAGCTGAGCCGCGCGCGCGTCGACGGCTTCAGCCGGCAGGCCATCGCCGCCATGCTCGCGCACGACTGGCCGGGCAATGTGCGCGAGCTGTTCAACCGCGTGCAGCGCGCGCTGGTCATGACCGACAGCCGCCTGGTCTCGCCGGCCGACCTGGAGCTCGCCGGCGACGAGCGCGAGACCGGCGTCTGCCTCGATGCGGCCCGCACCCTGGCCGAAAGAGATGCCATCCGCCTCACGCTCGACCGCGTGGGCCGCAACGTGACCCATGCGGCACGCGAACTGGGTGTCTCACGGATGACGCTCTACCGCCTGATGGAGAAGCATCACATCGGGCTCAGCCGGGCGCTTTGAGCTGCAGCACGCCGCGCTGGCTCTCGACCGTCTCGCGCAGGAAGTTCCACACCGCCTGCATGCGCGCCAGGTGCTTGGTCTCGGCCGGCATCGACATCCAGAAGGTGCGCATGAAGTGCGCCAGCGCCGGCAGCACCGGTTTGAGCGACGTGTCGCGCTCGGCGACGAAGGCCGGCAGCACCGCGATGCCGTGGCCCGCCGCGGTGGCCGCATGCTGCGCCAGGATGCTGGTGCTGCGCAGCGCGAAGCTGTCGGGCTTGTGCAGCTCGTCGAGGTACTGCAGTTCCTTGCTGAACAGCAGGTCGTCGACGTAGCCGATGAAGCTGTGGCCCTGCAGGTCTTCGCGCGTCCGGATCGGGCCGTGCTGCGCGAGATAGGCCTTGGCGGCGTAGAGCCGCAGCGTGTAGTCGGTGAGCTTGCTCACCACCACCGGGCCGCGCGCCGGGCGCTCGAGCGAGATCACGATGTCGGCCTCGCGCCGCGACAGGTGCACCACCCGCGGCATGGCCAGCAGGTCGATCACCAGCCGCGGATGCTGACGTGCGAAGCCCGCGAGCTGCGGCGCCAGCACCACGGTGCCGAAGCCCTCGGTGACGCCGACCCGCACCACGCCCGACAGCCCCTCGTGCGAGGCCGGCGCCGCGCGCTCGACCGTGCGGAACGCGCCCTCCATCGCCTCGACCTGCGGCTGCAGGCGGCGGCCGGCCTCGGTGAGCCGGTGGCCGCCGGCCTCGCGCGAGAACAGCGGCGAGCCGACCTGCTTCTCCAGCGCCTGGATGCGCCGCGCCACGGTGGTGTGGTCGACCGCCAGCCGGCGGGCCGCGCTCTGCAGCGTGCCCGAGCGCGCGAGTTCGAGAAAGAAGCGCAGGTTGTCCCAGTCCATGCGTTGCGATTATGCAGATGGCGAGTGCATATTTGTCTATTGCCATTGCAAAAGTGCAAAGCTAGGATGGCCGGCTGCAACGTACGCATTCACCCGGAGACAACACCATGGACGCCACCACCACCCCGACCACCCAGGTCGCCACCGTCAAGCTGCTGATCGGCGGCAAGCTCGTCGAATCCAAGACCACCGAATGGCGCGACGTCGTCAACCCCGCGACGCAGCAGGTGCTCGCGCGCGTGCCCTTCGCCACGCCCGACGAGCTCGACGCCGCCGTGGCCTCGGCCAAGGAAGCCTTCAAGACCTGGCGCAAGACGCCCATCGGCGCACGCGCCCGCATCTTCCTCAAGCTGCAGCAGCTGATCCGTGAAAACATGGGCGAGCTGGCCGCGATCCTCACGGCCGAACAGGGCAAGACCCTGCCCGACGCCGAAGGCGACGTGTTCCGCGGCCTCGAAGTGGTGGAGCACGCGTCGAACATCGGCAACTTGCAGCTGGGCGAGCTGGCCAACAACGTGGCCAACGGTGTCGACACCTACACGCTGCTGCAGCCGCTGGGCGTGTGCGCGGGCATCACGCCCTTCAACTTCCCCGCGATGATCCCGCTGTGGATGTTCCCGATGGCCATCGTCACCGGCAACACCTTCGTGCTCAAGCCCTCCGAGCAGGACCCGATGGTCACGATGCGCCTGTGCGAACTCGCGCTCGAAGCCGGCATTCCGCCCGGCGTGCTCAACGTCATCCATGGCGGCGAGGCCATCGTCAACGGCATCTGCGACCACAAGGACATCAAGGCGATCAGCTTCGTGGGCTCGACCAAGGTCGGCACGCACGTCTACAACCGCGCCACGCTGGCCGGCAAGCGCGCCCAGTGCATGATGGGCGCGAAGAACCACGCGATCGTGATGCCCGACGCCAACAAGGAGCAGACGCTCAACGCCCTGGCCGGTGCGAGCTTCGGCGCCGCGGGCCAGCGCTGCATGGCGGTGTCGGTCGCGGTGCTGGTGGGCGAAGCCCGCAACTGGGTGCCCGAACTCATCGCCAAGGCCAAG
>Ga0182008_10001534_pt1 | contig 15376 bp, 15 predicted proteins | sample Sormic07211129_1_FD_120482 | JGI IMG/M metagenome (GOLD analysis project Ga0182008, IMG submission 120482) | Rhizosphere microbial communities from Sorghum bicolor, Mead, Nebraska, USA - 072115-129_1 metaG | ecosystem: Host-associated > Plants > Roots > Rhizosphere | place: USA: Nebraska...
ACAACTCTACCCATGGTGCTGATCACTTCTTATAGGAGGGGACAGATGTTGGGCAGCTTAGCCTGAATGGCGTTCCGTTGGAGCAGCGAGCAACCCCAGCCCTGCAAAGGAGACGGGATTACATGCTGTTCAGTTGCCCATCCATTGCCTTGATGCACGCATCCATCTGCGCCTGACAGGCTTGCATCAAGGCTGGGATATCCTCCGAGGTCATGCCAACGGTAGGAATAGGTGGCAACGAGCGTATGAGCACATCACCGCTTTTCCAGCGATTGAGTTGCATATGGGTGACGTAATTGCTGACACATACCTGCACGATGGGCACGCCGGCGGCAATCGCCATATGAAACGCGCCTTTCTTGAAGGGCAGCAGGCCCTTGCCCAGGTTGCGCGTACCTTCCGGGAATACCCAGATTGACGTGTCTTCGTGTTGCAGTGTGCGTGTGGTGGTAAGCATCGCCCGGCGCGCCTTGTGCGCATTGCCTCGGTCGATCAACACATTGCCCGCCAGCCAGAACAACTGGCCGAACAAGGGCACCCATTTCAGGCTCTTCTTGGCGATGCACACGGTACGGTGGGGCACCACGGTGCCGAACACGAACAAGTCATAGTTGGACTGATGGTTGGCGATAATCACGCAGGTGCCCGGTTTATGGCGCAGCGAGTCGACATCGGCCTTCACCTCCAGCCCCAGCAACCACATGGCAGGCACCGCATAGAGACGGGCGCACAGGCGGCTGTTGTCCGGGTTGAACGGTCGGCAGACGCCGATTAGCACGCCCAGCACCCCGGCGACTATAAAGTGCAGGCTCATCAGCACCATCCGTAACAGAAAAAGCATCCACATGGCCTATCGAAACAAAAGGGGGCGCAGTGTACGGATGTGCACTGTATTCGGCAATTGGCGCTATAGAGTGAGGAGATGGGCGATGTTTGAGGGCATGTTTCTGTATCTGTCAGAGACCCCAACCTAGAGCGGCGGGAGTTTTTTCAGATATGGCTGTAAGACAAAGCCCGACGCAAGGTCGGGCTTAGACGCACGCAACGAAGGACTTAGCTCAGAATATGGCCCTGATCCTGGATGATCGCCTCGTCCAGCGCTTCCAGCAGCGCTTTGCGCACTTTCAATTTGGTGTGCTTGTGGGCGTTCATGTTGATCTTCTTCAATTGCCGTGCAGCTTCCAGGGCTGCTGCGTGCAGTTCTTCGGGGGCGACCACCTTGTCGAGGAAGCCGGCCTGCAATGCGCCCTGCGGGTCGAACATCTCGGCGTTGATCACCGAGCGATGAAACGCCGATTTGCGCAGACGGTCCCGCGCCAGCTCGATGCCGGCGTGGTGCATGGTCATGCCGATCATCACTTCGTTGAGGCCGATGCTGAACGGACCTTCGACACCGATCCGATAATCCGCCGACAACAACAGAAACGCGCCCTTGGCCACCGCATGCCCAGGGCACGCCACAATCACCGGGAACGGGTGCGACAACAGGCGCCGCGCCAATGTGGAGCCCGACGTCACCAGGCCGATTGCTTCTTTAGGGCCGGCGGTCATCACCTTCAAATCGTAACCCCCGGACAGAATTCCCGGCGTGCCGGTGATCACCACCACCGCCCGATCCTTCTCGGCCTGGTCCAGCGCTTCGTTAAACGCACTGACCACCGCAGGGGAAATGGCGTTGACCTTGCCGTTGCTCAAGGTCAGGGTCGCGATACCGTCTTCGAGGTGGTAGGCAATCAGCTCACTCATGACGCGGTTCCTTGTAGGGCTTGTTATAGAAGAATGCAGCAGACGTTACCCACCGCGCCCGCCCGGGTAAAGCGCCATGACTGACTGCCCAGTCAGGCTTTTCTTGCATGCCCAAGCGTAGACGGCCTGCGGCGTGGCGCGGCAAAGCCTTAAGACCGGCATCAGCAGTGCCCGAGAATGGCACAATCGCCACCCCGCGCCGGGCAGGCTCCGGCATAGCCGGCTAACCGCATGAATATTCTGAAAAAAACCTTTGCCATCAGAAAGGCTTTCGACTACATTAGCGCGCCTCGACAGACTGAACTGGTTTGACGAGATACGGTGAAGTGTCCGAGTGGCTTAAGGAGCACGCCTGGAAAGTGTGTATACAAGAAATTGTATCGAGAGTTCGAATCTCTCCTTCACCGCCAAATTTGAAACGACTAAACCCCTGAAAACGTTGAAGTTTTCAGGGGTTTTGTGTTTTTAGGGGGGCGAAAAAGGCTCATATGGGAACACCCGTGGGAATGCTGGGTTTTGGTTTGCTCGTGGACTGACTTTATCAGCGGGCGGTGTTGAACCATCCCGTCAAGACGCTAAGCGGCGTCATGCCGCTTGGGGTGTCTGCGCTGGAGGGCGGTTCCTGGCAAAGGTGTAACGCTGAAATGTGCGTCTAGAGCTTTGAGATGGTTTTAGGCGTTGAATTTTGATTTAGTCGCAATTTCTGAAGAAATTCGGCGGCAAGATTTACTGTAGGGCGAGACGAATCATGGCTCTCTATTGATCGTGTAATTTCGTCTGTTATTAAGTCTACGTCTAGAAGCTCAATCTTAAATGCCGTTTTGTATAGCGAGTTTTTTTCATTCGGTATAATTGCATATTGCTCGTCGATCGTGAAAATCTCCCCGGAGAAAATTGCCAACTCGATAAAGGCGTAACCTCCCATTTGAAAGTAACAAACATGGTAGCAGTCCACATTGGTTCCTAGTTCGATATGCTTGTCAGAATAAAATGTGAGACGGGTAATGTCTAGCCTGTTACTGATTAGTAGGTCGAGCGCCTGCACTTGTTTGTGAATTTTTCCAAGTTCATAATTTGTCATTGTTAGAGGTGTGTCGAGTTCGTAATAGCTTTTTATTCTTAAAGCTTTTTCCAGTACTTCGATCTCCACTGAGCAATCGGGAAATGATTCGCCCGATTTTAGTTTTACTTCCCATGTTAGCTTTTTAAAATTAAAAATGATTCGGACGTTTTTTGGGGTTGAAAGCATTTGCGCTAGCTTGAGCATTTTAAGAGCGTCTTCGATGGAAAACTCATCAAGCAAGTGAGTGTTTATGGTTATGTTAAAAGACTTTCTGTAATGCCCTATGTTCAGCTCAAAGCTATTGGCGACCATTCTGACTTTGCGAAACTCTTCAGGAATCCACGAGTTGAAAGGGCTGCGGAAGAGGGCTGTGGGGAAATTTAGTGAGCGCCCAGTTGATGTGTCACGAAACACTATGGAGCCGTTGTCGCTAGGTGCTACGTCCGGCATGGAAAGCAACGCTGTATCACTGAGTAACATAGGTTTGTTTGAGAGTGTTCCGAATCGAAGTGTCGAACTGAAAATGTTCTCTACTTCAATTATCTCATTTTTTCCGAGCGAGATATCAATTAGCTTTTTAAGTTGCTCGTCTCCGCTGATTGAAAATTGAAACTGATATTTCCCGTCTTCAAACCCTACAGAGCTTAAGTGCTTTATTTTGCTTTCTACATAAATCGAATTCGAGTGTCCTATGTGCGACAAAATCATTTTTTTTAGATTTGAGGCAGATAAGGGATGTATTTCATCGATAAAATTAAGTCGCATATATTTTTTATTGAGTTTTACGGCTTGGTCTTTAGATTTTAGATCTGAAACTCTCCTTAAGATTTTTTCTGATAGGGCGTGGTCAACATGAAGCAGGTATGCCCTTGTTGGGGATTCGGTGCTCTGGAACTCTAGTAGGACGTAAAATGACGCAAGCGCTGATGTCGCCATCTTTTTTAAATTAGAAAGTTCGACGTCTACTGTTCGCTTTACACCATCGGTAGATTTAACTTGTATTTTTGTCTCAATAAGCCCCTCATGCAATGATAATGGATCGTAAATTTCTGGGGTTTGGTCAATTTCAACAAACACATCCCAGCCATTCTGATCGGTTTCGGAACCGTTCGCTGTCATTCCTGCCGCCGCGCACCAGGCACCAAAGAACCTTTCCCCCGCTTTGCCCATGTCTCTCATTTTTGCCTCCATTGCCTATTCTTAGAGGGAATGTGCCATGCCCGCTAATCTAAAAATATCTATGCACGATACCGCAGACGCAAAAGAATTCCTCCACGTCTCGCTGAGGGGCAGTGTTGCACCCGAGGCAGATTAAGACTTACACGGGTTTGATCACTTCTCCGGTCTACAAGCGCAATGCATTTTGTAGCATCCCGATGACGTCAGGGCCGTCCTCATTGATCCACATGCCGTAGTGCTGCCGAATCATGTTCGCACTGGTGTGGCCCATCTGTTCTGCGATCCAGTCAACCGAAGCCACGCCCGTGGTGAGCAGCTGGCTGGCATACTTGTGTCGGCACTGGCCAGGTCCGCGATAACGAACCCCGGCCGCTTTCAAGTGCGCTTTAAAAAACCTGTCCCTCACTACAAAGTCGCTGACGTGCGGCAGGCCGCTCTTGGTGTTCAGGAATACAAAGTGCAGCTTGTGCTTGCGGACGGTCTTGTTGTCGCGCTCGACGACGTCGACCGTATCTACAATCTTGAGCTGGTTGATGGCGTCCAGTTTGCGCAACGCATCCCAGGCCGGCTCCAGCAGACGCACCTTGCGCGTAGAGCGCCGGGTTTTAGTCACGCGATAGGCGCCGCGAACCTTGGATCGGCGAAAAGTGACCGTCCCCTGTTTCAGATCTACGTCCTCCCAGGCCAAGGCGATGGTCTCCGATACCCGTGGGCCCGCCCAAATCATGAACTGCACCATCAGAAGCTCCTGGGTGCGACTGGTGTGCGTATTGAGGATTTGCTTTATTTCCGCCCTGGTGAATGGGTCGGGCGCCTCAGGATCGGGTAGGCGGACGAATAACCCCTCGGTTGGGTCGTGCGCGGAGAGGTACGACCGACCACATACCTTCCACTACATGGACCCGCCTTACTGGCAGACCGCCGGCTATGGTGTGGACTTCCCCTTTGAAAACTACGAGCGGATGGCCGAATTTATGCGGCGTTGCAAGGGCAAGGTGATGGTGAGTATCAACGACCACGCTGATATTCGACGGGTGTTTGAGGGGGTTTCACTTTGAAACCGTGGACATTCGTTACAGCACTACCAATCAGCGGCAGGGGAAGGCCGAGGTCAGCGGAGAGCTGGTGATTATGAATTGGGAGCCGGCGGCACTGGGAGGGTTGTTCTGATCTGACCGCTGCGTCAAAGCAATGAGCCGCCCTTGAAGCGGCTTTTTGCTATCTGGAAATTTTTTTCTGTGCGTGACGATGAAAGGTCGCCATTCGAGCGAGGGATCTTAAATGGCGGTAAAAGAAGTCACTATAAATTCATGCGCTAATATGAAAGTAACCAACGGATGTCGTTGCTGTAATGCCTTAGACAATCAAGGCAGTGCTCTTGAGTTCGCTCCTTTCCAAAAGCGGTCCTCAAAACCTTGTCGTATTTTTCTTCAGCTATTTGAGGTCGGGCCGTTGAGACTTTTTCGTTGATATAATCGAATCCAGCGTAATCGATCATATCCATCATGCATGACTCTAAACACACGACCTTCGTTCGAAGGAATTCAAACTCCTGAAATTGATCGTATGTGCAGATTGCTCTTAGAGCCCTCTTGTCACCAGTCAACATGAAATAGTCTAAATTATTGTCGTGGTTGCTTTTGGCGTGTAGGAATAGCGCTTGCTCACCCACATCGATTTCTGGGATGTCTACCAAGTGATCGATTAAATCGAGAATAGGTGCTTCTGGCAGAACACTGCAGTGCTCAAGAAAATCATTGATACGTTCGAAGGCTTGAGGGCTTCCGACATAGCGCTCAATTGACCTGTCAGGATTTTCCAACCTCAGACTGTGCTTGATCGTACTCAGTACAAAGCACTCACTTCTCTTGGCCTCAAGGGATGAGAGTGCTTCATCGAGTAAATCACATTGTGCAAGCTTAACAACAAGATCGTTATCGGACAGTAGGATCATTATTAGCCAACTAAGGTCCTTAATAACGCTAAGCTGTCTTCCTTGGTGTCTTCTGGGATGTTGGCAAACATATGACTAGAAATGGTTTCTTTGTCATTGCCCGCGCCTGCAAGAATCTTAAGGGTGTTGACGCATAACCCCCAAAAATTCCCGTTGTACGCGCAGTTTAGAAGCACGTGTGTTGGCGCGATTCCGTTTATTCTACCGAAGTCGATAACTGTACGAGCGAGCTGCGCAGGCGGTTCATATCTTCTTAGGGTTAAGTTTCTATGGTTGCCTGCCAATAACTCAAGAGCATAATTATCAGCGTCGCGCTCGGAAGCATCTTTGTTTTCAGGGTCTTTTTTGATCTCGTTGTCAACAATTGCGCCATTCGGATCAAGGTGGCCAAGCGCAATATGACCAAGTTCGTGTGCCAAATGAAAAAGCAAGAAGCCAGACGGCTTCTGTGACGAGAGAACAATGGTGGGACGGCCTTTGGTCGCCATGGCAATCCCATCCATTTTTCTCCTCATCATCGTTGAGGCGAGATGGATTACTGGTATTCCCGCCTCCCAGCAATACTCAATCAAGCTTTCTAGGTCGACCCATTGCTTACCGGATCCCAGAATCTTTTCCCGAACCTCCGCTGCAGTTCCAGGTTTGGTGTAAGGCCGGTCGATTGCCGAAAGAACCAGTTTTGATGCACTGCGCGCAAGTGATACCGCAAGCTCAACGTCATCCTCAGTCGTCTTTCCGTGCAACTTGAATCGCCGCATTGCCGGCAAATCAAATTCAACACGTGGAGGGACTTCTACTAAGGGGCGCACTTTTAGATTGAGCGCTTTAGCAAGGATCAGTTTGGCTTGTTGCAGCCCCGCAGGCGTGGTTGCGATCTCATCATCCCACCATGATGGCAAGAACGCTCGGATGTCCTTCTTCTGAAGGCCATGCGCGGAGAGGGCAGAGTAAAGATTCTGGATAGTATCAGTCATGTTGTCCCCCTCCTTTGGTCTGTTCATTGATCGTGTAGACGGCGCGAATCATAGCAAAATCACACGATATTGCACGATTATGCGACTACGTTTTCATTCATTCCGACCGCTTGCACTGTTTGGGCCGTCCCCCGCCTGAGTTTGAGCGGCCTACTTCCCGTAACTGTAGACCATTCAAGGGGCAGTTGGTGCCCATCGGGGGGGCGTCTTCACCTGGCGCGAGCCGTCGTCCCCCCACCTCGCCTGCGGGCTAAATGGGTCACTTTTTCTGCACTTCTGCAGCTCCCTCGCGACGGCCCAGGCTGGGCGCTTGGTAGGCGTTTTGGGGGGGTCAGAACCCTGCGGAACCCTGCACCAAGCGGGTATTTCTTCGAAAGGACTGGAAGCCTTGCTATGGCGGTAGGAGGGAGGGTGTTTCAAAAAGAGTAATTTCGGTAACCACCGCTGATCAGTGGGCTGGAGGCCGCGTATTCCGTGGGGTTTGGTATTACAAAAAGGAGTAACAAATAGGTAATTGAAAAAGTAATATTTTACTAAAGTATTGTTTTTAAAGGGTTTTTATAAAGATAAGAATTACGTTTATAAAGGGTAATCAGATTACTTCAATATTACTTGAAGATTACTTTTCGGCCTAAACACAAATTCCTTTAATTTCAACGGGTTGAGCGTAAAAAACGGTCAAGATTACTTATGTTACTCTTTTTTCTGCCCCCCTCTAGATTTTGGATTTCAGGCCCCTATACGTGTGATGCGCACGCGTACTCAGGTGCATGCTGATGCTCGTGGGAATGGCGTGGGAACTCTTTCGCGCAATCGGCACCGCTGGAGCCCTTGTATTCCGGCGCCTCGGCTGAGCGATCGAGGGTGCGGGTACTTTCGAATCTCTCCTTCACCGCCACATTCTACAAACACAAACCCCTGGTTTCTTATAAAGAGCCGGGGGTTTGTGGTTTCTGGGGTTCGCAAATACAAGGCCCGGCACGGTAGGTAGTGCCCAGCCCCTGTCTCGTCACCGACTTTTTACAATCACCCCTCGCATATAGTCATTCAAGTCCCGCAGATCCTGAACGCTCCATGCGTGCGCCGGCAGCTTTACACCATTTTCCTGCAAGGTCCTCGGAATCAAGTTGCCATTTGGGCGAAGGATGACTGACGCCACGATAACACCTGGGTATTCATTTAAACGTTGCTTGAAAGCCGGTGTGGTCAGGTCAGGCGTGGGCGGGGTGCTTTTTCTCGCTAAAGGGCCCGTCGCTTTGAGGTCTGGCCCGTGGCACATAGAGCATCGCTGTAAAAAGAGGGATTTGCCGTTGGCAGTGTCTGCGGAGGCGAGTGATACCTGGGACAGCGACAGCATTCCCAGTGAGGCGATGACGAGCATTTTCATGTGGCTGCAGCCCTATTATCCAAAGCAGATCCGAATTCCATTTTCTAACCGCCCGATGGGTGCCAAGCTTGGTGTGAGAAGCCCGCATTCCTGCCGGTGTACCGGGCGATTCATACTTTAACTTGTTTGTTGTACCTCCTGCGCCTCACCCGGATTGCGTAAATGACCACTCGACCGAAGCCCACACTCAACCTGCGTAGCCTGATTCTTATTTTTGTCCTGTTTTCTGCCGTTGCGACGCTGGCCAACAGTTTCTGGGTGATGTTCAAGATTCAGAAGCAAGAGCTGATTGAAAATGCACTGGACGCCAACCAGGCCTATGCCGCCCGTATTGCTCGCAGTGTCGAGCAGGTACTGAACGCCGACCTTGATAAGTTGAAGTACGGTTCAGCCGGGATTGGCAAAACGTTTGGCGACAACAGTGCGTTGACTCGGGAAGCCAAACGCCTGGTTGAGCAGGATGCCAGTTTCAACTCCGTACTGGTCGCCGACGCGAACGGCACCATCGTTGCTTCTGCCCCCGAAAGCCTTCAGCTCAACGGCCGTACGTTGCAGCACAAAGAGCCCCTGAGTCTGCGCACGGCGAAAATCAGCAACGCCTTCAGATCCATCACCGGCAACCTGGTGGTCTTTATCTCTCATCCCATATTCGATGTGAAAGGGCAGTACCTGGGCTTGATCGGCGGCACTATTCGGCTGGAGCAGAGCAATACCCTTCAAGCCCTCATGGACACGAATGTGCGTAAAGACGGCGCGCATTTCTACTTGATCGACGGCGCCCGCCGGGTGCTCTATCACAATTATCCCGAGCAGATAGGCAGCGTGAGGGGCGCGGATTTGATCGCCGATGCATCGCTCAAAGAGGCCGCGGGCACATTGCAGGCTGTGGATGAGCACGGTGTGGAAATGCTCGCCGGCTTTGCTCAAGTGCCCAGCAGCGGGTGGGGCGTGATCTCGCAGCAGCCCCTGGAAAATATCCAGGCAGTCCTGCGCCGGACAATGATCAAAATCGCTCAAGGTATCGCGCCACTGGGGCTGTTCGGGATCATTCTGATCTGGTGGTTGGGGACCAGAATTTCGGCCCCGTTGTCGCGGCTCGCCGACTGTGCCAAACGCTTGGACACGCCGGACAGTTATGCGCGCATCAGCGCTGTACCGGCGCGCTATTTTGAAAGCTGGCAGATCCGCAGAGCGTTGTTGCTGGGGGCAACCCTGTTGCAGGAAAAGATCGGCAAGCTCAATCAGCAGGCCCACACGGATACCCTGACAGGGCTGGCCAATCGCCGTGCGATGCAGGACGTTCTGTCGCTCTGGCAGGAGGCGGGCAAAGCGTTCGCCGTGGTGTCCATCGACATTGACCATTTCAAGCGCGTCAACGATACGTTCGGGCACGGCGTGGGGGATGAAACGCTGCGTGCCGTTGCTCAACTCATGCAACAGAATTCACGCGCCAACGACCTGCCTTGCAGGGTAGGTGGGGAGGAGTTCGTCCTGTTATTGCCGGGCAGTTCACTGCACACAGCGGCCGACGTTGCTCAGCGGCTGCGCGCCTCGATTGAGGCAACCAGCATCGAGACCGTCGGGCATGTTACGGTCTCACTCGGGGTGGCTTTGTGGCGTGCTGATGGCGAGTCGATATCTGCCGTCCTCGAGAGAGCGGATCAATTGCTGTACCAGGCTAAGCAAGGCGGACGCAATCGCGTGGTGGTTGAGCCGGTGCCGGACTGAGCTGCGGCCAGGCGCTCAATGCCGGTGTCGATGATGCACATCCGGAAAGTGCGCATGGCTATGCCTGAGCGGGCTGTGCACATGCACATGGCTGTGAGGCTCTTTCGGGTCCCATTCAAAGGCATGTTCATGCTGATGATGTTCGTCATGCACATGCCGATGGCCGTGTTCCGTGGCTTCGTGCTGATGTTCGTGGGCGTGGCGTTCGGTCAGGTGCAGCCACACGCCTGCCGCCATTAATGCCGAGGCGATCCAGAACGCGTTCGATACCGACTCGCCCAGCGCCAGAACGGCCAGGACCGCTCCAAGGAAGGGGGCGGTGGAGAAGTAGGCCCCCGTGCGCGCGCTGCCCAGGCCGCGCAACGCCAGTACAAACAGCACCAGGCTGATGCCGTAGCCGAGCAAGCCCACCAGCAGGATCGGCGCCAACTGTGTGGCCGCCGGCCATTGTGCGCCGAGGTAAACGGCCAGGGCAGTATTCACCAGGCCGGCGATCAGGCCTTTGATGCCGGCGATAAACACCGCATCGGAGGCAGAGACCTTGCGCGTCAGGTTGTTATCGATGCCCCAGCACAGGCAGGCCAGCGCGACCGCCAGCGGCCCGCTCCAGTCGTGACCGGCGCCGACGCCGTCGGACCACGACAACACCAAGCCGCCCAGCACAATCGCGATCATCCCCAGCACGATACGGCGGTCGGCGTTCTCTCGGAACACGAGCCAGGCGATCAGGGCGGTAAGTACCGATTCCAGGTTGAGCAGCAGTGAAGCGGTCGCGCCTGCGGTGCGGATCAAACCATACATGAGGGCAACGGGGCCGAGGATGCCGCCGAAGAGGATGGCGCCCAGCAGCCAGGGCCATTCAAGGGGCTTCAGCCCGCTGGGCCGCCAGCCGCGATCGCGGATCAGGCGTACCACGCCGAGGCCGAGGCCGCTGCCGAGGTACAGCAAACCGGCCAGCAGGAGGGGCGAGAGGCCCATGCCGAAATGTTTCGCGAGCGGGGTGCTGGCACCGAACAGGGCGGCGGCGCAGAGGGCGTAAACGATACTGAGGTTCATGGGCCATCCTCGAAAGGTCGGCCCATGATACGTCGCGGGCGTGGGCGAGCGCCCGGGCGATTTAGTGCGCGGTTTTCAGCTTGACCACATCACCGGAGATCTTGGTGGTGTAGCCGCTGAGCACCCAGGCCCAGAACCATTTTTCCTGCACTTGGGTATTGATCAGCGCGTCGCCGCCTTTAGCCTGGATGGCGGCTTGCTGCGCGCGCACGAAACGGCTGTTCTGACCGATCGGGATCAGGCCGAACAACATGATGCCGGTGGCGCTGGCTTCGCTGTGACCCAGCACGGTGTATTGGCTGCTGTCGTACTGTGGGGATTTGATGGCGGTGCCGGTGCAGCCGGCCAGGGTGAAACCGAGTACTGCTGCTGCAACCACTTTGCTGACGTACTTCACTGTGTAACTCCATGAACTAAAGCCCAGGATTCAATTCCTGGGGGCGCGTACTGTAATCGCTGCTCTGACGAATTGAAACGAATCTGAACGATTAGGCTCGCTCACGCCGCGCTGGCTAAACATGCAGCCACGCCAACCCGCCCAGCACCATGGCCACGCCTGCGGCCGTATAAGAAAGCCGCTTCAACCATTCCTTCCTCGTCAACAAAGTAATTGCCGCCAACGAAATCGCGATCTGAATCGCAGTCATCGCCTGGGCCCAGCGGTGGTGCCGATGCAGCGCCTGTTCGGATTTTTCATCCCACTCCCGTGAAGTGGCTTCAAGCTTTTCTGCCTGTTGGCGCACGGCCTCCTTCTGGTTTTTGTAGCGTTCGATCTCTTCCCGGTAATGCGCGGCATCCACGCCGGGGATATGGGTGGCCAGCTCCGCCAGGTTTTGTCGGCTGGACTTGGCCTGGTAGTAATTCCACTGGTTGGCGGCTTCGGTCTTGATGATCGCGGCGTTGTTCTTGTCCATCGCCGCTTCACTCTCGGTGGAACCGGCCTGGTAGCTGAGCATGGCGCCGAGGGTGGCCATCAACGCGGTCATCACGGCGATGCGACTGGCGAAACTATCCCCGCGGGCGTGGGCATGTTCGGTGGTGTGTTCGATATGTTTTTCGTGGGGGCTGGGGACTTCGAAGGCTTCGGACATGGCGGCGTCTGTGAACGGCGTGAGGGATACTGATTCTTCACCAGCCAAGCTGTCGCGATCCTGTACGCGACGCGGGATCAACCGCGCCCTAAAGGTTGCCCGCGTGTCGGTGTCACCGTTATTGTGCTGAACCCTTTTAGTCGTTCTCCCAAGGATCCGTTGTGATGAATGCACCGCGTACCGCTGTCCCGATCAAGGCCGTGATTTTCGATATGGACGGGTTATTGCTGGATACCGAAGGCATCTACACCGAAGTGACGCAGATTATCGCCGAACGCTACGGCCGCACCTACGACTGGGGTATCAAGCAGCACATCATCGGGCGTGGGGCTCGGGACCTGGCTGAATACGTGGTCAAGGCGCTGGAACTGCCGATCACTCCGGCCGAGTTTCTGCAGATCCGCGAACCGCTGATGAGCGAGCGTTTCCCCAAGGCCCTTGGCATGCCCGGCGCTGAGGCTTTGGTGCGGCACTTGAAAGCGCACAACATCCCGATTGCCGTGGGCACCAGCTCGTCGCGCAATTCGTTCGGACACAAGACCACCTTGCACCGCGAGTGGTTTGCGTTGTTCGACACCATCGTCACGGCGGACGACCCGGAAGTCGGCGCGGCCAAGCCCGCGCCGGACATCTTCCTCACCGCCGCGCGCCGCCTGGGTGTCGACCCCAAAGATTGCCTGGTGTTCGAAGATTCGCCGTTCGGCGTGACCGCTGCCAAGGCCGCCCAGATGACTGCCATCGCCGTGCCCGATGAAGCCATGGCCGACAGCAAGTACCACCACGCCGACCAGATCATCCGCAAGCTCGCGGACTTTGATCTGGCGGCCTATGGCTTACCGCCGATGACCTGAATCGAACACGGTCAACAGGTGAGAGGGGCAAGCCCCTCCTGCACTGGGTCAGGCGCTGAAGCCACCGTCGATGGTGAGGCTCGCGCCTGTGATATACCCCGCTTCCGGCCCCGCCAGATACGCCACAAAACTGGCGATCTCCTCCACATGTCCGTACCGCCCAATGGCCATCAAGCCGATCAGGCTCTCGGCAAAGTCGCTGTTGGCCGGGTTCATGTCGGTGTCCACCGGCCCAGGCTGCACGTTGTTAATGGTGATGCCACGCGGCCCCAGGTCTCGTGCCAGGCCCTTGGTCAAACCGACCAGCGCGGCTTTGCTCATGGCATACGGCCCGCCGCCACCGAAGGGCATGCGCTCGGCGTTGGTGCTGCCGATATTGATCACGCGGCCGCCTTCGCTCATGTGCTTGGCGGCTTCCTGGGTGGCGATGAATACGCTGCGCACGTTGATCGCGAGGGTCTGGTCGAAGTCTTCCAGCGTGAAGTCTTCCAGCGGGGCGATGGCCAGCACGCCGGCGTTGTTCACCAGAATATCCAGACGGCCGAATGCCTCGACGGTGGCGGTGACCGCGTTGCGGATCGCGGCGGCATCGGCGCTGTCGGCGTGAATGGCCAGGGCTTGGCCGCCGGCGTTGATCACGCTGTTCTGCAAAGCCTCAGCCTTGGCCGCCGAGCTGACGTAAGTAAAGGCCACGGCAGCGCCTTGGGCGGCCAGGCGCTGGACGATCGCGGCGCCGATGCCGCGCGAGCCGCCTTGGATCAAGGCGACTTTGCCGTTGAGGGTGTGTGCAGTCATGTCGATCTCCTGTCTGTTCAAGGCGGTATGCCTTGTGGTTGCAGCCGAGTATCGACCTCGCTCGCTCAGGCCGGTAGACCGTGATTGCTATAGTCTGTGTAAACCAGAAGTTTAGAGTGGGGCGATATGGAAAGCTTTGGCAGTATCGAATGCTTTGTGCGCAGCGCCGAAGGCGGCAGCTTTGCCGAGGCTGCGCGGCACTTGAGCCTGACCCCTGCGGCGGTGGGCAAAAGCGTGGCCAAGCTTGAAGCGCGCCTCGGTGTGCGTCTGTTTCAGCGCAGCACGCGGCGCCTGACCCTCACCGAAGCCGGCAAGCTGTTCCTCGATGAAGTCAGCGGCAGCCTTATCACCATCCAGAACGCCGTAGCCAACCTGGCCAGCGCCGAAGGGCGGCCGGTGGGCACACTCAAGGTGAGCATGGGCACTGTGTTCGGCAATCGCTATGTGATGCCATTGTTGGCGCGATTCATCGAACGCTTTCCGGATATCAGCCCGGACTGGCACTTTGATAATCGCCAGGTAGACCTGATCGGCCAGGGCTTCGATGCGGCCATCGGTGGTGGCTTCGAACTGCCTCAGGGCGTGGTGGCGCGCAAACTGGCGCCAGCCCATCGAGTGTTGGTGGCGTCGCCGGGTTACCTGGCCACACGCCCGCTGGTGCGAGGGCCCGAAGACCTGGGGCGCTGCCTGGGCATCCTGATCCGCTCGCCGCAAACCGGCCGCGTGCGCACCTGGCAGTTGACCGGTCCCGAGCGTGAACAGCGCCCCCTCACACTCAAACCGCGCATGACCCTGAGCGACTCCGAAGCCGCCTGCTGCGCCAGCGCCCAGGGCCTGGGCATTGCGCTGGTGAGCATGCCCATGGCGGTGCCGTTTCTGGACAGTGGCGCGGTGGTGCGGGTGCTGCCTGAGTGGTATGTGGACGATGGCAATATTTCCATCTACTACGCCGAGCACAAGCTGCTGCCCGGCAAAACCCGGGCCTTTGTGGATTTCATCATCGAGCAGTTTGCCGAACAGCGTCTGGGGCAGCGGTTCAGCGCGGTTTAATCGAATCGTGGGCCTATCGCCCGAACATCCCCGGCCAGCCGATCACCTTCTTCGGCCTTGGCGTGGCATAGGTCCTGATCTTCGACGTCGACAACCCCAGTCGCACCAGCGATTCGGCAATAGTCACCGCCGCCGTTACGCCGTCCACCACCGGCACGCCGGTGCGCTGGCGAATCTGCTCATCCAGCCCGGCCATCCCGCCGCAGCCGAGGCAGATTACCTCGGCCTTGTCGTCGTGGATGGCCCGCTCGGCCTGGCGCACGATGGCCTCCATGGCGGCCAATGGGTCTTCTTCCAGTTCCAGCACGGCCATGCCGCTGGCGCGTACCGAGGCACAGCGCGCGTACAGGCCGGCCAGTTTCAGGCGGTCTTCGATCAATGGCACGGTGCGGTCCAGGGTGGTCACCACCGAGTACGCATGGCCAAGAAACATGGCAGTGCTGGCGGCCGCTTCGGTGATGTCCACCACCGGCACGTTGAGCAACTCCTGCAGGCCTTCGCG
>Ga0182008_10001535_pt1 | contig 15375 bp, 15 predicted proteins | sample Sormic07211129_1_FD_120482 | JGI IMG/M metagenome (GOLD analysis project Ga0182008, IMG submission 120482) | Rhizosphere microbial communities from Sorghum bicolor, Mead, Nebraska, USA - 072115-129_1 metaG | ecosystem: Host-associated > Plants > Roots > Rhizosphere | place: USA: Nebraska...
CGGTGAACCATTGATAAGCCACTCCCTGATGGGCTTTTTCGCTGGAGAAATTGGTGACGATGGCGCGCTGCCCATAGGCGCGGTAATCCAGTCCGATGTCGCATTGCCCGCGCACCCACGACTGACCGCCGTCGGCGCCGACCAGCAAGGAAGCCTCCAGCGTTTCGCCGCTTTCCAGTTGCAGGCTGACGCTGTGCAGATCGCTGCGCATGGACACCGCGCGGCCGTTGACGACGCGAACGTTGGGAGAAAATTTCAGTGCCGCATCGAGCGCGGCATTCAGGTTGCGATCCTCGACGATCCACGCCAGCGCATCGACATGCGCCGAATAGGCGTCGAACACCAGATGACCAGGATGGTTTTCATCGTCGCCGGTGACGTCCATGCCGTCGACCGCGGCCACACGTTCAGCGTCGAGCGCATCCCACACCTTGATCGACGACAACAGGTCGCGCGCGATCTGGTTGACTGCATAGACGCGCACGTCCCAACTGGCTTGTTCCCCGCCGGATGCAGCAGACGCGACCGGCGCAGAAGCCGGCGCCAGCAGCGTCACGCGCAAACCGGCCTGGGCCAAGGCCAGCGCGGCGGTCTTGCCGATGGCGCCGTTGCCGACGATGCAGATATCAGCCGAAGGAGAAGACGCACCCGCAGACTTGCGCGCGGCGGCGTTGGAGGAAGGATGGGATGAGATGCCGTTCATGGGGAAGCATTATAAACGCCTTCGCCAAAGGCCTTTCCTTGATCTCCGTCACAAGAAGGAAGTATCGGAAAGCAAGGACGATCAAAAAAAGAAAGCCGGAAATAATTACTGCAAAGCGGCTGCAAAGCGCACTCTTCATAGGGCCGACGGACTTTTTGATAAAAAAGTGGCAGCACCCTTTGCATTCTAAAATTATCTTGCTATAATTCGGCCTCTTGGCCTGGTAGCTCAGTCGGTAGAGCAGAGGATTGAAAATCCTTGTGTCGGTGGTTCGATTCCGCCCCGGGCCACCAAGAATGCTTTTTACCTAACGCTAACCCTCACCGGTTGGCGTTTTGCGTTTCTAGGACCGATATTCCTTGCGCCCGGCCTGTTCTTGGCACCGGCCACAAAAATCCCTCCGTTTTACACAATGGGCTTGTCACGCGAGCGACAAAAACGCCTTTGCCCCGCAAAGCCCTCCGCCCAAAAAATCTGCAGCGCAGTGAAAAAATGCGCCATCGGGTGCATCGCCTCATGCACGCGGCCAAGCCACACCATCACCTCCCCCAACACGTCATCGCCACCTTTTCATCGCATGCACTGCCCATCGGCACACCATCGCCAACCGCGATGGTGCCTTTCCGAAAGACTACGAGCTGCCTGCTTCGTTTGATGCATTATTGATCGCAAGAACAAGGAAGACGCAGCGCTGCATCACAAGTACCTGAGCACATCGACAGGTCTTCGTGCGCGACATGCGAACCTCTAACGACAACGGAGCGAGACAGAATATGCACCACGACCAGGCCGCAGGCCCAAGGACTCTGTACGACAAAATTTGGTCCAGACACCGGATCATGTCACGCGACGATGGCCAGGACCTCCTGTTCATTGATCGTCATTTCATCCACGACGTCACCGCGCAATCGTTTGAAATGCTGCGTCAGCGCGGCCTGAAACCGCGTTCGCCGGAACGTATCTTCGGCACCGCGGATCATTACGTCTCCACGCGTGTTCGCGACATTTCCGGCGTCGTCGATCCGGAACGCCGCGTCATGATCGAGGCGCTACAGCGCGATGCCGGCGAGTCCGGAATCGCCCTGTTTGGTGTTGATGATCCACGACGCGGCATCGTCCACGTGGTGGGTCCCGAGCAAGGCCTGAGCCTGCCGGGGATGAGCATCGTCTGCGCCGACAGCCACACGTCAACACACGGCGCGCTGGGTGCACTGGCCTTCGGCATCGGCGCCACCGAGGTGGGGCACGTCCTCGCCACCCAATGCCTGTGGCAGCGCCGCTCACGCAATATGCGCATTACCCTGGACGGCAAGCTCGGTGCCGGCGTCAGCGGCAAGGACATCATTCTTGCGATCATCGCCAAGATCGGCGTTGCCGGCGCGGTGGGCCACGTCATCGAGTATGCCGGCTCAACCATCCGCAGCATGCCCATGGAAGGTCGCCTGACCATCTGCAACATGTCCATCGAAGCCGGCGGCCGCGCGGGCATGATCGCTCCCGACGACATTACCTTTGACTATCTTGCCGGCCGTCCCTACGCGCCGCAAGGCGACAAATGGGAACGTGCGGTCGCCCGATGGCGCGCCCTGCCTTCCGACGACGGCGCCGTGTTCGACCGCGAAATTCACATTGATGCAACCACCATCGCACCAATGGTCACCTGGGGCAATACGCCCGAGGACGCCAGCGCCATCACCGGTCGCATCCCCGATCCCGCCTTGCTTGACGACCCCGATCGCCGCGAAGCCATGACCCGTGCGCTGGCCTATATGGGACTGACGCCCGGAACCGCACTGGAAGACGTGCGCATCGACCGGGTGTTCATCGGCTCGTGCACCAACGGCCGCATCGACGACCTGCGCAGCGCCGCCGCAGTGGTCAGGGACCGCAAGGTCGCGCCCGGCGTCGAGGCCTGGATCGTCCCCGGTTCGCAGCAGATCAAGGCGCAGGCCGAAGCGGAAGGACTGGATCGCATCTTCATTGCCGCAGGCTTCGACTGGCGCTATGCCGGTTGTTCGATGTGCCTGTCGACCAACGGCGATGTGGTCGCGCCCGGCCAGCGCTGCGCGTCGACCTCGAACCGCAACTTCGTCGGCCGCCAGGGACCCGGCAGCCGTACCCACCTGATGAGCCCCGCCATGGCCGCTGCTGCAGCCGTAACAGGACGTCTGACCGATGTCCGCCGCCTGATCCCGGAGTAATAAAAATGGAACGTCTGGAACACATTACGGCCGTCGCTTTTCCCGTCGTCGCCATCAATTGCGATACGGATCAGATCATCCCGGCGCGCTTCCTGCAGAAACCCCGCTCGGACAACTTCGGCGACTACCTGTTTCGCGCGCTGCGCTTCGACAAGGACGGTGCGGAACAGCCCGACTTCATTCTCAACCAGGCGTCGTTCCGCAGCGCCCGCATCGTCGTCGCCAATCGCAATTTCGCCTGCGGTTCATCGCGCGAGCATGCGGTCTGGGCGCTGTACGACTACGGCATCCGGGTCGCCATCGCGCCCAGCTTCGGCGACATTTTCTTCATCAATTGCCTCAAGAACGGCCTGCTGCCCATCGTGCTTCCGCTCGATATCGTCACCGCCCTGCTGGGCGAACTGACGGCGCGGCCCGGCATTGAAATCGAGGTCGATTTGCCGTCGCAGACGGTGATCTTGCCCGATGGATCAACCCATCATTTCGAGATCGAACCCTTCGCCAAGCAATGCCTGATACAGGGTATCGACGAGATTGATTACACCCTCGCCCAGTCGGCGCGGATTGATGCGTACGAGCAAAGCTGCCTGGACGACTGACCCGCCGACAGCGCCCCCGTATTTTTAACGTTGTATTAAAAAGGAGATCCCAATGAAAATTGCAGTCCTGGCCGGAGATGGTATCGGCCCAGAAGTCGTCGCGCAGGCAATGAAGGTTTTGCGTCTGCTGGTCCCGAATGTCGAGACCGAAGAAGCGCCGGTCGGACAGGCCGCCATCAATGCGCGCGGCGTTCCGCTGCCGCCTGAAACCCTGGCCCTGGCCAAGCGTTCCGACGCCATCCTGTTCGGCTCCGTCGGCGATGCCGATGAATCCATACTGCCGCGCAGCCAACGCGCAGGCACCGGCCTGCTGATGCTGCGCGAAGGGCTGGACCTGTATGCCAACTTCCGCCCCGTGTTCATGTTCCCGGAACTCATCGGCGCGTCCACGTTGAAGCCTGAAACGGTCAGCGGCCTCGATATGCTGATCCTGCGCGAACTGACCGGCGACGTTTACTTCGGCGAACCGCGCGGTGTCGAGAAAGACGCTTCCGGCCAGCGCGTCGGCTTCAACACCATGCGCTATACCGAGTCGCAGATCGAACGCGTGGCGCATTGGGCGTTTCGCGCGGCACGCAAGCGCAGCAAGAAAGTATGCTCCGTCGACAAGGCCAATGTGCTGGAGGTGTCGCAGCTGTGGCGTGAAGTCGTCTCGCGCGTCGGTCGCGAGTATCCCGATGTCGAGCTCAGCCACATGTTCATTGACGCGGCTTCGATGATGATGCTGCGTGCGCCCAAGCAGTTCGATGTGATCGTCACCGGCAATCTTTTCGGCGACATTCTGTCGGATGCGGGCGCCATGCTGACGGGCTCCATCGGCATGCTGCCGTCGGCATCGCTGGGCAACGACGGCAAGGGCTTGTACGAACCCGTGCATGGCTCCGCACCGGACATCGCCGGCAAGAACATTGCCAACCCGCTGGCCCAGATTTTGTCGCTCGCGATGATGTTTCGTGAAAGCTTTAACATGGACGACAAGGCACGACAAATTGAAAACGCCGTGCGTTCGGTGCTCGCCCAGGGTTATCGCACCGCCGATATCTATCAGGAAGGCATGCGTCGCGTCGGCACAGAGGAGATGGGCAACGCCGTCGTTGATGCATTGAGAAAGACCTCGGTCCAATAACACCCGGCAAACGGGAGGAGACAAGACATGCAATCGAAATTTTCATTAGCGCTGTGCATCGCGTTGCCGCTGGCATTCGCGTTCCCGGCGCAGGCAAAGGACACGCCCGAAAAGACCGAGATCAAAATCGGCGCGGCGTCGGTGGGGATTACCTACCTGCCCGTCATCCTGGCGAAGAAGCTGGGCTATTTCAAGGACGAAGGCCTGGACGTTACCATCGCGGCATTCTCGGGCGGCTCCAAGGCGCTTGAGGCCATGCTGGGCGGCAGCACCGATCTGGTGGCGGGCGCCTATTCCAACACCCTGACCATGGCGGCGAAGGGACAGAAGCTGGTCACGGTTGCCGCGCAAGTGGTGTGCCCGGGCTGGATCTTCGGCGTCTCCAAGAAAAGCGCGGACAAGATCAAGACCGTGCAAGATCTGAAGGGCAAGCGCGTCGGTGTCAGCGCACCAGGCTCCAGCACCCACATGGCCGTCAGCTACATCCTGCACAAAGGCGGCCTGAAGCCTGAGGATGTCTCCGTCATCGGCGTCGGCCAGGCGGCAGGCGCAGTAGCGGCAGTACGCCAGGGACAAATCGACGCCCTGATCGTGAACGATCCGGTCGCGACCATGCTGGTCACTGAAGGAAGTCTGGTGCCGATGGACGAAATGCGTACCGCGGAAGGCAACAAGAAGGTGTTCGGCGCCGACTATCCGGAATCCAGCATCCTCGCTACCCAGGCCTATATCGCCAAGAATCCGAAAACCGTGCAAGCCGTGGTCAAGGCCATCGTGCGCGCCGAACAATGGATCGCCAAGTCGACGTCGCAACAGATCGTGGAAAACGTGCCCGCGGAATATATCGTCGACGACAAGCAGTTGTATGCGAAGGCCATCGACAATAGCCGCCGCTGTATCGCCCAGAACGGCGAGATCACTGCGGAAGGCGCAGAAACCGTACGCAAGGTGCTGTCGGCGTTCGATCCGACCGTGGGTTCCAGCAAGATTGACATCAATGCAACCTACGACAACAGCTTCGCCAGAAAAGCAGTCGGAGAGTTGAAATGACAGCCGCGGTACGAAGTATTCGTACACAAAGCGATCCCCAGCAGGCGCAGGAAGCATTGCGTTTCGATGGCGTGAGCTGCACCTTCGCCAGCAATGAGGGGCGAGGGAAAACCTACACGGCGGTGAGCGATGTGAACCTGACGGTGCGCGACGGAGAATTCCTTTCCGTCGTGGGCCCGACCGGCTGCGGCAAGTCCACGTTGCTCAATGTCGCGGCCGGCCTGATCCATCCTTCCGTGGGTACCTTGAGCGTATTCGGGGAGCCCCTCAGACAGGGGCTGAACAAGAAGGCGGCCTACCTGTTCCAGGTTGATGCACTCATGCCGTGGAAAACGGCCGAAGACAACATTGCCGCCGGCCTGATTTTTCATGGCAAGCCCAAGACCGAGGCCATCGCCGTCGCGCAGGAGTGGCTGATGCGCGTGGGCCTGGAAGGACACGGCAAGAAATTCCCGCACCAGATGTCCGGCGGCATGAGAAAGCGCGCCGGCCTGGCGCAAGCGCTGGCGCTGGACCCGCGCATTCTGCTGATGGACGAACCCTTCAGCGCGCTGGATATCCAGACCCGGCATCTGATGGAGGATGAACTGCTACGACTGTGGTCGACCGACCGCAAATCGGTGGTCTTCGTCACCCACGATCTGGAAGAAGCGATCTCCTTGTCGGACCGGGTGATCGTGCTGTCGGCCGGCCCCGCCACACGGCCTATCGCCGAATTTGAAATCGATCTTGAACGCCCGCGCGAAGTATCGGAAATCCGCATGACGCAACGGTTTCTACAACTCCACACCCAGATCTGGGACGTGCTTAGAGGGGAGGTCTTGAAAAGCTATGCACAAAATAACTCTTGATCCACGCAATCGCCTGCTGGTGCTAACGACACGTCTGGCGCTGCTGTTCGGCTTCATCTTCATCTGGTGGCTCTGCACCAGCCGCGAATGGCTGTCGCCATTCTTCTTCGGCGATCCGTTCGGCGTGGCGCAACGCATCGTCACCTGGTTCGTCACGGGTTCGATCGTCACCCATCTGACCACCACCTTGATCGAAACCATGCTGGCGTTCGTGATCGGTACGGTGCTTGGCCTCGGCTGCGGGTTGTGGCTAGCCTTGAATCCGTTTCTGGCCGTCGTCACTGATCCGTTCATCAAAGCGATGAATTCGATGCCGCGCCTGATCTTCGCACCGATCTTCGCGTTGTGGTTCGGCCTCGGCATCTGGTCGAAGGTGGCGTTGGGCGTCACGCTGGTGTTCTTCGTGGTCTTCTTCAACGTCTTCCAGGGCGTGCGCGAAGTCAGCCCCGCCGTGCTTTCCAATACCCGCATGATGGGCGCCAATTCACGCCAGCTGATGCGCCACGTCTACATGCCGTCAGCAATGAGCTGGGTGTTTTCCAGCCTGCATAACGCGGTCGGCATCGCCTTCGTGGGAAGCGTGGTGGGCGAATACCTGGGCTCGGAAAAAGGCGTCGGCTACCTGATCCTGCTGGCGGAAGGCGTGTTCGACATCAACTCGGTGATCGCCGGCATTCTGGTGCTGACCGTGTTCGCCCTGATACTGGATACCGCGGTGTCGCTGTTCGAAGACCATTTCATGCGCTGGCGTCCCGTCGCCGGACAAACGGTGGCCGCGAACGCTTAACTCAGCCGGCCATTTTTGTAGATGCACAGTTAATCAACAAGGAAAAATCTTGCAAACGAATTCCATCAATCTGACCGACCGTGTCGCGGTAGTCACCGGCGGCGCCCAGGGCATCGGCTTCACCGTGGGCCAGCGCTTTATCGATTCCGGCGCGCGCCTGGTCATCTGGGACATCAATGAGGTCAGCCTGGCCACAGCCAAGGCCGATCTGATCGCCCGGGGCGCGAAGTCCGTGCATGTTGAACGCGTCGACATCGCCGACTACGCCAGCGTCGAAGCAGCCGTGACCGGCACGCTGAAAGCCATGGGCCGCATCGACATCCTGATCAACAACGCCGCGATCGTCGGACCGAACGCCACCATGGCCGCCTATCCCCTCGACGCCTGGCGCCAGGTCATCGATGTGGACGTGAACGGCACCTTCCATTGCTGCCGCGCCGTCGTTCCGGTCATGACCAAACAAGGCTACGGACGCATCGTCAACATCGCTTCGATCGCGGGCAAGGAAGGCAACCCGACGGCAGGCGCCTACAGCGCCGCGAAAGCCGCGGTCATTGCCATGACCAAGACCTTGGGCAAGGAAGTGGCGGGACTGGACATCGCGGTCAACTGCGTCACGCCGGCGGTGGCGCGTACGCCGGGCGCCATGGAGCAGGCGCCGGAACACATCCAGTACATGCTGGGGAAAATTCCACGCGGACGCTTCCTGGAATTGAACGAAGCAGCGGCGATGATCGCCTGGCTGGCCAGCGAAGAGAATTCATTCACCACCGGAGCGGTGTTCGATCTTTCCGGAGGACGCGCCACGTACTAAACGATCAGGCGGGCCCGGTCCGCCGTTATTTTCCATCGCATGCAATCCATAAATTGGAGTTCAAATTGAAGTTACTTCGCTACGGCCCCCTCGGCCAGGAAAAACCAGGCCTGCTCGATGCCCAGGGCAACATCCGGGACCTGTCGCAACACGTCGACGACATCACCGGCAAGACCCTGCAGCCGGAAAGCATTGCCCGCCTGAAGAAGATCGACGTCTCCACGCTGCCTCTGGTCAGCGGCAATCCGCGCCTGGGCGCCTGTGTCGCCGGCACCGGGAAATTCATCTGCATCGGCCTGAATTATTCCGACCATGCGGCCGAGACCGGCGCCACCGTCCCGCCCGAACCGATCATCTTCATGAAGGCCACCAGCGCCATCGTCGGCCCCAACGACAACATCGAGATTCCCCGCACGTCGCTCAAGACCGATTGGGAAGTGGAGCTGGGCGTGGTCATCGGCAAGACCGCCAAATATGTTTCTGAAAAAGACGCCATGGATCACGTGGCCGGTTACTGCGTCATCAACGATGTTTCCGAACGTGCCTTCCAGGCCGAACGCGAAGGCCAGTGGACCAAGGGCAAGTCGGCCGACACATTCGGTCCCACCGGTCCCTGGCTGGTCACACCCGACGAAATCGCCGATCCGCAGGCCCTGCCCATGTGGCTGGAAGTGAACGGCCATCGTTACCAGAACGGCAGCAGCGCGACCATGGTGTATGGCGTCCGCTTCCTGGTGGCCTACCTGTCGCAGTTCATGTCCCTGCAGCCGGGCGACATCATCTCCACCGGCACGCCGCCAGGCGTGGGACTGGGCCAGAAACCGCAGGTGTTCCTGAAAGCGGGCGACGTGGTGACGCTGGGCATCGAAGGACTGGGCCAACAGCGCCAGGACGTTGTGCAGGGATAACAATGCCGCCGGTCGGCCGCCGCGTTCGCATGCGAGCGTGGCGACCGACTTCATCCGGAAAGAGGAGAACCACTCATGATGCGTTCGTTTACTGTCTCGGCTTCAGTTTCAGTTTCTTTCATCGCGTTGACGGCGGCATTGGTAGCGGCCCCGACGAGCGTCCACGCGCAGGCCGCGTTGGAGAAATCGAAGATACATCTGGCCGCCGCCGGCGTCGGCTTCCCCTATCTGCCCGTCGTCATCGCCGAAAGCCGCGGCGACTTCAAGCGTGAAGGCCTGGACGTCGAGATCGGCGTCTACAGCGGTGGCGCTAAGGCCTTGCAGGCTTTGCTGGGCGGCAGCGCCGACATCGTCGCGGGCGCCTACTCCAACACCATCACCATGGCCGTCAAGGGTCAGAAGCTGGTCTCGTTCGCCACGCAGGCGGTTTGTCCGGGATGGGTGTTCGGCGTCACCAAGGCCAACCGCGACAAGATCAAATCGTACGCCGACCTCAAGGGCAAACGCATCGGCGTCAGCTCACCCGGCTCCAGCTTCCATATGGGCGTCAACTACCTGCTCAGCAAGGCGGGGGTGAAGCCGACCGACGTTTCCATCATCGGCGTGGGCTCCTCCTCGGGCGCCGTCGCGGCGGCGCGCAGCGGCCAGATCGATGCCCTGATGACCAACGATCCCGTCGCGACCATCCTGGAGGACAGCGGCGATATGTTCCCGCTGGCGGAAATGCGGACCGAGGCCGGCAGCCGCACGACGCTCGGCGGCAACTATCCGGAAGCCAGCATCTACGCCTCGCGCGAGTTCATCACCAAGAATCCGAAAACGATACAGGCCTTCGCTAATGCCATGGTGAGCGCAGAAAAATGGATGGCGCAGGCCACGCCGGAGCAAGTGGCGGCTGCGGTGCCGGCGAAATATGCGGTGGCCGACAAGGAGGTTTTCGCCAAGGCCTATGCGGCCATGCGCGGCTGCATTTCCAAGGACGGTATGATGACCGACGAGGCGACCAGGACGGTGCGCGACGTGATTGCCGCCTTCGACCCCGAGGTTGCAGCCGCGAAGATCGACCTGAAGGCGACCTACGACAACAGCTTCGTCGAGAAGGCGGCCAAGCGCTAGTCACCTCATACGTACCAACAGGAACAACAAGGAGCACCAATGCAAGATTTCCACATCATGGCGACCGGATTGCAATTCCCCGAAGGGCCGGTCGCGCTGCCGGACGGTTCCGTGGCGCTGGTCGAGATACAGCGCGAGACCATCAGCCGCGTGACGGCCGACGGCAAGGTCGAGGTGCTGGCCGATGTGGGTGGCGGGCCGAACGGCATGGCGGTGGGGCCGGACGGCGCTTTCTACGTGTGCAACAACGGCGGCTTCCTGTTCCAGACCATTGCGGGTTTCAACCGCACGCGCTCGGGGGTGCATCCCAATTACACCAGCGGCCGCATCGAGCGTTTCGATCCCAAAACCGGAGAGCTCACGACCCTGTACGACCGCTGCGGCGACTACCCTCTGTGTGGGCCGAACGATATCGTTTTCGATCACCACGGCGGATTCTATTTCACGGATTTCGGCAAGAACCGCAAGCGCGACCGAGACCATGCCGGCCTGTACTACGCACGCGCGGACGGCTCCATGATCGTCGAAGTGGCCTACCCTTTGGTCACGGCCAACGGCGTTGGCCTGTCACCCGACGATTCGGTGGTCTATGTATCGGAAACCGAGACTGCCAGGCTGTGGGCCTTCGACCTGGAAGAACCGGGCCGTGCGCGCAAGCATCCGCACCCCTCGCCGCACGGCGGCCGGCTGGTGTGCGGCCTGCCGGGCTACCAGCGCTTCGACAGCATGGCGGTGGATGCCTACGGCAATATCTGCGTCGCCACGCTGGTCACGGGCGGCATCACGGTCGTCTCGCCCGGCGGCGAGGTGTTGCGGCAAGTCAAGATGCCGGATCCCATGGTGACCAATATCTGCTTCGGCGGCGCGGATATGAAAACCGCCTACGTCACCATGTCGGGAACCGGCCAGCTGGCGTCCATGGATTGGCCGGAGCCGGGTCTGCGACTGGCTTATAACTGAGTCTCGCCGTCACTCCCGCCGCGAGCTCAGGTGCTTGATCAGCAATTGCACCGGCACGGGCAACGATTCAGCGTCGCGCACGCCTATTTTCCAGTAGCGCACGGCCCACTCCTCGTCCAGCGGCACCGCCGTCAACGGGCTGGAGGTAACATAGCGGGCCGCATGGTACTCCGGCACCAGGGCAATTCCCAGCCCGGCCTCAACCATGCTGCGCGACGGCTCGAAACCATTCACCCGTATCCGCAAGCGCAGGGGATGATCAAGATCGGCCGCCGCCCGCAGTACCAGCGAATCCAGATAACTGCCGTGTTGCGGGCCGACCAGATCGTATTCGGCCACCTCTTTGAACTTCAGCTTGCCGGCTTTGCTCAGTGCATGGTCGCGCGGCATGATCACCACCAGCTTGTCGCTGTGATACGGGAAGATGCGCAGGCCGGGCAGCGGCGTATTGCCGCCGAACACGCCGATGTCGGCCGCATTCTCGGCAACGGCGCGCATCACTTCCTGGCTCAGCCCCTCCTGCAGGTCGATGCGCAGCGCCGGGTGCAGCAGCATGAAATAGCGGATGTCATTGGCAAGATATTGAACGATGGTCGACAAGCTCGCATGCAAGCGGATCTGGCCGCGCACGCCTTCCGCATGGTCCAACAGTTCGCGTTCCATCTGTGTCAGATCGCGCAGCACCACGCGCGAATGGTGCAGCAAGGGATGGGCGGCAGGCGTCAGCTCCAGGCCCTTGTTGCTGCGCACGAACAAGGGTGTTTTCAGCATTTCCTCCAGATGGGAAATTCGTTTGCTCAACGCCGAGGCTGCAATGTTCTCGGCCTCGGCCGCCCGGGAAATACTCCGGTGTTCACAGACGGCGACAAAAAGTTTGAGCGACAGCAAATCAAAACGCATCAATTTCTCCCAGAGCGATATACGTCACGTCATTTGCAAATGTTTTCAGGAATCCGTTGGAGCAAAAGCGCTCAAGCTTCCCACAGAAAACCATTGAGGACATTCGCCGATGATTTTGCAGATCAACGATTCTGCCACTGTCGCGCCGGTAGCGCACAGCATGCCAGCGAGCAAATATTTGACGCCGGAGGCCGGCGTCTGTTCCTCGAAGAGCCAGTCGAAAGACGCCCAGGATTTGCAGCGGCAGCTACAGTCAGAGCAGATACTAGTCCTCGTCATTCAAGGAATTGACGCCCTTCTCTTTCAGTTTGGCCAGTCCGTCTTTCATCGCCTCCACTTGCTCTGCGGAATGCCCCTGCCACAACGTAATTTCACCGACCACCCTGAACGGCTCCGTTGAACGAAAAGATTGTGTCGGATTGCCCGGGAATTTCCTGTCGGTCAGATCCGGATCGTCTTCAATTTCTCCCATCGGCTCCACCAGGTAAATTCTTTCGCGCCCTTCTCCGATCGCGAGTTCTGCGCCCCAGATGGCGGCGTCCAGTGTCGCGGTCAGGAAAATGTATTTCGCATTTTTCCTCTGGCCGAAGTTAGAGTTGAAACCCGCTTCAATGAAGTCTCCCAATTTCAGGTCCGCCTTGGTGCCATGGAAATAGGTCTGGGCGAACGGCTTTTGAAGAATCGGTTTGTTCTCGTGCGGGTCTTTTTCCATGGTCATTGACTTGTGCATTGGCGCGGATGAGCGAGACGAAATCTTATCTTACAATTTTGCGTGCTCACACCGACAATCAAACGCCACCAAAACGTTCTCCGCCAGCGTACTTTCGCGTTACCGGGTAAAATCAGCAGCAGTCAGCAGATTGCCGTCAATAATTGATTTTTATCAACTAAAAGCCGGACGGCTCCGCGACTTCGAGCAACCATCATCACGCAGTAGCACAACATGAACATCCCCGAGCAAGGCGAATTGGTATGTCTGGCTTGTGGCCAGAAGCACGGCTACAAGATTCCACTCCCTGCAATCTGGCATTACGCGACCTGCATCAAGTGCCACGATAAAAGCAGCGTCACCAAGCAAATTCACCCGAACGATTAATGGCGAGAGCCGTCAGGAAAAATTCGGCAAGAATAAAAACAAAGCGGGACGTTCCCTCAGAAACGTCCCGCTTTTTTTTGCCTCGCCGAATTGACTGATCAGCGCGGCTTCAGTTCCGTCAGCCCCTGCGCCGCCAGTGCCTTGAGCCAGCCGAGGCCGTCCGAGGTCGCCGCCGCCGGCACGTATTCGCAACCGATCCAGCCCTTGTAGCCGAGCGAGTCGATCAGCTTGAGCAGGTAGGGATAGTTCAACTCGCCGATGTCCGGCTCATGGCGCTCCGGCACGCCCGCGATCTGGATGTGGCCGACGCCGGCCATGTCGCGCTTCAACTTCACGGCGACGTCGCCTTCGACGATCTGGCAGTGGTAGCAGTCAAACTGCACCTTGAGGTTCTCGGCGCCGATCTCCGCGCAGATGGCCTGGGCATCGTCCTGGCGGTTCAGGAAGAAGCCGGGGATGTTGCGCGTATTGATCGGCTCGATCACCACGGTCACGCCGGCCAGGTCGGCGTGATGCGCGGCGTAGGACAGGTTGTCCATATAGACCGCGCGATGCTTTGCACGATCCTGGTCGGGACGGATCAGGCCGGCCATCACGTGCAGCGTCTTGTTGCCGATGACTTCGGTGTATTTCAGCGCAGTCTCGATGCTGCGCTTGAACTCGTCTTCGCGGCCGGGCAGCGACGCCATGCCGCGCTCACCTGCCGCCCAGTCGCCCGGCGGTGCGTTGAACAGCGCCTGCGTCAGGCCGTTGGCGTCGAGGCGCGAACGGATTTCTTCCGGCTGGAAATCATAGGGAAACAAGAACTCGACGCCGCTGAAGCCATCTTTGGCGGCAGCGGCGAAGCGATCAAGGAAAGCATGTTCGTTGTACATCATGCTCAGGTTGGCGGCAAAGCGCAGCATCGTGATCTCCTTTGGATGGTAACGTGCGTGGCGTGCGCCGCATGGACGGCGCACGCCGGATAAATCTGCTTCAGATTCTTATTTGTTCACCAGTGTAGGCGAAGTCTTCAACACTGCGGCAGAACCGATCACCAGCATGACCGCCAGCATGTACATGCCGGTCGCGCCGCTGTGCGTCAGATCCTTCAGGTAGCCGATCAGGTAAGGGCTGACGAAGCCGGCAAGGTTGCCGACCGAGTTGATGGCGGCGATGCCGACCGCGGCTGCAGCGCCCGAGAGGAACGACGTCGGCAACGACCAGAACAGCGGCGCGCAGGTCAGCACGCCTGCAGCCGCCAGCGACAATGCAGCGATCGAGATCGCGGTGTTGTCGGCGAACAGCGCCGCGCCGACGAAGCCGACCGCGCCCATCATGGCCGGCACGATCAGATGCCAGCGGCGTTCACGGCGGGCGTCGGCGCTGCGGCCGATCAGGTTCATCGCGATGATCGCGCAACCGAACGGAATCGCGCTGAGCAGACCGATGTGCAGGTTGCCGGTGACGCCGGTGGCTTTGACCAGCGTCGGCATCCACAGCGTCAGGCCGTATTGGCCCATGACGAAACAGAAATAGATCAGGCACATCAACCAGACACGCTTGTCGCTGACGATGTCGGCGAAGGAATGCACGCTTTCCTTGCCCTTCTGGTCGGCGGCGATTTCGTCTTCCAGCAATTTCTTTTCGTCGGCGCTCAGCCATTTTGCCTTGGCGATGCCGTTGTCCAGATAGGCCAGTGTGGCCAGGCCGATCAGCACGGCCGGAACCGCTTCGATCACGAACATCCATTGCCAGCCGTGCATGCCGGTAGTGCCGTGGAAGGCGTCCATGATCCAGCCCGACAGCGGGTTGCCGAGGATGCCGGCGACCGGGATGCCGGACATGAAGACGGCGATCACCTTGGCGCGGCGATGCGACGGATACCAGTAGGTCAGGTACAGGATGATGCCGGGATAGAAGCCTGCTTCGGCCAAACCCAGCAGGAAGCGCAGCACGTAGAACTGCAGCGGCGTTTCGACGTACATGAAGGCGGCCGACAGGATGCCCCAGGTGATCATGATGCGGGCGATCCAGACGCGCGCGCCGACCTTGTGCATGAGGATGTTGCTCGGCACTTCGAACAGGAAGTAGCCGAGGAAGAACACGCCGGCGCCGAGGCCGAACACGGTTTCGCTGAAGCCAAGGTCGACCGACATCTGCAGCTTGGCGAAGCCGACGTTGACGCGATCGAGATAGGCGATCACGTAGCACAGCATGAGGAAAGGCATGATGCGCCAGAATACTTTTGCGTAGACGCGGTTCTGTTCTTGTTCGTTGGCGCC
>Ga0182008_10001537_pt1 | contig 15359 bp, 11 predicted proteins | sample Sormic07211129_1_FD_120482 | JGI IMG/M metagenome (GOLD analysis project Ga0182008, IMG submission 120482) | Rhizosphere microbial communities from Sorghum bicolor, Mead, Nebraska, USA - 072115-129_1 metaG | ecosystem: Host-associated > Plants > Roots > Rhizosphere | place: USA: Nebraska...
ATCTACACCGGCTACACCATTCCGCCGTTCTACGATTCGATGTGCCTGAAACTGGTGGTGTGGGCGTTGACCTGGGAAGAAGCCATGGACCGCGGCCTGCGAGCCCTGGACGACATGCGCCTGCAAGGTGTGAAGACCACCGCCGCCTACTACCAGGAAATCCTGCGCAATCCGGAATTCCGCAGCGGCCAGTTCAACACCAGTTTTGTGGAAAGCCACCCTGAGCTGACCAACTACTCGATCAAGCGCAAACCCGAAGAGCTGGCCCTTGCCATCGCCGCCGCCATCGCCGCGCATGCGGGTTTATGAATAAACAGCGGCAAGTTGCAAGCGGCAAGCTGCAAGTAAAAGCAGAGTGGCTTTTTCTTGCAGCTTGTAGCTTGAAACTTGCCGCTATGAGGAGATACCAATGACTAAAAAGATCTTCGTTACCGACACCATCCTGCGCGACGCTCACCAATCGTTGCTCGCCACCCGCATGCGCACCGACGACATGCTGCCGATCTGCGACAAGCTCGACAAAGTCGGCTATTGGTCCCTGGAAGTCTGGGGCGGCGCGACCTTCGACGCCTGCGTGCGCTTCCTCAAGGAAGACCCGTGGGAGCGCCTGCGTAAACTGCGCGCCGCGTTGCCCAACACCCGTCTGCAAATGCTGCTGCGCGGCCAGAACCTGCTGGGCTACCGCCACTACAGCGATGACGTGGTCAAAGCCTTCGTGGCCAAGGCCGCAGTGAATGGCATCGATGTGTTCCGCATTTTCGATGCGATGAACGACGTGCGTAACCTGCGCGTGGCCATCGAAGCAGTAAAAGCCGCCGGCAAGCATGCCCAGGGCACCATCGCTTACACCACCAGCCCGGTGCACACCATCGACGCATTTGTGGCCCAGGCCAAGCAAATGGAGTCCATGGGCTGCGATTCGATCGCGATCAAGGACATGGCCGGCCTGCTGACGCCGTACGCCACCGGTGAACTGGTCAAGGCGCTGAAAGCAGAGCAAGGCCTGCCGATTTTCATCCACTCCCACGACACCGCCGGCCTGGCCGCGATGTGCCAACTCAAGGCCATCGAAAACGGTGCCGACCATATCGACACCGCGATCTCCAGCTTTGCCTGGGGCACCAGCCACCCAGGTACCGAGTCGATGGTCGCCGCGCTCAAAGGCAGCGAATTCGACACTGGCCTCGACCTGGAGCTGCTGCAGGAAATCGGTCTGTACTTCTACGCTGTGCGCAAGAAGTACCACCAGTTCGAAAGTGAATTCACCGCCGTCGATACTCGCGTGCAGGTCAATCAGGTACCGGGCGGGATGATTTCCAACCTGGCCAACCAGCTCAAGGAGCAGGGCGCGCTCAATCGCATGGGCGAAGTGCTGGCGGAAATCCCGCGCGTGCGGGAAGACCTCGGCTTCCCGCCACTGGTCACCCCGACCTCGCAGATTGTCGGCACCCAGGCGTTCTTCAACGTGCTGGCCGGTGAGCGCTACAAGACCATCACCAACGAAGTGAAACTCTACCTGCAGGGCGGCTATGGCAAGGCGCCGGGCGTGGTGAATGAAAAGCTGCGGCGTCAGGCCATCGGCAGCGAGGACGTTATCGATGTACGCCCGGCCGACCTGCTCAAGCCGGAAATGACCAAGCTGCGCGGTGAAATCGGAACATTGGCCAAATCCGAAGAGGACGTACTGACCTACGCGATGTTCCCGGACATCGGGCGCAAGTTCCTCGAGGAGCGCGACGCAGGCACCCTGGCCCCTGAAGTGCTGTTGCCGATTCCCGAGGCGGGCAGCGTAGCCCGCGCCGGTGGCGAAGGCGTGCCGACCGAATTCGTCATCGACGTGCACGGCGAAAGCTACCGGGTCGACATCACCGGCGTCGGCGTGAAGGCCGAAGGCAAGCGCCACTTCTACCTGTCCATCGACGGCATGCCCGAAGAAGTGGTGTTCGAGCCGCTCAACGAATTCGTCAGCAGTGGCGGCAGCCAGCGCAAGCACGCAACAGCGCCGGGCCATGTGAGCACCGCGATGCCGGGCAATATCGTCGACGTGCTGGTCAAGGAAGGCGATGTGGTCAAGGCCGGTCAGGCCGTACTGATCACCGAAGCCATGAAGATGGAGACCGAGGTGCAGGCCGCGATTGCCGGCAAAGTGACCGCCGTGCATGTGGCCAAGGGCGACCGGGTCAACCCTGGCGAGATCCTGATTGAAATCGAAGGCTGATCCAGCCTTCGACACAACCGTTTAATCCTCGGGGGAGCAGGTGCTCCCCTTTTTTTTGCATTGGATTCAGCGGTTTAGAACGCCATCGTCCATTGCCCCGCCAGTCCCTGGTTGCGGCTGTGGCTGCCACGTTCGGCGGTATAGGTCAGGCCCACACTGTGTTCAGCCGACAGCGCCACGTCCAGGCCGGTGCGCACGGCCAGGCTGTCTCGCGCCAGTGAGGTACCGCTGATGGAGAACTCGCTGTTGACGTGTTCAGGTTCTCTCCAGGCCGAGGATTGTTTCACGCGGCTTTCGACGTTGCCGTACAGGTGCGTCCAACTGGCGCTCAAATGCGGCTTGAGGGCCATCTGGTTATCCAGCCTGAAGTCCCTGGCCAGGCGCAGGCCGAAGGTGGTGTTGAGGTTTTGCTGGGTCTGCGCCCGCACATCCAGCGCGCTGTAGCCGCCCTTTTCGCGAAAGCCCTGGCGGTGATAGCGCTGCAGACCCAGTCCGGCAAAGGGTTCGGCGCGCAGGTCAGCGATGACCAGCGGATAACCCAGTTCGGCGAATACATTCTGACTCTGAGCTTTGTAGTGGCCGGTGAGGCGTTCGCGATAATTGATGAAGTCGACATCCACGTAGCGTTTGTTCTGCCCCGCGTGACTGCTGTAAAGCGCGCCCAGGCGCAGCGCGAACGGGCCGTCCTGGCGTGCCGCATAGGTGCCCAGGTGCCAACTGTCCAGGTCACCCTTGAAGCGTTTGGCACTCAGGTCACTGTCGGATTTGCCGCCCACCACGCCGATCCGCCAGGCGTTGGCCAACGACCAGTCGGCGCCCAGCAACAGCCCTTGGCTGCGCCGTTTGAGGCCGGCGCTGCCGTGCTGTGCGTCGAGTTTGCCGCCGCTGCCCACGCCTTGCACCCACACACGGCTTGCTTCTTCAGAGGTGTCCAATTGACGAATCGCCGCGAGCAGACTGGCGTTCAATTGTTTCATGCTGGCCTGGGTGGCCGTGCCCAGGTTGGCGTTCTGGCTGCCCGCCAATTGTTCAAGCAATGCGCCGACGCGGCCCGGCTCCAGACCCGCCAGGTAATGCACGTATTGCCGCAGTTGGTGTTTGTCCCAATAGTCGAGCTGGTCCGAGGCCAGCAGTTGGCTGACCGCGGAGTCCAGCATACGGGCGACGTTCAGGCCATTACGGCTGGTGGCGCGGTTGGCGAAGCTGGCGTCCCGAGGCTTGGCAATGACCAGCCCTGAATGACCTGCCGCTCCGTTGCCGCTGAGCGGTTGCAACCACTCGCTGTCCGGCTCCATGTCGCCGCGAGTGTGTGCGTATGAAGCCCCGATTGTGCCCAGCGCCAGGATGATGGCGACTGCCAATTGCTTGTGTATGAACGGCATGCAAACCCACCTCGTGATGTATGAGGCGGGGAATTTAGCGAGGTGACAGAGGGATAACTGTCAGGCCGGGTGCTGCGGGTTTGCGGGAGATGTCTCTAGTGCGTTGCGATAAAACAATTCGTTAAATCTGCACAACATTGAGTGCACGCCTGAATCAGGCGCGATCGACGCTCCTTCACCCCCGCCCCGCATAGCCCTTGCCGTAGTGCCGCTCCATGCGTGCCTGGATCAGTTCCAGTCCCAGGGACAATACCCAGTAGATGATCGCGGCGGTGGTGAGCATCTCGATGTAGCGGTAGCTCGAACGGCCGTAGGACTGCGCCAGGAACATCACCTCCCAAACGCCCATCACCGAAATCAGTGACGAGTCCTTGAGCATCGAGATGAACTGGTTGGTGGCCGGCGGGATGATGGTGCGCATGGCCTGGGGCAGGGTGACGTGCCAGAAGATCTCCCGGTCGCGCATGCCCAGGGCCAGGGCGGCCTCCCGCTGGCCCTGGGGCACACCGAGGATGCCGGCGCGGAAGATCTCGCTGAGGTAGGCGCCATAGTTCAGCGACAGCGCAATGATGCCGGCGACGATTGCGCCCGGCACCACGCCCAGTTGCGGCAGGCCGAGGTAGATCAGCAGTATCTGGATCAGCAGCGGCGTGCCGCGAAAAAACGACGCATAAAAACTGGCGATGCCAAATGCCACGGCGCTTTTCGACAAGCGTGCGAGGGCGGTGACAAAGCCCAGCACCGACGATGCCGCCATCGAGCACAGACACAGGAACAGCGTCAGCGCCGCGCCTTGCAGGAAACCGTTGGGCGCCAGGTGCACGCCGATCAGGTTGGGCAGCTTGTCGAGGATGATCGAGAACTTCAGGTCAAAGCTCAGGAAGAAGCTGGCGAACAGGGCGAACAACGCCGCCCAGGTCAGGTACAGGCGTGCGCGAAAGCCGAGCAGCGCGCGCGCGGGTTTTGGCAGATGACTCATTGGCTGATGTCGGCACCGATCCATTTTTTCGACAGCGTGCTCAACGTGCCGTCCTGTTTCAACTGCGCAAAGACGTCACGCACTTTGCTGTCCCACTGCGGGTCGCCTTTTTCGATGGCCACCGAGTTGGGCTCGGCGTACAGCGGCTCGCCGGCCAGCTTGAAGCGCTTGTCCTGGTCCAGGCGCGGCTGGGCGGTGACCAGGTTGGTGAGGATCGCATCCAGGCGCACGCCGGCACCCAGGCCGAGGTCCTGGAACGCTACGTTGTCGGTGTCGTATGGAGCGATCTGGACGTCCTCGAACGGGTACTGCAACTGCGTGTCTTCGGCGCCTTCGATCAGCAGATTTTTATTCAGGTAGCTTTCATAGCTGGAGGCGCTGGTCAGGCCGACTTTCTTGCCGCTCAGGTCCTTGGCGCCGTGGATGCGGTCGTCCTTGGCGTTGACCACAATGACCGCAGGGGACGCGTAGTACTCCACCGGGAAGTCGAACACCTCGGCGCGGGCCTTGCTCGGGGTCATGGAACAGATGCAAATGTCATAGCGTCCGCTCCAGCGGCCGGCGGCGATCACATCCCAGGACGGCGTTTCCAGACGCAGCTTAACGCCCAGTTTCTGTGCCACAGCCTTGGCCACGTCGACGTCGAAGCCGTCGAGCTGGTTCTGATCGTTGAGAAAAGAGAACGGTGGGTAGCTTTCCATCAGCACGCCCACCAGTTCTTTTTTCTGTTCGATGCGGTCCAGGGTGGCGCCGCCAAAGGCTTGGGTTGAAGCAGCCAGCATCGTCAGGCCCAAGGCCCATAGCGGTTTGAATTTCAAAATGAACACCTGAATAAAAAAGAGGTTGTTATTAACCGAATGGTACGCATTAAATAGTTATAAGAACGACTCTCATAGTGAGTTATTTTCATAAGCATATGAGTAAAAGCTATATGGGCGCTGAAATCACAGTAATTCTCGACGGCGGCATGGGCCGTGAACTGCAACGCCGTGGCGCGCCTTTCCGGCAGCCGGAGTGGTCGGCACTGGCCCTGAGCGAAGCCCCGCAGGCGGTGGAGGCGGTGCATGCGGCCTATATCGACAGCGGCGCCGACGTCATTACCAGCAACAGTTATGCGGTGGTGCCGTTTCACATCGGTGAAGCGCGTTTTGCTGCCGAGGGCCAGGCCCTGGCGGCGCTGGCGGGGGAGTTGGCGCGCCGAGCAGTAGAGGCTTCGGGCAAACCCGTGCGGGTGGCCGGTTCGTTGCCGCCGTTATTCGGCTCCTACCGGCCCGACCTGTTCGAGCCGGCGCGGGTGTCCGAGCTGCTGACGCCCCTGGTGCAGGGCCTGGCGCCCCATGTCGACCTGTGGCTGGCGGAAACCCAGAGCTCCATCGCTGAGGCGCGAGCGATCCACGCTGGTTTGCCGAAGGACGGCAAGCCGTTCTGGCTGTCGTTTACCTTGAAAGACGAAGACACCGATGAAGTGCCGCGCCTGCGTTCCGGCGAGCCGGTGGCGGACGCCGCCGAAGCGGCGGCGCAATGGGGTGTACAGGTGCTGCTGTTCAACTGCAGCCAGCCTGAAGTGATTGGCGCGGCGATCGATGCGGCTCGCCAGTCCTTCGAACGCCTGGGCGTGCAGATCCAGATCGGCGCCTATGCCAATGCCTTCCCGCCGCAACCCAAGGAAGCCACGGCCAACGACGGCCTGGACCCGCTGCGCGACGACCTCGACCCGCCGGGCTACCTGCAGTGGGCGGCCGACTGGCAAGCGCGTGGCGCCAGCCATCTGGGCGGCTGCTGCGGGATCGGGCCGGAGCATATTGCGGTGCTGGCGCAGAAGCTGAACTGACGCTTAAAGCGCCTGGCGGCACTCCGCCAGGCCCTTGAGCTGCCCGGAAGCCGTCTGATTCGCCTGGGATAACCATTGCTCAAAAGCCGCCCCCACCACCGGCCATTCCCCGTCCAAAATCGAATACCACGCCGTATCCCGGTTCTGCCCCTTGACCACCATATGCTGGCGGAACACCCCTTCAAAACTGAACCCCAGGCGCTCGGCCGCGTATTTGGAACGGGCATTGCCGTTGTTGCACTTCCATTCCAGGCGGCGATAACCCTGCTCGAACGCGTATTTGGCCAGCAGGTACACCGCCTCGGTGCTTTTCGGCGAACGCTGCATCGGTGCGCCGAAGGTGACGTGGCCGATTTCGATGCGGCCCTGGGCCGGCACGATCGACATCAGGCTGAGGATGCCTTGCACATCGCTGCTGACACGGTCGACCACGCTGAAAAAATACGGGTCGCTGTTGGCCGCATGGTTGTTCAGCCAGGCATCGAAGGCCGCGCGCTCGGCAAACGGACCATAGGGCAAGTAATCCCACAGCTTGGGGTCGGCGCCGGGGCCTTCCAGCGCTTGCCAGAGTTGATCGGCGTGGCGTGCGGGATCGAGTTTTTCCAGGCGGATAAAGCGCCCTTCGAGCAGTTGAGCCGAGGGCGCCGGAGCACCTTTCCAGTCGGCGAGGGAAGTGGACATGCTGCGCTCCTTAAAGACCTTTGCGAAATTGAATGAAACCCGGGCGCTCGGCGATCCGCTCATACAGCTGGATCGCGGTGGAGTTGGTCTCGTGGGTCAGCCAGTGCACCTTGCAGCAACCGTCGGCCTTGGCGGTGGCGTAGACGAATTCGATCAGTTTGCGACCGACACCGGTGCCGCGCTGGGACGGGTCCACCAACAGGTCCTGCAGGTAGCAGGAGTTCTCGATGCTCCAGTTGGAGCGGTGGTAGATGAAGTTGACCATACCCACCGCCTTGCCGTCCTGCCAGGCCAGCGCCGAATGAGTCGGTTCGCTGGGGTCGATCAAACGCTGCCAGGTACTGTGGCTCACCGCGTCCGGCAGTTCGGTGTTGTAGAACTGCAAATACGCCTGCCACAGCGGCAGCCACGCAGCGTGGTCGGCGGCGGTGACGGGGCGGATATCGATAGGACTCATTCTGTGGCTCCTTTGGGAATAAATCGGGCGAGGGTCTGGTCGCGCACGTCGCTGCTGGCGGCCAGGCCGTCGCGCACACCGGCGATATCCGCCGGGCTGCGGTTCTGGCTGAGTTTGCGTTTGCCGATCAGGCGCTCGATGGGCAGCGAGAAACCGACGATGGCCTTGAGCATGCCGTCGATGTAGTCGGCCGGGGCATCGCTGACGGCCCATGGTTGGGCGCGACGGCTTTCGTGGCGGTCAGTCAACGCACTGACCACCGCCAGCAAGCGCTCGGCATCGGTGAACACCTCGGCCTTGCCGTAGGCATGTACCGCCAGGTAATTCCAGGTGGGCACCACTTTGCCGTGCTCGGCCTTGGTCGGGTAGAACGATGGACTGATGTAGGCGTCGGCGCCGGCAAAGATCACCAGGGCTTCGCTGCCGTTTTGCAGGTCGCGCCACTGTGGGTTGGCCTTGGCCATGTGCCCGTACAACGTGCCGTTCGGGCCTTCATCAGGGTTGAGCAGCAGCGGCAGGTGGCTGGCTTGCAGGCCGTCGTCGCCCAGGGTCACCAGTTGCGCCAGGCGCGTGTGCTGGATCAGTTGCTGGATTTCGGGCAAGTCATCGAGGGCAAAGGCGCGCGGTGTGTACATGATTATTTTCCTTGGCGAATGGCGCCATCCTAGGCAGGCTAATGGTCTGTGGTAAGAGCCATCCAGGGTCAATTTCATAGGTCCAATATGCCGCCTGCGTCGCCGCCGTTGTCCTTCAACCCCGCCGGTATTGAACTGGACCCTCGCCAGGGCCTGACGCGCCAGCTCTACGACGCCCTGCGCCAGCGTGTGCTGGACGGGCGCTTGGTGAGTGGCACGCGTCTGCCTGCCAGCCGCGACCTGGCGGCGGCCTTGTCGATTTCCCGCAACAGCGTGGTGCGGGCCTACGATCAGCTGTACGCCGAAGGCTTTATCGAAGCGCGCGTCGGAGACGGCACCTACGTCGCCCAATTACCGACGGCGAAAAAACTATCCACAAAACCATCCACAGGGTTATCACCAGGCTTATCCCCAGGTTTATCCACAAATGGCGGAAATTCATCGGTCAATTCGAGCCTGAAAGTTATCCACAGCGCGGCGCTGGAGCGTTTGGAAACCCACCATTTGTCTCAACCGCCGGTGGGGCCGCCCAAGGCCTTTCGTGTCGGCGTGCCGGCCTTCGATCTGTTTCCGTTTGAGGTTTGGGCCAAGCTCAACGGGGCTTTCTGGCGCAGGCCCGACCTGGAGCAGCTGTGCTACGGCGACCCTGCCGGAGACGCTCGCCTGCGTGGGTTGATCGCCGCCTATCTGCGCAGTTCACGCGGCATGCAATGCACCGCTGAACAAATTGTGATCACCAGCGGCGCGCAACAGGCAATCAGCCTTTGTGCACAGTTGCTGGTGGCGCCTGGCGACGGTGTGGCGGTGGAAAACCCGGGCTACCGCGCCGCCGGGCATGCGTTCGCCCTGGCCGGTGCGTGCCTGCATGGCGTCCCGGTTGATGAGGAGGGGATCGACTGTGGCGTGCTCAACACCCTGGCCGATTGCCGCTTGGTCTACGTTACGCCGTCGCACCAATACCCGTTGGGCGTGGTGATGAGCCTGGCGCGTCGCCTGGAGCTGCTGGCCTGGGCCGAACGCGCCGGCGGCTGGATCATCGAAGACGACTATGATGGCGAGTACCGCTACAGCGGCGCACCGCTGTCGCCCCTGGCCGCGCTGGACCGCAGCGGGCGCGTGTTGTACGTGGGCACCTTCGGCAAAGTGGCGTTCCCGGCGCTGCGCCTGGGCTACCTGGTGCTGCCGCCAGGCCTGGTAGAGGCCTTTTCCCGGCGTCGCGCCGTGGACATGCGCCACTCGGAAGTCAGCACGCAGGCGGTGATGGCCGAGTTCATGGCGGCCGGGCACTTCCAGCGCCATATTCGACGTATGCGGCGTGCGGCATTGAGTCGGCGCAATGCGTTGCTCGCCGGTTGGCCGCGCGGGTTGCCCGGCGTCGGCCAATTGCCCGGCGTCGCCGCAGGGCTGCACATCACCGTGCGTGTCGACAACCTTGCCCGCGAGCAGCAATTGCTTGCACAGGCCCATGCCGTGGGCGTTGAGATCAATGGCTTGAGCAATTACTGGCTGGCACCCTCCACGCTGGCGCCGGACCAGGGCGCCGGCCTGGTGCTGGGCTTTGCCGCAGTGCCAGAGCCCGCTATCGCGCAGGCGCTGGAACGTTTACGCGAGGCCTGGCGGTGTTGATCGGCACCTACGATTTTGATGCGCCAGGCGCTGCCGCCGGCTTCAACTGGGGAAAAAACAGCGAACCGGCCAGCGCCGGGCTGATCTCGCTGCGATAAATCGCGATCTGGTCGCGGGCACTGACGTCCTTGCGTTCTACGGCGCCGCCAAGCTTCTGCTGTTCGCGGGTCTTGAGGTGCGCGGCGCCGAACGCTTCATCGGCGGCCTGGGGCGATGGGTAGTGAAAGTGCGCGTACCACAGCACGGCATTGTCCTTGGTGCCGCGAATCTCGTACTCGTCCAGGTAGTCCTTGCCGGGGCCTTTGAGGCGTCGCCGGGTGACGGTTTTTCTGATTGCCACTTGCCCCTCGTGATGCAGCCATTCCAGGCGGGCCGCGGTGGGCGGTTGCTGCTTGGTCATGTTGATACGGGTGTCGGTACCTAACGCGAAGAGCCGCGTCGCATGATCGGCCAGGGCTTTTCTGAGGGTGACCGCGGACGGGCGATCGCTCTCGATCAGATTGCGTTGGGTCAGCGCTTCCTCGATCTGATCGGCGGCCATTTCCAGGCGCATCGCGTATTGGTGGAACATCTCTTCTATTTCCACCGGAATGCACCCGGCCTTGCGCGAATGGTTGAGGATGCGCCGGGATTCGGCAGGCTCCGCATCCAGCAGGTCTTGTGCGCTGTTGAGGCTGGTGTCCAGGTCGATCGACTCGGGTTTCGGGGGGCGCGAGGCCGACGGTTCATGTTCCAGCCAGACGCCTGGGGTTTTCTCGTGGAAGGTGGCGATGACCTTGCCGGTCAGCGGTGCCTTGATGTCCACCAGATGGCTGTCGGCTTCGCGCGGTTCGCCCACGATCAGGCCTTTGTAGCGGGTCTTGATGACTTTGCGTTGGGGCGTCGTCGGTGATCTGGATGGTCCGGGCTTGGGCTCCATGGCGCGGCGTTCGCGCAGCAGCCTGACCAAGTCCTGCGTGGCCTGTTGCTGAAAGTCATTGATGTAGCCGCGCAGCGTCTCCAAGGGCTCGCGCAGCAGTTTTTGCGGTGCGTCGGCATGCAGGTCGAGCAGGCGCTGGTCGCCGAGGGCGAATTGCTCAACCATGCTGTTGAGCACTTCGATGCGTTGATCCAGGGGCACGCCGCCGACTTTGCCGAGCAGCTCGATGAAGCTTTGGATGCTGATATCCAGGTCATCGATGATGCGGTTGAGCCGCCGCCGCGTTTCGGTTGTGTCCTCGGTAAGAGCGACGCACAGGAAACGCGCGACGGTGATTTGCAGCGCCTTGAGGTCGATCACCTGGATGTTGGGCACGCGTTGCCGGGTGCGCTGAATGACGTCGGCACCCGCGACACCCAGTTCTCCCAACTCCCGATAGCGCGAGTCGACGTATTCCATGCGCCGGATCATGTCCACATTTACGTTCGACATGGCCTGCGCCTGGTCCACCTGCTGCTGCGTTGTGACAGTCGCCGAGGGGTCGAGCACGGTCATGGTGGCTTCCATCGTGTCGCGAAAAGGGCCGACACGCTCTTCGATCACCAAGCGCGTGAGGATCAGCTGTTTGTTCAAGTAGCCGCTCATCAGGCTCTGGTAATTGGGCACGGTGTCGATGATGCTCAAGGCCCTGAGCTGACGGATGGGGGTGTCGTAGGCACCTACCCGCTCATCCGCCTGGCTGATGAACGCCTCGCGACGCTGGGCCGTGGATGGCCCCGGCTCCGAGCCGATGGCAACCTGCGCTTCGTACAGTTGCGATTGGGTGCGTTCATCATTTTCGTTAAAGGCAATGAGCTCTTTGCGCAGACTCTCGATGCGCGAGGGCTTCTGCTCCTGAGCGGTCCGGCGACGGTTTCTGAAGCCACCGCCACGCAGGCGCAGGCGAGAATCGATGAACCACTGCCCGGCGCGGTTATTCACCAGCAGCGGGCCGGTGCGGGTTGGCTCCCTGGGATCGACGACCATCACGTTGTCATTGGCATCCAGCGTGACTTCGAACCAGCGCTGGGCCACCGGCGCATACCATTTTTCACTCAATGGGTAGAGGTACAGGTGGGTGCCGGCGCTGGTGTTTTGCTCGCCCAGCCCCTCGGGTTTGGGCACGGCGAAGCTGCTCAGCAGTGTGGCCAGGCGTGTCGGCGTACTGTGCAGCGGGCCGCTGACATTCAGAGGGCCTTGATGCGAGGGTGGCAATTGGCTGTCGGGAACGTCCGACTGGCGCTTCACAGGGACCTTTGCCGGTGCCTTTACCGGGGGCTTTTCGGTCTCCTCCAGCACCTCCATGCGCTCTGCGGCCAGAGGCTTGAGGGGTTCGTCCAGTGCCTGGGAGGGAGGATGGCGCAGCGTGACATGCAGCGTCAGCGCCATCCCAACGTTAAGCAACATGTCCACCAGCGCGGTCCACGGTGCCTGCGCCTGCGGCGTGTCGACGACCCGTTCGGCCTGCTCCAGGTCGTCCATGATTTGCCAGATCCAGGCGGCGATGCCGAGGGTACGACCCAGGAACGGCAAGACGGCGGTCAACAGCTGCCAACCCGTGCGGCGAAACGTGTCCCAGCGTTTCTTCACATTGGATACCGATTGCCGATTCGCCAGCTCAACCATCGCCTTGGCATTGGCGCTGAACAGCGTGTCCAGCGCGTCATCGCCCAGGGTTGCGTTGCTCAAGTCGATCGGCCCGCTCATCTGCAGCACGGTTGCCGGCTCGACCAGCAGGCGCGCGGCCGTCCAGGGTGACGGCAGAGTGTCGGGAAATACGTATTGCGTGTAGTTGAAACGCACCTCCTCAGGCAGCCAGGCCAGCACCGACTCACGCAGCGCCGGGTCTTGCTTGATGGCGTACAGGAGGTTCTGGCGCGAGGGAAACTGCAGCAGCATCGGCTCCAGCAATGGGCGATACAGGATACACGGGCCGGCGCCAGGGTCCTTCGGCTCGATCACGTACATGTTGGCGACGATGTCGTGACCGTTGCCAGGGCGCAGTCTGGGAGCAAAGGCCAGGCGACGAATCACAGCCGGCTGCGCGTCTACGTTGCGTTCGTGCGCCTCGGTTTGCATCACGGCGGCAACGTAGCGGAAGCCGCGTTCATCCAGGCCATTTCGCCGCTGCAATTTCAACTGCAGGGCCAGCAACGGTAGTTGTACGCGTAAATGCGCGGTGTAGAGGCGTGAGCGTTGCGCCGATTGCTGCGGGTCATCGAGCAGTTTTTGCTTGATCAGCGCCGGGTAGGTCGCGCCGATATCAAGCCCCTCGATCACCTCCTTGAGGTAGTCATAGGACAGCCATTGCGGGGCGTCGCCGCCGTTGTAGGTCACGCTGGCGACACCGATGGGCAGGCCGGTGAGGTTCTCCAGCGCCAGGTCGATCAGGTTACGCCGAGTGATGTCTTGCGCGCCGGGGATCGGGAAGGAACCCCAGATCACCGGCGAGCGAATTTCAATCTGCACCTTGTCCAGGTTCAGGGGCGCGTCCTGAGCACGGGCGTTGATGCGGCTCTGCAACTGTTCGCGGGCATAGTCGCGGATCGGCGCGATACCGTCGTTGAAGGCGCGTCCGTGCCAGTGGGCGTTGAGCTCGGCGAGGTCGATCATCAAGCGGCTGTAGGCTGCCATGTCCGCGTCCGAGGCGGCCGTCAGCCAGTCGGGTAAATGCTGGTGGATGTCGAAGATCCGCGAGAGATGCTCATCGCTCAGATCCTCAAGGCTGGGCATGATTCGGGAGACGGCCGAATGGCGCAGTGGCAACTCGGTTTGGTCCTGCGCAACGTCATCGCCCATCAGGCCGATGGCCTCGACCTGCAGGCCGATCAGTGTGCAGGCCAGGCTTTCGAAATAGTTGCCGTGGGGTTCATACAATCGCCACTGGATCTCGGCACCGGCGTACAGAGGGTCGAGCGTGCCCGGTAATATCTTCCCCAACTCGTCCAGTGAGTCATAGCGGCTGTAACCGTCCGTCAGCGAGAACGTGAGGATGGCCTGGCGCTCCTGGAGTGTGCCGATCAGCACGGCAATACCCAACAACCCCACGTGCGCGTGGCGGTCGGGCAACACTACATCGACGTCGATCAGGCACGCGCGAAGGTTGTAGGGGGCATCGGAGGCTCGGTTGGCACGGTCGGGTGCGTGGTACAGCAGGCGGGCCATCTTGCATTCGTCCTCATCCCAACCTTCAGCGGTGGTGACATTCCATGCTTTGCCCAGGGCGTTAGCGAATACTTTCCAGCGCACCCCTGCGCTGTTGTAGGACGTATTCCAGTAATTCAACTGCTGCTCCTGGAACGCGACGTACAGCAGCGTCGACAGCTCGTTCATCAGGCGCGCGATGGCGTCGATGGCAACCGGCAAATGCACCGGCGACCGCGCGTTGGGTTGCAGGGTCAGGTAATGCTCGCCCTCGATGTAGACCAGCGGCTTGGGCATGAGCGCCTGGCGCGCGAGGATACTGGTGAGGGATTCGACCTGCGGCTCGCCGCGTTCAAGCGCCTGCTCTGTCACTTGCCAGCGCGGAGTGACCAGCATGCAGAAATCCGGATTGAGATTGAGCGTGGGGTACAGTTCTGCGAGGGCTTCGCGCAGCAGGTTGGAAGCCACTTCCCGGCTGGAGGGGCCGGTGGTCAGCTGGGTGAGCAGCCCGTAGCCGGGGGCGGTTGGCGTGGGGGTGGATTGAGTAGAGTCGTTGGGCATGTCAGCTCCTTGGTGATCACAGGCAGTGGACCTGCAAACTAACCACTCAAGGAACGCTGCGGAGGTAGATAAGTAGGCGGCCCGGCTTACACTCGGGATTGCTGAACCGCCCTGGCCGTTCGATCAGAGATTGAAAAACAACCGGCGGGCCTGTTCCAGGTTGATTTCGCTGCGGTAGTAGTCAAGCCGTTGCTGCTGGTTGAACCCATTGACGGTATCGGCGGCTGCGCCCATCCGATGCTCGGCCGGGGTTTTCAGGCGTGCCGAGATAAACGTCCTGGGCGGCGTCCACGACGCCGAGTAATGGAAATGGGCATACCAGAGCACGTTATGCCGCGCGCGGTCGGCGATGGTGTATTCATCCAGGTAGTCCTCCTGGACACCTTTGATCCGACGCCGGCTGATGGTCTTTTTAAGGGTGACTTCTTTGCGCTGCAGGAGCCATTCCACGCCCTCGACAGTGGGCGGTCGCTCTATGATCATGCGTCGCACCTGCTGGTTGGCTTCCAGGTAGAGGTCTGCCGTGGCCTCCTTGAGTTTCTGACTGGCGAGGGTGGCGGAGCGCAGTTCATTCTTCACTACGCCGGGCGATGACAAGGCGTGGTCGATGGCATGCTGGGTTTCCTCCAGCCGCAGGGCGTGCTGGTGATACAGGTATTCGATACCGACCGCAGTACGTGCCGGCTTGGCCGCTTGCTCGTGGGCGCGAGCCTTGAACGCTCAATCCGTCCAGAAAAGCCTGGGCCTGATCGAGGGATGCCGTAAGGTCCGGCGCCACAGGCGCAGGGGCAGCGGGTGCGGTGATGCGTCTGACCCACTGGGCCTGATCCTTTTTGTGGTAGGTGGCGATGATGTGTTGAGTGATGGGCGATTTGATGTCCACGAAG
>Ga0182008_10001540_pt1 | contig 15338 bp, 14 predicted proteins | sample Sormic07211129_1_FD_120482 | JGI IMG/M metagenome (GOLD analysis project Ga0182008, IMG submission 120482) | Rhizosphere microbial communities from Sorghum bicolor, Mead, Nebraska, USA - 072115-129_1 metaG | ecosystem: Host-associated > Plants > Roots > Rhizosphere | place: USA: Nebraska...
AGGCCAGGAGTTCCGCCCGGTGGATCGCTCGGGTCTGGGTGGACGGGATCGTGCAGGCGTAGGCCCCCGCCGCCGTGCCGTACCGCGCGCAGCGCCCCGGTGTCTCCCGGTTCAGCCAGCCGAAGAGGAAAGCCGCGGCGAAGGCGTCGCCCGCCCCGTTGGAGTCGATCACCGGGGCGGGTGGGGCAGCGGCCGGGATGTGGGTGAGTTCGTCGTCGGTCAGGAGGTAGGCGCCCTTGGCCCCGGCCGTGGCCACGACCACTTCCGCCCGGCCCCGGTCGGCGATGCGGCGCATCGTGCGCTCGGGGTCGGGCAGGGCGCTGGTGGAGAGGAAGACGACGTCGGCCGCGTGGGCGAAGGGCTCGTGGTACGGGTGGTGGCCGTCCCAGTCGTGCAGGTCGGTGGAGATCGTCGCGCCCGACTCGCGCAGGAGGGGCAGGGTGTCGGCGCAGGGCTGGGTGATGGTGACATGGACGTGACGGCTCGCCTCGGCCAGCCGTCGGACGGTGTCGTCGGGGAACCGGTCGTCGGGACGGGACCGGCTCGTGTCGTACAGGGACAGGCGGCGGCCGTCGGGGCCCACCAGGTTGACGGCGCGCTTGGTGCCCGCCGGCTGCGGGACCGCGGTGAGCGCGATGTTCCGCTCCTGGTGCAGGGCGCGGACCAGGTCGCCCTCCGGGTCGTCGCCGAGCATGTCGAGGTGGTGGACGCGCAGGCCCAGGGCGTCGAGGCCGAGGGCGATGAAGTCGCCGGTCTGGCCGGCCCGGGTGCGGATGCCTCGGTCGATCATGTAGCTGTCGGCGTAGGGCAGGGGCAGCTCCGGGACGTGGACGACGGTGTCCACACCGGCGCCGCCCAGCACGAGAACGTCCGTGTCGCGGTTCACCTCGCGTCCTCTCCATGGTCGTAGACGGTCACGCTCACCCCGCGCTCCACCAGCCGCTCGATGATCAGCGGTTCGACGCGGGACCACTTGCCGCCGGCCAGTCCGCACCCTATCCGGGGCATGTGGACGGAGGCACCGAGTTCGAGGGCCTTGTCCGCGAGCTCGGCGAGGGCCGCGTCGATCGCCTCGTAGCGGACCGGGACGCCTTTGCTGCCCGTGCGGATGCCCCGCTGGCCCACCAGGTTGGCCACCCACACATACCGCTCGACCTGTACGAACTGTGCCGCCCCGAGCCCGAAGTCGTTCGCCGCGCGATCGCGGTGCCAGGCCCGGTACGCCGCCTCGGGCTCCGGCCAGCGGCGTGAGAGCGCCACGACGAAGCCCTTCCCCCATCCCCCGATGTCGTTGCAGACATGGGCGATCATCTTGACGCCCTTCACCGACGGAACGGTGGCGTCACCCCGGACGTGGACGATCTCCGACATGACGCCACCGTAGGCGATGCCACTGACAGCGGCCCTGGGCTCTGCGGCCCCACGGGTCCCGGCCTCCGGGTTTCGCAGTACTGGTGTGACAGCGATACTGCTGCACATGACGACCGACACCGGGGAGCCGAAGCTCACGATCGACGAACTGGCGGCGCGGGCCGGGATCACGGTCCGTACGGTGCGGTTCTACGGGACCAAGGGGCTGATCCCGCCGCCGGTGATCGGTGCGCGGCGCGTGGGTCACTACGGGCAGCGGCATCTGGCCCGGCTCGCGCTCATCGAGGAGTTGCAGCACCAGGGCATGACGCTGGCGGCGATCGAGCGCTACATGGAGCAGCTGCCGGCCGACCTCAGCGACCACGACCTGGCGATCCACCGTGCGGTGGTCGCCTCCTGGGCGCCGGACACCGTGGAGACCGTGACGGCGCAGGAGCTGCGGCGGCGGGCCGGGCGGGCGCTCGGCGAGGGCGACGTGGAGCGGCTCGCCGCCATGGGGGTGGTCCGGCCCGACGGGGACGCCTACCGCATCGACGCGGGGCTGCTGCGGCTAGCCGTCCAGTTGCTCGACGTACCGCTCTCCCAGGATTCGATCCACGCCGCGAGGAACGTGCTCATCGCGCACTCGCGGGCCGCCGCGCACGAGCTGTCGCAGCTGCTGCGCAGGGAGGTGGCGGAGCGGGCGGAGGAGGACGTGAAGTCCCTGTCCGCGCACATGGAGCCCCTGGTGCTGCAGGCGTTGCTGACGACCTTCCAGCGCTCCCTCAAGGAAGAGGTGCGGCAGTGGCTGTCCGGCGGCTCGGAGAAGGCCGATCCGGCTCCTGACACGGCTCGTTGAGCGTCGGCCGGTCAGGAAGACACTGGGCTCGTCGACGACCAGAACACCCGAATCGCCGCGGTCTCCACGGAGTTGAGCCCGTTCGCGGAGCCGATATCGACATTTCGGGACCGAACGGCCCATCGGCGTGGGCTCAGCACCGCGGAATCGGCTTGCTGTACGTCGTCCCGCTCGGCGTCGCCACGTAGTGGTCCGAGACGTAGTGGCCGTTGTCCAGGCGGTCCCAGATCCTGGTGGTGCCCACCGTCGAGCCCGCGCGCTGGCAGGTGACCCAGGCCAGTGCTCCGTTCGGTGAGGTGCCGACGGAGCCGTAACCGGCACCGGGGCCGCTGCGTTCGGTCAGGCCGCCCGTCGCCGTCACCTGGTACGGGTAGGTGCAGCGGGGCAGGGGTGAGCTGTAGCCGGTGTCGGACGGTGTGCTGACGTAGCGGTCGGAGACGTAGGCGCCGTTGGTCAGCTTGTCCCAGACGGTGGTCGTGCCGACCTTGGAACCCGGGGCCTGGCAGACGACGTTCAGGGTCGCGCCGGGAGCGTAGGTCGCGGCGACCGGATAGGTCGTCGAAGGGCCGGTGCGGGCGTTGAGCGCGGTCGTGCTCGTCACCTTGTAGGGGTACGCGACCGTGGCGACGGGGGCGTCCAGGCGGTCGGTGTCGATGTTCAGGGTGACCGACCCGTACGTCTCGTCGTGGCCGCCGCGGAACTGCTTGGCGCGTTGGTGCACGGCCCACTTGGAGTCGGCGACGCCCGTCCAGCCCTTGAGGGAGTCGACGCCGTCGTAGCGGGCGATCCACAGGGCGTCGGGCCGCGCGTACGTCGTGGAGGTGTAGACGTCGGCGAGTTGCCCGGCGCCCAGGTTGAGGTTCATGTAGACGCCGGATACGTAGCCGACGCGGTGCAGTTCCTTGGTCCAGGCCGACACGTAGTTCAACACGGCCGTGCGGCATGTGGTGTCGGTCTGGGGGTAGTTCTCGATGTCGTTGTAGAGGGCGCTGCCGGGCAACATGCCGAGCGCCCGGGCCGCCGTGATCGCCTCCTGGGCCGCGGCGGCGCCCTGCGAGCGGGCTGTCGCCGGGCTGGTGCTGATCTTGGCGTCGGTCGGGCGGGCCCCGCACGGGGGCTGCAGGCCCTTGTGGATGGGCAGCAGACGCCACTTCAGCCGGGACACCGAGGCCACCCAGGAAGCGGTCAACTGCGGCTGGGCGCAGGTGCGGTTGACTCCGGAGAGGTAGACGCCGAGGGCACGGTACGGCGAGGCGCTCCAGGCCTGCACGGACGCGAGCGGCGGGGCCGTACAGGTGTCGAGGGCGAGTCCCGGGTAGCGGGTCGCGCTCGCGCCGGACGGATAGGCGACGGAGGTGGCCGGTTCGGCGGCGGCCGCGGGGGCGAGGACCAGGGCGGCCGCGGCGCCCAGGACGCAGGCGGACGAGACGGCGAGCAGTCTTCGCGGGACGGAGTGCGGGTACGGCATGACGAACCCCCCTGGTGGATCAGTCGAGTTCCCCTCAGGGTGGGCGCGGGGCACACCCGCTGCCAGGGGCCGTCCGGCCCGGCGCCCGGCTCCTACCGGCTCCGGCTCCGGTTCGCGGACCGGGACCAATTCCGTGCCGGGGCAGGTGTCCTGGTGGTCCAGGGACGCGTAGGTGTCCTGGACGCAAACGCCGACCGTCTCGTCACCGGTCCCGAGGCGACTCCGGCCCCTGCCGGCCCTGTCGCTCCCGGTGCAGATCCCGCAGCAGGGCGATCTCGGCTCCGTGGTGGAGGAGTTCCTGGTTGACCCACCAGACGACATCGACGAACGGCTCGTCCGGGTCGCTGCCGTGCGGGTAGGTGCAGTACCCGACCGTGTCGAGGGCGGTGTCGTCGGCGCGGGAAGGGCAGTTCGCTCAGGTGGCCCAGGCGCCAGGCGAGGGTGGTGAACAGCCGGTGCCGGTCAGGTACGTCGCCGACGGGCCGGGGCCGTCCGCGCGTCGCCGCACCGAGCAGCATTCGGGCACCGGCTCCCAGCGGTACTCCTCGTCGGTCATCAGGCCTACCTCGACCGGCGAGCCGTTGCCGCTGTCCCTCACCGGGCCGGTCAGCCGGGCCGCCAGGCGCTCACGGGCGAGGGCGAACTGGTCGAGCGGCGGTGCGAGGCGGGGTGCCGTCACTGACGCTCCCGTGGCAGGCCGGCGGGCGATCCACCAACCTGGCACGGACGACGGCGCCCCGCCCCTCATTTTCTAGGCGTCGGCGAACCGCTCGCCCTTCTCCGCCTTCTCCACCAGCAGCGTCGGCGGCCGGAACCGCTCCCCGTAGCGCTCGGCGAGTTCATGCGCGCGGGCCACGAAGCCCGCCGGGCCGCCCTCGTAACCGTTGATGTACTGGAGCACGCCGCCGGTCCAACCGGGGAAGCCGATACCGAAGATCGACCCGATGTTGGCGTCGGCGACCGACGTCAGGACACCCTCCTCGATGAGCTTGGCCGTGTCGAGCGCCTCGGAGAAGAGCATGCGTTCCTGCATGTCCCGGAACGGGATCTCGGCCCCCTCGCGGGTGAAGTGCTCCCGGAGTCCGGGCCACAGGCCGGCCCGCCTGCCGTCCTCCCCGTACTCGTAGAAGCCCGCTCCCCCGCTGCGTCCGGTCCGCCCGAACTCGTCGACCATGCGGTCGATGACGGCCTCGGCGGGGTGTGTCGGCCAGGTGCCGCCCGCCTCCTCGACGGCCCGCCTGGACTCGTTGCGGATCTTGCGCGGGAGGGTGAGCGTCAGCTCGTCCATCAGGGACAGGACCTTCGCCGGGTAGCCGGCCTGCGCCGCGGCCTGCTCGACGGACGCGGGCTCGATGCCCTCGCCGACCATCGCGACGCCCTCGTTGATGAAGTGGCCGATCACCCGGGAGGTGAAGAAGCCGCGCGAGTCGTTGACGACGATCGGTGTCTTCTTGATCTGCCGGACCAGGTCGAAGGCGCGCGCGAGCGCCTCCTCCCCCGTCCGCTCGCCCTTGATGATCTCGACCAGCGGCATCTTGTCGACGGGCGAGAAGAAGTGCAGCCCGATGAAGTCGGACTGCCGCTCGACTCCCTCGGCCAGCGCGGTGATCGGCAGCGTCGAGGTGTTGGAGCACAGCAGCGCGTCCGGCTCGACGATGTGCTGGATCTCCTGGAAGACCTTGTGCTTGAGCTCCGGGTTCTCGAAGACGGCCTCGATCGCCGCGTCGCAGCCGGCGACGTCCTGAGGGTCGGCGGTCGGTGTGATCCGGGCCAGCAGCGCGTCCGCCTTCTCCTGGGTCGTACGGCCCCGGGAGACGGCCTTGGCGCACAGCTTCTCGGAGTAGCCCTTGCCCTTGGCGGCCGCTTCCGGCGTCACGTCCTTCAGGACGACGTCGATGCCCGCGCGGGCACACGAGTAGGCGATGCCGGCGCCCATCATGCCCGCGCCGAGGACGGCGACCCTGCGGACCGGCCGGGGCTCGATGCCCTTCGGCCGGTTGGCGCCGGAGTTGACGGCCTGGAGGTCGAAGAAGAAGGCCTGGATCATGTTCTTCGAGATCTGGCCGGCGGCCAGCTCGACGAAGTAGCGGGCCTCGATGAGCTGCGCGGTGTCGAAGTCGACCTGGGAGCCCTCGACGGCGGCCGCCAGGATGTTGCGCGGGGCCGGGTAGGGCGCGCCGTTGGTCTGCTTGCGCAGGGTGGCCGGGAAGGCGGGCAGGTTGGCGGCGAACTTGGGGTTGGCGGGGGTGCCGCCAGGGATGCGGTGGCCGGGCCGGTCCCAGGGCTGCTGGGACTCGGGGTTGGCGTCGATGAAGGCGCGGGCCTTGGCGAGCAACTCGTCCGGGGTGGCCGCCACTTCGTCGACCAGGCCGTTCTGCAGAGCACGCCGGGCGTCGTACTGGGTGCCCTGGAGGAGGACCTTCAGCAGCGCGTCGGCGATGCCCAGCAGACGGACCGTACGGACGACTCCGCCGCCGCCCGGGAGCAGTCCGAGGGTGACCTCCGGGCAGCCGATCTTCGTGGCGGGGGTGTCGAGGGCGATGCGGTGGTGGCAGGCCAGGGCGATCTCGTAACCGCCGCCCAGGGCCGCGCCGTTGATCGCGGCGACGACCGGCTTGCCGAGGGTCTCGATGCGGCGCAGGTTGCGCTTGAGGGCCTGGACGCCGTCGAAGAAGTCCTGTGCGGACTCGGGTGTGACGCGGATGAGTTCGCGCAGGTCGCCGCCGGCGAAGAAGGTCTTCTTGGCGGAGGTGACGATGACACCTCGGATGGTGTCCTTCTCGGCCTCCAGACGGTCGGTGACCACCGCGAGGGAGTCGCGGAACGCCTGGTTCATGGTGTTGGTGGACTGGTCGGGGTCGTCGATGACGAGGGTGACGACACCGGTGCGGTCCTGTTCCCAGCGGATGGTGGTGCTCTGTGTCATGACTCGGGTCTCCGTAGAAATCTCTGAAGTCTCTTGCTTCCGCCGGGATTCAGATGCGCTCGACGACGGTGGCGATGCCCATGCCGCCGCCGACGCAGAGGGTCGCGAGGCCGTACCGCTTGTCCTGGCGCTCCAGTTCGTCGATCAGGCTGCCCAGGATCATCGCGCCGGTGGCGCCCAGCGGGTGGCCGAGGGCGATCGCGCCGCCGTTGACGTTGACCTTGTCCAGGGAGAGGCCCATGTCCTTGACGAAGCGCAGGACGACCGCGGCGAAGGCCTCGTTGATCTCCACCAGGTCGATGTCGTCGATGGTCAGGCCCGCCTTGGCGAGCGCCTTGCGGGTGGCGGGGGCGGGCCCGGTGAGCATGATGGTGGGCTCGGAGCCGGAGACGGCGGCGGAGACGATCCGCGCGCGGGGCGTGAGGCCGTAGCGCTCGCCCACCTCCCCGGAGCCGATCGCGACCAGCGAGGCTCCGTCGACGATGCCGGAGGAGTTGCCCGCGTGGTGGACGTGGTCGATCTTCTCGACCCAGTGGTACGTCTGCAGGGCCACGGCGTCGAAGCCGCCGAGGTCGCCGATGTCCGCGAAGGACGGCTTGAGCTTGGCGAGGGAGTCGGCGGTGGTGCCGGGGCGCAGGTGTTCGTCGTGGTCGAGGACGGTGAGGCCGCTGCGGTCCTTGACGGGGACCACGGACCGGTCGAAGCGGCCCTCCTTCCAGGCCGTCGCCGCGCGCTCCTGGGAGAGGGCCGCGTACTCGTCCACGTCCCGGCGGGAGAATCCCTCGATGGTGGCGATCAGGTCGGCGCCGATGCCCTGAGGCACGAAGTTGACGGCCAGGTTGGTCATCGGGTCGTTGAACCAGGCGCCGCCGTCGGAGGCCATCGGCACCCGGGACATGGACTCGACACCGCCCGCGAGGACCAGGTCCTCCCAGCCCGAACGGACCTTGGCGGCGGCCAGGTTGACGGCCTCAAGACCGGACGCACAGAAGCGGTTCTCCTGTACGCCCGCGACCGTGTCCGGCAGTCCCGCGGCGATCGCCGCGATCCGGGCGATGTCGGAGCCCTGGTCCCCCACGGGGCCGACCACGCCGAGCACGACGTCGTCGATCGCGGCCGGGTCCAGACCGGGGAAGCGGCCGCGGATCTCGTGGATGAGGCCGACGACCAGGTCGATGGGCTTGGTGCCGTGCAAGGAGCCGTTCGCCTTGCCGCGGCCGCGCGGGGTGCGGATCGCGTCGTACACGTACGCTTCGGTGGTCACGGGAAAGCCTTTCATGAGGGTTGGCCGAGCAGGGAACGGCCGATGATCTCCTTCATGATCTCGGTCGTCCCGCCGTAGATGGTCTGGACGCGGCCGTCCGTGAAGGCCCGGGCGACGGGGTGCTCACTCATGTAGCCGTAGCCGCCGTGCAGTTGCAGACAGCGGTCGGCGACCCGCTTCTGCAGCTCGGTCGCCCACCACTTGGCCATGGAGGCGTGCACGGCGTCGAGCGTGCCGTTCGAGTGCTCCTCGACGCAGCGGTCGATGAAGGTGCGGGTGACCGCGCACTCGGTGGCCATCTCGGCCATCTCGAAGCGGACGTGCTGCTTGGTGGCGAGCGGCCGGCCGAAGGCCTCGCGCTCCTTGACGTACTCGGTGGTGATCTCCAGCAGGTGCTCGGCGGCGGCGATCGCGGAGACGGCGATGCTCAGGCGCTCCTGCGCGAGGTTCGTCATGAGGTGGCCGAAGGCGCCGTCGAGCGTGCCCAGGAGGTTCTCCTTGGGCACGCGCACGTCGTGGAAGAACAGCTCGGCGGTGTCCTGCGCCTTCTGGCCGATCTTGTCGAGGTTGCGGCCGCGCTCGAAGCCCTCCGCGCCGCGTTCGACCACGAGCAGCGACAGACCGCGGGCGCCGCCCTCCGGGGTCGTCCTCGCGACCACGATCACCAGGTCGGCGATGATCCCGTTGGAGATGAAGGTCTTGGAGCCGTTGAGCACCCAGTGGTCGCCCCGGTCCTCGGCACGGGTCCTGATGCCCTGGAGGTCGGAGCCCGCGCCGGGCTCGGTCATCGCGATGGCGGTGACGATCGAGCCGTCGCAGAAACCGGGCAGCCAGCGCCGCTTCTGCTCCTCGGTGGCGAGGCCGGTCAGATACGGGCCGATGACGTCGTTGTGCAGGCCGAGGGCGAGGCCGGGCGTGCCCGCGCGGGTGAACTCCTCGGCCAGGACGGTTGCGTAGCGGAAGTCGGTGGTGCCGCCGCCCCCGTACTCCTCGGGCACGGCGAGCCCGAGCAGGCCCTGTTTGCCGGCCGCGCGCCAGGCCTCGCGCGAGACGATGCCGTCCTTCTCCCACTGCTCGTAGTACGGCAGTACCTCCCTGGCCAGGAAGGCGCGCACGGTCTCCCGGAACGCGTCGTGCTCGGGGGCGAAGATCTGCCGCTTCATTCGAGGCCCTTCGTGAGTTCCGGGTCCTGCGGGAGGTCCTGGCCCTTCAGGAGGTCCTGGTCCTTCAGGAGGCCGGGGGCGTCCCAGTCGCGTGCCACGTCCGCGGTGTGGGCGCCCGGCCGGGCGGGGCCCGTGCGAACGGCCGTGGGCGTCGCGGAGAAGCGGGGCGCGGGGGCCGGCTGGGTGATGCCGCCGTGGTCGGTGAAGGTGCCGCGGGCGTGGAGGTGCGGGTGGTGCGGGGCCTCGCGCAGCGACAGTACGGGCGCGACGCAGGCGTCGGAGCCCTCGAACACGGACGTCCACTCGTCCCTCGTACGGGACTTGAAGCGGGCGGCGACCGCCTCGCGCAGCTCGCCCCAGCGTGCCCGGTCCTTGCGGGCGTCGGCGTGCTCCGGGAGGTCGAGCAGGGTCACGAACTCGGCGTAGAACTGCGGCTCCAGGGAGCCGACCGCCATGTACTTGCCGTCGGCGGTCTCGTAGGTGCCGTAGTAGGGGCAGCCGCCGTCGAGGAGGTTGGCGCCGCGCCGGTCCTGCCAGCCGCCGGTGGCGAGCATGCCGTGGAGCATCGCGGAGAGGTGGGCGGTGCCGTCGACGATGGCGGCGTCGACGACCTGGCCGGTGCCGCCCGCGCGCGCGTGGTGCAGCGCGGCGAGGACCCCGACGACCAGGTAGAGCGAGCCGCCCGCGTAGTCGCCGAGGAGGTTGGCGGGGACGGCCGGGGGCCGGTCCGGTTCGCCGATCATGCCGAGGGTGCCGGTGAGCGCGATGTAGGCGATGTCGTGGCCCGCGCGCGGGGCCAGCGGCCCCTCCTGGCCCCAGCCGGTCATCCGGCCGTAGACGAGCTTCGGGTTGCGGGCGTGGCAGGCCTCGGGGCCGACGCCGAGGCGCTCGGCGACGCCTGGGCGGTAGCCCTCGATGAGGATGTCCGCGCGGGCGGCGAGGTCGAGGACGCGCGCGGGGCCGTCGGCGGGCTTGAGGTCGACGATCACCGAGCGCTTGTTGCGGTTGGTGATGTCGTGGTCGGGGTCGATCGCGAGGCCGGCACCGCCGGGGCGGTCGACGCGGACCACGTCCGCGCCCAGGTCGGCGAGGAGCATGGCGGCGAACGGGCCGGGCCCTATGCCGGCCAGCTCGACCACGCGCACGCCGGTCAGCGGCCCCCGTGCCGGCGTCGTCGCCATCCGGTCCCCCATCCGTCACCCAGGTATGACACAACTGATGTAACACCAGCGATGCTAAGAACGTGTTCCAGTGAGCACAAGACCCGGACGAGCAAGCGCTTAGCCAATTATGGTGACTCAGCGCCACCCGACATCGAAGCTCCGTCACTTCCCAAGCTAGCCTCGACCACCGACAACGGCGCGTGCTGTGGACCGAGGGATGTCATGAGCAGGCTGAATGGGACGGACCGTCCGTACGACATCGTGCTCTTCGGAGCCACGGGCTTCGTGGGGACGCTGACCGCGGAGTACCTGGCCGGGCACGCGCCCGAGGGACTGCGCTGGGCGATCGCGGGCCGCGACGAACGGAAGCTGGAGCGGCTGCGCGAACGGCTGCCGGGCGGCGAGAAGGTCGAGGTGCTGCGGGCGGACGTGTCCGATCCCGCGTCGCTGCGCGCCCTCGCCGAGCACGCGCGCGTGGTGGCGACGACGGTGGGGCCGTACGTGACGTACGGCGAGGACCTCGTGGCCGCCTGCGCGGACACGGGGGCGGACTATCTGGACCTCACCGGTGAGCCGGAGTTCGTGGACCTGACGTACGTCCGGCACGACGCACGCGCGCGTGAGACGGGCGCGCGGCTGGTGCACGCCTGCGGCTTCGACTCGATCCCGCACGACCTGGGCGCGTACTTCACCGTGCGGCAGCTCCCGGAGGACGTGCCGCTGCGGGTGGACGGGTTCGTCACCGCCGACGCCACCTTCTCGGGCGGCACCTTCGCGTCGGCGCTCAACCAGTTCTCGCGGCTGCGGCCGATGCTGGCCGCCGAGCGGGACCGGCGGCGGCACGAACCGCGGCTGGTGGGCCGGCGGGCCGCCGCGCCGATCGGGGCGCCCCGGTTCGCGAGGGAGGTCGGCGCGTGGGCCCTGCCGCTGCCGACGATCGACCCGCAGATCGTGCACCGCTCGGCGAAGGCGCTCAAGCGGTACGGCCCCGACTTCCGTTACCGCCACTACGCGGCGGTGCGTCATCTGCCCGTCGCGGTGGGCGGGACGGCGGCCATGGGGGCGCTCGTGGCGGCGGCCCAGCTGCCGCCCGCGCGGCGCTGGCTGTCCGACCGGCTCAAGCCAGGGCAGGGGCCGAGCCCGGAGAAGCGGGCCCAGAGCTGGTTCTCGGTGCGTTTCGTGGGCGAGGGCGGCGGCCGCCGGGTCTTCACGGAGGTCGCGGGTGGCGACCCCGGTTACGACGAGACGGCCAAGATGTTCGCCGAGTCGGCCCTGTCCCTGGCGTTCGACAAGCTCCCGGAGACCGCCGGCCAGGTCACCACGGCGGTCGCGATGGGCGCGGCGCTGACCGAGCGGCTGCGCAGGGCCGGCATCACCTTCCGGGTCGCGGCCGAACTCTGAACGGCAGCGGCCGTCAGGCCTGAAGCGAGCAGCGGCCTGGAGCGATCACCGGGCCGGAGCGATCGGGCTAGAGCGACCACCCGGCCACGGTGTAGATCATCCCGCCGATCCAGCCGACGCCCGCCAGCACGGCGAGAACCAGGGCGGCGGTCACGGCACGCTCGACCGGGCGGTTCGGGTCGGCGAGGGGCTTGGGAGCACGGTGCGTCGTCATGCGGGCAAGCCTGCCGAGCCGGGCGGCGGGCCCACATCCGTACACGTACTCAGACCAGGTACTCAGACCGCACCGGTCACTCATCCACGCCCCGTCACTCATCCATGCCCCGTGACTCCTCCATGCCCGTCACTCATCCACGCCCCGTCACTCATCCATGTCCCGTCACTCGCCCCCGCCCACCGCCTCCCGCAACGTCCGCCGGCACAGCGCGTCCGCCCTGCGGGTCGTCTCCGGGAGACGGTGGGCGGGGGTCAGCGCCAGTACGTGGGCGCACGCGTTGTCCAGGGTGGTGCGGTGGCCCACCGAGACGAAGACGGGTTTCACGCCGTCCCGGGTGCGCAGGGCGCGACCGACCTCCTCGGTGCCCGCCAGCAGCGGGGCGGCGCCGCCGCGCGGGGCGGGCGGGTCGTCGTGGTGGAAGATGAAGGGGTTCTTCGCCACCCCGATGGTGGGCAGGTCGGTCAGGACGCCCAGGTGGCCGGCCAGGCCGAACCGGCGTGGGTGGGCCAGGCCGTAACCGTCGCAGACGATGAGGCCGGGCGGGTGGGAGAGCGCGTCCAGGGCCGCCAGGACCGTGGGGATCTCGCGGAAGGCGAGCAGGCCGGGGACGTACGGGAAGGAGATCCGGCCGACCGCGGTGGCTTCCGCGACGACCTCCAGGGTCACGGCGTCCAGGACCACCGCGGCGGCCGCGACCACGTCGCGCTCGTCGTCGTAGGCGACGTCCACGCCGGTGACATGGCCCGTGCCGGGAGGCGGGCCGGGTTCGTCCAGCACCACCCGGGTCCGCAGCTCGTCCTGCACGGCCCGCGCCTCTTCCTCGGTCGCGGGCCGGCCCGCGGGGATGCTCACGGTCGTCATGATGGGGACGAGCCTACGGCCGGGCGGCACGGGACCGCGATCATGTTCCTGCCGGCTCAGCCCTTCTTCGCGTTCACCGCGCGCTGGAGCTGCTCCTTGTTCATGTTCGAACGGCCTTCGATGCCCCGCTGCCTGGCCTCGTTGTACAGCTGGTCCCGGGTCGGGCCCTGGGAGCCGGAGCCGGAGCGCTGACCACCACGCCTGCCCGAGGACATGTCCTTGGTCGAGCTGCGGCTCGACTGCTTCGCCTCGCCGGAGCGGGCGCGTTCCTTGTTGACGGTTCGCGCCGCGATCTCCTCGGCGCGGTCGGTGCTCTCGCCCCGGTCCTGCGCGCTCTTCTTGATGTGCTCGTACTGGCGCTCCCGCTTGGAGCTGGAACCTGCGGGCATCTCCCTCACTCCTGTCACGTTCCGTTTCGCGGTCCGTGACCGAGTACCCGCATTCCGGTCCCATGCGTCACCTCACCTCACCTCACCTCACCTCTCCAGCCGTGCCACCCTCCCCTGCTCGCCGGCGGCCCAGCAGCCGAGGTCGGCGGCGCAGTCCACGGTGTCGTACGAGCCCTGGTCGACCGTGCGCCAGGTGCGGCCGCCGTCCGTGGTGAGGTCGGTGCCGGTGGGGCCCACCGCGAGGGCCGCGGTGCGGCTGTGCGGGAACCAGCCGGCGCCGGAGCGGTAGGCGGGCGGGGGCTGGGCCGCCGGCCGCCAGGTGCGGCCGCCGTCGGCCGTGGTGGCGGCGGCCTGCGGAGACGCCTGGTCGGCGCGGTAGTCACCGCCGACCGCGAGACCGTGGACCCGGTCGCGGAAGGCGAGCGCGAAGACGCCCTTGGCCGGGTCACCGGCCGGGATCGGCGTGTCGGCGGCCGTCCAGGTCAGCCCTCGGTCGGCGGAGTGCAGCACGCGCGAGTGTGCGCCGCCGCCGGTGGCCAGCCAGACGTCCGACGGGCCGGACGCCACCAGGCACTGACCGCTCGCGGCGAAGCCCGCCTCGCCGTCCAGGGCGGCCGGCATGCCCGCGTTCGGGAGGACCTTCCAGGAGCGGCCGCCGTCACTCGTCGACAGGATGCGGAACTTCCCGTCCACCGGGTCGCTCATCGCGAGCCCGTGCCGGCGGTCGAAGAAGGTCAGACAGTCGTAGAAGGCGTTCGCGTCGGTGTTGCGGAAGGACTCGGTCCAGGTCGCGCCGCCGTCGTCGGTGCGGTAGACGCGGGACGCCTCGCCCTCGCCGATGGCCAGCACCACCGCCCGGTGGGCGTCGAAGGCCTCGATGTCCCGGAACTGGAGGTCGGCCGCGCCGGGCGGTGAGACGTTCCGCCAGCTCGCCCCGCCGTCGGTGGTGCGCAGGACGGTGCCCTTGGTGCCGGCCACCCACGCGGTGTTCCGGCCGACGGCCGACAGGCCCCGGAAGCGGACGTCCGGTGTGCCGGTGGCCTTGAGCGCCCAGTGCGGTTCCGCGCGCCCCCCTGGCGGTGAGCCCACGTGGGCCTGCGCCGGTACGGCGGTCAGGGCCGCCAGCGCGGCCGAGCACACCGCCCCCGCGGCCACCGTGCGGAACGTACGTCTCATCCGTCGCCTGTTCACCGAGGGCCTCATGGCGGGCGAAGCTAGCCGACCTGGCCGGACGCCGTCCAGATGGCCGGGTCGTCCCACCTGCCCATGGGGGCTCGGAAGGAGGGACTCGTCACTCCTGTGCATGAACGCGGTGACGGAGGTCACTCGAAATTTGTGTGCACGGATTGGCTGATTCCGGCGTCTCTAGCAGTGCCCGACTCATTCAGCCCGCAAGCCCGTCCAGCCGTCACAAGGGAGCAAGGCGTTGTCCACCGTCATCGAGCAACCCGTGGAGGCCCGTCTCGTCGCCGCCGCGCCTCGTATGCCCAGCATCCCGGCGACGCTGCACTACGACGGGACCGATCCGTTCGCCGTCCGTATGACTTTCCCGGCTCCCGCCACGCTGGAGGGCGTGGAGGTCTGCTGGATCTTCTCGCGTGAACTTCTGAGCGCGGGACTGGAGGGGCCCGAGGGTCAGGGGGACGTGCGGGTGCGGCCGTACGGGTACGACCGCACCGTGCTGGAGTTCCACGCGCCCGAGGGGACCGCCGTGGTGCATGTGCGGTCGGAGGAGGTGCGCAGGTTCCTGGGGGCCGCCGGGGAGCTGGTGCCCGTGGGCCGGGAGCACCTGCACCTCGACCTGGACCACGACCTCGCGGAGTTGATGCGGGACGTCTGAGCCCGTTGCCTCCACGGCCTCACGGCCGTGACCCGGCGGCGACGGAGGGCTCAGTCCGTCGTCGGCAGTGCCGACAGTGCCGCGCACAGCTCGCCCAGGATCGCGCTCGTCCCGCTGTGTTCGATCAGTTCCTCCACGCGCTGCTTGTGACGCTCCCGGTCGCCGTCCTGGAGCGCTGCGGGCAGGTCCGCCGCGGCCGCCAGGGCGGCGAAGACCGCCTCGTCGCCGGAGACCTCGGGGGGCCGGGCGTCCAGGATCCGCCGGGCCTCCTGCCCCAGCGCGTCCACCGCGGCCCTGTTCTCCAGTACGTGCTGCACGCTCGGGAAGACGCCCAGGACCCGCTTCTTCTCCGCCCGGAGGTATCCCCCGGCGGTCAGCTGCTCCCTCGCGGCGTCGAACGTCACGCGCGCGTGCAGCGTCACCCAGGAGCGCCAGTG
>Ga0182008_10001541_pt1 | contig 15334 bp, 15 predicted proteins | sample Sormic07211129_1_FD_120482 | JGI IMG/M metagenome (GOLD analysis project Ga0182008, IMG submission 120482) | Rhizosphere microbial communities from Sorghum bicolor, Mead, Nebraska, USA - 072115-129_1 metaG | ecosystem: Host-associated > Plants > Roots > Rhizosphere | place: USA: Nebraska...
GTTCTTGTTGCGTTCCATCAGGGCCTTGAGCGGCACCGCGCCGAGGTCGTCGGTGCGCACGCTCGAGAGGGCGCCGCCGTAGCGGCCGAAGGGGGTGCGAACGGCGTCGCAGATGAAGGCTTGGGTGGCCATGTGGTGGATCCAGAAGGTTGAAAAAAACAGCGCCACTGGGGCGCTGAGCGCTTCGAAATGATCAGGTGTCCGCCGGGTCAGTCCAGTTTGGCGCCCACCGCCTTGGCCAGCGAACCCCAACGCTCCGATTCGGCGGCGATGAACGGTCCGAACTCCTCGGGCTTGCTGCCGACGACTTCCACGCCCTGCTGCTCGAATTGCTGCTTCAGATCAGGCGAGCGCAATGCGGCTCCGACGGCGCCATACATCTTGTTGATGATCTCGGGCGGTGTCCGCGCCGGCGCGAGCATGCCGTACCAGTTGTAGGCCTCGGCCTTCGGCAGACCGAGCTCGCCCACCGTAGGGACATCCTTGAGCACGGGAATGCGGGTGGCGCTGGTCACCGCCAACGCGCGCACCTTGCCCGACTGGATGAATGGCAGCACCACGGGGATGTCGACCATCATCATGTCGACCTGACCGCCCATGAGGTCGGTCAGCGCCGGGGCCGCGCCCCGGTAGGGAATGTGGTTGATGTTCAGCCTGGCTTCGCGCTTGAGCAGTTCGGCCTGGAGGTGCGGCGTGGTGCCGCTGCCGGCCGATGCGTAGTTGATCTTGCTGGCGTCGCCCGTGGCGGCGGCCTTCAGGTCCGCGAAGGTCTTGTATTTCGAACTGGCGGCTACCACCAGAACCGCCGGAACCTTCAATGCCTGGGTCACGGCAACCAGATCCTTCTGCGGGTTGTAGGGCATCGACGGCACGATGTGCGGCACGATGGCCAGTGCGCCCGCCGAGGAGAACAGCAGCGTGTAGCCGTCGGCCGGCGATTTGGCGACTGCGTCGGCGCCGAGCAGGCCGCCGGCGCCGCCCTTGTTGTCGATGATGATCGATTGGCCAAGGGACGTGCTCAGCTTGGCGCCGAGTGCGCGGGCTGTCTGGTCCACCGGCCCACCGGCCGGAAAGGGAATGACCAAGCGGATCGGCTTGGTGGGATAGGCCTGCGCCCATCCCGAGGCTGCGGCCAGCGCAAGGGTCAGTGCAGCTGCGGATTTGAGAAGTGCATTCATGGTCGATGTCTCCAGTTTGTCGTGGATGAACTTTAGGGACGGGATCGATTCCTGCCACCGCGCTCTGGCGCATAGCTGCTATGCGAGGCCGGGCACGCGAGTCCTGCCGGTATGCGCCACGGCGCATCACAGTCTTGCGGCCCCGCACGTAGCCCAAAACGGATCCAGATTCCAGAATTCAGTCCACCACAAGGAGACTTCGAATGACCACCAACAAGGGCCCGCTGTCGCACGTCAAGGTGCTCGACCTGAGCCGCATCCTCGCCGCGCCCTGGGCCAGCCAAATTCTCGCCGACCTGGGCGCCGAGGTGATCAAGGTCGAGCGGCCCGGCGCCGGCGACGACACCCGCACCTGGGGTCCTCCGTTCCTGAAGGATGCAGAGGGCAACGACACCAAGGAAGCCGGCTACTACCTCGCCGTCAATCGCGGCAAGCGCTCCATCACGGTCAGCCTTGAAAAGCCCGAGGGCCAGAAGATCGTCAAGGAACTTGCCAAGCGAGCCGACATCGTGCTCGAGAACTACAAGGCCGGCACGCTGGCGCGCTATGGCCTGGATGAGGCATCGCTGCGCAAGATCAACCCCCGTCTCATCTACTGCTCGGTCACCGGCTTTGGCCAGACCGGCCCGCGGCGCGACCAGCCGGCCTACGACTTCCTGATCCAGGCGATGGGTGGCCTGATGAGCGTCACCGGCGAGAAGGATGGCCGGCCTGGCGGTGGGCCGCAGAAAGTCGGCATTCCGATCGTCGACCTGATGACCGGCATGTACACCGCCGTCTCCGTGCTTGCCGCGCTGGCGCGCCGCAACGAGACCGGCGTCGGCGACGCCATCGACATCGCCATGCTCGATGTGCAGGTGGCGACGCTCTCCAACCAGGCGATGAACTACCTGGTGTCGGGCAAGGTGCCGCGGCGCAACGGCAACGCGCATCCGAATATCCAGCCGCAGGACGTCTACGCCTGCGCCGATGGCGACGTGATCCTGGTGGTCGGCAACGACGGCCAGTTCACCAAGCTGTGCGAGGTCTTCGGACAGAACGACTGGATCACGGACGAGCGCTTCGCCACCAACGCCCAGCGGGTCCGGAACATCAGCGAGTTGTCGGCCATGCTGTGCGACGTGTTCGCCGAATGGGAGCGCGAGAAGCTGATTGCCGCCCTCGACAGGGCCGGCGTGCCCTGCGGCCCCATCAACACGGTAGCCGATGTGTTCAAGGAGCCTCAGGTTAAGGCGCGCGAGATGCTCCGCTACGTGCCTCATCCGAGCGGTGTCGACGCACCGCAGGTCGCGAGCCCGATGCGTTTCGCGGAGTCCCCGCTGCAAACACAAACCGCGCCCCCGCTGCTGGGTCAGCACAGCGAAGACATCCTGTCCGAGCTGGGCTACGGCGCTACCGACATCGCAGCGCTGCGCGAAGCCGGAGCGATCTGATGGCCGCGACGATGAAGCTGCACTGGTCGCCCAAGTCGCCCTATGTGCGCAAGGTGATGATCTGCGCGCACGAGCTCGGGCTGGTAACGAAGCTCGAGCTGGTTCGCTCTGTCGCCGCGATGCTGAAGCCCAACCCCGCCATCATGGCGGACAACCCGCTGTCGAAGATCCCGACGTTGGTGCGCGAAGACGGCGCGACGCTCTTCGATTCGATCGTGATCTGCGAGTACCTGAACGACCTGGCCGGCGGAACCCTGTTCCCGCCGCAGGGCGAGGCACGCTGGCAGGCGCTACGCTGGCACGCTTTCGGCGATGGGCTGCTCGACGCGCTGATCCTCTGGCGCAATGAGCGCGAGCGCGAGCATTCGCTGACGGCGTTGATGGATGCCTTCGAACTCAAGGTGCGTGCCTCGCTCAAGCTGCTCGACGCGGAGGCCGATTCGCTCGGCCGCGCGCCGTTTTCCATCGGCCACGTGACTGTCGGCTGCGCGCTCGGATACCTCGACTACCGCTTTGACACGCTCGGTTGGCGCGAGTGCGCGCCGCAACTCGCGGACTGGTTCGCTGGCTTGCAGACCCGTCCTTCCTTTCATTCCACGGAGCCCATCGATGGTTGATCAACAGAATACTTCTACTGCGAGTGGCGCGCTGCCGCCAAACAAGAGCGTCATCGTCATCGGCGCCGGCACCATGGGCAGCGGCATCGCGGAGGTGGCGGCTGCCGCCGGCCATACGGTGTACCTGCGCGACGCCAACGATGTGACGATTGAACGCGGCCTTGGCATGATCCGCGCAAGTCTGGACAAGCGGGTGGCTCGGGGCAAGCTCGACAAGGCAACGCGCGACGCAGTGCTCGAACGCGTGCGACCCGAAATGCCCGATAGTGCGATGGCCGGGGTCGGCCTCGTCATCGAGGTCATCTACGAAGACCTCGAAGCCAAGGTCAACGCGCTCTCGGCGCTGGAAAGCCAGTTGCCTGTCGATGCGATCGTCGCCACCAACACCTCGTCGCTGTCGGTCACCGCGCTGGCCGGTCGATTGAAGCGACCGGAGCGCGTCGTCGGCATGCACTTCTTCAATCCGGCCACCGTGCTGCCGCTGGTGGAAGTTGTCAGCGGCCACGTCACCGAGCCCGACGTGGCGCAGACGATCTTTGCGACGGCGCTGGCCTGGGGCAAGACGCCGGTGCACTGCCGCTCGACGCCGGGCTTCATCGTCAACCGCGTGGCGCGTCCGTTCTACGGTGAAGCGCTGCGGTTGCTTCAGGAGCAGGTGGCATCGCCCGCGACCCTCGATGCAGTGATGCGCGAGTCCGGCGGCTTCCGCATGGGGCCGTGCGAACTCATGGACTTGATCGGCCACGACGTCAATTTCGCCGTCACGCGTTCGGTATACCAGGCCTTCTTCGACGATCCGCGCTACAAGCCGTCGCTGATGCAGAAGGATCTCGTCGATGCGGGCTGGCTGGGGCGCAAGTCGGGCCGAGGCTTCTTCGACTACCGCGACGGTGCAAGCCCTGTCGTGATCGACGGGCTCGCGACGGACAGGAAGCCATCGGTCGTTCGTGTCGAGGGCGACCTCGGTCCGGCGCGACCGCTGGTCGATCTGTTGGCGACGCTTGACGACATTCGCCTGGAGCGGACGGCAGGCGATGGCCTTTTGCGCATCGACGGGATCGTACTCGCGTTGACCGATGGCCGCACCGCGACCGAGCGGGCCGCCGCGCTGGGTGAGGCAGTGGTGCTGTTCGACCTCGCCCTTGACTACGCCAGTTGCGGCCGGATTGCCATCGCCGCGGCAGCTCAGGCGAGCGCCGCTGACGTCCTCAAGGCCGCGGGCCTGTTCGGCGCATTGGGCAAGCGTGTCTCGCAGCTCGCGGACGTGCCCGGCATGTTGGTGATGCGCACGGTGGCCATGCTGGTCAACGAAGGCGCTGAAGCCGTGTACCAGGGCATCGCCTCCGCCGACAGCGTCGACGCAGCGATGAGAAAGGGCGTCAACTACCCCGTCGGTCCGATGGCATGGGGCCGCGACATCGGTTTGGCAACGGTGCTTCGAACGGTTCGCAATCTGGGCGCGAGCTATGGCGAGGACCGCTATCGCGGTTCGGTGTGGCTGCAGCGCGAAGTGCAGGCCGCGTCATGAATGCCGAGACCCTTTGTCCCGTGGTGCGCTGCGAGCGCAGAGGCCGTGTCGGCATCGTGACCATCGACCGTCCGGAGCGTCGCAATGCCCTGAATCTCCAGGTCAAACGCGACCTGGTCGAGCAGCTGGAGGCGCTGGCGAGCGACGATGCCGTTGCCGCCGTGGTGCTGACCGGCAGCGAAGGCTATTTCGTCGCTGGCACCGACATCGGCGAGATGTCGACCATGCGGCCGAATGACCATGTGCGCCTGGACACCGACCGGGTCTTCCACGTCGTGCGGCAACTCTCGAAGCCGGTGATCGCCGCGGTGGAAGGCTACGCGCTGGGTGGTGGCTGCGAACTGGCGCTGGCCTGCGACATGATCATCGCGGCGGAGGACGCCAAGTTCGGCCAGCCCGAAATACGGGTCGGAATCATGCCCGGTGCAGGCGGCACGCAGCGGCTGCTGCGCGCCGCGGGGCGCTACAAGACGCTGCTGTGGAGCCTGACCGGCGACATGATCCCGGCAGGCGACGCCTACATGTCCAATGTCGTGAGCGAGTTGGTGCCAACGGGGCAGGCGCTGGCACGTGGCGTCGAACTGGCCGAGCAGATCGCCGGTATGCCGCCGCTGGCGGTGCAGGCGATTCGCGACGCAGTGCGGCTGGGAGGCGACGTTCCGATAGAAACCGCGCTCGCACTCGAGCGCCGCTACTTCGAACGGCTGTTCGACAGCGAAGACCAGAAGGAAGGCATGCGTGCCTTCCTGGAAAAGCGCACGCCGCGGTATGAGGGGCGTTGATCATGAAGCAACAGTCCTTCACCTGCGTCGAAGGCGATAGCCTCGACACGGCGACCGCCTATCGCCTCCTGGTCGGCTGCGTGGCCCCGCGTCCGGTGGCGTGGATCACGACGATCGACGAACAAGGGCGGGTCAATGCGGCACCGTTCAGTTCCTACAACTACGTGGCGACGAGTCCGCCGATGCTGGCGATCAACATCGCGACCCGACCCGGCAGCGGCAACACCAAGGACACGGCGCGCAACATCGTGCGCGGCCGCGAGTTCGTGGTGAATGTGGCGACCGAACACAACATGGAGCTCATGCATCGGAGCGCCCAGGAATTCGCTCCTGATGTCAGCGAGGTCGAGGCGCTCGGAATTCCGCTGCTTGCGAGCCGGCACGTGCAGCCGCCGCGCATTGCGGCCTCTCCGGTGCAGATGGAGTGCCGGCTGGACCAGGTCATCGTCCTGGGCCGAGGAATCAACACGCTCTACATCGGCGAGGTCGTCGCGTTCCATTTGTCTGAAGAGGTGTACGACGGCACGCGGGTCGACAGCGTACGCATGAGGCCCATCGCCCGTTTGGGCGGCCCCTTCTACGCAGGTCTGGGCGAGATCTATCACCGTCCCATGCTGCAAAAGCCACCCGGAGGCGAAGGCTGGACCCCCGAGGGCGTCACAGACGAACCCGGTAGATCATGAATCAAAGGAACAAGATGTCCACCTCCCGCCGCTTTGTCCTCGTGCGCTCTTGCGTCGTTGTCGGTGCAGCGCTGTGCTTGCTGGCAGGCACCCACGCCGAGCCGCCCTACCCATCTCGTCCGATCACGCTGATCAATCCCTACGCTGCCGGCGGCCCTGCCGATACATTGGCGCGCGGTATGGCGCATCAACTCGAGACGCGGCTGAAGCAGCCGGTCATCGTCGATAGCAAGGCGGGAGGCGCGGCAACCATCGGAACGGGGTTCGTCGCCCGCGCCAAGCCAGACGGCTACACCTTGCTGATCGGAACTTCAGCTGGCCACGTCGTGACGCCGCTCATGCAGCGCACTCCGTATGACGGGATCGCCGACTTCGCCTTCATTGCGGTGGTAGCCAATCAACCCAACGTGCTCGTCGTGAACCCTGCGGTCGGCGTCGACAGTCTGCAGGGCCTCGTCGCGCTAGCCAGGAAGGAGCCAGGCAGGCTCAACTACGCGTCGGCCGGCACCGGTGGCGCCACGCACCTGGGCGGGGAGTTGTTTCTGCAGCGAGCTCAGATCCGTATCACGCATGTGCCGTATGGCGGCGCGGCGCCGGCATTGAAGGATCTGCTGGGTGGCCAGGTCCAGGTAGGCATGTTGAATCTGGCGGCCACGCAAGCTTTCATCAAGGACGGGAAACTGAAAGCCCTGGCTTACGGCGGCGCCAAGCGCTCACCTTTGCTGCCACAGGTTCCCACCATGACCGAAGCCGGATTCGCAGGCGCCGAGTCGACGACCTGGTACACCCTTGCCGCGCCGAAGGGAACGCCAGGGCAGGTCGTTGAGGTCCTGCGCAAGGCCGTTGCCGACATCAATGCCGATCCGGCCTATCAGGCACTGCTCGCATCACTGGGCGCCGAGCGCATGGCGTTGTCGCCCGCCGAGACCACGGCCTTCGTGCAGCGTGACAAGGTGGCGATGACCAAACTGCTCGGTTCGCTCGATCTGCTCGGGAAGTAGGGAACTATTCATATTGCAGCTTGTCTTGCCGCATCGAGGCAAGGCAGCTGCCAGTGAGGCAGCAGATGCGCTGAACTCCACCGCCTCGCCGATTCATTGTCATTCCACGGTCGCACCGGATTGCTTGACGATCTCGGCCCACTTCGGGATCTCGCTGTGAATCAGCGCTCCGAAGGCCTCGGGGCTGCCGAAGGCGGGCTCGATGCCAAGCGTCGCCAACTGCTCGCGCAAGGCCGGCGCCGCCATCGCGCGCCCCAGCGCGGCGTGGATCTTGGCGACCACATCCTTCGGCGTGCCAGCCGGCGCCAGCAGGCCGAGCCAGTTGGAGACCTCGTAGCCCCTGACGCCGCCCTCCGCCACGGTCGGCACCAGCGGCAGCGCCGGCAGCCGCCGGCTCGAAGTCACCGCCAGCGCGCGCACGCGGCCGGACTTGATGTGCTCCTCGTAGACGGTGTAGGAGTCGAAGCTCATATCGATGCGGCCAGCCAGCACGTCGGTCAACAGCGGCGCGCTGCCCTTGTACGGCACGTGCAGCATCTTGACGCCGGCCATGCTCTCGAACAGCGCGCCGGCCAGGTGGCTCGAGCTGCCGTTGCCGGCCGAGCCATAGGTCAACGCGCCGGGTCTGGCCTTGGCCTGGGCGACAAGTTCGGCGATGTTCTTCGCGCTCACCTGCGGCCCGACCACCAGCACGCGCGGCGTCAGGTGCGTCACGCTGATTGGCGCGAAGTCCTTCAGCGGGTCGTAGCGCAGCCTGGGAGAGAGGGCCGGGTTGATCGCCTGCGTGCCCATGGTCGCAAAGAACAGCGTGTAGCCGTCCGGCGCCGCGTGGGCGGCGGCCTCGGCCGCAGTGGTGCCGCCAGCGCCGCCGCGATTGTCGACGATCACCTGCGTGCCAAGTTCGGTGCCAAGTCGCTGCGACATGCCGCGCGCCATCACGTCGGTCGCCCCGCCGGCCGGGAAGGGAACGATCAGGCGGACCGGCTTGTCGGGGTAGGCTGCCGCGAACGCAGGTGAAGCCGCGAAAGCCACCATCGAGAGCAGCAGCGCGCGACGGTTCCTGCGGCTATTCGCAGCGGAAGTTGGATGCGTCATTGATGTCTCCTGCGCCCTTGTAGCGCGCCTGCTGCGGGTGCGGGCACAGCGGACGGCTGCGGGCGCTGACATTGAAGTACCCGGGGTTGCTGGCCTTGGCAAGGACACTGTCGGGTGCCGTGCCCGCCTCGACCCATTGCACCAGCTGCGGCAGCATGTCGAAGCTGTCGGTGGCGGGACCGCCACGGCAATGGTTCATGCCGGGCACCACGTACATCCGTGCGAAGTCCTGCGCACTGCCGCCCATCTGCCTGGCGACGCTCTCATACCAACGCAGCGTGTCGTTCAGCGATACCGACGAGTCCGCGCCACCGTGGTAGACCATGAGCTTGCCGCCGCGTCTCTTGAAGGGCGACAGATCCGTGGCCTCCGTGAAGTACATCGACGCCGAAGACGGCGTGTAGGCCGGCGCGACGCCAGGCGCCGAGCTGCCGTAAATCTTGGCGGGATCCGTGTCGAAGTTGTAGGCCAGCGAGAAAGGCAAGGCATCGCTACTGGCAAACGGAACCTTCGGCGCGGAGGTGTAGAGCACCGATATGGCGGAAACGAACGAGAGCTTGATGGCGTTGTTCGCCGTTGCGCTCGATGATCCGAGCCACCACGAGCGCCATGACTGGCTGTAGCTCTTGTCCGTGGCCGAGACGCCTCCCATGCCCGGATCCCACGGCCAGTCCGAGTAAAGTTGGCGGCCCTTTGAATCGACGGCACCGGCATATGCCGTCTCCAGAGTCTTGATCTGGTCCGCCGTCAGGCAGGCGTCCCCCTTGGCGCCCGGGCACTGCGCGGTCAGCAACTGCGTATGTACCCGCGGTGCGGTGCAGGCGGGCAGGTTGTCGACGATGCCATCCGACAGGCCATCGAGCGCGTCGCACGCCTTGAGCACGGCGTTGCGCACCAACAGCAAATCGGAGTCGCTGAAACTCTGGCCGATGGCCGGCTGACCGTCGGGGAGCGACTTGCCCAGGCGCTTGGCCAGTCCAGCGAACAGTTGGGTCGTGTGGATGCCGGCCAGCGGGCCCAATGGCAGGTGCAATGTCGGATCGCCGGCAATGATGCCGTCGTAGTGCTCGGGGTAGCGCTGCGACATCAGCAAGGCCTCGCGCCCACCTTCCGAGCAGCCCTGGAAATAGGCGTAGCGCTGCGCCTGCCCGTAGTAGGCCCGCGTGAGCAGCTTCCCCACGCGCGTAACCTGGTCGTAGGACTGGTAGGCGAAGGCAATCCGTGCCTGCGGGTCGAGCCCGAACGCGGCAGTGCCGCCGGCATCGGGACGGCTGTTGAGCGTGTTGTCGTGGCCGGCGTCGGTCCCAATGGTCGCGAAGCCCTGGGCCATCACGGCGACCGGGTCGACCAGTACGCCGTTGGTACCGCCGCCGCCGCCCATGTAGAAGCGCTGGTTCCAGGCTTGCGGCAGACGCAAGCGAAACCGCGTGGCGTACCTCTGGCCGTCGACGCCGACTCGGGAGTCGATGTCGCCGTCGATGCGGCAATGCGCCGGCTGTGTCGGCGTCGTCGTCTCGAACACCGCGGCCAGGATGCGCGTATGGGGTGCCAGGGCGACGGTGGTGGGCAACGCGTCGCACGCTTGCGGCGTGTTCAATGCCGCGCCATTGGCGATGACGTCGTTCCGGTAACTGCAGGCGCCAAGGCCAAGTGTCGCCACAATCGCGATGGCCAGCGACTGCCGCTTGGCTCTTGCCGGGCAGTCCATCGCGGCGCGCGGATTCATCGGTACAGGCGCTCCGGATTGGCGCGAAGCACCTGGCCTGCAATGGCCTCGTTGCCGGCCCAATCCCTGAACATCGAGAGCAGTTGCGCAGCATCGGGCGTGGGCGTCACCCTCAGGTGCGGCCAGTCGCTGCCCCACACCAATCGCTCGGGGTTGGCTTCGATCATCCTCTGCTGAAACGGCCGCCCGGCTTGCCAGTCAGGTGCGTTGAGGAGGTTGCGATAGGCACAAAGCTTGACCCAGACCTTGCCGGCCGCGAGCAGCTCGAGCAGCGTGCGAAATCCCGGCTCGTCCGTGCCGGCGTTCACGTCGAAGCCGCCCATGTGGTCGATCACGATCGGCACGGGCAGCGCCAGCAACTGCGGGGCAATGGCGGGCAGTGCCTTGCAGTCGGTCCATAGCTCTGCATGCAGGCCGGCGTCGGCGAGCGCGGGCGCGAGCGACTGCAAGTCATCGAAAGATGCGCTGCCAGCGAAGTTGGTGCCTGGGCCGCTTCGATGACTGAAACGTGCGCCTCGCACGCCGCGTTCGCGCAGGCCGGCTAGCCCCAGCTCGCTGCCCGGTCGGACCACGACCACGCCGCGCAAAGCGGGTTGCGCCGCCAGTGCGTGCAGCAGCAAAGCGTGGTCCTCGCCATAGGCGCTGGGATGCACCAGCACGCCGTTCGAAAGGCCTAGCCGTGCCAGCAGCGCCAGGTACTGGGCTTCGACCGCTTCCGGCGGCGTGTAGCTGCGCTCGGCCGCCAACGGAAATTGGTCGTAGGGACCGAACAGGTGGGCGTGGCAATCCCAGCCCGCGGCTGCAGGGGCGTGCTCGCTCATAGCAAGTCTGCCTTTTGTGGGAGCTGGAAGGCCGGTGCGACACCATCAGGCAGTGGAATCTCGTGACAGTTGAGCGTCATTGCGACCATCGTGTAGTAGCCGATCAGAGCAGTCAGTTCGACCACCGTGCGTTCACCGAAGCGCCCAAGCGCCGTGGCGTAGGTCGCATCGGAAACCGAGTTGTGCCGGTTGAGTTCGACCGCATAGTGGTAGACGGCAGCGTCGTCCGCCGAAAGGCCGGGCGGTTCGGTCTGGGCGAGTAGCGCTTCGATGATCGGCTGTTCGATGCCGGCCTTCTCGGCTTCGGCGCGATGCGCATACCACTCGAAAGGCGAGTTGCAGGCGCGACCGGTGACCAGGATCGCGATTTCCGACTGCCGCGGCGTCAACGTCGTGCCGTAGCGCAGCAGGGCGCCGATCGCCTGCCATTTGTCCGCGAGCTCCGGGTTGTGGAGCGCGGCCCGAAGCGGACCCTGAATGCGCCCGCGCGGACCGGAAATGATCTTGTCGTAGACGGCGCGCTGCTCGGGATTCATGGTCTCCGGCGCGGGCAGGGAAATTCTTGGCATGCACGTGTCTCCTGTGGTCGATCGTTGCCAACGAGCTTAGGCGACCGGGGCAATGCGAGCATCCGTGCGCGACGCAACGCTGGTATGCGTGGACGCGCAAGACGAGGCTACGCGGGACCGCCGGAGTGCCACATCCCGCTGCGCGCGCTGTCCTCGACGACGCTGACGATTTCCGCCGCGACGGCAGACACCGCCCGCGCGGGCCCCTTGGTGCGCGCCAGGGCCATGGAGACGATACGCTGCAGTGCCGGTGAAACGATCTTGGCCGCTTGCAGTCGCCCTTCCTGCAATTCGGCCCACACCGCGTGGATGGGTAACACGGTGTAGAGCCGAGCTTCGGCGACCGTCGTTCGCATCAGCGGAAGCGAATCGGCTTCGATGGCCGGCGCCAGCGTGATGTGCTCCTGCCGGGCCATCGCGTCGAGCGCCGTGCGCAGCCCATTCGGTGCGCTCGGCAGGATGAAAGGCAACTCGTGCAGGGCGGAAAAGGCAACTTCGGGGGCAGCAGTCAATCGGTCACCCGCGGGGCCGATCAGGTAGCTGTCGACGGTGGCAAGCGCCTGCTCCTGCTCGTAATGCGCATTACCGTATCGATAGAGAATGGCTATGTCGACGCGCGTGTCGGACAGCCATTCCTCTACCTGACCGCTCGAGCCTTCGAGGATCTTGAGCTGGATTCCCGGATGGCGTTCGCGCAACTGTTTGAACAGGCGGCCGACGATTGGATTGGTGATCGAGGGAAGCGATCCGATGGTGACTCGGCCAGAGGGCTCGCGCGCCTCACCATGGATTTCCAGCTCCAGCTGCTCCGCATCCGAGAGAAGGGCCTTTACAAGCGGGAAGATGCGCTGGCCGACATCGGACAGTGCCACGCCGCGCCCTGTGCGATTGAAGAGCCGCGCCTTGCATTCCCGCTCGAGCGCATTCAGATGGCGGCTCAGCAGGGATTGATTGCTGTCCAGAAACAGGGCTGCTCGTGTCAGGCTGCCCAGTTCTGCGATGGCCAGGAATGCCCGCCACTTCTGCAGGTCAGACGTGATGTCGAGCTGGATTTGAGTGGCTTTGCCAGATTGCATCGGACTTCGCTCGCATGGTTGTGAGCGTGCCATTGTCCAGCTTGTGAACGGCACTCAAATGCCGGGTTTCCCTCAACCTTCCCGAAGTACAAGGGGAGTGGTGACGTGAACTCGGCGGACAGCTTCACCTGTCAAACAAACTAAGCGGCAATTCTTGACAGGCCGGCCATCTTTTGGCCGGCCGGCGTCAGCGCTTCTGCTTGAAGAGGCGGAGCCCATCACCCCCGCGCATAGGCCAGAGGAGCGCGGTGCCTAGGCTCTGCCATGCGGCGGGGTGAGGAGCTTGACGAAGCGCTGAGGGGTCTGACTGATGGATGGCGGTGCACGACGCAGGCATGGCCCGCAAAGTCGGCCACAGCCTCGTGAGTTTTCGAATTTCGCTCATACCTTGCAGATTTAACCTGTCAAATGGAAAGGCTTGATCGAACATATCAGCAGGTGCAGCGCTGCAGCCGGCTTGCGCCTCGTCCGAACACTCCTGCAGCCCGAAAGCCGACTGTCGCGAGTACCCGCTACTGGCCGTATTCTGCCTTTGCTCACCTGTCCCCGGCTTGGCTGAGCCACCCCTCCAGAATCTGCGTCGCTGCCTCGCTCGGGGTGACGAGCGACGAATCAATGACCAGGCGGCTTGTCGTCCATGCCTCGTATTCATGACGGAGGACCGCGTCCCAGGTTGGCAGCGTGAAATCCCGAACTTCAGCTTTGCGCCCCTCTACCCGCCGGCGGTGTTCGGTCCGGTCAGAGCAAATGATTTCGACCTCGAGCAGGTTTGACGATGTGCTGGCAGCCACAGCCCGCCACGCTTCTCGGGTGACGGAGAGGGGATTGACGCAATCGGCCACCACTGTCATGCCAAGCGTCAGGTTGGACCTGGCAAGCTCATACGCCACGACGTAGCCAGCGGGGCCAACATCTTCGAGCGCAGTCGCCTTCAGGAGCGCATGCTCGATGGTGTCGATGCGCAGATAGACCGAGGGCAAGCGGGCAACGAGGTCGCGCGCGATGGCAGTCTTGCCGGTGCCCGGTAGGCCGCCGAAAACAATCAGCATCGGGTTCTCCATCGTGAGTTCGAGCAAAAACAGAAGGTGACCGCGAAAGTCTGCTGCTGGCTGCATCCTGTCACATCCCCGCCGGCACGGACGGCCCGAAATGTTCCATGTGCTCAATGTTGCGCGTCCTCAGCTTCCGGTCCTTCTTGGTCAATTTCCACCGGCCCCCTCCTTCGAGCAGTTGCCGAACTCGCAGCGAAGGGCAAGTGTCTGGCCGTCGGAGCATCCAACGCTGTATCGCTCGAAGCCAGGCCCTTTCTCTTCAAGGACCGCCCGCGGCACGGCGCTGCAGTTCATACCCTTCGCAAGCTTCTCGGCGACGTACGTATCCCGGCCCGTCTTGAGGGCTGGCGATGGAGGTTCAATCTGCGTGGCGGCGGCGACATGCGGGACCTTCACGTTCGGGTCCATGTTCCTATAGCCTCTACGGGCCATGCAATCGACCATCGCCGATCGCTGCAATTTCGGCTCCGCGCGCCCGCCGCTCGGATATGCCTCGTCGTACACCGCAGTGGCGATACCCCCGACCAGGGCCGCGCCCACCACCGCTGCAGGAAAGACGATGGCCGCGCCAATCACGATGACGTCCGAAGTGTCGCTGCCGTACCCTCTTGGTGCGCTGCACTCGCAGATTCGACGCTACGGTCCGGCATGTTTCAACATCCCTGGCAAAGACATCGACCTGAACACCCTCCATATCGACCATTGGAGCGTAGGCCGCGCCTGAACCTTGACCAGGCACAGTCGACGGTTGGGTTGCGCAGCCGCAGGCGAGCACGACCGCGCAGATTGCACTCAAGAGGTTTTTCAAAGATACAAAACAGTGGCGATTGTTGCTTGACAGCTGTCAGTGCGCACGCTCGGATACCGAGCACGACAGTCCGCTGTTGGCCGCCACCTGTCAACCACCCTATTGCGTGCCAGGCTGGCTTCTCCCATCACGGCTGACCAGGGAACGTCTCTACGCTCTCCGGAAGCGTCACCCACGGAAGGCGTCGTTGCACCCATATCTGCCTTTTCGGTGCACCCAATTCATGCCGCTGTCTGAGCGTCCCGATTCGTAGCGAATAAGCCAGCGGCTCTTCGACTGCGCATGCATACAACGGGGTGCCGCAGTATTCGCAAAAAGCGAGAACCCTCTTTGCACCGCTGGCAGCGGTCTTGACGTAGGTGCGAGGAGCGCCCTTCATAAGACGGAAGCCAGCCGCGGGCGCGGAGATGTTGGCGCGAAAGGCGGAACCCGAGTGGGTTTGACAGTCCGTGCAGTGGCAGACTGTCATGCTCCCTTCCTGAACTTCAGCTTCGTATGCAATCGCGCCGCAATGGCATTGGCCGTCAACTTTCATGTGAATTCTCCTAACCGGACTGGCCCAGCCTAGCTCATTTTTGCTACGCGGGGCGAGCGACCGCTCCTGGCCGCACTCTGCCGGAGAGCCGCCCGCTCCAGCGCGTCCGAGCGGCCGGTCGCCTCAAGCGTCGGTCTGCTCCGCCAGTTCCAACGCGTCCTCGACCTCGATGCCGAGGTAGCGCACAGTGCTCTCAAGCTGCTGTGGCCTAGCAAAAGTTGCAGGGCGCGCAAGTTCTTCGTGCGCCGGTAAATCAACGATGCCTTCGTCCTGCGCATCGAGTGCGTGCCATAGGTCGCGCTGTCCAGACCAATCTCCTCGACCCAGCCGTCCACGATTCGGGCGGCGACGGCCAACCGCGTCGGGCCTGTCATCTCGAACTGAACCGGCTGCCCGGTCTTTTGCTGCATCACCTTCGCGCGGGCGGCCA
>Ga0182008_10001542_pt1 | contig 15332 bp, 18 predicted proteins | sample Sormic07211129_1_FD_120482 | JGI IMG/M metagenome (GOLD analysis project Ga0182008, IMG submission 120482) | Rhizosphere microbial communities from Sorghum bicolor, Mead, Nebraska, USA - 072115-129_1 metaG | ecosystem: Host-associated > Plants > Roots > Rhizosphere | place: USA: Nebraska...
GGAAATCAGATTTCCTATAAACCAATGAATATTATATATTTGCGACCATTGTTCCCGTAGTTCAATGGATAGAATGTTAGATTCCGGTTCTAATGATGGGGGTTCGAATCCCTTCGGGAACACGTATAACCGCCTTTAATTAAGTTTAAAGGCGGTTTTTTATTTCAAACATACACTTCTACATGCAGAATTTTTGATATGACATACAGCTATGTTTCGAGCCCCTAAACGACAACACTTATTTTATTTACTTGTGCACTAGTTCCATCTAACATATATGCATATATAAAGCGATAGGACGTTTGCCTATCGGTACACCTCATCCAAAAGGAGATTTGTCCTTTTGCGAATTGCTTACTACCTGTGGGATTTTCCCGTAGCTGCTATAGCTTATTCCCTCGCTTAAATTGGAATTTAGAAAGTCCAATTTTGGGCTGTCGTCTTATTTATACAATCAACCACTGTTACAAGAAAATCTGGTAACGATAAAGATCTTTTTAATCCCTTGTCACTAATTTGAACTTAGTTACAAATAAACCCGGTTGCTATTTCGCAAAGCGTTAAGCTCAAAAATGCGCTAAAGTTTGACCTCACCTAATTTCCAAGATGTGATCAGCCAATGTGCTTTTTCTTACTTTGGGAATTACTTATTAATGCCGCCAATTTTGGCGTTATTGAAAATTCAGACATCAATATGAAGTTTTTCCTTATCGACAATCCTAAACTGGAAACTGATGTTACTAAGTTCTGCTTAGTAAGTAGTTTGCTGCAAGCCCTCATAAGCCTCTTTACGATCCTTATTTGTTGCATTATGGTTTTTAATAACAGCTATCAGATCGTTGATTTTTACCGTCTCATTTTCAACGGCCCTACTTCCTCTTTCTCTTGCCTCTGTTAATGAATTCTCAGCTATTTCGGCAGCATCTTGGTATTGCACTAAAGCATAGCCAACAGTGACTAAAGCAGCGAGAACAGCTATTGGAGCTGTAGCCCCGGCAAAGGATAGTAATGTGGTTTTTATTCGTACTAAAGCTTGGTTAAACACAGATGCAGCGCCGGCAGCCCTTAATTGTGACGCTGCCAAAGTATTACCGGATAATGCCATTTGAAGCTGTCCTTCTGCTACTATCCTTTGATTTATAGCGGTTACTATCAAAGCAGCCCTATAAACTCCGTATGTGATTATTAATAATTCAATAGCCTCAATTACTTTTTCGTAATTTTCAACAAGATCTGCTGCAGCGCTTATAGCTGAGGAAAATACCCCCTCATTACTTTTACCTATATCATTCAGCATACTATCCCAGGCGTCGCCTAAATTTGATATTTGACCAGTAAGTGATTTAGATTGCTCCTCCATCAATCGATAGAACATACCGGTTGAACTTGTCATATCCTTAAAGGCTTGCTCTACCTGTGGGAATCCAACCTTACCAGCGCTTACAAAATCCCTTACCTGATCAACGTTCACCTTAAGTACTTTCGATAAGGCATCGTAAATCGGAATACCTCGACCAGCGAACTGGTTAATGTCCATTTGCGTCACACGCCCTGAAGCTTTCAATGTACCAAAGAGATAGATCAGGTCACCGATTTGAGAACCGACACCAGACGCAACGTTACCAAGCATAGAAAGATTTTCTTTCATATCTTTCGCTGCAAATCCATAGGCTAATAATTGCTTTGCGCCTGCTGCAGTCTGCTGTAATCCAAATGGAGTCGTTGCAGCAAACTGAACGATATCCTTCATTAAATCATCAGCCTTCTGTTTGCTTTTAAGCATTGTAGAGAAAGCAATTTCCAGTTGTTGGAATTCACCCCTGACGCTTACTAATGAAGATACGAAGCCTTGTGCGGCTTGTATTGATAAAAACCCTGCAACTGCTGCTGCTGCTTTTTTGGCATAAGACTCTATCTGATTACCTTGATTTATAATGTTATTCGTTGTGCCATTAAGTCGCTGGTCCATGTTGTTCAACGATCTTTGAAATTGCGAATCGTTAAGGCTGCTTGCCCATTCTAATTCTCCACCTGCTACATTCATGTTTTACTTATTTTGATGTTGATGTATGGCCGCCTTCTAATTTTTTCACCCTCAGTGCTGCCAACACCTCATCCCTGTCGAAAATGAGTTTATGGCCGATTTGACTAAACGGAATGCGACCGGTTTTTTTATACTTATGTGCTGATGCTTCACTGCAGCCAAGGAGTTTCTGTAGGCCTTTCATCCCGTAATAAAGTTGCTTTTCCATAATTAATAATTGATAAAACAAAAATGCAGAAAGGCAATAGCTAAGAAGATTTTAAGGCTTTACCTATCTCAGTAGATAAAGGATTTTAGGGTTTATACAGAGTGATCTATAGTTAAAACATGGTTTCAATCTTTCTAATACCATACGGTTTGAAAAGTTTTTCTATATTTCATAAAAATTAACGACTATGACATTACAAGAAAAATTTGAATGTATCCTGCTTAAAGAAGCATTAATCGATTCTCTTAATGAAAGGTTAAAAACCTTCGATGATAAGCCAATGCTTGCTGATAAACCCTTGATAACTGCAGCTCATGCCCAACTTTGCTTAGAGAATGCAAAAGAATTTGATGCGATTTCTCGTGAAAAGATCCCTGTTGAAAAGGAGATTCAAGAGTTAAAATCATACATAATTAAATCATTGAATAAAATAGATGCGCAAAGCGTATCAGTTGATGTTCAAGGGGATGTTTACACTTTGTCTGTTGAGGAACCAGATGATGAAGAATCAATGTATGATAGTATGTTGTCTTCGGGCGGATCCTATAAACAAAAGTTAGTTTATACTAGATTTTAATCCCAATACCCAATTAGGTATTTTTGCCCAGCAATCCATTTTCCCTTTGTCTTTCTCTAGATAGGAATTTTGATTGCTGGACATTTTAATCACTATTGTCTTATTGCGCTAATTAGCACACTTTTAACCCTCAGCATTTTTTAATATACCTCAACACCCAACACGACGTCAAGTGCATTTATTATTACTAACATTTTTAGTAATTTTGCTTCATGAAACCTAAACACTTAGTCGCTAAAGAATATGCAAAAAGAGGGAGTCTCTCAACCAATTACGTCTACACACCTGCTCCACCGATAGCAAGCGATTTCCAACAGAATTACAGAGATGTTGTTGAGCTCCTGCAGCAGAAGATTTTAAACTTCGTAAGGCTAAATGATAAGTTAAGAAGGAATGTAGTTAACCGGAAAAGCCTTGTCGAGAACACCTTTGAGTCAATCTCGTTTAACTTCTCTGAATTTAAGGAGGCTTATCAAGCTAAATTTCTGGATCCAGACTTTGAAAAATACTGCGAAGGGTTTATTCTTTTGAAATTCGGTATCAAGGAAAGAAGTTCGAGAAAACAATAAGTGTGCTGAATAAACGAGAGGAGAAATAAAAATATTTGTTTTTTTTGAATGCAAGAATTACATTCAAAGCCTAACCAAAACAACCCAATGGACAAAATTGAATACCTACAGGATTTGTATAATCGTGTTTACACACAGAACTTACTTTTAGTCCCTGAACTACATAATGCAAATTATAATCAGCAACACACAAAGACCATTGATGAATTGCTTGATCTGGACAGGATCTTATCTTCAGACATCGCCAAAAATCATATTAACGGCCTTGATGATTCATCTAACGATGACATGCTTAACAAGATGATCTCCAAATTTGAAAACGACCTTGAGATGCTGGAACGATTAAAGCAGGATATGCATACTTTAAGAAAATTCGAATTAAACTAAAGTAATGGTTTCACTGTTATATTGATCACTTAACCATTCCTTATGTGCGCCAGGTATTCGATGACAAGAGAAGAAAAGCGATTAACTGCATTGTATTGTGCTTCGCTCAAAGAGCCGTATGAGCCGAATTACAACCTGGCACCTACTCAGCTGGGTTTAGTAATCACCGCTGATGAACCTGACTTAATTCAGCCGATACATTTCGGCTTGGTGCCATACTGGGTCAAAGATACCAAGCTTAACATCAGTACGCTTAATGCGAGATCTGAGGAGGTCCTTGAAAAACCAACATTCGCTCCTTTAATTCAGAAACATAAAACTTGCTTGGTCTTGGCTGATGGTTTTTACGAGTGGGATCGAAAGTCTGGCAAGCCGCTGCCATATAGGTTTATTCTTAAAGATCGGGACGTATTTGCATTCGCTGGGTTATGGTCACAATGGAAGAGTAAGGATGGCTCCCAGGCATACAGGTCTTTTACTATTCTGACGACGGAAGCTAATCAGATTGTAGGCAAGGTTCACGATCCAAAATTCAGAATGCCGGTGATCTTGGAGCGCGATGAAGAGAAGCTATGGCTGGATAAGGAGTTGTCCCCAGCTGAGTTACTTCAAATGTGCACGCCCTACCCTGATGATAAGATGGCAGCGTTTCGAGTGAGTACTGATATTAATTCGACCGTGATTAAGGGAGTTATCAACAATCGGCCTGACCTGATGTTACCGATCAACAGCGCTTAACTACCCGGAGCTAAAATGAAAATTAGGGTACGCATATCCTTTGCCTGTGCTATTTGCTTTACTTCCGGGTTGGGGAATAATGACAGAGTATCGGTTTTAAGAGCTAAAATCACTTGGCCGTATGTTGGCTTTACCCCACGTCTTTCTGCATTTGGACTGATTTTTCTTGTACTTTCCCTTCGGTATATTCTACGAATGTTATTTCCATAACCCTAGTTTAAAATATAGCCGAACAAAAGACCAATCTTATTCGTTCAATTTATGGAAAGTCCTAATCCCATCAAAAGTTACAACTGCGATCTCTCAATATGGTATCTATTGCATTCGAGAGAATCAATTAAGAGCCCAGCCGATCAAAGCTGAGCCCTTTTTTTATCTTTCGGAAGATTGGCTTATTCTGAGGGTAAATGTTATCTTATTACTCTAAGTTTTTTATCAAATGCAAAGATTTCATCTAAAACATCTTCAGGTAAAGCAAAGTATTTAGAAAGTTCTTGATTGGAATAATTTAATTCATTCGTAAAAAGTTTGTAAGCGGACTTAAAGCATTTCGGCTCATCAATGAAGACATTGGAGGGTTCCTTCTTACTATACCCTAATCTACTCATTTCGATTAAAAAGTATTTATATCGATTCTCATCAATACAATTTAAGTCTTTCGCTCTTCTTAGAAGAGAAGCCATTGAAGTAAGCCAATGCTGCTTCAGCACACCCAGATCATTCAGTCTTAATCCTCTTAACGAATGTTTAATTTCATTCTCTGGCATCAAGAATTCGCTGGCGAACTCATTTGCTTCTTTTTCCTTTTGTCTATAAGCTGATACGGGAAAATTACTGTCGTTGTGTAATAATAGGTGGCCAAGTTCATGGGCGATAGTAAATCTCTTACGATCATTAGAGAAGGTATTGTTTACGATAATTATCGGAAATCCGTTATCAGTAATAAATGATACACCATCGAATTTTTCGTAAGCGTCCAATTCATAAACAATCACTCCCTTTCCTTCTACAATTGTAATTATGTCTTTTACGGGAGCATCCGCACTTAGCTTGCAAAGCTTTCTATTATAATTTGCAACATAGGACGGAGAAAAACCTTCCTCTACATTCAATGGCGCAAAAGTGAATGGTGGCCAATCAATATCTTCAGACATTTGATCCACAATATAGCCAATAAGCCTACACTTATATTCAAATTCTTGAACAACTGCCTTGCTTATGGTTGCCTTCTTTCTGTAATTGGCATTTTCAATTGTATTTCCAATTTTTCTTTCAAAGAATTCAGTCGGAAATCCAAGGAATTCAATTATTTTGCTTTGGGTATTCTCTGACAGACTATCTAAACCCTTTTCAAATTTTGAAAGGTTCGATTGAGACAAGCCAGCGATAGAATTCGCCAATTCAGTTTGACTGAAGCCCCTAAACTCACGTGCAAATGTCAACTGTCTATTGTTCATTGTTTCTGGTTTAATTTATTTAGTTTTCAGTAAACACCCAGAGGGCAGGGGTTTACTAAATAATTTTCTTTCTTTCTGTTTCGACTTTGGTTTTAAGCCGCGGAGTCGCGCCAGTTTGCACTGGGTTGAAATCTAAAGTCCGCACGTAACCAAACTCATTTTCACCTATCGAAAACTTGATCTGCTCTTCATCTATATAAATTAGTTGTGGATTGACCAGTTCTCCTAATTTTGTTTTTTGATAGCCAAAATATAGAATTGGATCCTCGCTGTAGACAGAGTCTGCAAATAGGTCTAATGTCTTATTTTGGTTTAAAATACTTTGAACATTAGTAGTCGTTATATTCATAGGCAACCCTTTTCGGTCTAATTTTTTAAAGAGTATGATATAACCCTTTAACCTTAAAACCAACCTCTTGTGCTTTCCGTAGAAAGCTTTATCTCCGAAGTTCTTAAACAAGAACTCAGCAAAACAACTTTGAATTATTGATGCTTCTAGAATTCTCGCCCTACTTGTAGGAGGAAAATTGGAGATTAATTTGTTTGTTTTCGCTAATGCCTCCTCGAAGGTTTCAAACAATAAGGGTAGATCCGTTTTAAGATCTATCCTACATGCCTCGAAGTTTGCTAGCATCCTTTTTCCTTGCCTTAGTTGTGAATTATCACTACTTTTGTTTTTAATAATTTTTACTTCCATAATTTGAATTTATCGCCCTCTGAGTGTATACATAATCCCTGCGCCAACAGGGATTATTTTTGTTTTACAAATATATAATTTTTTAAGATTATTGTATATAATTATTGCAGGATATTGTATTTTTAATTATTCATTATAGAATGGAAGTATTCAGGGTAAGTACCGCTATAAATTCAACAGTGATCAAAGGCGTGATAAATAATAAGTCTGAGTTGATTCTACCGATCAATAGCGCTTAATTAATCGACGCTAAGATGAAGATTAAAGTTTGCGTGTCCTTTGCCCGGGCTATTTTTTTTACCACCAGATCGGGAAATTTGCTGTAACAGCATCCTGTAGATCTTGGTAAAGCTGCACTTCTGTGGGCTTATAACCATATGAAGCCTGCATTTCATCTGATCTCTCTTGTTGCTCTTGCTGGGTAAATTCGACGAAAGTGATTTCCATACCCTAGTTTAAATTTATTCCCTATAAAAAACACCATCCTTAGATGGTATTAACACTTTTACTTAAAAAATCCCTACACCTTACCTTACACACATCTCTGAGTGAGGTTACAATTAAACACACATTAATACACAGTCGGCACCAGACTATACTTTTTAAATTGTTATAAGCCTAATTTGAAGTAAACCACCGCATGAATTCAGTAGTAACCGTTTGGATGCATCCCGGTGTTGCCATTATTTCGATAGATAACTTTAACCAAATCTTCCGAAGTAATAATTCTTACCTGGCTCAATGCAGATAAAAATTCATTAGTCTGCTGGCTTTTAAGCCAATGCTTTGGTGCTTTTTGATTCCAGAATGATTTTGCCATTTGCGTGGCACTTACATACGCTACACCATATCAATCTTAAAAGTAACCTTATTTCTTTACAAACATACTCTGGTATTATAATTCAAGGAAGACCAAAAATAAAAATATTTGATACCTATTCAGATTCAATCTATATCTTGGCTAAAAAATTAACGCTATGTTCAATGTAATAAGTCCAGATGGCTCTAGCCAATTAAAATCAGATCAATCCCCGTCAGTTTGCCCATTTTGCCACAAATCAATAATTCCACTTGCCATTACTTTTCTCCGGGTCAAAAGTGATGCTACCGTACTTTTTCAATGCCCAAATAATACTTGCAATAAAGCTTTTCTAGGATATTTCTCCATACACATCGATAAAGTATATTTTAATGGTATAACTTCTTTCGGCACTCCTGTTAAGAAGAAATTTAGTGAAGGAATAGGTGAGATATCGCCAAGTTTTACCGAAATTTATAACGAGGCTTTTTTCGCTGAACAGCATAATCTGACTGAAATATGTGGTGTGGGCTACAGGAAAGCACTAGAATTTTTGATAAAAGATTATGCAATCCTAAGCAATAAGGACAAAGAGGAGCATATCAAACAAATTCAATTAGGTCCATGTATCAACACTTATGTTAACGATACTAGAGTTAAAAAAGTCGCTGAAAGAGCTGTCTGGCTAGGAAATGATGAAACACACTACGTCAAAAAATGGGAAGGAAAAAACCTTGATGATCTTAAAAAACTTATAGTTTTAACAGTTCATTGGATTGAAATGGAATTGTTAACGGAAGAATATGAAGATTCTATGCCTAAACATGCTAAATAGACTAATAACCATACCACAATAAATAAAACTAAGCAAAAAACCATTGATGAGATTAGACCAAATTGAAGCGATATTAGCTTTCACTAAAGAACTATTTGAAGATATTCAGGTTGCAAAATATGCCGCAGATCATGATCCTACCATTCAAAATATCCCAAAGGTTAAGGTTAAGGTGATATTTGAACAACTTAGGAGCGTACTTGATTATACAGCTAATGACATAAGGGAATTATTGTCCTTGATTGCCCTCAAAGAAAATATCACTTTACCAAATAAAGAATTTTATTTTCCATTTGGGGCTGATTTAACCACCTTCCACCATAATCTCGGCATTTATCGTGATCCTCTAGAAGATTATCTTGAAGATGTTTACCAATTAATTGAAGAAATGCAACCTCATATTAGCAATGATCAATGGCTGATTGTTCTTTGTAAGAATACTAATTATTATAAACACAACCAGTTGAAATATCAGCATCGGAACGTAAAAGGATTTCTAGCCATTCCTGGTTATATTTTATCAGGTACAGTTCGTGAAGATCTGTTAGGTCAACACACTTTAGGTTCAAATGTTCCTAAAACTGGATTTCGCTCAGGAATAACAATAACTGAGGCTCCAGACAATCAGCAAGCAGAATTTTACACTCAGTTGTATATTTCTATATTCGATGAAAAAACCAAGAAACACTGGGATATTGTCACTTTACTAGGAAAGGCCATGAATGAAATTGAATCGTTTGTGAAAAAACTATACCCTATTTTAGAAGCAAAAAAGGCATTGATATAATCAAAAAATAATAACTTGGATTTAACACCAACAAATATAAATTGGAGGTGTTAAATCTTCGAAGAGTTGTTTAATGATTTTCATATGTTGATAAAATGCCCGGCACTAGGAAAAATTTTAAGATAACTATTCACAACTTTGGTGGTTATTGAATTATAGGTTGAATCATCACTATTATGAATTATCGTATGCCTCGTGTCCTCTATCCTCTACCTTCGTTGCAATGCTTCCTACTGAAACGCCTACCATCGGATGCCCGTAGCCACAATCATTCTATCTCTATTATTAATATTTAGCTGTTCTTTGTTCATATTTCGTATGGTAAAGTGTGTGTGAACATTAAAGAAGTTTCTTCTGGCGTCATCAGCATTGTATTGCGTGTTCCTTAAAGGATTACATCAATGAATTATACTTCTTTAGAGCATGCTCCAGGTTGACACCAGTTGACCAGGCAAAGACACCGAAAGCTTCATTCCCAGGGTAAACTTCTTGAGCAGGATAAGGCTTATCGAATATGAATCTCTTAGGCAATGTCTTGATCCTAAATACTTCGTGCCCGGCAAGTATCCCGTCTTTCGTGCGCTGCTGGTATATCGCTTTTGTTTCTGTTCTTATTATTTGGGTGTATATATGCCCGTTTTTACTAATACATAGGGGTAATTTTTGCATTATCTTATAATTTTGGGGTGATTGTATGCCTTATTGTTTTGAGTGTCTTAAATCGCAACAGTATCGTAATGCTGTTTTAGGGTGCTCAGATTTTCCAGATATAAATTTTCCCTTTCTGTATCAGCGGTTTTTGCTAATCCCCTAAGTTGGATTTCGACAAGGTTTTTAATCTCATATTCCCGACCATCAATATTTATGAATTCCTCAACTAATCGACCTTCGTCCTCAAGTGACCGAAAAAAGCTTTGGAAGAATTCTGCCTTTGAATCGTTAGAGATTAATGGCTGAATGGCAATTTTATCTATACCATCGTTCTTTTTATATGTGTGTATTTTGGGAATTATATTTTTCTCCTTTTTATAGGTGTCTATTCTGTATACAATATTGCCTTTGGGTTTGGTCTTAATTAAGAAGTCAGCTATATTTAACCCTGCCTTTATTTGATCATCCGTTGCATTCTTCTCGAGTATATCAGAAACTTTAAAGCCTAGCTCATTTCCTTTTGCCAGCCACTTATCATAAGCATTCAGATCAGGGTAGAGCATGACACTACGGCCTTGCAATACCTTGCAACGATCTGCGGAAAGATTAGATAATCCTCCAACTGCCAGCCAAATAAATTGAGGTAGGTAAACGCTTGCAAGGATCGCGGTCTTTTCACTTTCAACGATAGCTACTGGCTTTAATGGCTCAATCTTTAACAGGTGCTCACCAAACAAGCATTGCTTTAGGTTAAAATCTTCCAAGTTTAAAACCTTATGCGCCCAGGTAAAATAATTAAATGGCTCCTTTACTCTTTTGCCAGTTTCGGAATTATAGAGCATCACTTTGCCGGTCCTGATCTTTCCAGAGATATCAATCTGCCAGAATACCGTTGCACCCGGCCAGTGCCCTGATGTGCTTATAAAATATTTTGCAATTAATGCGCTTACAGTCTGTTGGTCAAACAGCGTATTCAAGAATTTCACAAAGTTGTTTACCTCATATGCTGCAAAGCTTTTTTTGAACAATTCCGGATCAATAAAAGAAGTTGGAAGTTGTGGCTTCGGTGCGGGTGGCGTGTAAGGAGTGTGCTCAATGTTAAGTCCATTGTCTTTAAAATATTGTGAAGGTGTGTAATGATATGCGCATTCGATTTCTCTGTTGCACCGCCCAACTCTATCATGAATAGGTCCGCTAGTCTCGGTATCAATGTAAAGGGCAAATGATTTATTCTTATTGCATCCTGGGCACCGTTGGCGGCTGCTCATGGATTTGTAGGGTTCTAAAATATATCTATGCATCGGTTTAGTCTTTAAATAAATATTTTGTCTTTATGCATCGGTTTAGTTTAGCGTATATATATATATACGCTTAAACCGGTAAACCGACTTTAAACTGCTTTTAACACGGTTTAATTAAACCGGTTTAAACCGATTAAACCGACTGGTTAAAAAGGGGTTTCCGCTCCGATCGCAGTATGGATATATGTACCCAAAGTATACGGTCCTTTACCATCTACTTGGGCCAGCCATCCCTCATTTCTACAATAGGTGACGAGGTCTTTAATCTTATTATTTCCAATACTTTTGTTAAGGATATCCTTGTAAGCGATTTTTATCTGAGGGACGAGATTACCATATCCAAAACTATCTCCACGAGAGAAAACTTCGTTCAGTACTGAGAATATCCGACTACCTTCAAGGGTGGACCAGTCATTCTCTGCTTTCTTGGCTTCGGCTTTAGTTACAATTGGCCCTTGAACGATATAAGGTAAACCGCCCTTTTCCCATCTTATAGCGAACTCTTCGAATGGCAATCCCCTGCATTCTTTTGCAGATACAATACTGATTGTTGGATCATCCTCGCTTCGTTCAACCATTATCTCAACCTCACACTTTTGACCGGCTATACTTCCTACGTGTGCCCTGGCATCTTTACTGACCCCTTTATTTTGGTGGAGAACACCAGTTACATGAATGTCATACTTTGAACAAAGTTTCAATAGAACGGTGATTAACGAATGTCCTTCTTCAGCACTCATAAAATCTGTCATCACATCAACTAACCCATCAATAATCACCCACTTAACATCTGCTGTTACCTTTATACCGGCTTCAATTGCACTAAGTCTTTCCTTTGGTGTCAGTTCTCTCAGATCGCAATAAATGAGGTTTTCACTGGTTTCAAGATTAGCAAGCTTCAAAGCTAGCTTCATGGTTCTCGCTGCATAGCTTTCGCCCTGCTCACAATCGAAAAACAAAACTTTCCCAGGCTCAACAGTCTCGAAATGGATGTTTTCATCGCTTGGTGTTTGACTTATGTAAGCTGCAACTTCAAGCATTAACTCTGTAGTTTTTTTGCTTTTCTGTTTTCCCTGCTGGAGACTAAAACTCTTCTTAGTTCTATGTGGGTATTTCTCACCATTCTGAACCAGGTACATTAAAGGAGCTGGAGGTGGATAATCCTTAGTCTGGTCCATTACGGAGTTTTTGAATAAGTCTACCGGATCCTGATTACAGTCAACCGCTAACGGTTCAATTGCAATAAGTTCATTGGCTTCTTTTTCAATACCCGCTATAATTGAAAAATCAATATTTGGATTATGCATAAACCACACCTCCCCACTTGACTTTTCGGTATTGATTAAATAAATCATTACTTGCGCTGCCTGTGGTTATTGTGGTTTGGTTTGGGATTTTTGTATTTAACTTATTATCAGTATATTTACCTTGGTTTTGAGATACACATACAAAAGTTTTTAGGCTAGGAGTTTTCATTTTTTGGAGACTCCTTTCTTTTTGCTGGATAATGCTTCGTCAATTTCAGATTTCTTGAAGTAAACAGTGCCACAGCCTTGATAAAAAGGGAAAAGCGCATTATTTTTATATTTATGGATCGTCACTTTGCTTACCTTGAGATAGGCAGCGGCCTCAGAAATTGTTAGTTTATCATCTGCATTTTCAGTTGGCTTTTCAATTGAAATGAACTTCTCCATTTCATTGGCAAACGCTTTCGATATCATTCTCTCAAGAGCAGAGAGAGGTATGGGGGATAAGATTATTCTCTCATCATAATTGGGTACTGATGATGTTTCTTTCATAGCTGTAATTGTTAAGAACAGCACAAAAGAATTAATAAAAAACGCCTATTATCAGCGATTACGGTAACGTTACGGGGTAATCATTTACTTATTTTATTCTATCAATATTCATATCAATTGCTTTTGCAATTTCGGAATACTGACTTAAAGCGGATTTTACATTTATTAGGTTTTGCATAAATCCTTTTCGCTCTGAACAGTCTCCCTTTAACTTTCTAATCTGATTCAGGTGAACCTCTACTTTTTTAGTATTGTATTTGGCCACTATCTGTTTACCAGAGATCATCGGCTCAATACCCTGCTCCTCAAGATACCAATGTTTTAATGCTGTTTCAAACGAGTTTAAACCGCATTCATCATTAATTAAACCGACAGTGTTATTTGGCTTAATGCTTGAATCGTCACCTGTAAATAGGCGGAGTTGTATCTTGTTCTTAAAATACTTATGGGAATTTTCTACATAGGCTCGAAGTGAAGGGATTTTTTTTTCAAATTCCTTTTTCGACAATATGTGTTTTGCATCATTTAATTCAAGAAACCTTTCCTTCACATCATACACCCCCTTAATATCCTGATCGATATATAAATCGTGGATCAGTCTGTAATGTTCTTCCAAAAATCCTTCATGATTTTGGTTATACTGATAATCATCATATCCTTCAGAATCCATGAGATATCCAAAAATGCGGTCTTTATAATTTTTCAGAGCTTTATACTTTATATCTAGGATTTCAAGGCATTGTTCTTCGGAAAGATCATTAGCGATACAGGCTACAGTAGATTTTATAAACTCATTCCAGAAATCCTTAAAATCAAAATACCCCCCTGCTTTCAGTATGCGGCGTATACGGTACATTTCCAAGGCATGAATGAACCGTTTATGATTGATATTACTTTTCATAATTATAATCCTAGTTTTTCCATTGCTTCCCCCATAAGGATGGCTTTATCTTCATTAGTTGCTTTCACGTAAATTAAGAATGTCTCAATACGCTTATGCCCTGTGGCACTCATTATAAGCATAGGAGGAACGCCAGCTTTAAACATATTAGTTGCATAGCTGCGCCTGGCAGTATGTGAAGAAATGAGAGTATAAAGCGGGTATTTATCTCTACTCTCTTTGCCACCTCTAAAGCTCTTAATTTCCGTAAGCGCTGTTAATCCTGCCAATTGGGCCACATGTTTCACAAGTTCATTAAATTTCTGATTTGAAATCGTAGGAAAACCATCTGGATATTTACTTAGTACTGGCCGCAACTTGCTCATAATAGGTATAGCTATTCTCTCACCGGTTTTAACCTGTTTCAATTTGATGAAATTACCTTCTATACTGCTTAGCTCCAGCTTGCTATAATTTCCAAATCTGAGTCCAGAAAAGCATCCTATTAAAAATAGATCCCTTACCCTATCCAGTAACCCATAGCCAACTTTTATCAATTCGTCACCCTTACTATATTCAAAGTACTTCGTGGCATCTGATAAGTCTAAATTAGCAATCTGATCTATTTGCTTTGGGTTAAGAAAAATATTATCAGATTCGTAACCAGGCTTTATAAAATCCTTCGCTTTAAACGATGCCGGTGCAGCCTCTGCCATAATAGTCTTTACCACCTTAATATAACTGGAAAACGACGAAATCTCTTTATCTTCTTCTTCAAAACAATACGCCTTAAACCCATTGTAAAATCCTTTATCAACTGCTTCAAATGGCAATATTCTTTTTCCATCATATATTAGATATCGTTTTATTAATGAGAGCGTACTATTGTAGTTTTTTATTGTACCGATTGAATACCGTGCGCCCTGCAGTTTGCCAGTGGTTATGATCCTTTTGCCGGTTTTCATTTCTTCAATCATTTGTTCAAAAAAAGAAATGAAATTATGCTCAAATACCGGCGCTGGCTCCGGTTCTATCTTTGGCTTATAAATTAAATCAAGTTGCTCACGCGCATACTTAACATTTAAGTCATTTCCTTTTGCTTCAGTGACAATTGTAACAACTTTAGCGGCCATATCTTTTAACAGGATATTATATTGAGCTGCATAAGGTGCACTTGTTTTGATTGGTTTAATTGTATCACTCGAATTACATTCTGATCGAAAATATTTTTCTTCTAATCTTATTCCAGTAAAATATTGCAAACGCTGACCATTAAAAGAATAAAACAAATTAATGGGCATTTTTCCGGTTAAGAATTCCCCCGTTTTTTTATCCCTTCTGGTTTCTAGATAGAATTTTGGTTTCGCCATAAGTGTATGTATAGTCTGTTAGAACACATACAAATGTACATACACTATTCGGTTAATCACAATTAACTTAAGTTTATTTAAACATTCAATTTCAAGCAATAAACCACAATTAAAGGGCGTTTATTAACTAAACTAAATTAAAATGAATTTAAAAGACACATAAAGCGTGTTCCCTTCGGGAACACCATTAAAAACTAAAAACCCCTTTAACACATCGTTAACGGGGTTTTTTA
>Ga0182008_10001543_pt1 | contig 15331 bp, 9 predicted proteins | sample Sormic07211129_1_FD_120482 | JGI IMG/M metagenome (GOLD analysis project Ga0182008, IMG submission 120482) | Rhizosphere microbial communities from Sorghum bicolor, Mead, Nebraska, USA - 072115-129_1 metaG | ecosystem: Host-associated > Plants > Roots > Rhizosphere | place: USA: Nebraska...
TCCGCCGTTGCAGTCCCACAGGACCAGTTGCGTACCGTCGGTGGCAGACGCGCCGGGGTCGTCGAGACAGCGGCCGGAGACCGGGTTGCGGTAACCGCCGTTGTACGCCTGCCATTGCTGGTTGCTGCCGCCGTTGCAGTCCCAGACCTCGATCTTGGTGCCGTTGGCGGTACCGCCGCCCGTGGCGTCGAGGCACTTCCCGAGCGCCCGCAGGGTGCCGTCCGAGCGCGCGGACCATTGCTGTGCGTCGGCGCCGTTGCAGGACCAGATCTGCGCGGCGGTCCCGTTGGCGCTGTTGCCGCCGTTGACGTCCAGGCACTTCCCCGCGATCCCGGAGCGGACCGGACTGCCCAGGGAGACCGGCGGCTTGAGCCAGCCCGCCGCGTCCGCGGCCTGGATCCCGGCGTTGAAGGCGTCGGCCATCTTGCTGTAGCCGTTGTCGTCGGGGTGCAGGGAGTCGGACAGGTCCGCGGTGGTCACAGCGCTCATGTCCACCAGGCGCACATGCTTGCCGGCGGCCTGCTCGGCCTGGACGATGCCCGGCAGTTTGGCGTTGAACGCGGGGCGGGTGGCCTCCTCGGTGCCGCTGGTGGAGACGATCACGGTGCCGACGAGGACCGTCGCGTCAGGGGCGTCGGCCGTGATCTGGTCGATGAGCGCCTGGAGCCGTTGGGCCGCGGGGTCGGCCTGGGAGCCGCCGTTCAGGTCATTGGTGCCGATCTCCAGAGTGATCACGTTGGGCCGGTAGCGGGCCAGCACGGAGTCCGCGATACCGGCTATCTCGCTGATGTGCCAGCCGGAATGGCCCTCGTTGTCCGGGTCGGACATCGTGCCGTTGCGGCCCGACCCCACGAAGTCCCGGGCATAGCCCTCGTTCGCCAACCGGTTCCACAGGAAGCTCCGGTAGCCGTTCCCGGACGGGCTGCCGACGCCCCAGGTGATGGAGTCGCCCAGCGGCATCAGCCGCAGGGGGGTGGGCGCGGCGGCGGCCCGTGCGGCGGGAGCCGGTGATCCGGTGCCGGTGGCGGCCGCGGCCGGCAACGCCGTGCTGGTGCCGATCGCTGCCGTCAGCGCGACGGCCAGGAGTACCCCGTACTTCTTCATCTGTGCTCCTCACTGGGTGCGGGACAGTGGGTGAGAGTGAACGAGCGGGTGAGTCGGTCAGCGCGGCGTGAAGTCCTGGTTGCTGCCTGCCGTGTTCTTGCAGGGCCACTGGTCGAGCTGCTGGCCCTGGTTGCTGCCGCCGCCGTAGACGTCCAGGCACAGGCCGCTGCTCTGGTTCTGGAAGGAGTACGAGCCGTCGGACTGCCGCACCGGCAGCCACAGGGCGCCGGTCGCTCCGCTCGGCGCCTGCTGCACGATGTCGGGCGTCCCGGCGGCCTTGAGGCTGCCCGAAACCCCCACCACCAGGCCCGAGTTCCGCGCCTGCAACTGCCCGTAGCCGCCGGCGCCCGGCACGAACTGGAACTGCTGGTTGGCCTGTCCGTTGCAGGTCCACTGGTCGATCGCGGCGCCCGCGCCGGCGGAGTTGCCGTACACGTCCAGGCACAGACTGCCGCTGCCGGTCACCAACTGGTGGTAGCCGGTGGGGAATCCGCCACCACCGCCCGAGGACTGGACACCCGCCTGCTGGATGACCTGCTGCGCGCCCGACGGCCAATTGGTGCCGCTGACCTGGACGTTGCCGGTCAGGACGTTGTTGTGCGGCGGGCCGGTGGCCACGTATGTGTTGCCGCCGTTGTACCAGTTGCCGGAGAGCGTGCTCTCGTCGGTGTGGTTGTTCGCGTTGGCGTTGGTGAACGCCCAAGTGCCCGCGTCCTGAACCACGTTGTCCGAGACCGTCAGATAGCGGGAGCCCTCGTCCAGGTACAGCGCGGTGGTGCGGTTGTTGTCGTACATGTAGTTCTCGGAGATCACCGAGCCGGGGTTCGCGGACAGGTTGTAGATGCTGCCGCCGTCGAACATCGCGTTCTTGGTGTCGAAGATCAGGTTGTGGGTGACGGTGTTGTTCTTCAGCGTGGTGGGGGTGCTGTAGACGGGCTGGTAGTTGTACGTGCCCCGGTTGACGTAGTCCTGGCTGCCGCCCGGGTCGTTGGCCCCCCATCCCCAGCCGATGTCGATGCCGTCGTAGGGCAGGTGGTCGCACTGGTTGTGGGTGATGGTGGCGTTGGTGACGTAGGTGGACAGGATCGCGGCGGTCTCCTTGTAGTCCGTGCCGACCCCGCTCACCTTGTTGTTGCTGATGGTGATGTTCTGGTCGGTCATCTGCGGGTTGCCGGGATGGTGCGCGTCCGGCTGGATCCCGCCGACCTGGATGCCGCTGCCGGCGGTGTCGGTGAACGTGTTGCCGGTGACGGTGACGCCGTTCGCGCCGAGCCCGGTGCCGGAGGCGTTGGCGACGCCGTCGTTGCCCACGCCGAGCCCGGCCTGTCCGAGCTCGGAGAACGTGTTGCCGGAGAAGGTGATGCCGGTGGCGGCGGAGACCTGGACGGCCGCGGGCATCTGCGCCCAGTGGTTGCGGGTGGCCTCGAACCGCGTGCATCCCGACTTGCAGGTGCTCAGCCAGTTGGCGGGCATCGGGTAGGCGCCGGTGATGTGCGCGCCGCTCTGCTGGTCCGCGTAGCCGTCGGGGCCGCTGGGTCCGAGCCAGGAGGTTCCCGTGAACCGGATGCCGCTGAAGGCGAGCCCGCCGGCCGGTGAGCCGTAGCTGCCGCTGATGCCGAGCAGGCTCTGCAAACGGGGCAGTTCGACGTCGAGGCTGTTCGGGTTCTGCCCGGACTGGGCCCGGTAGTACAGGTCGCCGGTGGAGGAGTCGAGGTACCACTGTCCGGCCTGCTGGAGGAACGCGTAGTTGTTCTCCAGGTACGTCGTGCCGCCGGCGAACGGCGCGTTGATGGTGTCGTAGCCCCAGGAGTTGTTGTTCCACGCGGGCTGCTGCATCGTGATGGTCCTGCCGCTGATCGACTGGACCGGGGCATAGCGGTCGGTGAAGGAGTTGAGGCTCTCGACCTCCATGTGGTTCTGGTCCGAGAGGCCGGCCAGGTAGTCGAGGGAGGAGTCGGTGAAGGTCAGGCCGGTCTGGGTGAAGGTGAAGGCGGAGCGGGACACCTGGATCGCCGCTCGCGGTGCCTCCTTGCCGTTCACGTACAACTGACGGGTGTTCACGCCGGTGCCGACATGGACCGACCAGATGTTCTTCGACTGATCATGCACCTGCCAACCGGTGATCTGCTGGGCGCCGGTCACGACCGGCTGCTGCCCGGACACGGCCTGGTAGGTGATGGTGTGGCCGTTCTGGCCGCCGTCGCCGGAGCCGAAGGCAAGCGGCTTGGCCAGCCGGTAGGTGCCACCGGCCAGGTGGACGACGACGTCCGAGTCGGCCGAGAGCCGGTGCGCGGGCTGCTCCGCCTGATCGAGGGTGGCGAACGGCTGTCCGGCGGTGCCGTTTCCACCGGGAGCCGCATCCGGCGCCACGTACAGGTCGGCGGCCGAGGCCAGGCGTTGTGCCGGTACCGCGTACGCGACCCCGGCGGTGGCCGGACTGCCGACGAGCAGGGCGAGCAGAGCTGCGGGGGCGGCCCACAGGCCGCCGAGCGCTCCGGATCTGAGCATGGTCGTCCTCCGGGGGTGACGCGTCTGGGGGAGGGGGCGGGTGGCCCGTGGTCGGCGATGTGCCCGGCCACGGGCCGGAGCCGGTCAGGTCAGGTCCAGGCCAGGCCAGGCCAGGCCAGGCCAGGCCAGGTCAGTTGAGGTTCCACTGCTGGTTGGACCCGCCGTTGCACGTCCAGAGTTCCGCCAGGGCGCCGTTGGCCGTTGAGGCACCGGTGACGTCGAGGCAGAGCCCGGACTGGGTGCCGGTGACGGTCCCGTCGGCGTTCACCTGCCACTGCTGGTTGGCGCCGCCGTTGCACGGCCACGTCACCACCTTGGTACCGGCGGACGTCTGGTTGTTGTACGCGTCCAGGCACATCTGGCTGCTGCCGCTGTACACGGTCAGCTGGTTGGAGGACGTACGGGTCCAGGTCTGGTTGGCCCCGCCGCTGCAGTCCCAGATCTGCAGCTGAGTGCCCGCCGTCGTCGACGAGTTGGGCACGTCCAGGCACTTGCCGGCGCCGACCGCGTGCAGCGCGCCGGTGCCCGTTCCGCCGGAGCCGGAGGAGTTGCTGTATCCGGCCGCGGTGATGTTGGCCTGCACGGCGTTCTCGGTGGCGTCCGACGGGTAGCCGGAGGTCATCACGCCTTCGTAGAAGGTGCCTTGGGCGCCCTTGCTGTTGTCGCCGCCCGTACCGAGGATGATGGCGCCCTGCTTGCGCATGGGGTTGTAGCCCGCGACATTGGGGCGCACTCCGTCGTAGAACGTGGACAGGTTGCCCGACTGGGCGTTGCCGCCGCGGATCGCCCAGTGGTTGGGCCCGCCCTTGATGATGGCGGTCGTGTAGCGGTAGTTGATGGTCGGGTCGTTGGCGTTGTAGTGCTGGTTCACGCCGGAGAAGAGGCCGTTCTCCAGGTCGGCCATGATCCAGGGGCCGTTGCCGCTGCCGTAGCCCCAGACCTTGATGTTGCCGAAGTAGATGGCCTCCATGGTGCCGTTGCCGTCGTCGTTGCTGTCCGTCTCGGCGTTGCCGTAGTCGAAGCAGCAGCCGCCGTTGTAGTGGGTGCCGTCGAGGACCGCGTACATGCCCTCGGGGTTGTCCCCGGTGGCGATGCCGTTGGTGTGGTTGTTGCGGTAGCCCGTGCCGGGCGCCACGAAGACGCCGTACGCCTTGTGACCGCCGACCGTGGTGGGTGCGGCGGTCGCGTTCGCGAGGTTGTCGGGGCCGCCCGCCGCGCCGCCGCCGGGTGCCTGGGTGAGGTTGTTGGCGCGGCCCGACTGGTCGTAGATGATCGTGATCAGACAGGTCGTCCCCGAGCAGAACGAGTCCTGGGCGGCGGCGTCGGCGTACCCGCCCGCGCTCAGGACGCCGATGTCGCGGGTGGTGTTGTCCGAGGCGCGGCGGACCTGGTAGAGCGGCCCGTTGTACGAGGCGTACAGGGCTCGCGTCGTGCTGTGCGCCGCCACACAGGGCGTCCCGCCTGCCGCGTAGATGTCGCAGGGGCCGGACGTGGCGGCTCGGGCCGTGCCGGCCGTGGCGGTGGCGCCGACCAGAGCTCCCGCGACGAGCGCGGCCGCGGCCCCCGCCCGGGCGAACGACTTCCACCGGGAGCGGGCCGACGAGGGAACGTACGCCTGGGACGGCGCGTTCCCGGGCCTGCCACTACGTCGTACCGTCGCGAGTAACCGCGCGACGCCACCACGCCCGGACGACAGGTGTCGTCTTGTACGTGTGCTTCCCATCTGATCTCCCTACCGTGTCGGCGCAACCCGTGCGGGTTGAGGTGGTGGCGGCGCGGACACACGCCGAAGCGTTTGACCGTGCCGTGGTGCAGTGGGATTGCAGAGAGGTTTCGGCGGGAGGCGGTGCTCCCGGTTTCGCGGGGTTGCCACGGGTGTGGAGTCCGCAGCTGCGAACGCTGTTGCCGAATCGATTCGACTGCTGAATTGCGCGGTGCGCAAGCTCTCTGCGTGCTCGAAAAGTTGCGGAGTGGCGGCAGTGGTACGACGGTGCGGCCGTCCGCCGGTCGGATGATGACGCGGTCGCGGATGTGCCCGGCGCCTTGGTCCGGACCGCGCGGCTGACCCGCCATCATGCCGTCGAGCAGGGAATGCGGCCCATCAGGCGGGCAACCGAGCGCCGGTTCGCGGGACACCGGCCTGGGCGGTCGGACCTCGACCGTCACGTCGGCGCCGCGCTGGCCGCGCGGTGGTCCAACGACCGTATGTATCACCGGTGATGACGTCCCGTCGAAGCGCTTACGTCGAACCGATTCGCTCACTTTCTCCGGTACTTCCTCGCATCCGGAACGTATGCCGTTCCCAACCGGGTGCCGTGCGCTCGGACTCACGGCGAGTCCTCGGGGACGGCCGCGCGAACGTTCCCCTTTCGGATGGATGTGTCGATGCTGTCGCGGCCGGGTGTATGGCCGGAAAAAACGCGTGGACCGGGTGCGTGCCGTCGCGGGAGACTCCCTTTTCCTACCCCTGCCGTACGAACCCACAGGATCGGGATGGGACTGCCTGAATCAGGAAAAACGCCGGTGCGCAGGGGCTCCGTGCTCCTCGCGCTTCGTTACTACGGACGGGAGTTGGCCCGGCTCAAGCGGCTGACGGCCCCCGCCATGCTGCTGCCGGCCCTCGGCAACATCGGCCTCAGCTACATCGCCCCCCTGCTGGTCGCCAAGCTCGTCGGCCGCATCGCCGGTGACCACGGCTCCGACCTCCGCTCCAGCCTGCCGTACGTCCTCGCCTTCGCCGCCGTCATGCTGGCCTCGGAGGGCGTGTGGCGCATCGGTCTGCACTGCCTCAACCGCCTCGACGCACTCGGCATCGAGCACCTCTACGTCATCGGAATGGACGAACTCTTCGCCAAGGACGCGGCGTTCTTCCACGACAACTTCGCCGGCTCGCTGACCAAGCGGGTGCTGAGCTTCGCCTCCCGCTTCGAGGAGTTCATCGACACGCTGACCTTCAACGTCGTCGGCAGCCTCGTACCGCTGCTGTTCGGCTCGGTGGTGCTGTGGCGCTACGAACCGCTCCTCGTCGTGGGCCTGTTGGCGATGATCGCGCTGACGGCACTGATCGTGATCCCGCTCATCCGCCGCCGTCAGGCCCTCGTCGACGAGCGCGAGGAGGCGATCGCCCGGGTGTCGGGCCATGTCGCCGACAGCCTGATGAACATGGACACGGTCCGGGCCTTCGCCGCCGAGGAACGCGAGGCCGCCGAACACCGCTCCCGCGTCGCGCACTCACGACGCCTCACGCTCCGGTCCTGGGACTACGGCAATCTGCGCATCGACACCCTCGTCGCGCCGATGTCGGTACTGACCAACGTGCTGGGCCTGCTGCTCGCGCTCGCGCTCGGCGGCGGCCGGCACGGGGTGGAGGCGGTCGTCGTCGCCTTCACCTACTACACCAACGCCACCAAGATCATGTTCGAGTTCAACCAGATCTACCGGCGACTGGAGAGCTCGATGACGGAGGCCGCGCAGTTCACCGAACTGCTCCTGGTGCCGCCGACCGTGCTCGACCCGGCCTCGCCGGAGCCGCCGACGCGCGGCGCCGCCGACGTCCGCTTCGAGCGGGTGGTCTTCGCCCACGGAGGCGGGAAGCCGCTCTTCCAGGGCCTCGACCTCACCGTGCCCAGCGGTACGAAGATCGGGCTCGTGGGCCGCTCCGGCGGCGGCAAGACCACCCTGACCCGGCTGCTGCTGCGGATGACCGACATCGACGGCGGCCGGATCCTCATCGGCGGCCAGGACATCAGCCGGATGCGCCAGGCCGACCTGCGGGGCCTCATCGCCTACGTCCCCCAGGACCCGGCGATGTTCCACCGCAGCCTGCGCGACAACATCGCCTTCGCGCGGCCGGACGCCACCGACGCCGAGATCCGCCGCGCGGCGGAGGCGGCCCACGTCACGGAGTTCGCCGACGCGCTGCCGGACGGCTTCGAGACCATGGTCGGCGAACGCGGCGTCAAACTCTCCGGTGGCCAGCGCCAGCGCGTCGCCCTCGCCCGGGCGATCCTGCGCGACGCGCCGATCCTGCTCCTGGACGAGGCGACCAGCGCCCTGGACTCGGAGAGCGAACTCCTCGTCCAGGAGGCGCTGTGGCGGCTCATGGAGGGCCGCACCGCGCTCGTGGTGGCCCACCGGCTGAGCACGGTCGCGGGCATGGACCGACTCGTGGTCCTCGACCGGGGACGCATCGTAGAACAGGGCACGCACCAGGAGCTGTTGGCGACGGAGGGCGCCTACGCGAAGCTCTGGCAGCACCAGTCGGGCGGGTTCCTGGACGACAGCGTGACCGTCTCGGAGCGTCCCGAGGGCGCGGACATGCACTGACGGCCCGGGGCCGGTGGGGTGGGGCATGTGACGGATGTGTCGGATGTGATGGATGTGATGGGTGGGACCGATGGGGGAGCGGCCGTCCAGCGGGCTGTCCGCGATGCGGGACGGCCCTCTTGACGCCGCCCCGACCTCGATCGACACTCCAGTTGGGGAATCCTAGTGAATAGGTAGGGAAACGCATGAGGCGCCTTGAACCGGTCACCGTCCGAGCGGGCCGTTCGCCTCTCCTTCTCACCTCCCGCCGTCACATCGACCTGCAGCGCGTCTGCAGTGCGATCGGCCTCCAGGGCTGAGCCGCGCCCATCCCGCGCCGACGGCGTCTCCGTGACGCGCACCCGTCCGGCGCACACCGGGTGAACCCTGCTCCCAGAACCCTGCCGGCACCTTCCCGCCCTCCGCCCGGAGGGCGGGAAGCCGCCGCCAGGACCCAGCCCGACGTCGCTTCCGCCGCGCATACGTCCGCGCCCGCTCCCGGGGAGAGTCATGACCGTCACACCGCTGGCCGCCCACGCGTCCGACCGGCCCACGCCCGCCTTCCGGGGGCGCATCGGCCGGGACGCGCGCAGCGGCCACTACGCCGTACCGGGCCGCTACCGGCTCCATCTGTCGACCGCGTGTCCCGACGGTCTGCGCATCGCCGTCGTACACAGTCTGCTCGGCCTGGACACCGTGTGCCCGGCGACCTTCCTGCCCGCCGTCCCCGACTGCCCCGAGGGCGGCCACTTCGCCCTGCGCCCGCTGTACGAGGCGAGCGCGCACCACTACACCGGCCCGGCCGAGGCGCCGGTGCTCAGCGACGACTGGTCCGGACGGATCGTCAGCACACACGCCCCGGACATCATGCGCGACCTTGCCCGCAGGTTCGGCGGCGACCGCCTCTCGCTCTACCCGTGCGACGCGGAGTCGGAGATCGAGGCGGTGGAGCGGATGTGCGCGGAGGGGATCGAAGGGGCGGCGCAGCGGGCCGGTTCGGTCGGCGGGGAGCCAGTGGTATGTGACATAGCACTGACCACCCTCCTCGAAACCCTCAGCTCCCTGGACCGCTGGCTGGAAGGACGCACCTACATGATCCGCGACGAACTCACCGCCGCGGACGTCGAGTTGTGGACCGCTCTGGTGCAGCTCGACACCGTGCACCGCAACCACCTGGACGCCTCCGCCGTCCAGCGCATCGCCGACCATCCCACCCTGTGGGCCTACGCCCGCCGTCTGACCGCCCACCCGGCCTTCGGCGCCCACCTGGACCTCGACGGCATCGCCCGCCGGCACCACGCCCGCTGCCAGGGTCTCGAGGCCGCCGGAGCCGCCGTCCAGATCCTGGACTGGGCGGCCCACGCCGCCCGTTAGCCGTTCCACCTGGTGGACCGGCGTTGACATCCGTTCGACCAGTTGTCTTGAATGCGACTCAGAACGGTCATGAGTGTCGGCGACAAGCCCTGGCTGGCTGACCGGCAACCCTCGCGCCGCGGTGGGGTGCCCCAGGTGACGACCGGACCGAGGACGATTCGGTAAGCGCGAGGCCCACAGGGGCCGGAAGAGTGATGGTGACGCCATGTACGCAGCTCCCAGGACGGCCGCACGCCGCCCTCGGGGCTGCGTACTGTCGTACGCGAACCTCCTCGTCGCCGATCGCAGCGTCGACCTCCTCCGCGTGAACAGCGCACTGTGTACCGCACCGGGCCGCGCCCGCTGTCGGGGCTGACACCTTCTCCCGGCCCCCGCGCCCCTGACCGACACCGCCCCAGCGGTGTGACGTCGCCCTTCCCGCCCCGGTGCCCCCGCGATCCCGTGCGCTGAAACAGTCGTAGCAGCGCACGCTCGACGTGGTTCCCGGGATCTCCGAATCCGCCGGAGCCCACCATGAGTGAACCCTCAGGCGCCGCTGTGTCCCTCGCCGCGGTACCGCATGCTGACGTACCGTCAAAATCCTTGGCGGCACAGCGAGTTCTGCCGCTGCGCCGTCCCGGCCGGTGGATCGCCACCGCCGTCGTCCTGGTCCTCGTGGCCCAGTTCGTGCACGGGCTGGTGACCAACCCCTTCTATCAGTGGGACCGCTGGGGCTACTGGTTCCTGCGCCCCACCATCCTCGACGGCCTGCTGATCACCCTCCAAGTCACCGCCTACAGCGCGGTGTCGGGACTCCTCGGCGGTGTGCTCCTCGCCCTGGCCCGGCTGTCGAGGAGCCCGGTGCTGCGCGCGGTCAGCTGGACCTACGTCTGGGCGCTGCGCTCGATCCCGCTCATCGTGGTGCTGATCTTCCTCTACAACTTCAGTGCCCTGTACAAGACATTGAGCGTCGGCATCCCCTTCGGGCCGGCCTTCTTCTCCTTCGACGAGTCGAAACTCGCCACCGACATGGTCGTCGCCGTCGTCGGCCTCAGCCTCAACGAGGCCGCCTACGCGGCCGAGGTGGTGCGCGGCGGCATCCTCTCCGTCGACCAGGGCCAGCACGAGGCGGCCGCGGCGCTCGGCCTGCCGAAGAGCTACCAGTTCCGGAAGATCGTCTTCCCGCAGGCGCTGCGCTCGATCATCCCCAACTACGTCAACCAGCTCATCGGCCTGATCAAGGGCACCTCGCTGGTCTTCTACGTCTCCCTGCTCGACCTGTTCGGCTCCGCCCAGACCATGGGCTCCACCTATCCCGGCGACATCGTGCCGCTGCTGCTGGTCGTCACCGTCTGGTACCTGATCCTGACCAGCGTCGTCTCCGTCGTCCAGTTCTACGTCGAGCGGCACTACGCCCGCGGTGCCACCCGCACCCTGCCGCCGACACCGTTGCAGAAGCTCCGCACCGGTCTCACCGACCTGCGGGCCCGCATCCGCCGGGAGGCCACCGTATGACCGCCGACACGCTCAGGGATCTCGCGGACGTCGAGGCCGCCACGGTCGAGGTGCACGACGTGCACAAGTGGTACGGCACCCACCGGGTACTGGACGGCGTCGACCTGACCGTCCGCCCCGGTGAGGTCACCGTGATCCTCGGCCCTTCCGGGTCCGGCAAGTCGACCCTGCTGCGGGTCGTCAACCACCTGGAGAAGCCCGAGATCGGCCACGTCAGCATCAACGGCGAGCTGATCGGCGTGAAGCGGCACGGCGAGCGGCTGAAGGAACTCAGCGAGCGGGCCATCCTCACCCAGCGCGGGCGGATCGGCTTCGTCTTCCAGAACTTCAACCTGTTTCCGCATCTGACGGTCCTGGACAACGTGGCCGCGGCACCCGTCGCCACCGGTCGGCTCGGCAGGGCCCGGGCCCAGGACCTCGCCCGCGAACTGCTCGGCCGGGTCGGCCTCGCCGACAAGACCGGCGCCTACCCGCGCCAGCTGTCCGGCGGTCAGCAGCAGCGCGTCGCCATCGCCCGCGCCCTCGCCCTGCGCCCCGGCGTCATCCTCTTCGACGAGCCCACCTCCGCGCTCGACCCCGAGCTCGTCGGCGAGGTACTCGCCGTCATCAAGGACCTGGCGTCCACCGGCACCACCCTCCTCATCGTCACCCACGAGATCGGCTTCGCCCGCGAGATCGCCGACCGGGTCGTCTTCATCGACGGCGGACGGATCGTCGAGCAGGGCACGCCCGCCGAAGTCCTCGACACACCGCGGCACGAGCGCACCAGGGACTTCCTCAGCAAGGTCCTCTGACCGCCCGCCGCACCACCGACCTCCCCCCACGCCACTCCTCCCCCCACGCCACTCCTCTCATCACCCCAGCGACAAGGAACGGCCATGTCTACCCACTTCACCCGACGCAGCCTGATACGCGGCATCACCGCGGCGACCGCCGTCGCCTCCCTGGCCACCGGGCTCGCCGCCTGCGGTGGCAACAGCGACGCGGCCACCTCCACCGACACCGCCGCCAAGACCGGCGAGGTCGTCATCGGCCGGGTCTCCAACGGCGCCGCCAAGCAGACCTCCATCAAGGTCTCCGAGGTCAAGTCCATCAGCGCCGAGCTGCCCGCCGCCCTCAAGAAGAGCGGCAAGCTGGAGATCGGCATCGGCGCCCTGCCGGCCGGCTTCCCGCCGCTGGCGTACGTGGGCAGCGACCAGAAGACCCTCACCGGCGCCGAGCCCGACTTCGGCCGTCTGGTCGCCGCGGTCCTCGGCCTCAAGCCCGAGGTGAAGAACTCCACCTGGGAGAACCTCTTCGTCGGTATCGACAGCGGCAAGGTCGACGTGGCCTTCTCCAACGTCACCGACACCGAGGAGCGCAAGAAGAAGTACGAGTTCGCCTCCTACCGGCAGGACAACCTCGCCTTCGCCGTGCCGCAGAAGAGCACCTGGAACTTCGACGGCAACTACGAGAACCTTGCCGGCAAGACGGTCTCCGTGGGCTCCGGCACCAACCAGGAGAAAATCCTCCTGGAGTGGAAGGCGAAGCTGGCCAAGGAGGGCAAGAAGCTCGCCGTCAAGTACTTCCAGGACAGCAACAGCACCTATCTGGCCCTGTCCAGCGGCAAGATCGACGCCTACTTCGGCCCCAACCCCGGTATCGCCTACCACAACCGCCAGGTCGCGGGCACACCCGACGCCACGCGTACCGCGGGCACCTACTCCGGCGCCGGCGCGAGCCTGCAGGGCCTGATCGCGGCCACCGCCAAGAAGGACAGCGGCCTCGCCAAGCCCCTCGCCGACGCCATCAACCACCTGATCAAGAACGGCCAGTACGCCGAGTGGCTCAAGGCGTACAACCTCTCCAACGAGGCCGTCGCCAAGTCCGAGGTCAACCCGCCCGGCCTGCCGCTCGACAACTCCTGACACCCCCTCGAACGGGGGCCCCGCCGTCGCCTCACGGCGGGGCCCCCTTCGCACCAGCAGCACCGGAGCCGCCCCGCGATGTCCACCGTCAGTATCGACGCCACCTCCACCCACCTCCTGGACAACCCCGCCTGGGCCGCGCTCAACGGTCCGCACGCCCACTTCGCCGAGCGCGTGGGCCGAGCCGCCCGGTATCCGCAGGACGTGGCGCCCTTCCACGCGATCTCCGACAACGACGACCCACGCGCCTGGTCCGACCTGGCCACCCTCGTCGGCCCCGGCGGCACTGTCTCGGTGCGGGGTGTGACCGAGGCGCCGCCCGGCTGGGAACTCGTGCGCAGCGGCCACGGCGTCCAACTCGTCGGCACCGGTCTGCGCGCCGAGCCCGACCCCGAGGCCGTGCGGCTCGGTCCCGCGGACGTGCCCGAGATCCTCGCCCTGGTCGCCCGCACCGAGCCCGGCCCCTATCTGCGCCGCACCGTCGAGCTGGGCACCTACCTCGGCATCCGTGAGCGGGGCCGGCTGATCGCCCTGGCCGGCGAGCGCCTCCACCCGCCCGGCTGGACCGAGATCAGCGCGGTCTGCACCGACCCGGACCACCGGGGAAAGGGCCTGGCCACACGGCTGGTCCGGGCGGTCGCCGCCGGTATCAGGGAGCGCGGCGAGCGGCCCTTCCTGCACGCCAGGGCCGACAACGCGGACGCGATCCGGCTGTACGAGGCGATCGGCTTCACCCTGCGCCGCCGTACCGCCTTCTCCCTCCTACGAGCCACCGAGGCCGCCGTCCTCAAGAAACCTGAAGGACCTGAAGGACCTGAAGGACCTGAAGAACTCCGAGAACTCCAAGAACTCGGAGAACTGGAAGAAACGGCATAGCCCTGCGGTTGTCCTCGTCGAAGGTGATGTATCGAGCGGAGGTGGGCCCGATGACACGTGTGCTGCGTGCCGTCCGCCTCCACACCCGGCCCCACATCGACCTCCAGCGCGTGGCCGGCGCCCTCTGTTGCTCCTGCTCCTGACCCGTTTCTCCTCCGCCGGTGGCCACCTGACCGCCGCCCCGGCGCTCCCGTACGGATCTCCAGGAAGGCACCCTCGTGTCCTCGACTCCCTCTTCTCCTCTGCACCTCGCCGTGGCCCTCGACGGCACCGGCTGGCACCCCGCCTCCTGGCGCGAGCAGGTCGCGCGCCCCCGGGACCTGTTCACCGCCGGATACTGGGCCGACCAGGTCGCCGAGGCCGAGGGCGGACTGCTCGACTTCGTCACCCTGGAGGACGGACTCGGCCTCCAGTCCTCTCTCTACGGCGAGTTGGACGGCCGGACCGACCAGGTGCGCGGCCGTCTGGACGCCGTACTGACCGCGTCCCGTATCGCGCCCCTCACCCGGCACATCGGCCTGGTGCCGACGGTGATCGTGACCCACACCGAGCCGTTCCACATCTCCAAGGCGATCGCCACCCTCGACTACGTGAGCACCGGCCGGGCCGGGGTGCGGGTCCAGATCTCCGCCCGCCCGCACGAGGCCGACCACTTCGGCCGCCGCACCTTCCCGCCGATCAGCCTGGCGGAGCTGCGGACGCCCGCCGGACAGGAACGGCTCACCGACCTCTTCGACGAGGCCGCCGACTACGTCGAGGCCGTCCGCCGGCTCTGGGACAGCTGGGAGGACGACGCCGAGATCCGGGACGTCGCCACCGGCCGCTTCATCGACCGCGACAAGCTGCACTACATCGACTTCGAGGGCAAGTACTTCAGCGTCAAGGGCCCCTCCATCACCCCGCGCCCGCCCCAGGGCCAGCCCCTCGTCACCTCCCTCGCCCACCAGACCGTCCCCTACCGCCTGGTGGCCCGCCAGACCGACGTCGGCTACGTCACCCCGCAGGACTCCGAGGACGCCCGCGCGATCGTCGCCGAGATCCGGACCGAACAGGAGGCGGCCGGACGCGCCGACGAACTCCTGCACATCTTCGGTGACCTGGTTGTCTTCCTCGACGACGACCAGGCGGCCGCCGAGGACCGCCGCGCCCGCCTCGACGCCCTCGCGGGAGAGCCGTACACCAGTGACGCCCGCGTCTTCGCCGGTACGCCCGCCCAACTCGCCGATCTGCTGCAGGAGTTCGCCGAAGCGGGACTGAGCGGCTTCCGGCTGCGGCCCGCCGTCGCCGGACACGACCTGCCGGCCGTCACCCGCGGCCTGGTCCCCGAGCTGCAGCGCCGGGGCGCCTTCCGCACCGCCTACGAGGCCGACACCCTGCGCGGCCTGCTGGGCCTCGCCCGCCCCGCCAACCGCTACGCCGCAGCTTCCGCCTGAGCCGGAGGGATCCCGAACCATGTCCAAGCCCCTGAAGCAGATCCACCTGGCCGCCCACTTCCCCGGCGTCAACAACACCACCGTGTGGAGCGACCCCGAGGCCGGCAGCCACATCGAGTTCAGCTCCTTCGCGCACTTCGCGAAGACAGCCGAACGCGGCAAGTTCGACTTCCTGTTCCTCGCCGAGGGCCTGCGTCTGCGCGAACAGGACGGCAAGATCTACGACTTGGACGTGGTCGGCCGCCCCGACACCTTCACCGTCCTCGCCGCCCTGGCCGCCGTCACCGAACACCTGGGCCTGACCGGCACCATCAACTCCACGTTCAACGA